>Ga0116223_10001485_pt1 | contig 23846 bp, 25 predicted proteins | sample Sb_taG_3_FD_90092 | JGI IMG/M metagenome (GOLD analysis project Ga0116223, IMG submission 90092) | Peat soil microbial communities from Weissenstadt, Germany - Sb_50d_a_PC metaG | ecosystem: Environmental > Terrestrial > Soil > Wetlands > Peat | place: Germany: Weissenstadt | collected 2010-09-21 | reverse complement strand
GCTTACATGATGGAGTCACGCTCCACTACCACTCTTGAGTAGGACCCCGCTAACCTATTTCAGGGGGATCGCAGCAAACCGCTTGTCTGGAAGATTCCGTCAGATCCAACCGAGTATTCAAAGAGTGGGCGCGTTCCTGGGCGAAGCGCGCACGATTAATCCGAATGCCATCCGAGAATTGAAGCCGAGTCCGCTCGACATTTCAATTTCGCTCGCGCTAAACCCACCCGTTGTCCCGCTGAGTGACCATGGCAGGAATTTCGAACTCAATCGAGTTTTCGCGCTTGAAGACTTCGAGCGCTTTGTATTCGTCATGTCTGTCCTGGATTGCCCAATGTCAGAAATCCGGGCCCCCGTGTGATCACGTTAGTATTTACGGCCATCGTCTCTCTTGTTTTGCCGTCGCTGGCTCAACTTTGCCGGAGGTCAAGACATCGACGGACACATGTGACGAGGGCCGTGTCAGCCGACCGAGGACGCCTGCCTTACCTTGACTGAAAATTTCAGATCCATCTTCTGCCAAACGGCGAAGATCACAAGGCCGACCGCGATCCCTATCGAAACCTCGAAGAATCTGTGGAGCGCCACTAACCGGCCGCTTGTAGATCGAGGCACGAGCATTACGATAGCGAGGGTGATACTGGCATATCGAAACGCGCTTCTCTCGACGCGAAGTGCAACGCACAGCAATCCGACGAGGACAATGGCCGCTCCGAAGGCGCTGACGCTTGTGTGGAAGTAAATGTCGGCCACTGCTCCAACGGCGGCGCCGACCGCTGTTCCTACGACATATTGGACGGCAATGGGGAATGCCGCGCTGAGCGTCAGCTGCATAACTAGCAGGGTAGACATTGGCGCCCAGTAGGCTTCCGGCAGACGGAACAGGCGGGCGATAACATAAGACACCACTGCAGTAAGCGCACTGAGGACCACATGCGCAATTGACGGTGGATTGTCCTGGGCAATCACCCATTTGCGGAGTTGCGCACTCATGTCACGATTGTCGACCATTGCCCTGCTTCTCTAACCGCGTGCAAGCACCATCACCACGAATAGCGCGGGAAGATAAATGATGGATGCCGCGAGAAGGCGTCGAGCGGCAGAGTTGGACTTGCGAATTAAGAACTGTGCTGCGTAATAAAGGAACCCCGCGCCCAGGAGCAAGGCTCCGATCAAATAGAATTTCGCTTCACCCATCAACCCTGGCAAGAGACTTAGTGGCACCAATGCTAAGAGCGGCAGCACAGTTTGCAAATTCACCAAACGGGCTCGCACGCAGTCGTTAGGAGGGAGCACCAAGTAGCCTGCGCGGGCGTAATCCTCGCGGTACATCCAGGCGATCGCCATGAAGTGCGGAAACTGCCAGAGAAAGAGCATTGCGTAGAGTGTCCATGCTTGGAGGTTCAGCTTGCCGGATGCTGCGGCCCAGCCGATTAGAGGAGGCATGGCCCCTGGAAACGCGCCGACCAGGGTGCACAGTGGCGTCTTTCGTTTCAGTGGAGTGTAAAAAAACAGATAAGACAGTAACGTGGCCATCGCGAGCAGGCTCGCAAGAACATTGACCGCGACTGCAAGATAAACGCTGCCGACCACCGACAAAGCGAGACCGAACCACAGGACTGCAGCGGGTTTGAGCCGCCCGGCGGCGAGTGGCCGACGGGACGTCCTGCGCATTTGCGCATCGAAGTTGCGTTCAAGATATTGGTTCAGAGTCCCCGTGCCACTAGCGACCAACAATGTACCCAACAACGCATTGATCGACAACCAGAATGGAAAATCCCGCCATCCAGCCGTCCGAGCCAGATAGAAGCTGGCGAAAGTTGTGATCACGATCAGGAAATTGACTTCCGGCTTGGTGAGCGCCCAATAATCGGCCAAGACTGTGGAACTAGCGAAGCGAGCACGCGGGACAATTGATAGATCGAGCCTCGCAACAATAGGTTTCGTCGACATGCTCAGAAAGCCTCCAGGCTCCGTTGAACGTTGGGCGGTGCTGCGTTGACATGCAACACAGCCGGCACCAATTTAGTCTCAAGAGGTTTCTCTGGGGAGAGCAGCCGCATGGCCAAGATCGCTCCGGCCACCAGATATACCACAGTGACGCAGGTCCACATCAAAGCGGCCGCACACTGCTGGTCCCCGAGTGCTGAAAAGCCGAAAAGCTGTGATGAGGACAAGTAAACCGGATAAACCACGCGATCGCAAAAAACCAGAAATCCGGAAAGGATGTCGCACGGCAGCGTAGCAAAAAAGAGATACAGGATCATAGACAGGTCTGGCCTCAAAACGCTCGGCCAGGGCTGAACCACTGGCCACCAGAACAGGAGCCCGCTCGCAAGGAATGATGACTGCTCGACAAAATGCCATCCCGTCGAGTGCATCGCAACTGTAAACACAGCCGGAATATGCCATCCAACCAACGCCGCAGCGGCGGCAAGCCAGCAGAACTCAGGATGTCCGAGCGCCCTCGCTATTCTGTGTACGGGCAGCAACTGAAACGCCGGGGCAAGCACGCGTTGTACAAATCGCCGCGGCAAACCGTGCAATAAGGGACCCACTGGCTCACCTAACCAGATCAGTGGAGGAGCCAGCGTCATCAGCAGTAAGTGTTTCAGCATGTGCACTGTCAGCAATTCATGATCGAGTGCGGCAATGGGAGAAGCAATCGCGACCCAAATCAACGACAGCCCGACGACGAAGCTAAACGCATGCCAACCGTTGATGATGCTGAACGAAGTTGAACGAAGGTGAAGCCATCCACGCAAATATACCGAGGCCGCGAAAATGATTATGACGGTGAGTAACACCGACTCGAGCGATCCCGATGCACCGTGATGGAGGTGTGGCATGGAACCGTTCTCCTACGGTTGCGATCCAGATTGCTTCTCGTCCACGAGCGCGACATCGCGTGAAGCATCGCGCGCTGGCGCTTGCCCCTTTGGGTGCAAGGTTTCAAGAAAGGCCACCAGCGCGGTTGTTTCCGCGGGACTCAAGTTCTTGCCGTAGGCCGGCATGTTGCCGCCGCCTTGAATGACCTGCCGGATAAGCTGGTCTTGCGTGAGGCGCACGGCAACGCTGTCGAGAGACGGCCCTCTCTGTCCACCGGTTTCGCCCAGCGAGTGACAATTGCGGCACTGCTTGACCTCGAATACCAGCGCGCCTTGCCGCTCCAGCGCGGTTGAGCTATGGATATATCGGTCGGGCACTGGATCACCGCTCCACGCGTTCATGTGCGGACTCCAGGGTGTGTATCCCGCGAGATGGGTGAACGTCCCGAGCGTGATCGCGATCAACAGCACGGTCAAAACCGCGATCGGCCGTCGCTTCCAACTCTTTTCACCTTCGCCGGAAAGAAACGGAAGAAGAAGGAGTCCGGCAATGACCACCACTGGTCCGATCAGAAGTGCGGGCGTTTCGAGCGACGGCGGAAGCAGCGAGAGCAAAGCATAGAGCCAGAGGAAAAAATAATCTGGTTTGGGAACGGTCTGGATGATCGTCGGGTCGGGCCTGCCGGTCGGCCCATATGGACCGAAGTAGACCGCACATGCGGCAACAGCCAGGATTATGGCTGCCGAGAAGAACATATCTTTCCAAACGGCATACGGAACAAACGGCGCGCCATCTTTCTTTGTCAGCTCGTGGTAGTCATTTAAATATGTCGCTCGTTTCACGACGCGCCCAGGCATCGGCCATTCATTGATGCCCAGCTTCAGCACCATCAACAAATGAAGGCAGACGAAGCCAATCAGCAATCCCGGAATCACGAACACATGCAGAGCGAAGAATCGGGACAAAGTTGCACCGGCGATGATAGGGCCACCCAGCATCAATCTCACAATTGAGGGACCTAGGATAGGCACGCGGCTCGCGATTGACGCACCGATTCCCAGCCCCCAATAAGCATCCTGATCGAAGCGCAGCACCTGCCCACTGAAAGCCATGCCCAGCGTCATCAGCAACAGAAAGACGCCTAAGATCCAGGTAAGTTCGCGGGGGAACTTGTACGCGCCAAATAGAAACACCTGGACCATGTGGATCAGGACGATGGCGACCATGAAGTTCGAACCCCAGCCGTGCATCGCGCGAATGAACCAGCCAAGCGTCACAGCGTGGTTCAGGGCTTGCAGGCTGCTCCACGCTTCCGCGCCCGAGGGCACATAAACCAGCGCGAGCAGAATTCCAGTAACAACTTGCAGCACGAACACCGTCAACGCCGCGCTGCCAAACACGTACCACCAACTGGCGGTGTTCCGCGGTTCGGGATGTTCGGCTATTTCGCGAACAGGCGCGGCCAGCTGCAAGCGGCGGTCGAACCATTGCCCGATTCTGCTGATCATCATGCGCATGGCGGTTTCTCTCCGGTAAGGGCGGCAATCGCTGCTCCGGGCGTCGGCAATTCACCGGCCTGAATGGCGATCACGTCGTTCTCAACTTTGTACGGATATTCGAAAAGCCCGCGCTCTGGCGGCCCTGAGGCGCGTGAGCCGTCGCGGTAGTATGCTCCACCGTGGCAGGGACACATGAACAAGCCCGACTGCTGAAACCAGCGAACGGGACAGCCTAGATGCGCGCAGTTGATCGCGAAGACCTGGAACTGCTCCCCTGCGATGTGCCGCACCCAGCACGCAGTGTCGGCTGTTGTACCGTCGGTTGGCATCACGTAAGGATTGCGAAACGTCGCTAGACGCGTCTCGCCTTCTGGGAAATCGGCGACCTTCCCGAGCTGCACCCACGAGAGGTAACCGTTGCCACGGCCGCGTGTAATTGACGAGAGAAGGAATCCGACAATTGGCACCGCGACGACAGCCGCCGCCAGCCCGTTGAACAGAATTCCCAACTTCATGAAAAACCCGCGGCGGGATATAGCAGTTTCACTCGACGGTACGAGGACAGGTTTAGTGGACATTGTCTGACTCCTGGCGCTGCGCGTAATTAGAGGCGACATAGGGCTGCCCAGGGGTCTGCACTCGGTGCGAGGCCATCCATGCAACTACATCGCTGATTTCCTGATCGGACATCGCTTTGGCGGGCACGTTTCCACGCCAGTCAGGCGCGCCCAGTTCCGGACGGCCCGTGATGACAATCGTGCGCAGTCCCTGATCACTGACCAGCGCCAAGAACGAATCGTTCGTGATAGCGCTGCCCTTCTTTCCTCCTTGCCCTTGTGTACCGTGACACGATGCGCAGTAAGTTCCATACACAACTTCGCCCTGCCGGGAACTGCCCGCAGAGTTTGCCGCATAGGCAGGCGGATTAGCTCCGTGGAGAATTCCCGGCCGGCTCCAGCGGGAACGCATTTCTGTGGTGATTACATCGATCTGCTTATTCGTAAGCATTCCGCCCGCACTTTCAGCGAAGGCCGGCATCGAAGTGCCCTTCACGCCTTTCGCAACAACCTTACGTATCGATGCATCGTCGGCGATTGCCAAGTAAACCGGATCGGCCAAAGCGATCGCCGCTCCTCCCCGGCCTTCCGAGCCGTGGCAACCCGCGCAGTTTTCCGCGTACAAAGTACGAAAGTCTGTAACCTCATTGGGAGCAAGGATTTCCGCACTCTTGCGTGGCTGGCCGGGCGGAGAGCTGCAACCAGTGAGGACCATCATGCTCACCACCGCGGCCAGATACGAATATCGGAGTGAATTCACGGCCGTTCTTCTCCATGTGGCGAAGTAATTCCTGGAGCTTCAACTCCTGCACGCATAGCGAACGGCAGGTTCTCGCGCGTCAACATGCGAGACTGGCGCACCACGACCAAGCCTGCGACTAGGCCAAAGGCAACTTGCGAAGCCACAAACCAGTACCAGTCGATGTGGCTTGCGAGTAGCGGATTAAGCAGACCGAGCATCGTGTAAATCAGCCCGGACCATAACACGGGGGCTATCAATCCGCCGAGCACGATCGGCCGCCGCGCAAACATGGGGAGCATTGCGCCATAAAGCAAGCCCACGGTGATGGATATCAAAACGTGCAGGCCGAAAGCGATTGCAAAACTATCGGCATGAAATGCGTAGAGTCGGCTCGGGCCGAGCTTCAGCGATTCTGCATAAGCCGTCGCGGCAAGGAGGTTGATGGGATACCAGGTACTTCCAGCTTTCAGCACACCATAGGCACAGGCCAGCACGGCCATCGCGACACCTCCGGCCAATCCGCCTTTCACACCAGCAGAGACCGGATAGGTATGAACAGGAAGCCACGCCCGCACCTGTTCCGCGATCGGAAACCGATCAACCACGCGGCGCTCAGTCGATGCACGGAAATCATCTGGAAGCACCGGGACAGGTACTTCGTGCTCGCGCGGGAAAACTTCGCGGAACCAGCCGATGCATCCTGCCACTGCCAGTACAGCACCGAGGACGGCGACTGACGAGCTCGTTACCAGTCCCGAGAACAGCAAAGTGAATCCAAACGCCAGAATAAAAGGCCAAGCAGTCGGCGCCGGTGATTCAATCTCTCGTGGAGTTCCGGGATGTTGTTCGATTTGTTCTGTCGCAAGCAACGTTGCCATTTCTTTCCTCAGCGCCCCACGATGTAAACCACGGTGAAGACTACGACCCAAACGGCATCGACAAAGTGCCAATACAACGCAAGCACATCGACACGGCGGAACTGATCTTTGTCCACCCGTCCAGCCAAACCAAAGATAAGGACGATAGTGAGCATGATCAGTCCTGCAGTGACGTGAAACGCGTGCAGGCCAACAAGCGAGTAATAGGTCGTTCCGAAGAGATTGGTAGAGATCGTCAGCCCATGTTCGTAAATGAGCCGGTGCCACTCTCGCCCGGTGCCAAATAGAAAGAGCCCACCGAGGATAATCGTGAGCGACCACAAAGCAAGAAATGCGGGGCGCTTATTGCGTTCCAGAGATTTGCCAGCGAAGTGGACCGTGATGCTGCTGGACAACAAGCAGATCGTGAAAAAGATCGGTGTCTCCAATACTTCTCTCGGAGTCGGCCCGGTGAGGCTCTTGCCCAAATAGAAGAGGTAGGCAACCACGAAGATGCTGAAGATCGCGGATTCCGCGATAATGAGGCAGGCCATCGCGGCCTTACCCCGGTACGGAAGACTCCAAGCCTGCGGGATTTCGACTATCGAGGTTGCAGCTGCGCTCATTGCTTTCCTCCTTCATTCATAGAGGCTGTCTGGATCTTCCGGATGCTTCAGGTCCCACAAGGGGCGCCGGCTCGCAACCACCGGGACAGTTGCAAAGTTGTAGGCCGGCGGCGGGGAGCTTGTAGACCACTCGAGCGTCCACGCATCCCAGGGATCGTTCCCTGCCTTGGCTCCGTTGAAGTAAGAACTAATGAGGTTCCACACGAAGACCAGAATGGCAATTGCCTGAATGAACGCGCCGATTGAGACAACGAGATTCAAAGTGTCCCAACCACGCCCGGGCTCATACGTGTAGATCCGGCGTGGCATCCCGAGCAGTCCTGGAATGTGCATGACGTCGAACGTCAGGTGGAAACCGATAAAGAAAAGCCAGAAGTGCCACTTACCGAGATGTTCACTCAGCATGCGGCCGGTCATCTTGGGGTACCAGTAATAAAAAGCGGCGAAGAGTGCAAACAAAATTCCGCCCACAATCACATAATGAAAGTGCGCGACCACAAAATACGACAGGCTCAGCTGCCAATCGAACGGCGCAGCCGCCATCATGATGCCGGTCAGGCCGGCAATCAGAAACTGGAACAGAAATGCGATGCTGAACAGCATCGGTGTTTTGAACAGAATTCGCCCGCCCCACATCGTGCCGATCCAGTTGAAGATCTTGATCCCGGTAGGAATACCGACAGCCATCGTTGTAATCGCGAAGAAGCTATTGGCATAGGAGTTCATTCCAACTGTGAACATGTGGTGCGCCCAGACGCTCAGGCTCACAAAGGCGATGCAAACCGTGGCCGCAACCATAACCGGATACCCGAAGATCGGTTTGCGCGAAAAAACCGGAATGATTTCCGACATGAAGGCGAAGCACGGAATGATTAGCACGTACACTTCCGGGTGGCCAAATATCCAAAAGAAGTGCATCCACAGCACAGCTGAGCCACCGGCTTGCGCGTCGAAGAAATGCCCTCCCAAATAGCGGTCGATCAGCAGCATGATCTGGGCCGCGGAGAGCGGTGTGATGGCAATCAGAACCATTCCGGCCATCACGAGATTTAGCCACGCCAGCAGAGGCATGCGGTTGAGCTTCATGCCCGGGCATCGCAGGCAAAGAATGGTCGCAAGAATGTTGATCGCGGTTCCAATGCTCCCAAACCCCGACACCAGAAGCGCAAGCGTCCAATAGTCTGAGCTATGACCCGGTGAAAACGCGCGCGCTGTTAAAGGTGCGTACGACCACCATCCAACGTCAGGTGCACTTCCCGCTCCATAGAGTCCGCTTCCTCCGAGGAAACTGAAGTAGAGCAGAAAGCCGCCAAACGCCGACAGCCAGAAGCCGAAGGCATTCAGCCGCGGAAAAGCCATGTCGCGCGCGCCGATCATCAATGGGACGAGGTAGTTCGCAAATCCGAACAGGATGGGCATGGCCACGAAAAAGATCATGGTGGTACCGTGCATGGTGAACATGCGGTTGAACACCTGCGGAGAGACAAAATTGTTATGCGAATGCATCAACTGGATACGAATGATGAGAGCCTCAATACCGCCCAACAGCAGAAAGACCAGCGCGTAAACAATGTAGAGAATCCCGAGCCGCTTGTGATCGACTGTAGTGACCCACTCATGCAGGGTATCGACCCAAGGCTTGTGGTCAATCTGCACTCCGGGAATCGTGATCGCATTCGATGACATATTGGCCTTCGACTTCCTCTAGCGAAGTGTCTCCATATAGCTGACCACCGCATCCAGGTCCGCATCGTCCAACTGCATGGCCGGCATCAGCGAGCCGGGCTTGATCGCGTTCGGGTTCTGAACCCATAGCCGGAGATTTTTCGGCGTATTCTCAGCCGCCCCGGCAGCGATGGTCGTGCGGCTCATTAAGTGCGTCAGGTCGGGGCCGAAGCGTCCATCGCCTGGAGTTCCCGAAACCGTGTGGCAGTTGATACAGGCAGTGTGCTCGAAAAGCTGCCTCCCCGCCATAACGCCTGGGTCCTGAACTGCGGGTTGTTGTTGGCTGCGAACCCACGCCGCGAAATCTTGCGGACTATCGACCGAGACGCGCAGAAGCATCTTCGCGTGCTGAACCCCGCAATACTGCGCGCATTGGCCGAGAAAAATTCCTGTGCGCTGCGGGTCCATCCACATCTTGTTTGGATGATTAGGAATAAGGTCTGTCTTGCCCGCAAGCTCCGGAATCCAGAAACTGTGGTCCGTGTCAGCCGAAAGCAACCGCAGGAAAGTTGGCGTGGGATGACTCGGGTCGCTTACCGGAATGTGCAACTCGTTCGCGGTGACGATGCCGAGCTTCGGATAGCGAAACTCCCACCAGTATTGATGTCCAATGGCGATGACCTCTACAGCGCCCGCCGGTTCTGGAGCATCCTGAATCGCGTGGATCACCCGCGCGGTAGCCAGAAACAGAACGACCACAATCAAAACCGGGATTATTGTCCAGGCCAACTCAATCTGGTTACTTCCGTACACCTGGGCTGGCTCGCGGTCCGCATTCCCGGAAGTGGCTCGAAATTTTAGAATGGAATACACCAGTAGCGTAACAACGACGACGAAGATGATTCCCGTGATGGCCAGCACAAACGTTGACAGGTCAACAATCGACTTGGCCGGCGTGGATTCGGGAGAAAAGATGCTGGTTGGGGACGAATGAGAGTGTTCGGCAAGTGCCCTCGGCGGCAACAAAACGTACGACAAAGCGAACATCGCGAGTTGCCTAGCGTCTGGCATCGTTATCGAGTTTGTTGTCGGTCGCATCTGTTTTAACTCGTCTGCGGGTTAATCACTGGAGCTTCCGTCCAGCGATGAACTGGGCTGCTAATTCGGTGACACGCTTACCCTGAAAGCGCGCTGACGTGAGCGCGGTCTCGTCCGGTTTAAGCGCGCCATTGTTGCTGGTGAATGATGCTCCGTACGGATTGCCTGCCTTGAATTGAATTGGGTCGGCGTAACCTGGCCCAACAATAATTGCGCCCCAGTGATAAAACGTGGTGTTGAGGTTGACGATGGTCGTCTCCTGACCACCATGGGCAGTAGCCGAACTGGTGAAGCCAGAGCAGATCTTATTGACCAGGGCCCCTTTCACCCAGAGTGGACCTGTGGTATCGAGGAACTGTTTTAGCTGTGCCGTGGGCAGGCCGTATCGCGTCGGTGTTCCAAAGATGACCGCGTCGGCCCAGGCCAGATCGTCAAGAGTGGCTTCCGGGACATGTTGCGACTCAAGCCGGTGAGCAGCCCATCCTTGATTCGACGCGATCGCTTCGTCTGGAGCGAGTTCACGCACTTTGCGAAACCGAACATCCGCGCCCGCCTCGCTTGCGCCTTGTTCCACCGCACGGGCCAACTGATACGTGGTGCCTGTAGCGCTGTAGTAAATGATGGCAACTTTGATCGCCATTCAATTTCCCCTGTAACACGTCTAACTCTCGACTATATTGCCCGCCGAACTGTGTTCCGCGACGATTGCACCTATGGGTTAATCACCGGAGCTTGCGCCAACTGGAGATTGACCATGAGATCGAGCCGCCAGTCGATCTGGTAAAAGCGTACTGTTCCCCGGCCAGTTAGCACTTTGCGAAACTCCGGCAGATAGTTGAGCCGAACTTGCATCATGTCTTGTTCCACGGCGGCCCGCCGACGTAAATAACTTTCTGCCTGATCCCCAGACATGGCTTGATAGTTCTCAAGATATTCTTGAAGGAGGGCAATTTTTGTGTCGTAGACTTTCGCCACGTCCGCTGCGTAGCGGTCATAGACAGGCCAAAACTTCTCCGCCTCTGCATCGGTCAGGTCCATGTTCGCAGCAACAATCTGCTTCTTTTGCGATCGCAGGCCACTCTTCAATAGTTGTATGTCATCGTTAGGAGACCACTGCGAATCCTCGGAGACGGGACCCAGTGCCTGCATCTGCTTCGCAGTCGCTGGTTGTTGAGCGGACGACGGCCGACTGGTGGAGACTGCCAGAGCGATAACCGCGAAGAAAAAGAGCCTTGCTGCCTCACTTTGCATTCAACCTCCTGCCACGATGCTTGCGACAGGCACTACTCAAGTGCCTGTGGACTGTAGTTATGCATTCAAAGTTCCGGCGAACACGGATGGCAAGAATGGGCGCAAATCACACAATTGCAAAGAGTTGGAAGCGGCGGTATAACGCAATCCTCAAGTACTGCGCGCGAGAGTAGTGACAGTAGTCTGGCAGGTGACAAACCACTCGATGGTTCCGAGTTTTTCAGGCCTTTCGGCGAACTACTTTCGTTTGGAGAAAAAAGTGCATCTCCGAAGTCCAAGCGGCGCAAACCGCCTACAAATAGAGACGATGACCTTCGCCCGCCAAGCCGGTACTGCGGTTTTTCTGGTCACGCTTACGCTCTGGATCCAGTGCCTCGGCATCGCGGTGCTTATTCACTGGGCGAGAGCCAGTGTTGAGCGCGGAGTCGCCCGCCTGAGCATATTGCACGCCGCCGTTCTGATGATACGATTTTCGATCTTGGTGATTGTTCTGCATTTTTTGCAGATTTTCTTCTGGTCAGTGTTCTACCGCTGGTATTGTCTCCCGTCCTGGGAGTCCTCTTTTTACTTTTCAGCGACCAGCTATTCGACGGTCGGCTATGGTGATATCGTCCTGCCTCGAGTGTGGCGTTTGCTAGGGCCAGTTGAAAGTGTCACCGGTGTGCTGATGTGCGGCATCTCCGTAAGTTTCCTGTTTGTAGTGGCAACCAAGTTAGTCGAGCGTGAGTCGGGCGCCCCACCGATGCAACATGTAAATGGTTTGGACGAACGTTCAGAAGCTGAGCTGGAGAACGTCTCGTAAAAACATCGCAAGTGAACCTGGGAAATCGTTTGCTCTAGTGGGATCAGGTGCGAGTCGCGTAAATGATATTGGGTGATTCGATTCGGATTCTTGCCAAGGTGAGGCCATGGTGGCATCACACACCTTGGAGAATGGATCTTTTATTCTTCGATGGCTTGAAAATTCCGATCTAAGGGCGAGAAACCGCAACTGGCATCGATTCGTTTCCCAAACTTCGTTCTTGAGAGCCCGCCGACGCACCCGAGCGCCTCGAGGTCTCCGTCAGATTCCGCAGCCATTCGGACGTTGACTGCGACAACATGTCTTCGCGGCACCGCCAGCGCCAGCGCCAATTTCCAGCCGGCCGGCCCGGCACGTTCATCCGGCTTTCTGCGCCAAGGTTCAGAGCGTCTTGCAAGGGAGCAATCGCCAGCGCCGCTTTCGACGACCATGCCAGATCCATCAGTGCAGGCGCCGCATCAGGATTTCCGCCTGGCACTCGCTTGAGGTAATTCCATAAGTTCTGACGCTGATCGTCAGGCAATTCTTCGTACCACTCTCGAGTTGGCGCGTTGTCATGCGTGCCGGTGTAGACCACCGTGTTGCTGACGAAGTTGTGAGGCAAGTATGGATTGTCGGTATGACCGTCGAAAGCAAACTGCAAAACACGTGTTCCCGGAAGTTGAAATTGGTCACGCAACGACCGGACATCCGGAGTAACGATTCCCAGATCTTCGACGATGAAGGGCAAGCCGCCCAACTCCCTGGATACAGCTTCGAAAAAGTCCGCACCCGGACCTTGTACCCATTGGCCCGTCTGAGCCGTTGGCGCGCCCGCGGGCACATGCCAGGCGGCCGCAAATCCGCGGAAGTGGTCCAGCCGAATCGCATCCACGTGAGCAAGCAAAGCACGTACCCTGTCAATCGACCACCGATAACCGCTCGCTCGAAGTGCATCCCAGTTGTAAACGGGGTTTCCCCACAATTGTCCTTGCGCACTGAAGTAATCAGGAGGGACTCCGGCGACAAATCGCGGCCGCTGGTGCCCATCGAGAAGGAATAACTCCGGATTCGCCCAGACATCACTGGAATCCGGAGAGACAAAGAAGGGCAAATCACCAATCAGTCTCACATTCTTCGAATGCGCATACGTCTTGATTTGATCTCCTTGGCGGAAGAGTAGGAACTGTGCGAAGCAGACCTGCTCGATTTCGTCTGCTAATTCGCGACGAGCAGCAGCCAAAGCTTCCGGTCGACGCTGAACCACGTCTTCGGGCCAGTCGAGGTAATATTCGCCGTTGTACTTCGCCTTCAATGCGCGGAACAGCGCGTAATCGCTCAGCCAATGTTCGTGCTTATTTTGGAATTCATCAAATTCCGCCTGCAGATCCGTGCGGTTTTCAGACTTGAAGTGCTTCCACGCAACTTGGAGAAGACGGGTTTTGAAAGGAATCACAGCATCGTAGTCAACGAAGTCGGAAGCAAAGTGAGATTCGCAATCCTTCTCGGCCAGCAACCCGTCTGCTATCAGGCTCTCAGGACTGATCAGCAGAGCGTTTCCAGCAAATGACGACATCGGCTGATAGGGCGAATTCCCACAACCCGTTGGTCCGAGCGGAAGGGATTGCCACCAACGCTGGCTGGCATCATAGAGAAGATTGACCCAGGAAAAGGCCGACGGTCCAAGATCACCGATGCCGTAAGGCGAAGGAAGAGACGTCACATGCAACAGCAGCCCCGAGGCGCGATATTCAAGTGGAAACGGTGGAACTTTTATTTCTTCGGTGCTGTGGGTCATTGACTGAATCCCGCGTCGAGAGCATTGCTCACTATTTCCTGCGCTTCGCTCAGAATCGCATGGAGGTGTGCTTCGCTGTTGAAACTCTCCGCGTAAATCTTGTAGATGTTTTCCGTGCCCGACGGCCGTGCCGCGAACCAGCCGCTCTTTGCTATGACTTTCAGGCCGCCAATCGGAGCCTGATTGCCGGGAGCCTTCGTCAGCTTGGCAGTGATGGGTTCGCCCGCCAGATCTGATTCCTTCACCGCATCCGGCGTCAGTTTCTGCAATTTCGCTTTCTGTTCCAGAGTGGCCGGCGCATCAATGCGTGTGTAGTACGGCTTGCCGAATTCTGCAGTCAGTTCACGGTAATGCTCGCCGGGGTCCTTCCCTGTCGAGGCAGTAATCTCGGCCGCGAGCAGCACCATAATAAGGCCATCTTTGTCCGTTGCCCACGCAGTCCCATCTTGGCGAAGGAAGCTTGCTCCCGCGCTTTCTTCTCCGCCGAAACAGAACGAGCCATCGACGAGTCCCGGCACAAACCATTTGAAGCCGACGGGCACCTCGGACAAGCGGCGTCCGAGCTTACCGACAACTCGGTCAATCATGCTGCTGCTTACGAGGGTCTTTCCCACGATGACATCCTGCCGCCACTGTGGCCGGTGCGTAAGCAAGTATTGGATCGCTACCGCTAAATAATGATTGGGATTCAGCAATCCCGCGGTTGGACTGACAATCCCGTGCCGGTCCGCGTCGGTGTCGTTCCCGAAAGCCAGCTGGAATTGATCTTTCAAACCGACCAGTCGGGCCATGGCATAAGGACTCGAACAGTCCATACGGATTTTGCCGTCGTGATCGACAGTCATAAATGAGAAGGTCGGATCGATCTTTCTATTCACGACTTCCACTTCCAGTCCGTAAATCGAATTGATCGGATCCCAATATGGCAGCGAAGCTCCGCCCAGAGGATCCACTCCAAGTTTCAGGCGCGCATTGCGGATCGTATCCATATCCACTACGTTCTTGAGGTCGCGAACAAACGGCATAACGAAATCTTCCTGCTGCGTGCTGTTTGCCCGGATGGCCTTTTCGAAAGGAACGCACTTTACATCTTTGTTCCCCGATCGCAATAAATCGTTGGCGCGATTTTGCACCCAGTCGGTTACGTCCGTATCGGCAGGGCCCCCATTGGGCGGGTCGTACTTGAATCCTCCGTCCTCAGGCGGATTGTGCGACGGTGTAATAACGATGCCATCGGCGAAGTGTGCCTTCCGTCCGCGGTTGTTGTAGACGAGAATTGCGTGCGAGATAACGGGCGTCGGGGTTACGCCGTCGTTTTCCTGAATGATGGTCTCAACTCCATTCGCCGCCAGCACTTCGAGGGCAGTGCGCTGTGCGGGCTCTGAAACTGCATGAGTGTCCTTCCCCATATACAAAGGACCGTCAATTCCCTGCCCATTGCGGTATTCGCAGATGGCCTGGGTAATTGCCAGGATGTGCGCTTCGTTAAAGGTGCCATGAAGCGCTGAGCCGCGATGTCCGCTGGTGCCGAAAGCGACTAGTTGATTGGGGTCGTTCACATCGGGCTTACGCTCGTAATAATCTCGTTGCAACCGCGCTGGGTCGATCAGCAGTTCCTTCGGCGCGGGTCTCCCCGCGAGAGGGGAAATCGCCGGGCCTTCTGCGACGGATTGTTTTTCTAAAGTATGGGGCATGGTTCCGCCTTCCAGATTTCGGTTGCATATTCGTGAATGGTGCGGTCGCTCGAGAACTTTCCTGAGCTGGCGATGTTCAGGATGGCTTTTCGCGCCCACTCGGCGCGATTGGCATAAAGATCCCCGAGCCGATTTTGCGCCTGAACATAAGAGGTAAGGTCTGCCAGGTGCATGTAATGATCGCCGTTGGTGAGCAAAGTATCGCGAATTGGAGCGAAGGCCCCGGGCTCGTTACGGCTGAAATAATCAGAAACGATAAGGTCCAGCGCGGCTCGCGTCTCGGGTTCGTGTTCATAATGCCAATGCGGGTTGTACCAGGACTGGCTGTTTTGAACTTGTTCCACTGTGAGGCCGAACAGGAACAGATTCTCTTTTCCCGCTTCCTCGGCCATTTCGATGGTGGCGCCGTCAAGAGTGCCCACGGTCAGAGCTCCATTCATCATGAATTTCATGTTGCTCGTTCCACTCGCTTCGTACCCCGCCGTTGAAATCTGGTTGGAGACGTCGCTGGCAGGTAACAGACGTTCCGCCAGCGAGACATTGTATTCAGGTAGGAAGACCACCTTCATCCGGCCGCGCACAATTGGGTCTCCATCGATGGTGCCTGCCAGATTGTTGATGAACTTGATGATGAGTTTGGCCAGCCGATATGCAGGCGCAGCTTTGCCGGCAAAAAAGAACGTGCGCGGCGCCATCTCCAGGTTAGGATTTGCCCGCAAGCGGTTGTAGCAAACGATGATTCGCAGCGCGTTCAGCAGTTGCCGCTTGTATTCGTGGATGCGCTTGATCTGGGAATCGAAAATTGTGTCAGGATCGACGATTTGCCCAGATGTCGTCTTGAGCCAATCAGCGAATCTTACTTTCGCCTCGCGCTTTGAGGTGTGGAACGCCTCCTGAAAACCCGGATCGCCGGCCAGCGCTTTCAGATTTCTGAGCTCGCTCAAATCCGTGATCCACTTCTCGCCCATCGCTTCCGTGATTGCTCCCGACAGGCCAGGATTCGCTTCCAGCAGCCAGCGCCGTGGCGTGACGCCGTTGGTCTTGTTGTTGAAACGTTCAGGAAACATGTCGGCCAGATCTTTAACGGTTGTGGTGCGTAACAGTCTCGAGTGAACGGCGGCAACCCCGTTCGTGCTATGCGAACCAACGATAGCGAGGTTTGCCATTCGAATCTTGCGCGAAGGCTTTTCTTCCACCAGGCTGATGCGTTCAATCCGGCCCTCATCTCCAGGAAACCGAACGCGGGCCTCGTCGAGCAGCCGGCGATTGATCTCATAGATGATCTCCAGCTGGCGCGGAAGAAGGAGTTTAAACCACGCCACCGGCCATTTCTCGAGGGCCTCGGGCAGTAATGTATGGTTCGTATAGGCCAGGGTTTTCCTGGTCAGGTCCCACGCCTGGTCCCATCCAAGGTGCGCATCGTCGAGCAGGATGCGCATCAATTCGGCGACTGCCATGGAAGGATGTGTGTCATTCAGTTGGATGGCTGCCTTCTCCGGCAACTTCTCCCAATCAGTGTTGTGCCGCAGAAAACGACGTATCAAATCGGCCAGGGAACACGCGACCAGAAAGTATTCCTGCATGAAACGCAACTCTTGTCCCCGCATCGTAGAGTCATCCGGATAGAGCACCCGGGTCAGCGATTCCGCTTCGAGGGTTCCAGCCAGCGCACCGATGAAATCACCCGTGCCGAATTCTTGGAAGTCGAAATAGTCCGGGGCAGAGGCGGCCCAGAGACGGAGTGTGTTGATTGTCTTTCCTCCGTACCCAACCACTGGACGATCAAACGGAATTCCGCACAGGCTGGATGGCCGATTCGGAATCATCTCAACCTTTCCGTCCCGCAGCTTGAAGCTGCAGTTCAGCTTGATTTCCACTTTCTCGTGCAGGCGGCAGATTTCCCATGGGTCACCGTCGCGCAACCAATTGTCGGCGCTCTCCTGCTGCCATCCGTTCACAAATGATTGCCGAAACATTCCGTACTCGTAGCGCAAACCATAGCCGGTCGCCGGAAGCTGCATGGTGGCCATCGAATCCAGAAAGCACGCCGCGAGCCGCCCCAGGCCGCCATTACCGAGGCCGGCATCTGGTTCCTGCTCGATCAGCTCAAGCCAATCGATCCGTTTCTCCCGCACAACATCTTGGACCAACGGATCAAGCAATAGGTTGGTGACGTTGTTGACGAGGGAACGCCCGAGGAGAAATTCCATAGAGAGGTAGTAAATGCGCTTGGCATTCTGTTGCTCATAGGTGCTCTTGGTCTGCACCCAGCGCTGTGCCAGAATGTCCCGCACAGAATGTGCAAAGGCCTCGAAGCGTTCACGAGCGCTTGCTACTTTCGGATCGATAGCGCGATCAAAAACTAAATGTCGTTCGTAAAGGGCGCCTTTGCTCTCGACAAACCGAAACGCATCGCCGCCGTACCGCTTAAAAAGCTCGGAAACATTGTTTGCCTTCGTCGCCATCGGGACGACTTTCGCCGATTCTGCCCGCGCTACCGTTTTTGTGCTCATTCGAGGATCCTCGCAATTCTGTTCATGTGATTTTGATTACTTACGGCATCGAAAGGTTACGCCGTCGCTGCTCACGCTCCCACGTGGCGATCGTCATCCCACAGCCGAACCGCAGGTCGGGACAGATTGTGTTCATAGCTAAGCGCACTGAGACTGGCGGGATTCAGCAGAAAAAATCTGCCGCCAGCGGGTCCCACGCCCAGCCAGCACGCAGTCAGCACGCGAATAAAGTGCCCGCTGGAAAAGAGCAACACGTCACCTGGGACGTTGCGTATCCGTTGGACCATACGGTACGCCCGCTCGCCGATTTGTTGCGGGGATTCGCCTCCCGGACAACCGTCACGAAACAGATCCCAGTCTGGCCGTTGTTGCAGAATTTGCGTGGAGGTCAGCCCTTCATATTTCCCATAGTCCCATTCCACCAGGTCGCGATCGATTTCGGCGACCGCCCCAAATCCGGCGAGCTCGCAGGTTCGAGCAGCACGCTGCAGCGGACTGGTAAAAACCTTGGCAAAGGTCAACCCCTTCAGCCGCTCTCCGAGCCGCACGGCATTGCGCTCGCCATCCGGGGTCAAAGGCAGATCGGTGAGGCCGGTGTGCTGGCCGGAGTGTGTCCAGGCCGTATTGCCATGCCTCGCCAGATAGACGACGGGAAGCTCGTCATTCATGCTGTGTCTCGGGTTTGTGCTATCGAGCCGCCAATCAAGTTTGTCGCTCGACGGCGCGACAAGTATTTCGTTCATTGTTCTCACCATACTTAGGCAATCACTTGGACTGGCTAATAGTTGCGGCCGGCTTCTGGCTGATGATCGGCACTTCTTGGGATCGGCCTAAAATGTCGTTGTAGGTGATGGTGTTCTTTCCGACGCGCACCAGAAGTTCTCGGCCGGCCGCATACCTCACTGTGCTTGTGCCCAATGTGTCGGTGTACAGCACCACGTAAACGGTGCCGGCAACTTCAACGGAAACGTCGTAACTAGCGACCGGGGACGACGAGCCATCGCCAGCAGATTGATGCGGCTTAACGTCGATGATTGTGGCCGGTTCGTACTTTGCCGAGGGCTCGCAAAAAGCCGGCAACGCGACTGCACAAATGATGATCAAGAACAACGATTTCAGCATGAGGGATTCCTCTCAAAGGCTTTGCTCCTAAGTCCTACACGCCTTCGCATCCGCCGTGCCAAAGTCGAGAGGTTTGCATATTCGTGGAGCAGATTGGTTTTACATGCAGTTACGGTTCGCGGACTCACGGCGACTGCGGAATTATTCTGGGGATGACAAGGATGCTCCGTCACTTGCCAAATGCTTGCCAGCGGTAGCGACAGTAAAGTTGCTATTCGCCCGGAGTAGCTGTCTTTTCTAACATAGCTCGCGGTCTGGAAATTGGTCTTTGGTTTGCAATTGCTGGCTGCAGGTCGCGCAGGCGCAGCCGGCCGCTGCTGTTTTCTGATCCTCTCGACAAAAGCAATATGAATGCAGTGTTGGACATAACGGAACTGGATCGCCGCTTCGGAATTCCCGATATCGCGCGGGTGTGCGAAGGCGATGGTCGCCTTGCGCGAGTCGACATTACCAGTCCGCTTGCGCACGGCGAGATGTACGTGCACGGGGCGCACGTGATTTCGTGGCGCCCTACTGGCAGCGAAGAAGTGCTCTTTCTCAGCTCGAAATCGAGATGGGAGGAGGGTCAGGCAATTCGAGGCGGAATTCCGATCTGCTTCCCCTGGTTTCGTGCCAAGACAGACGATCCCCACGCTCCAGCACATGGATTCGTGCGCACAAGATCATGGCAGCTCGGGTCCATCGTTGAGACCAGCGCCGGAGTCGCCGTGACCATGTTTATTGAGAGCGATGAGCAAACCCGGCGCTGCTGGCCGGCGGAGTTCCGTCTTGTGCACCGGGCCACGTTTGGTTCCGAGCTCACGCTGGAGCTGGTTTGCACCAATACCGGCAGAACACCTCTACGCTTCGAAGAAGCCCTGCACACCTACAATCGAGTGGCGGACGTTGGGACGGTGCGCTTACAGGGGCTGAATGGGGCGCGCTTTCTCGACAACACCGACTCTAACAAGGAGAAGACGCAGCTCGGGGATGTGACCTTTGCCTCCCAAACCGACAATGCTTTCTTAAGTACCCAGAACGCTGTTGAGTTGCTCGATCCGAAAATGGGTCTTCGAATTCGGCTGCAGAAGGCGAATTCGAGCACTACAGTAGTCTGGAATCCGTGGCAAGAAGGGGCTAGCGGGCTGCGAGACCTGGGTGAGGGCGAATGGAAGCAGTTTCTGTGCGTCGAAACGAGCAACATCATCGGCGCCGCGGTCACGCTGGCGCCAGCGCAGGAACACACAATGTCCGCGGTGCTGAGCGTGGCGAGGCTTTAGCGAAATGAAGGCAGCACAGCGCTATTTGCTCGAGACTCTTAACCGAATCAGAAGCTAAGCAGCGGCCACTCTCTCACCGAGAAGCGCGCTTGCAAGGAGGACCACGTCGGGATCATCGGAACTTAACGCCCGAACGAGTTCCTCGCAAGCATCCACTGACGCGTACTGCGCCCACATTGCTCCGCACAATAAAATATAGTCTATGTTCATTTGGCTTTCCTCGCGTGCGTATCGAATCGTATCTGTAATCGTCGTCGCAGGTCGATTTTCTGCCTCTCTTGCATTTGTTGTGCCAGAGGGAGGCAATCCTAAGCTGATGTCTACTCACAATCGGTTATGAAAAGTTCGCCGCACCCTGCATCAATACATTGTTGGTTTGCACCCTGCGATGTGGCCGAGCCGCACATCAAGCAATGTGAAAGAGATTCCGGCTCTGTCACGTGCCAACTGCTTGTCACCGCCCTCTCTAGCAAACACTCTCGCCGAACTCCCTGGTGTCAGGGGTGAGTACCTAAACGGCTCTCATGGAAAGAGATGGGCAAGTGAAGGTTATCGGTCTTTGTATGGAAGCTTGCATGCGATAAGCGAACCCGGGTGATTGCGTTGAAAAGAGGGTTAGTGACCGGAGGCGAAAGTCTTGACATCACCGTGGAGCACGGCGAAGAACGCGCATTCGTGCGCCTGGATGGCCACCTGGGCATCGATTCGTCGCCAGATCTCCGCGATCGGCTTCTGGCCATGTTGCAAGGGCAACCACCGAAAACCATCATCGTGGATCTGACGGAGGTCTCCTCTATCGACGCCTCCGGCATCGCGACCCTGCTTGAAGCACTCAAGGTTGCGCGCAATCGTCAAGCGACGTTGTGTTTGAAGGGACTGCAAGGTCGCGTGGTTCGTTTCTTCGAGGTTACGGGCCTGCTACCGGTGTTTGAAACGGCTGGCTGTAAAGACGTTTCCAGAGTTGAGGTGAATTGATGGCAAATGTCCTCGAAGATGTCGGTAGAAGCACCATCAATCATCTCGACTACGTGGGGAGCGTCAATATTCAGTGGTGGTCCACGTTGCGCGCCATGGGCAACGCGTTGCCCTTTGTGGGAAACCGTTATCGCTGGCAAGAGTCGGTGCGGCAGATGTTGCAGATCGGAGTGGACGCGCTGCCAATGGTATCCCTGATGGCTATTTGCACCGGATTTATTCTCGCCATGCAAGGCGCCTCAGAACTGCGCCGCTTCGGAGCCATTCACTACGTCATCGATCTGGTCGCAGTCGGTTTCACGCGTGAACTCGGTCCGCTCCTCACGGCCATCGCTGTTAGTGGCCGCTCGGGTTCGGCGTTTGCGGCCGAAATCGGCACCATGAAGGTGACGGAGGAGCTCGATTCACTGAGGGTCATGGCGCTGGAACCGATAGAGTTCGTCCTGGCGCCGAAATAACTTGCCGCTCTGATCACCGTTTCTTGCCTCAGTATCCTCTCGAACGTTTGTGGCATTTTAGCCGGCGGACTGTTCATGTTCTTCAGCACACACCTTTCTCCGACGCTGTATCTGCGGGACGTGTTCGAATCTATCCAATTGCGAGACGTAATAACGGGACTCATCAAGAGCGTGGCCTTCGCCACGATCATTGCCCAGGTCAGCTGTCTCGAAGGATTTCGTGTCCGCGGAGGGCCGGATTCAGTAGGCCGTTCCACGACCAGCGCCGTGGTGAAGTCGACTTTTCTGGTGATCGTCGCCGACTCCGTCTTTACCGCAATCTTCTACTTCACGGTGAACCACTGATGTCAATCATTTCGATTCGCGACTTAGTGGTTGAATACAATGGGCATCGTGTGCTCGACAACCTCAGTCTCGACATCGAGCATGGAGAGACGATGGTCTTGTTGGGAGGCAGCGGTTCGGGCAAGAGTACGCTTTTGCGACAGATCCTTGGGCTGGAGCGGCCCAAGTCAGGCAGTGTGTTTGTAAAGGGGATCGACATTACCCACTGCTCGGCGGACGAGCTGAAAAAACTCCGCCGGTCCATTGGAGTGGCTTTTCAAAGCGCCGCCTTGTTCAATTCGCTCTCGGTCGAAGACAACGTTGCTCTGACCCTCCGGGAACACACCCGGCTCGCGCCATCGATTATCGAACTGATGGTCTGGATGAAGTTGGCGGTGGTTGGACTGGCAGACTTCGGGAAGTTACATCCGCAGGAGCTGTCAGGCGGGATGAAGAAGCGCGCCGCGGTCGCACGTGCGCTGGCGCTCAGTCCCGAGATTCTCGTGCTGGATGAGCCTTCTGCGGGACTGGACCCGATCGTCGCCGCCGAGCTCGATGAACTGATCATCCTCCTTAAAGACGTCTTTCAGGTGACGGTGATTGTTGTCACTCATGAGCTGCCCAGTGCGTTCCGCATCGCCGACCGGATTGCGATGCTCTACAAGGGCAAGTTCCGCTCGGTTGGATCCAAAGACGAAATCAGAGGGAGTCAGGATCCGCGCGTCCGGCAGTTCCTGGATCGCGTTCCCGACAATATCGCACGAGCGCCCGCAGTGTCCGCTTACCTCGAAAAATACTTGCAGGCGCAGGAGGCATGAGTGTGACAACCGAGGCAAAAGTCGGCGCTTTCGTACTAGGATGTTTTGCGATCCTGGCATTTACCGTCATCTACCTCATCAACTCGCAGATGAGCGGGGGAACGGTCCCGTACAAGACTTATCTTCGTTACGCCGGTGGACTTGAGCCGGGTGCTTCAGTCCTCTTTGGTGGAATCGAGGTCGGGAAGGTAAAGGCCCTTCGCCCCGCGACGGCTGATCCTACCAAAATCGAGATCCTGGTCGACGTGAAAGAGGGCACGCCGCTCAATGAGAAGTCCGTTGCCAAACTCGGTTTAGTTAGCGTCATGAGCGGCGCTGCGTTATCGATCACCACCGGGAGCAACGACGCCAAGCGCCTTCCGCCCGGGTCGTCGATTCCGTCGCAGGAAGCCGCCAGCCTGGATGAGATCGCCGGCAAGGTGGCCACCGTTGCCGATAACGCCGACGGCCTGATCACACAAGTGCGCGGAGAACTCGAAGGCATAAGCGGTGACGCAAGAAATCTCCTCGCCAATCTAAACAATGTCACCGGCAAACCTAATCAGCAGAAAATTCAAGCCGTACTCGACAACGTCAATGGAATGTTGGTGACCGAACGGCCTAAGATCGATCGTCTCACCGATCAACTGAACACGCTAACCCAGCACGCAGACGCAACCATCCAGAATGTAAACGGCACGGTTACGGATGCTCGAGAACCGCTTCGCAAAGACCTGACTGAGTTGCAGACCACTTTGCAGCAAGCTAAGGCATTGCTGAGCGACATGCAGGTAATGGTTCGTGCGAACGACTACAAGATTGACGATACGGTGGAAAACCTGCGCGTGGCAACGGACAACCTCGATCAGCTGACCGATTCGCTCAAGCAGCGTCCGTGGAGTCTGATTCGAATCAAACAGCCGAAGGACAGAGAAGTCCCGCCTCAATGAGGATCATATGAAGAAGCATCTAATCTCAGTTTGTTTTGCGCTGGCAGGGCT
>Ga0116223_10001482_pt1 | contig 23860 bp, 18 predicted proteins | sample Sb_taG_3_FD_90092 | JGI IMG/M metagenome (GOLD analysis project Ga0116223, IMG submission 90092) | Peat soil microbial communities from Weissenstadt, Germany - Sb_50d_a_PC metaG | ecosystem: Environmental > Terrestrial > Soil > Wetlands > Peat | place: Germany: Weissenstadt | collected 2010-09-21 | reverse complement strand
CTGGCGGCGGGCTGCCGGCTGACCGAGAACTCCTGCTTCTACCTGTTCACCGTCTATGTCCTCGACTACGGGCGGCAGGTGCTGGAGGTGGGGCAGGGGGTCTTCCTGCTGGCCGTCAACCTGGCCGCCGCGGTGGAAGTGTTCGCCATTCCCGTGTACGGCCTCCTGTCCGACCGGACGTCGCGGAAGGGGGCCTACGCCGCGGGGTGCCTGTTCCTGCTGGCGTTCGCCTGGCCCTACTGGGCCCTGCTCCAGACGCGAGAGCCGATCTGGATCATCGTGGCGACGCTGGCGGCCATGACGGGCGGCCACGCGGTGTTGTACAGCGTGCAGGCGTCCCTGATCCCCGAGCTGTTCGGTACCCGGCTGCGCTACACGGGCGCCTCGCTCGGCTATCAACTGGTCACGCCCGTGGGCGGGCTGGCGCCCATGATCGGCGCCGCGCTGGTCCACGCCTTCCCGGGGCGGACCTGGCCGCTGGCGCTGTACGTCGCCCTCATCTCCGCGGTGTCGTTGACCTGCGTGCTGCTCCTGGCCGAGACGTCGCGCAAAGACATCAGCACCGCCGACTGACTCGTCCTCCGCACCTCCGCAGTCCGGTTCAAGGAACTCGTCGTTCCGACTTGTACGGGCCGTCACGCCCTGTCAGAATAGCCCTTATCGCATAGACCCGCGGCGCTTGCTGGAGTCATGCCATGCCGGAACAAATCGACCCCCGCCCCGCCGACGCGGTTCCCTCCGAGTCCCATCGCAATGGCGACGCGGAGCCGCCCGGAACGGTCGCGACCGGGTTGACCCGGGAGCAGTTGCCGCCGTTTGTAAGTCCCACCGACATTCTGCTGGTGAGTCCGCTGCACCGCGAAGTTATCGCCGAACTCCGCTGGGCTTACGAACAGTGTGAGCGGGGGGCGTTTAACGCCTACCTGGGCCAGTACCTGGCAATCGTCAATAGGACCGTCGAGGCGGTCGGCGACCCCGGTTGCGCTCGGGACGAGGCGGCTAACAAAACCGGTGTCCCGCCGGAGCGCGTCGCCCTGTTCTACGTCGGCGGCGAGTGAGCGGAGACGGGAGGGCAAGGTGGCCGTCATCCGAATCCCTGTGGTGAACGAACCGCGGCAAAATCCCATCCGCTACTTCGATGAAACAGGGCAACTGCACGAGTTGCCACTCCTGCGGTTGCGCGCGGACATCCTGATCGGGACGGACCCGGCTCGCTCCGCCGAGGACCGTCGCCCCCAGTTCCCGGCAATCCTCGACACCGGTGCGCCGCTGAGCGTCTTCCCCAAGCGCGTCTGGCAGAGGTTCGAGCCGGCAATCACGCGCCTCCGGGTCGCGGACGAGCGGCCGCTCGCCGGCTCGGCGGGGGGCCGCCGCTTTACCTACTTCCTCGGTCGCGTTTCCGTGGCTGTCACCGACCTTTTCGGCCGGCGCTTGCGAGCGGTCCCCGTCCTCGCCCAGTTTCGCGAGGACGACATCCCGGAGGGGGAGCCGCGCGCAGCGGTGCCGCTGGGACTGGGGGACGGCATCCTTGAAGGGCGCGCGCTGACGCGCTGGCCGACGGTCGAGCGCTACGATCCGGACATCTCCACGCTGGAGAGTCACGGACAATGGTGGTGGCTGGCCGACCCGTGACGCCGCTGACCGCGGCGGGGCCGTGCGTACCGGTCCCCTGGTTCGGCGCAACCCGCAGTCCGCGTCAGCGGCGCCGACGATATACCATCGCCATTGGAAAACCGACGTTTAGCCGCGCGCGCGCGCTGGTAGTGACCCGATTTATCGGGTCCTTCTGGTGAGACGACCGCATAAATGCGGTCACTACGAGCGCGCTGGTAGTGACCCGATTTATCGGGTCCTTCTGGTGAGACGACCGCATAAATGCGGTCACTACGAGCGTGCTCGCGGCTAAACCACCGGAAATAGAACGACGCCAGTACAGTCGTCGTCATTCCTCTTACCCCTCCGCGGCCCCGGCAGGCGCGACCGCGGGCTCGGCGGCGCCCGGGCCGAGGAGGGAGGCGTACTGGCTCACGGCGTCGAACGGCGTGAGGACACCGACCGGGCGCGTCGCGTCGTCGTCGGCGACGACGATGAACGGCCTGACGGGCTGCTGCAGGACGAAGATCCGCATCGCTTCTCCCAACGGTTTCGACTCGGCGAAGATCGGGGCCGGGCGCGACATGATCTCGGCCAGCGGCGTGGTCGGCGGCTTCAGCCCGTACACCGCGGCGTTGAGGTCGTCCGCGGTACAGACCCCTTGCAACCTCCCCTGGGCGTCCACCACCGCATGCACCCTGGCCCCATCGCGGCGCAGCTGGGCGATGGCGTCGGCGAACGTCATCTCGGCCGGCAGCGTCGGCGCCGGCCCGGTCATCACGTCGCGCACCAGCAACCGACCCAGGCGCGGATCCTCGTGGACCTTCTCGCGCAGGGTCCGCGCTCCGCTCAGGCGCTGCGCCCGGCGCTCCAGGTCCGTCCGCAGCAGGCGCAGGTGGTCGGCGAGGTCGAGAACCCGCTCCCGGCTCATGGCCAGGACGTCCAGGGGCTCCTCCGCCCGCACCGACACCTGTTCGCTGGTGGAACTCAGGATTGGCCCCGCCCCGAAGGGGTCACCCGGGCCGAGGAGCGCCACCGGCTCCGCGAAGCCCTTGACGTAGATGCCCGCCTTGCCCCGCTCGATGATGTAAAACTCCTCCGCCGCGTCGCCTTCGTGGAAAACGTACTCGCCGGGTTCGTAATGTGCCCGCGGCACCCGATGGGTGGTCCGCGGGTTGAGCTGGACAAGGTCGCGCGGGAAGAACATGTCCCACAGCCAGTCGAAGGCGACCTGGATCTTGCGCGCCAAAGTCGGCATCTTCCCGAGGTAGATGGCACGCCACATGACCCAGGCGAAAAGGCCGGAGACCTTCAGGCCGAGGACCTGTCCGACCGCGTTGTGGTGCCCGATCGCCGCGAACGACCCGAGCATGCGGAAGGAGAAGGGGTTGGTCGGCTCCCCCGCGACGGCCCGCTTCAGGTTGACCGCCAGTTGACGGGCCTGCCGCAGCGCGAACTGGGCCAGCGTCGGCGACGGCTCGCCGTCCTGGGCGTTCGGCACCAGGGCGCAGTCGCCGAGCGCCCAGACGTTGGCGTGGCCGGGGACCCGCATGTCCGGCGCAGTGCGCAGCCGGCCGTGCTCCAGCGGCAGCACCGATGCCGCCATGAGCGGACTGACCGTGTTGCCGATCGTGCAGACGACCGTCCCGACTCGGACCAGGCTGCCGTCGTCCAGCGTCACCCCCTCCGGGCTAACGGCGTGCGCGTGCGTCTCCAGCCGAACGGTGAGGCCGCGGGCCTCCAGGCGGCGGCGGGCGTAGTCGCCGAGGGATTCCGGCAACTCGGTCAGGAGTCGCTTTGGGCCGTGCAGGATCACGACGCGCGGCGGCTCGTTTCGGAGCGAGGGGTAGAAGCGGCGACTGGCGATCAGCAGGTCGTAGATCTCGCCGGCCACTTCGACCCCGCTGAAGCCGCCGCCGATCACCGCGAAGCCCAGGATGTGGCGACGACGCTCCGGGTCGGTCTCGACCTCCGCGCGCTCCAGTTGCGTTAGCACGTGGTTGCGCAGGGCCAACGCGTCGCCCATAGTCTTGAGCGGCAAGGCGTGCGCCGCCACCCCCGGCATGATGTTCGTATTCACCACCATGCCGCAGGCTAACACCAGGTGCTCGTAGGGCTGCCTCGCGGTGCGCCCGTCGGGAAGGCGGTACTCCACCTCGCGGGCCTCCAGGCGGAGCCCGGTCACCTCGGCGGTGCGGCACAGGGTGCGCCGCAGGAACTGTCGGACCGGCCAGACGACGTGCTGGGGGCTGATCGAGGAGCCGACCACCTCCGCCAGCAGCGGGGTAAACGTCAGGAAGTTCTCCTCGCTGAACAGGACCAGTTCCCACTCCGCGGGCAGGCTTCGCTCCAGGCCGCGGGCCAGGTAAGCCCCGGCAAAGCCGCCGCCGACAATTACGATGGTTTTGCTCATGGTGTACCCGTTGGGAAGCCGTGCCGCCGCGCGACGGTATCGTCAGCCGTTCTCCGTGAAGCCCGGGTAGAGAGTCATCCCGCCGTCCACGAAGAGGGTCGTCCCGCTGACGTAGTCGGCATAGTCGGACGCCAGCCAGACGGCCGCCCAGGCAATGTCCTCGGGCTCGCCGATCCGCTTGTAGGGCACGAGTTCCAGCAGTTTGTTCAGCGCCTCCGGCGTATCCCACGCCGAGCGGTTGATCGGCGTGCGGATCGCGCCCGGGGCGATGCTGTTGACGCGGATCCGGTGTGAGGCCACTTCCTGGGCGATGCTCTTCATCATCATCATGATCCCGCCCTTGGAGGCGGCGTAATCGACGTGGCCCGCCCAGGGGATCTCCTGATGCACCGAACTCATGCAGATGATCTTCCCGGCCGCGCAGGAAACCTCCTGCCGCACGCCGCGCCGGATGAACTCCTTGACGGCTTCCCGGCAGCAGAGGAACTGCCCGGTCAGGTTCACGCCGATGACCGTGTTCCACATCTCCAGGGTCATTTCGACGAGAGGCGCGTCCCGCTGGAGTCCGGCGTTGCTCACCAGGATGTCGATGGTGCCGAACTCCTGGATCATCTTCTGGTACATGCCGATGACCTGGTCTTCCTTCGACACGTCGGCCTGGTGGGCGTAGGACCGCACGCCGCCGCGCTGGATCTCCTGCACCACTTCCTGCGCGGCTTCCGGATGGCTGACGTAGTTGACCACGACGTCGGCCCCGGCGTTCCCCAGGCCGATCGCCACGGCCTTACCGATGCCGGAGTTGGCGCCGGTTACGAGGGCCTTTTGACCCTGAAGCATCTTCAGCAGAGGCTTGCTCATCCCTGGTGCTCCTTGGAAATGAGAGGACGGTTTCAATGGGCTTCTTTTCTTGGCTGAAGCAACTTGGCGATCAGCCCGGTCCAGCCGGTTTGGTGCGAGGCGCCGAGGCCGCGCCCCGTGTCGCCGTGGAAGTATTCATGGAACGGGACGTAATCGCGGAAATGCGGGTCGGTCTGGAATTTCTCGTACTGGCCGAAGACGGCCCGGCGGCCCTTGGCGTCCCGCAGGAAGATCCGGGAGAGCCGGCGCGTCAGCTCCTCGGCGACCTCGAGAATGGTGACCAGCCGGCCCGATCTGGTCGGGCACTCGATCTTGAAGTCGTCGCCGTAGTAGTGGTGGAACTTCTGGAGCGATTCGATGATCAGGAAATTCGCCGGGAACCAGACCGGCCCGCGCCAGTTGGAATTGCCGCCGAACATGCCCGAGGTCGATTCCGCGGGCGCGTAGTCGATCGTGGAGTGCTGGCCGTCCACGGCAAAAGTGTAAGGGTGGTCCTGGTGGTAGCGCGATACGGAGCGCACCCCGTAGTCGGACAGGAATTCCGTCTCGTCCAGCATGCGCCGTAACAAGCATTTCATGCGGTGGCCGCGCAGCAACGACAGCAGACCGCGCTTGCCCACTCCCGGCACGTCCCAGTGTGAAACCAGCTGGTACAGGTCGCGCCGGTGTTGCAGATACCACAGCAAGCGTCGCCGGAAATCCGGCACGTGTCGCAGCGACTCTGCGTCCATTGTCTCCACGGCCAGGAGCGGAAGCAGTCCGACCAGGGAACGCACCTTCAGAAAGATTCTCCGCTCGCCGGGGCAGTTTACCGCGTCGTAATAGAACTCGTCTTCGGAGTCCCACAATCCCAGCGACTTGCCGCCGAACGTCTCCCGGCCGCTCATGGTTTCAGCGATCTGCAAGAAATGTTCAAAGAACTTGGTGGCGATGTCTTGATAGACCGGATCGTTCACGGCCAGTTCGAGTGCGATCCGCATCAGGTTGAGGCAGTACATGGCCATCCAGCTGGTGCCGTCCGCCTGATCGAGGTACCCGCCTCCGGGCAACGGTTCATCGCGGTCAATCACGCCGATGTTGTCCAGGCCGAGAAAACCGCCCTGGAAGATGTTGCGATCGTGAGCGTCCTTGCGGTTGACCCACCAGGTAAAGTTGAGCAAGAGCTTGTGGTACACGCCTTCCAGGAAGGCGAAGTCACCCGCGTGTCCGTTTTGCTTGCGATCGATCTCAAATACTCTCCACGCCGCCCAGGCATGGACCGGGGGATTCGCGTCGCTAAAGTTCCACTCGTAAGCCGGCAGTTGCCCGGTGGGATGCATGTACCAGGTGCGCGTCAGACGGACCAGTTGGTCCTTGGCGAAGGACGCGTCGATCAGTGCCAGCACGACGCAATGGAAGGCCAGGTCCCAGGCCGCGTACCAGGGGTATTCCCACTTGTCCGGCATGGAGATAATGTCGCAGTTGTTGAGGTGGAGCCAGTCGTGGTTGCGGCCCTCGATCCGCTGGGGAGGAGGCGGCGGCTCCGCCGGGTCTCCCTTCAGCCACTGTCGGACGTCATAATAATAGAACTGCTTGCTCCAGATCATGCCGGCCAGGGCCTGGCGCTGCACGTTCCGCGCGTCGGGGTCCGTCAGCCCCTCCTGTAACTCGGCAAAGAAGTCATCGGCCTCGCCGCGGCGCCGCTCCAGCAGATCATCGGCCTGCCCGAAGGGGTCGGATTGGGCGGCGTTGCTCAAGCGCAGGCGGACGCTGACGCAACCGCCCCCCCCCACGGTCAGTTCGTAATGGGCCGCGGCCTTGGTGCCGTTCTGGTGTGGGCACACGGCCGCACGGTCGCCCTTGACGACATACTCGTGAAAGGCGTCCTTGAAGTACCCGCTGGCGTCAGTCATTCCGTACAGTCGTCGGGCGTTCGTCTCGTTGTCGCAGAAGAGCAGCGCGGGTTTGCCTTCCACATACAGCCAGTAGTCCCCGAGCACCTCATGCCGGGCGCGGATGGCACCGTCTCCGGCGGCGGACAGGGCCGGCCGTGGCGCGTTGGCAGTCCATGACCAGGTGTTGCGAAACCAGGCTTGCGGCAGGAGATGAAGGGGGGCCGCCTCCGGGCCGCGGTTGTAGACGGTGATCTTCGCCAGGACGTCCTCCGGGGTCGCCTTCGCATACTCCACGAAGACGTCGAAGTAGCGGTCGTGGTCGAAGAGTCCTGTGTCGATCAGTTCAAATTCCGGTTCGAGCTTGCCGCGGAGGGCGTTCTCCTCGATCAGCCGGGCGTAGGGATATTCCCCCTGCGGATACTTGTAGAGCATCTTCAAATAGGAATGAGTCGGCGTGGCGTCGAGGTAGTAATAGAGTTCCTTGACGTCTTCGCCGTGGTTCCCCTGGCCGTTGGAAAGTCCGAACAGGCGCTCCTTGAGGATGGGGTCGCGGCCGTTCCACAGGGCGAGGGCCAGGCAGAGGTTCTGCCGGTCATCGCAAAAGCCCGCGATCCCGTCCTCGCCCCATCGATAGGCCCGGCTGCGGGCGTGGTCGTGGGGGAGATAGTCCCAGGCGTCGCCGGCCGCGCTGTAGTCCTCGCGCACGGTGCCCCACTGACGATCGCTGACGTACGGCCCCCATTTGCGCCACAGCGCCTTCCCAAGGCGGTCGTCCTCAAGGCGTTGCTTCTCGACGTTCATCGGCTAAGTTGGCCTCGTGGCTCGAGGTGACACGGTCCGTTTGGCGGCCGCCCTCGGGGCGGCCGCTAAACTGCCGGTGGGCGCAGTTGAGAAAGATACATCGCTGCGTCGTCTGATGGTTCAGCTTGGCGCACAGGACACGGTGGCGCCCGCGAACCCACGCGTAACACTCCGCCGCGGCGAGCATGGCCAGCGGGGGGGCGGTGAAGTAGACCCACCACGTCGTCCAGACGCCGGCGGGGACGGCGGAGCCGAACGTGCGGGCCGGGTTCATGCTCATCCCAGAGAGCGGTGCTTCCACCGTGACGAAGATCACGAGCAGCACGCCGACCATCCACCCAGTGTAGGGGGCCAGTGGTGGATTGTTCGAGCTGTAGAGCACCGCATTCATCAGCAGGAACGAGATCGCAAATTCCCCCAAAAACGCGACGACTGCCCCTTCCAGCCCTGGAACTGTGACGATGTAATCGACGCCCGGGGAAGCCAGCGCCTTGCCCAGCACCGCGGCAGCCAGCAGGACGCCGGCCAGGCCGCCCGCGAACTGAAAGACGACATAAAAGGCGGCGTCCCACGGGTGGATTTTACCCAGCCGGAGGAACGTCAAGGTAACCGCCGGGTTGAAGTGAGCGCCCGACCGTTTGCCCCACGGCGAGTAAATGATGGCGACGGCCGTGCCCCCCATGGCGAAGCCCATGAGAAGCCTTTGCAGCACGGGGATCGGTAAGGCCCGGGCCACGGGGGACTCCGCGTCGAAGAGCACGACGGCGGCCGCGCAGGCCGCGAGCATGAAGGCGCCCAGCTCGGCAGCCTCCATCAGGTACTCCGGCCAGTGACTCCTCAAGGCGAGCCACATGAGTCGTCCGATCCCCCGGTGTGGCAGTCCCATTAACGCAAGCGCTCGAGCAGGTGATCGCCGACGCGCAGGGCGTTGGCGATGGCGGTCAGCGAGGGGTTGACGGCCCCGATGCTGGGGAAGAAGCTGGTGTCCACGACGTACAGGTTGTCCAGCTCGTGGGCCTTACAGTTGACGTCGAGAACGGAGGTCCCGGGGTCGGTCCCGAAGCGGCAGGTGCCGGCCTGGTGCCCGACGCCGGCGATCGGAATACTCTTGCCCAGGTACAAGGTGTTGGGGATCAGGTGCGGGTGGCAGTCGATGTGCCCCAGCAGGCCTTTCAACTTTTCCAGCAGGCGCCGGGTCGGCTCCTGGTTGTTGAACTTGTAGTGAAGCTGGATGTTGCCCTCGGCAGTCACGGTGACGCGATTGTTCGGGTCGGGCAGGTCCTCGGTGGTCAGCCAGAAATCGACGGCGTGCCGGGCCATCATGTCGAGCGTCCAGCCGGGGGCGAACCGCGGGGCGTCGTCCTGGAACATCGGCCCCTTCGATTTGCCGATCATCTGGATGTTGCCCAGGGGGTACGCGAAGTCGTCCGACTTGAAGTAGAAGTCGTTGATACTGAGCGTTTTCTGGAACTGGGTCGTGTTTTCTCGTCGCGACAGGGCCACCATGGCCGAGCTGTTATGGAACATGTAGTTGCGGCCCACCTGGTCCGACCCGTTGGCAAGGCCGTTGGGATGCTTGTCGGATGTCGATTGCAGTAAAATCTTCGCGGTGTTGGAGGCGCCGGCGGAGATCACGACGACGGAGCCGCGAAACGTCTCGTCTACACCCTGACGGTCCACGATCACTTCGGTGACTTCCCGGCCCGAAGGGCTCGTGTTTAGCCGGACCACCTTGGCGTTGAGCACCAGCGTGATGTTCTTGTGCCGCAAGGCCGGGCGCACGCACATCACCTCGGCGTCGGCCTTGGCGTGGACGAGGCAGGGAAACCCGTCGCAGGTGTCGCACTTGAGGCAGGTGCTGATGGCACGATGCTTTTCGTCGAGCAGGATCCCGCAGGGGGCGTGGGCGGGGTGGTAACCCGCCTTCGTCAGGCCATCGACAATCTCCTGGATGCGGGGTTCGTGCGCCACCGGCGGGAAGGGGTACGGTTCGCTGGCCGGCGGGTCGGTCGGATCCTCGCCGCGCAGGCCGTGGACGCAATAGAGCTTCTCCGCCGCGGTGTAGTAAGGCTCCAGGTCTTCGTAGGAAATGGGCCAGCCGGGGGAAATCCCGTCGTGGTGTCGTATTTCCTTGAAGTCTTCCTTTCGCAGGCGAAAGAGGGCGGCCCCGTACATCTTCGTCGCCCCGCCGACGAAGTAGTGGACCCCCGGCTGGAAGGATGCTCCCTTGTCGTCGTACCACGTATCGGAGGAGACGTAGCGGTTCTTGACGAACACCTCTTCCGCGTCCCAGTTCTGTTTCTCGCGCGGCATGAAATCGCCGCGTTCCAGCAGGAGGATGCGCTTTCCGGAGGGAGCCAGGCGGTGTGCGAGCGTGCCCCCGCCGGCGCCGGTCCCGATGATGATGACGTCGTAGGTCGATTCAGTCACCTGGCCCTCCTTCCTCGTTTAGCGGCCGCCCTCGGGGCGGCGCGTTGGGCAACGCGCCGCCCCGAGGGCGGCCGCTAAACGGACCTGCGGACGGACTGTCCCCGCAACGTAATGCGAAAACCCGGCCCGAATCACGCCACCGATTTAGCTGGTTCCTCCGTTGGTAAGCCGGGCGGCGGCCGCCCGGTCGGCGAGCACCGTCGCCCGGCCAGCGCACACCCGGCCGGCCGGGATGGTCGGATCGCCGTCACGCAACCGCGACAACATCACCGCCTTGTCGCCCCCGGTCACCAGCCACAGGATGTGGCGGGACCGGTTCAGGATCGGGTAGGTCAACGTCATGCGCCGCCGCCCCTGGTAGGGGCCCGACAGCGTCACGTCCGCGTCGGCGACGTCGAGGACCGGGTCGCCGGGCACCAGCGAGGCCGTGTGCCCGTCGGGGCCGAGGCCGAGGTGGACCAGGTCGAGCACCGGCGGCGTGCCGGCGACCTCCCGGAGGGTTTGGGCATAGCGCTGGGCCGCGGCCGCCAAGTCCGCGTCTTCCACCGGCATGGCGTGGAGTTGGTCGGGGGGCAGCGGAGCGTGCGCCAGCAAGGTGTCGCGCAGGTGGGTCAGGTTGCGGTCCGGGTCGCCCGGCGGGGCCACGCGCTCATCGACCTGCACGACGTGGACACCCGCCCACGGCAGAGGTTCGCTCGCCAGTGTACGCAGCATCGCCCAGGGGGTGTGACCGCCGCTGACGGCAACGACGAATCGGCCGCGCGCGGCCACTGCCGTGCGGGCCTCGGCGGCCACAAGGGCGGCGCCGGCACGGGCCACCGCCTCGGCATCGGCAAGGACTTCGATCTTCATGGCTTCAGGCTCCACCCCAGTCCAACGGTGAAGAAATGCCGAAGAGTAATGCGAAATCCCGCCCGCAATCACGCCACGGATTCCAGGAGGCGTCTGAAACCGGCGCCTTGACTTCCCCTCTGGGCCGACTAAACGTAGCCCCGAGCATGTCACAAGCGGCGGATCAAGGGAGGTGTTGTTCGACCCCTGCCGGCTTGCCCGGCAGGTGAAGGAGGTCAGCGGCTAGGGCTGGGACCGCGCCCCCACCCCGACCCCTGCCGGCTTGCCCGGCAGGTGAAGCAGGTCGGCGGCTAGGAGGGGAAGGGGGCTACCGTCCGCGCTCGCCCCTCTAGCCAGCGACCTGCTTCACCTGCCGGGCAAGCCGGCAGGGGTCGGACAACACCTCCCTTTCAGATGGCCGCTTTCACCTGGGGTGGTGGAGCAGAGTCCGTCTGGGCATGAAAGGGATGAGGCCCCCATGAGCGACGTTAGTCTTCTTCTCGACGCCGTTCAGCACGACGACCCCTGCGAGGCGGCGGAACTCCTGACGCTGGTCTACGACGACCTGCGCCGCCTGGCGGCGCATCGGTTGGCCCACGAGGCACCGGGCCAGACTCTCCAGCCCACGGCCCTCGTCCACGAGGCGTACCTGCGCCTGCTCCGGGACGAGGCGGCTGCTCACTGGGACGGCCTTCCCCACTTCTTCGCCGCCGCAGCCGAGGCCATGCGCCGCATCCTGGTCGAGAACGCCCGCCGCAAGCGCAGCCTCAAACACGGGGGCCAACGGCCGCGCCGCTCCCTGGAAGAGGCGGAACTCCTGGCCCCCGAGCCGCGCGAAAATCTGCTGGCGCTCGACGAGGCGCTGACGGCACTTGCCACCACCGACCCCGCCGCGGCCGAACTCGTCCAGCTGCGCTACTTCGGCGGGCTGTCGATCCCCGAGGCGGCGCAGGTACTCGGCATCTCTCCACGCACGGCGGATCGGCTGTGGGCCTACGCCCGGACCTGGCTCCTCGACAGGATCAAACGCGACGGGCCCCAAGACCCGTCGTGAAATCGGTGGCGTGATTGCGGCTGGGATTTCGCATTACTCTGTCGGGACGATGCGCCATGACCGAGCGGGCTATCTTCCTGAGCGCCCTGGACCTGGAGGATCGCGCCGCGCGCGCCGCCTACCTCGGCGCGGTCTGCGCCGGCAACCCGGCGCTGCGGCAGCGGATCGAGCAGTTGCTGCAGACCTACCGCGAGGCCGGCGCGTTCCTCGACGTGCCCGCCATGCAGCAGTTGGCCGGTGACGACCAGGTACTCACCTTTCTGGGACCTCCCCGCGAACCGGGTACACTGGGCCGGCTGGATCATTTCGAGGTGCTGGAAGTCCTTGGCCGGGGTGGCACGGGGATGGTGTTCAAGGCGCGGGACACGGTGCTGCAGCGCGTCGTCGCCATCAAGGTGCTCGCCCCCCGCTTGGCGGCCAGCGCGACGGCCCGGCAGCGGTTCGTGCGCCAGGCCCAGGCGGCGGCTGCCGTGCGCGACGACCACGTCGTCGGCACGCATGGAGTCACTGACGACGGGCCGCTGCCGTACCTGGTGATGGAGCATGTCGCCGGCACCACGCTGGAAGACCGGATCAAGCAAGGGGGAGCGCTGGACCTCGGGGAGGTGCTGCGCATCGGCTTGCAGGTGGCGCGGGGTCTGGCGGCGGCGCACGCCCAGGGACTGATCCACCGCGATATCAAGCCGGGCAACATCCTGCTGGAGGACGGCGTCGGGCGCGTCAAGATCACCGACTTCGGCCTGGCACGGGCGGCCGCCGCCGGCCTGGCCGAGCGCGATGTCATCGCCGGTACCCCCCTGTTCATGTCGCCGGAGCAGGCGCGCGCCGAGCCTACCGACCACCGCACGGACCTGTTCAGCCTCGGCAGCGTGCTGTATACCCTCTGCACGGGCCGCCCGCCGTTCCGGGGCGACAGCACGCTGGCCGTGCTGAAGTCCGTCTGTGAGCACACCCCACGGCCCATCCGCGACAGCCGCCCCGACGTCCCCGACTGGCTCTGCGACCTCATCAGCAAGCTGCACGCCAAGGAAGCGTGCAATCGGTTCGCGTCCGCCGACGAGGTCGCCGATTTACTCAGTGGCCACTTGCTCGCCTCCTCGTGTAGCCGCGGCCCGCAGGGGAGCGCAGCGGAATCGTCCCACTGCGGACCGCGGCCAAACGGACAACCTCATCGGGTGCGTGTATAAGATGAGCACCGGCGGATCCACGTCATCCAGAATGGGAGCGGTCATGAGCGTAACGCTGACCCACGGCAAACCAACGGTTCTCTTGCTCACGATCCTGGCTCTGGTGGCGGCTGGATGCGACGAAAAGCATCCGCACGCGGTGGAGACGCCCCCGCCCGTGGTCGAGGTTGCCCAGCCTGTCGAGCGCACCGTTAGCGACTACCAGGTGTTCACGGCCCGGACGCAAGCCGTGCAGTCGGTGGACGTCAAGGCTCGCGTCACGGGCTACCTGACCAGGATCAACTTCAAGGACGGCGACCTGGTCAAGGAAGGGGACGTCCTCTTCCAGATCGACGATCGCCCCTACAAGGCGGCCCTCGACCAGGCCAAGGGAACCCTGGAGGCGGCCAAGGCGAGCCTGGACGTGGCCAAGGCCGCCCTCGTCAAGAACCAGGCGGATTACGACATCGGCCTGAATGTCCAGAAGCAGGACAAGGGGGCCATCAGCGAACAGGAAATCACCAGGCGCCTCGGCGCCCGCGACGAGGCCAAGGCCAGCGTTGCCCAGGCCAATGGCAGCATCGCTCAGGCGACGGGCGCCCTGGAGAACGCCCAGCTGAACTACGACTGGTGCAAGGTCACCGCCCCCGTCGGCGGCCGGGCCACCCGACACCTGGTCGATGTCGGCAACATGGTCAACCAGAACGCCACGACCCTTGTCAACGTCGTCTCCCTGAAGCCGATGTGGGCGTACATCAACGTGGACCAGAACACCGCGCGGCGCGTCCAGGCGCTGGTCAGGGAGGGCAAGATCAAGTCGTTCCGCGAGGGAGAGGTCCCGGTGGACATGGGCGTGAGCGTCGGCAGCGAGCAGAGTTTTCCGATCGCCGGCGCCATTGATTACGTCAGCAATCAGCTCGATCCCAACACCGGCACCATCCAGGTCCGCTCGGTCTTTCCGAACGAGAACGAAGCCCTAATTGCCGGGGCGTTTGCACGAATCCGCGTGCCGCTGACCGCCCCCCACCCGGCGCTACTCGTCAACGACCGGGCCATCGGTACCGACCAGGGGCAGAAGTTCGTCCTCGTCGTCAACGACAAGGACGAGGTCGAGTACCGCCCCGTCGAGGTCGGGCAGCTTCACGACGGCCTGCGCGAAGTCCTGCGGTTCCGGACGATTACGGAAGCCGGCGCCGACGGCAAGGACGTCACCAAGCAGGTCGAGATCCTCGAGGCGACCGACCGGCTGATCGTCAACGGGCTGCAGCGCGTCCGGCCGGGCGACAAGGTGGATCCCAGGCCCGTAAACATGCAGACCCTGCTCAGCAAGTCGAGTAAGGCAAATTAGCGTTCGCGCGATTCATCGTTTCGCGTTCGCGCGATTCATCGTTTCGCGAAACGATGAATCGCGCGAACGCTAAGCCGCAAGCGGCTAGGGCGCGAGGATCACCATGTCTCGCTTCTTTATTGACCGGCCTGTCTTCGCCTGGGTCCTGTCCGTCGTCATCGTGCTGTGCGGGGCCGTTTGCTACAAGACGCTGCCGACCGCCCAGTACCCGCCGATCGTTCCCCCCACGATCCAGGTGACCGCAACCTACCCGGGCGCCAGTGCCCAGACCGTGGCCGGCACGGTCGCTCAGCCGATCGAGGAGCAAGTCAACGGCGTCGAGGGCATGATCTACATGTCCTCCACCTGCACCAACAACGGCAATTACACGCTGACGGTCAGCTTCGAGGTGGGCACCGACGTCACCACCGCCCTGATGCTGGTTCAGACTCGAGTGCAGCTGGCCCAGGCGCAGCTCCCCGAAAGCGTTGCGAAGCAGGGCGTCAACGTCAAGATGCAGTCGCCCAACATCCTCCTGGCGGTCAACCTCATCTCGCCCGACGGTCGTTACGACGCGCTTTACCTGAGTAATTACGCCCAGATCAATCTTTTCGACCCGCTCTCGCGACTGCCGGGGGTTGGCCTGGTGAGCTTCCTCGGCCAGCGGCAGTACAGCATGCGCGCCTGGCTCGATCCTCAGAAGCTGGCGTCGCTGGACCTGACGGCCGGCGCGGTCATCGACGCCATCCGCGAACAGAACGTCGATGTGGCCGCCGGCAATATCGGCCAGCAGCCGGTGCCCAAGGGACAAGACTACCAGCTCGTCCTGAACACCCTGGGCCGGCTCACCACCCGGGAACAGTTCGGCGACATCATCGTCAAGGTGGGCAGCGGCGGCCGCTACGTCCGCCTCAAGGACGTGGCCCGCCTCGAGCTGGGCGCCCAGAACTCCGACCTCATCTGCACGCTGAGCATGATGAAGGACGCCAAGGACGACAAGGAGCTGGTGCGCTATCCGTCCGTGGCCCTGGCCGTTTTCGCACTGCCGACGGCCAACGCCCTCGCCACCGGTGACGGCGTGAAGAAGAAAATGGAGGATCTCAAGAAGAGGTTTCCCCAGGGGCTCGACTACCAGATCGCTTACGACACCACGCCGTTCATCCGCCACTCGGTGGACGACGTCATCCACACCATCTACATCGCCGCCGGCCTGGTGATCGTCGTCGTGCTGGTCTTCCTCCAGGATTGGCGGGCCATGCTGCTGCCGATCATTGACATCGTGGTCGCCCTGATCGGCACCTTCGTGGTCATGAAGGCGCTGGGGTTCTCCCTGAACAACCTGTCGCTGTTCGGCCTGGTGCTCGCCGTCGGCATCGTCGTGGACGACTCGATCGTCGTGGTCGAGAACATCGAGCGCTGGATGGGGACGGGCCTGCCGGCGCGGGAAGCGACCATCAAGGCGATGGACGAAATCACCGGGCCGGTGGTCGGCATCAGCCTGGTCCTTGCCGCCGTCTTCATTCCGACGGCTTTCATTCCCGGCCTGACCGGCCAGTTCTTCCGCCAGTTCGCCCTGACGATCGCCACCGCGGCCCTCTTCTCCGCCACCAACGCCTTGACGATGGCTCCGGCCCGGGCGGTGGCCTGGATCAAGCCCCACGGCGGAGCGCACGCCGAGGCGAAGGAGGTCCTCCCGCGCGTGGCCGTCGCCGCCCTGTTCGGTCTCCTGAGTTACTACTTGCTGGCTCGCCTGATCCCCCAGGCGGCAGGAACGACCGGCCATGAAATCGCCCGCTGGGCCGCGCGGGTCGCGGTCTTCGTGCCGGGCGCCGTCGCGGGCTGGTTCCTCGGCCGGCCGGTCAACCGGCTCCTCGGCTGGTTGTTCGGCCTCTTCAACAGGGCCTTCGACGTGTTCACCAACGGCTACGCCCGGGTGGTGGGCCTGGCGCTGCGGTTCGGCCTCATCGTCCTGGTCCTTTACGTCGGCCTGCTCGGCCTGACTGGCTTCGGTTTCGCGACTTCGCCGACCGGCTTCATCCCCGAGCAGGACCAGGGATACCTGTTGGTCAACGTGATGCTTCCGAACGCCGCCTCGGTGCAGCGGACGCGGCAAGCAATGGACCGGCTGGAGGAGATTGCCCTGAAGACGGAGGGAGTCAAATCGGCCATGTCCGTCGCCGGCTACTCCGCCGTCTTCACGTGCGACGCCTCCAACTGGGGCACGATCTTCATCATCCTCGACGAGTTCGAGAATCGCAAGACGCCCCAAACGCAGGCCGCGGCCATCATCGAGAAGCTCAACCGGCAGTACCACGAGGAGGTGTTGAGCTGTCAGGCGCCCGTCTTCGGCGCGCCGCCGGTGCCTGGCCTGGGCCAGAGCGGCGGCTTCCAGCTGCAGATCGAGGACCGCACCGGCCTGGGACTGCAGGCCCTCCAGGAAGCGACCGAGACGATCGTCCAGAAGGCCAACGCCCAGCCCGGCCTGGCCCGCGTCTTCACCACGTTCAGCGCCAACACGCCGCAGCTGTACCTGGACGTCGATCGAGAGGCCGCCAAGGAGATGGGCGTGACGCTCGCTGACGTGAACAGCACCCTCAACGCCAACATGGGCTCGGTCTACGTCAACCAGTTCAACGAGTTCGGCCGAATCTGGCAGGTCAACATCCAGGCCGAGGGGGACTTCCGCAAGGACGTGGATGGCTTGAAGCTCCTCCAGGTGAAGAACCGTGAGGGGCAGCCGGTGCCGCTGGCCGCGCTGCTCCGGGTGCGCTATGACAGCGGTCCGGTCTTCGTCATGCGCTACAACGACCTCAACGCGGCAGCCGTCAACGGCGGCACCCGCCCGGGCTTCAGCTCGGGCCAGGCCATCTCGGTGATGGAGCAGTTGTGCGACCAGAACCTGCCGTCGGGCATGGGCTACGAGTGGACCACCATCAGCTACCAGGAAGTGACCGCCGGCAACACCGGCATTTTCATCTTCGCCTTCTCCGTGCTCTTGGTCTTCCTGGTCCTGGCGGCGCTGTATGAGAGCTGGAAACTTCCCCTGGCGATCATCCTGGTCGTGCCGATGTGCTTGCTCTGCTCGATCGCCGGGCTGGTGTGGATCGCCCACAAGCCCATCGACATTTTCAGTCAGATCGGCTTCGTGGTGCTGATCGCCCTTGCGGCCAAGAATGCCATCTTGATTGTGGAATATGCCCAGGACAAGCGCAAGGAAGGGATGCCCCGCCGTGAGGCGGCCCTGGAGGCCTGCCGGCTGCGACTGCGTCCGATCCTGATGACCTCGTTCGCCTTTATTTTCGGCGTCTTCCCGCTGGTCATCGCCACGGGCGCCGGCTGGGAGATGCGGCGGTCGCTGGGGACGGCGGTGTTCAGCGGCATGATCGGTGTGACGTTTTTCGGCATCTTCCTGACGCCGGTCTTCTACTACCTCATCACCTGGTTCGGGGACGGGAAAAAGTCCGCGGCCCTGCCGGCGGCCGGCCCCTCCCCCGACGGAGAACAGAAGGCCCCGCCAGCGCCGGAGGCGGCCGTCCAGGCGAAGCCGGGTGCGGCGATGCCGTGAGCCGGTGGTCCCCTCACGGCTTCGGCGAACCGTTGCGGCACGGCCCCGCCCCACACTCCGGCGGCGGGCCGCAGCTGTACCAGGGCTCGCACAGGCTCCCGAGGAAGAGTGGACAGGTCTTCGGACAGTAGTCGTCCACGCAGCCCCTGGCGTTGGGCGCAACGACGGGCGGCGGCTTCCGACAGTAGTCGTCCACGCAGCCGCGGGGGTTGCACGGCACAGAGGGCAGGGCCTTGCGGCAGTAGTCGTCCGGGCACCAGCAGCTGCGCCATCGCCATTCGGCGTGCAGCTGGGGGAAGGCCCAGGAATGGCCATCGAACATCAGGCGGGGCTCGTCGGCGTGTGCGCCCGCGGCGCAGGTCACGAGCAGGATGGCCAGGCAGGTAGACGGCCTCATAAGCGGCCTCCTGAGAGAACGCGGCTTGTCGGTCACTCGCCCGAACTCAGGTACGCTTTCTCCGCGGCTTCCGACGAGCCGTGCGTCGGCTTGCCAGTCGCGGCCCCGGACTGAGGGGCGCTCTTCACGGGAATCGGCGCCGGACCCGGTACAGCGACGACCACCGGAGCGTCCGCCGTGCCTTCGCCGCAGCGAATCTGCCAACCACCGCCAAGGGCCTTGTACACCTGGATCAGACCCAGCGCGATCTGCCCCTGCGCCTCCGCCAGGGTTTGCTGTCGCTCCACCAGTCGTTCCTGGATGAGCACCACTCGGTTGAAGTCCACGAGACCGCCCTTGTACTGGGCGATGGCTTCCTTGAGGGCCGCCATCTCGGCGTTGACGGCCTCGTTCGCGTCGCGCGTCCGCTTCTGGGCGCGCAGGAAGGTGACCAGGCCGTCCTCGACTTCCTCGCCCGCCTTGAGGACGGTGTTCTGGTAGCTGACCACCAGGGCCTGGAAGCGGGCGTCCTGCAGGCGCACGTTGTTCAAGATCCGGCCGTAGTTCAGGATCGGCCACCGAAACGAGGGGCCAACAATTTCCCGGAACGAGCCGTGGGCGAACAGGTCCTTGAGTTCCTGGGCCGACCAGCCGAACGTGGCATCGATGCTGATCTGTGGATAGAAGTCGGCGTCGGCGACGCCGATCTCGGCGCACTGGGCGGCGGCCAGGCGCTCGGCGCGGCGGACGTCGGGCCGGCGGCGGAGCAGGTCGGCGGGGACGCCCACGATCACCTCCGGCGGCGCCGTCGGGATGGGCACCTCGCCCAACTTGCGGAGGATGTCTTCCGGCGGCAGACCCAGCAGGACGCACAGCCGGTTCGTCGCTTGACGGAGGGGAATTTGAAGTTGCTCGATGAGGGCCTCGGTCGTCGAGACGTCGCTCTGGCCCTGGTTGACGTCCACGTTACTGGTCTGCCCGCCCTTGAACTTGGCCGTGGCGATCTCCAGCGACTGGCGCTGCAGTTCGAGGGTTTGCCGCGCGTAGGCAATCTGCTGCTGGAGCGTGCGGACCTGGACGTAGGTGGCGGCCACGTCGCCCACGAGAGTCACGAGCACGTCGTCGTAGTTTTCGACGGAGGCGTCCAGGGTGTCGTCGGCCGCTTCGATCGCCCGCCGGAACCGTCCCCAGAAATCCAGTTCCCAGCTGAGGGCAAAGCCGTAATCCCATTGACCGTACCAGCGCTGAGGCGTGGCGACGCGGTTGGCCACGTTGGTGCTGACCCCGTGGCTCTGGACGTCGCCGGTCATGTTCTGCGTCTGCGGGAAGAATTCGCCGACGGCGATCCCCACCTGGGTGCGGGCCTCCAGCACGCGGAAGCCGGCCTCGCGCAAGGTCAGGTTCTGGCGATAGGCCGTCTGCACCAGGTCGTTGAGCGCGGGGTCGTTGAAGACGGTCCACCAGTGACTGTCGTCGGCCTCTTCGCTGCGAACCCGTACGTCGGCGGCGTCGATCCAGTGCTCCGCGACCGGGGCGGGCGGGCGCTTGTAGTTCGGGCCGACCTTGAAGCCGTTGTGGACGTAATCGTCCAGCGTGGTGCAGCCGCACAGCGACAGGGCCAGGGTTCCCCCGAGGACCCACCGGGACGGCCGGACTTTCAGCAAGGGCCGGAGAAGGCCGGCCGCTCGCGCAGCCACCCCTGTCATCAGTTTGAGGCAGCCAGGCCGCAGCCGAGTTGCTGTACTGTCGCCCATTTCACGGCCCCCCACACTACCCCGGTTCTCTCACCGGGCGCCCCTTGACTTGCTTGCCCCGGCGCTTGCCTTGTCGCTGGGAGGTCAGGGTCTCCCTTTGCTCCCAGGGCATCTCCTGTAATATCGTCATTTGCGACAAAGTTGCCGCATAAGAAATGCCCGTTACAGTCGATATGCCCATGCGCACCACCCATCTTCCACGAAAGCAAATTCCAGTTCACGCTGAACCAGTACAGTCTTTGAGGTCCTGTCGCCAGGCAACCGCGCCGGTGAGATGAAGCGGAAATTCAAATTCTATGACAGCTACGGCGTGGAGGAGTATTACCTCTACAACCCGTACAAGAACGAATGGACCGGTTGGCTGCGCGGCAAGGGCGGCCGCTTGCGCCAGGTCCCTCACATGGCCGGGTGGATCAGCCCTCGTCTGAAGGTCCGCTTCGAGATGAAGGCCGGCGACCTGGAATTGTACCACCCGGACGGACGGCGCTTCGCCACCTACCTTGAGGTTGCCAAGCGGGGGGAGCAGGCCGAGCAGCGAGCCGACCGGCTCGCGGCGCAGCTGCGCGCCCTGGGGATCGATCCCGAGGCGTGAATTCTCCCCTCCGATCGCCTCCCCCAGTTCACTTCGTCATCTGCCATAGGCGGACCGAGCCGTCCTTGCCGGTCGTGACGAACTGCTTGCCGCCGGGCAGCGCGACGACGCCGAGGAAACCGCCGCCGGCGCTGTCGGAAGAGAAGAGTTGTTTGCCCGTCTCCACGTCCCAGACGCGGACGGTGGAGTCCTGCTCGTGCCCGGCCGAAATCACCCGCTTGCCATCCGGGGTGAAAGTCGCCGTCTCGACGTTCGACGTGTGCCCCTCCAGCACCTTCAATGCCTTCCCCGTCGCCACCTCCCAGACGCGCACCGTCTTGTCGAAGCTGGACGACACCAGCTTCTTGCCGTCCGCCGAAAAGGCGACGGCCGTCACCTCCTTTTCGTGACCCGTCAACGCCCGCGCCTCCTTGCCGTCCTCGACGTTCCAGAGGCGGATCAGGCCGCGCCCCTGGTCGTCGAAGTGGCCGGCGGCGACCTGCTTGCCGTCCGGGCTGATCGCCAGGCAGCGGACGTTCTCCTTGACCCCCTCGAACGTCTTTAGCTCCTTGCCGGCCTCCACGTCCCAGAGGCGCAGTGACTTGTCCCAACCGCCCGTCACCGCCCGCTTGCCGTCGGCCGACAGCACGGCACCCCAAACGGGGGCAGTGTGTCCGGCCAGCAGTTTCAGCTCCTTGCCTGCCTTGAGGTCCCAGACGTGGGCGGTCTGGTCGTTGCCGCCGAAGATGACGCGCTTGCCGTCGGCGGAAACGGCCAGCGACCAGTAGGCGGCCTCCTGCGGCGTGCCCAGCGTCTGCACCGACTTGCCGGTCTTCACGTCCCAGACGCGCACGCCGTCGGCGCCGGCCGAAAGGACCTGCTTGCCGTCCGGCGTCGCCGCCACCCGCGTCACCCAGGGCAGCCCCACGTCGGTCTTGTGGCCCTGCCAGCGCGCCACCTCGCCGAAGATGCTTTTCTCGATGGTCTTGAGCAGCGAACGGGCGCGGACGCGCGTCTCGACGCCGCTGCCGTTCTCGGCGGCCTCGCGCAGCAGTGGGAGGGCCGCTTCGCCGATTTCTTCGAGGCGTTTTGTGGCCGCGTCGCGCTTGTCCACCGAGTCGTCGTCCAGCTGGGCGATCAGCTTGCGGACCTCCTCCTGCGCCTTCTCGTCGGGCTTGTCGGCAGGCACGGCCCGGCCGAAGCCCAAGGGCGCGACAAGCGCGGCGACGACGAGGGCCAGGCCAGCGATGCGCGTGACGGCACGGGCGCGCGGAACGAAGACACTCATGGGTCGCTCCTCACAACCGGGACCAAGGTGGGGCAGGCCGCCGGCCTGCCGTCGGTTCCAGGCAGGCCGGCGGCCTGCCCCACCTTCTTGAAACCGTTCCTAAACATAGCAATTGGCCGCCCAGATGTCCGCGCGGGAGCTTCCGTCGCGAACCGGCCTCGCCAGAACCGCGTCTTTGCTGTAAGTTGACAAGACCGGAGCAACCATTCTCCGGCCCGCGGGCGGGGCCCGCGGGGGACTGGAACCATCCCGACAGAGGAGATTGCATGGCGAAAGAAGAAACGAGTATCGAAGTTCAGGGCAAGGTAGTCGCGGCGCTGGCCAACACCCAGTTCCGGGTGCGGCTGGAGAGCGGGCACGAGGTCATTGCACACATTTCGGGGAAGATGCGCAAGAACTTTATCCGCATCCTGCCCGGCGACACCGTGACCGTCGAGATCTCCGCGTATGACCTCTCGAAGGGCCGCATCACCTTCCGCGGGCCGCTGCGGCAGCGCCAGGGCGAAGGGCAGGCGGGCGGCACCCCCAGCAGTTAAACTCCGCGCAGACGACCGGGACGGGGGCCGCTGGCCCCCGTCGGGCGGCGCCAGCGCCACCTCTTCGGCAAGAAAAGCGCCGTTTGGCCTATTCACGCCGATAAAGACAGGTACAATTTTCTCACTAGGGCCTCGTGGACCAGGCCGTTGGCCGTGATGCGTCACCTCATCCTTCCAAGCGCCGTTCCCCAAGTCCCTCGTAACATGTGTTAGGATTCGTCAGAGCGGAGCGGGGGCGCTCCGTCGTGAGGAGTGCCCTGGCCCGCGACCTGTTTCGCGGAGGCCCATCTATGGGCAAGCGGTTGTACGTGGGGAACTTGCCCTACACCATCAGTGACGCCGAGCTGCAGCAGCTCTTCGAGCAGCATGGCAGCGTGACGTCGGCCCAGGTCGTCATGGACCGGGACACCGGGCGCTCGAAGGGGTTTGGCTTCGTGGAGATGGGCACCGACGCGGAAGCGCAGGCGGCCATCGCTGCACTGCACGGCGCCGAGTTCGGCGGCCGGACCCTGACCGTCAACGAAGCCCGCCCGAAGCCTGAGGGCGGCGGTGGCCGTGGCGGCGGCGGCGGTTACGGCGGCGGCGGCGGTGGCCGCGGCGGCCGTGGCGGCGGCGGCGGCGGCGGTTACGGCGGCGGCGGCGGCCGGCGCTACTAGCGAACAAGCCGTTTGCGGCTTCGCCGCTGCGAAGCCGCAAGCGGCTACTCCATGTCCAGCAGGTGCCCGAGCTTGTCCTTCTTGGTGCGCAGGTAGCGCAGGTTCTTCTCGTTGGGCGGCACCGGAATCTCCAAGCGCTCGACGATCCTCAAGCCGTACCCCTCCAGCCCCACCACCTTCTTCGGGTTGTTCGTCAGCAGGCGGATCTGCCGCACGCCCAGGTCGAAGAGGATCTGCGCGCCGATGCCGTACTCGCGCAGGTCGGCGGGATAGCCGAGGCGCTGGTTGGCCTCGACCGTGTCCAGCTTCTCGACCTGCTGCAGCTGGTAGGCCTTCAGCTTGGCCAGCAGGCCGATGCCGCGCCCCTCCTGACGCATGTACAGGATGACCCCCTTGCCGACTTCGGCGATCTTGGCCATCGCCCGGTGCAGCTGCGAGCCGCAGTCGCACAGCATGCTGCCGAAGATGTCGCCGGTCAGGCACTGGCTGTGGACGCGCACCAGCAGCGGGTCGGGCTGCTCGGGGATGACGCCGTTCACCTCCAGGCCGACGCCGCCCAGGCACAGCGCCAGGTGCGGCTCGGGATCGACCAGGGACGTGTACGAGATCAGGTCGAACTCGCCGAACTTCGTCGGCAGCTTGATGGCCAACTCGCGGTGAATGAGGCGCTCACGGCGGCGGCGGTACTTGATGAGGTCCTCGATCGTACACATCTTCAGGCCATGCTGCCCGCAGAACGCGCGGAGGTCGGGCAGGCGCGCCATGCG
>Ga0116223_10001479_pt1 | contig 23889 bp, 15 predicted proteins | sample Sb_taG_3_FD_90092 | JGI IMG/M metagenome (GOLD analysis project Ga0116223, IMG submission 90092) | Peat soil microbial communities from Weissenstadt, Germany - Sb_50d_a_PC metaG | ecosystem: Environmental > Terrestrial > Soil > Wetlands > Peat | place: Germany: Weissenstadt | collected 2010-09-21 | reverse complement strand
GCCGCCTCTGCCTCCTTGTACCGGCCCTGGTTATTCAAGGCGGCGCCGAGGTTGGTGTACGCCCCGGGGAGGTCGGGCTTGAGTCGGATGGCCTCGCGCCAGGCCGCCTCTGCCTCCTTGTACCGGCCCTGGTTATTCAAGGCGGCGCCGAGGTTGGTGTACGCCTGATAGAGGTCGGGCTTGAGTCGGATGGCCTCGCGGCAGGCGGCCTCCGCCTCTTTGTAACGGCCCTGGCGATTCAGGGCGGCGCCGAGGTTGTTGTACGGGCCGTCCGGCTTGAGTCGGATAGCCTCGCGGCAGGCCGCTTCCGCCTCCTTGTAGCGGCGCTGGCCGATGAGGGCGTTGCCGAGGTTGTTGTGCGCCGCGGAGAGGTCGGGCTTGAGGTGGATGGCCTCGCGGCAGGCGGCCTCCGCCTCCTTGTGACGGCCCTGGCGATTCAGGGCGGCGCCGAGATTGGCGTGCGCCCTGGCGTAGTCTGGTTTTAGTCGGAGGGCCTCGCGCAAGGCCGCCTCCGCCTCCTGGTAGCGGCCCTGGCTATTCAGGGCGAAACCATACTGGCAAAGCAGCCACGGGTTCGGCCTGTCCCTGACCGATTGCTCATATAGGGCCAGCCCCTCAGCCACCCGGCCGCTCTGCACCAGCGCGTTGGCCAACCTCTCGGCGACCTCCGGCCGCAGCGCCCGGGCCGTCGCGTAGCACTCCACCGCCTCGGCCCAGCGCGGCGGTTGCCAGGAACTCAACACGTCGCCCAGCGCGTAATGGAGTACCACCTCCTGCGGCCGGGCCCGCAGCGCGGTTCGCAGCAGCCTTTCGGCCCGCTCGTCGTCCCCGGCTACCCGCAGCGCCCGCGCCAATGTCAACAAGCCCAGCGCTGGCTCCTTGGTCACGTCTGTCTCAGTCGCCAGCCGGCGCAATCGGGCACGGTCTTCTCCCGGCCCGGCGTCGAACGGCACTGGCACCGGCCGCAGTGCTACCGCCAGGGCACCGAGCGCCCGCTCTCGCGCCAGGCCACCACGGGCCAGCATGTCGCGCAGCTCCGCCGACCGCGATCCGGGCTCGTCCAGTGCCGCCGCCAGGTCCGAAAGCGGTTGCCACTTGCCCGGCGGCCGCGCCCGCCGCCGCTCGCCGGTCCACTCGTCCAGCGCCGCGATGACCTCCGCGACCACACCGGCCGGCCGCCCCTTCAGCCGCGCCGCCGCCTCGGCCGTCGGGCTGGCATCCACGTCCAGGCCCCAGGCGCGGAACGCCGCCGCGAACTGCTCCTCGGCGCTGGGCTCGGCCAGTTCCATCAGCAGCCCGTCGTCGTCCCGCTGGAACTTCGGCCCCTCGTGCGGGCCGCGCACCTCCAGGAGCGCCGCCAGGAGCACCCGGTCGCGCACCGCCAGTCCGGCCTCCGCTTCCAGCATGTGGGCCAGCTCAGCCGCCTGCTGCCGCGCGGCGTCTGACGACGCGCCGGCGCGCGCCAGTTCCGCGGCTTTGTGGGCCGCCGCCAGGGCCTCGCGGTACTTGGCAGCGTCGCCCAGCGGCTCCGCCTGCGCCTGGCCCAGCAGCAGCCGCGCCTCCGCCATCGCCCCGGCCACCGCCGCGTCGGCCTCCTGCCGCTGCCGCGCCGCCAGCGCCGCGTGCTCCTGGCGCTGCTGCTGAGCCCACCACGCCCCGCCGCCGCCGCCCACGACCAGCAGCACCACGGCCGCCGCCAGGGCCAGCTGCACCCGCCGGCGTTTGCGCTCCTCGTGCGCCTTCACTTCGGCCGCCGCCCGCTCCAGTTCCGCCCGCCGAAGCCGCGCCTCCACCGACTCCAGGTACGCCGCCAGTTCGGCCACCAGTGCCCCCGCGTCCCGCGGACGGCCCCCGGGGTTGGCCGACAGGCAGCGCTTCGCCAGCGCCACCAGTTCGGCGTCGGCCCGGCAGCCGTCCAGCCGGGCGAAGGCGTCGCCCAGCTCAGCGCGCGCTGCCCTGGCGCAGACCTCATCCCCGTCGGCCCCGGCGTAGGGCGCCTGCCCCGTGAGGATTTGGCAGAGGATGGCGCCCAGGCCGAACACGTCACAGCGCTCGTCCATCCCCGCGACCTCGCCGCGCGCCTGCTCCGGCGCCATGTAGGCCGGCGTGCCTAGCACCGCCCCCGCCTGCGTCTGTGAACCCGCCGGCGCCGGCGTGGCCGACTCGCTTCGCGCCGCGCGGATGACCGTCGCCTCCGCCGGCGCCGGCGCCTTCGCGTCGGCGATCCCGCCCTGTTTGAGTACCTTGGCGAGTCCCCAGTCCATGACCTGCACCTCGCCAAAGGCCCCCACCATCACGTTGGAGGGCTTCAGGTCCCGGTGGATGACGCCCCGCGCATGGGCGTAAGCCAGCGCCTGGCACACCTGCTCGAACACCTTCAGCAGCCGCGGCCAGTCCTGCGACGGGTCGGTGCGCTCGGCGAGGAGCTTGGCCAGGGTCTTTCCCTTGACGAGCTTCATGGTGAAGTACGGTCGCCTGTCGGGAAGTTGTCCCATCGCGTAGACGGGGACGACGCCGGGGTGCTGCAACTGGCCGGCGATCTGCGCCTCCTCGACGAAGCGCTGTACCAACTCGGTGCGGCCCTGGTGCGTCTCCAGCAGCACCTTGACGGCGACATCGCGGCCCAGCTCGGTATCGCGTCCCTTGAGCACGGCGCCCATGCCGCCCCGCGCGATCTCGCCGTGCAGTTGCAGCCCCGCCGGCGCGTCAGCGGGCACGGCGTCGGAGTGCGGCTTGACAACAGGATCGGCGGGCTCGGTCGTCGGCTCGCGCAGCACCACCGGCGCAGCGCCCAGCGCCCGCAGGACGCTGCCGGCGGCGGGCAGCGGCCGGCCAGAGTCGGCGCCGAAGGCGACGGCCAGGCCGGAGTCGAGCGGGTCGGATGGGGCTTCGTCCACGGTGCGGTCGGCATCAAGGGGATCGGCCATCGCAGGGTTCCTCGAGGGCGAGGGGATTGGCACCTATCTCTGGTTCACGGGACGCCGCGTTTTCGCGCCGCAATTCGGCAACAATCCTCAGCCCAACATCGCCAGAAGTTTGCGGCACTCCTCCTCGGCCGCGGCCCGGTCGCCCGTGTGGTGAAAGGCCACTACGTCGAGCAGTGCCCCCCGGAACTCCTCCCGCGCCTTGGCGTACTCGTGGTGCAGCACCGCGGCCTCGATTCCCCAGCGGCGGGCGATGTCGCGAATCGGCAGGTTCTCGTGGAAGCGCAGCCGCAGCAGCTCCACGCGCCGCCGCGCCCCTTCCCCGGCGGCCCCTGCGCGCTCTTCCTGAAGGCGAGCGGCTTCTCTGAGGACCGCCCTGGCCCAGGCACGGTCGAAGACGCGCGACAGACTGGTGTGGTCATCCGGGACGGCTTCGAGGGGAACGGCGGAATCGGTGGCCTGTTCGCGCGGGCGGCGCGCCTCGCGGCGCAGGGCGACGTTGCGCGCCACTCCGTAGAGAAAGGCGCGAAAGCCACCCTGCGTTGCATCGACCCGGTCGAGGGCACCGCCCGGCCGCAGGCACTCCACGAAGACGTCCTGCACCGCGTCGTCAAGGTCTTGCCGCAGCGGCGAGTTGCGCCAGCGCGCCGCCAGGTAGGCACGGAGCACGGGGGCGTAGCGACGGGCGAACTCCTCGCGCTGACGCGGGGCGCCGCCCGCCGCCGCCTGGATGAGCGTCCAGCAGGTCGCTTGAGGATCGGGCATGACGGCTACGATGATCGCACACGCGCACCGCCGGCACAAGAGGCCCGCGCCGCGGGCGCTATACCTTGCGCGGCGAGACGAACCAATCTCTCATGATCGCGTCTTGTTAGTGGCGAAACCCACGGGCACAGCTGACCCAGTACAATGCCCGGGCGGGGCGCCGCCGCTCGCGGAGTTGTTCGCCGCCGCCAGAGGATACTCGTCATGAAGCTGGCCAAGGTGAAAATCGAGAATTTTAGACACCTCGGAGATGCGAGAACGCCCCTGCTGCTCGATTTCACGGACGCTTTGGGACGGGTTCGTGACTTGACTCTTCTCGTTGGCCCGAACACGAGCGGGAAGACGACGATCCTCGATGCGATTGCCGCCGCCCTGGGCCCCAGTCTCGAGATGCCAACCCTGCGACCGGACTTTGAACGAAGTCCACGGACCATCGTCCGGCGCGGGGCGCTCCACGCCCAGGTTACCTGCTGGCTTCGCTTCAGCCCCCAGGAGATTGCCTCCGCCCGCGAAATCTTCCGCCTTGCGGAACTCACGCCGACGGTCCCCGACGCACCGGAGGTGAAGCTCACGTGGACCTATCCCGATCCGAGGAACCAATCGGATTACGGGTTCAGTCAATGCGACCCCCCCCTGGGTTGGACCCTGCTCAAGGGCCGCGTGCAGGTCGCGCGACTGCTGGCGACCGGGCGCGTTGACTGGAGTTGGTTCGAGCGTGTCGGAGGCGTCTTCACGTTCGACCAGGAGCGCACCGGCCTGGGCAAGACGATCTCGCGTCAGGTCTGGAACATCATTCACGGGACCGAGGAGACGGCCGGGGGGAAGCACCAACGACGGACGACCGACCCACGCACGATTCTAATCGCCCTGGCGCTCCAGGCCTTAGTGCCCTCGATCACCCCCCAGCCTCAAGTTCGGGATGAGTTTCCCTTGATCCAAGAAAGGTATGCCCACGTCTGTGCCCCGCGGCGGATTGTCGGCGCCGTCAAGGATGACCTGGGTGAGTTCGACATCTACTTCAACGACGGCCAGCATGAGTATCGCTACGAGGGCCTCAGCAGCGGCGAGAAGCAGGTCTTGCTCTTGCTGATCCGCTTTGCCGCCGAACACATACATCAGTCCGTGGTGTTGATCGACGAGCTGGAACTCAACGAACATCCCCTTTGGCAACGCAAACTCCTGCACCTGGTCCCTCGCATGGGAGAGCGGAATCAGATCATCGCCACGACGCACTCTCCTTACCTGCGGGACGCGGTCCCGCCCGAAGCGGTCGTCGATTTGGGAGAGCTGGGTGACGCCCGCGAGGCAGGAGGCGAGTAGTGGCGATCTATCTCGTCTGCGAGGGCTCCGGCCCAAGACTCGACGAGCGCGCTCTCGACGCGCTCGTCATCCAGTTTCATAACTTGGCGGTCCTTATCGCCTCAACGGGCGGGAAAAGTGGGCAGGGTGCCGTTTGCGCTTATCTCGAGAATCGTTCGCCTCATGACACCGCGATTTCGATCGAGGATCGGGACTACCGCCCTCTGGCGGCGGCTCAGGCCACATGGGCCAATCACGCCGGAAAACGCTTCACCTGGCGACGGCACGAGATCGAAAACTACCTGCTCCATCCTCGTGTCGTCCTGGCCCTCTTCGACGACCTTCGGGCCGCGCCCGGCGGGGCCTGGGCCGGGCCGCTTCCAGTGACCGAAGCGGACGTCTCCGGGCTGCTGCAAACTCTGGCAACTACTCGGCTCGAGGACCACGCGGCTGAGGTGACGAGGTCCGAACTGGTTCAGCAGATCAACGGCATCGGAAGTCTCAGTTTCGGCCCCCCTCGTCCCGCTCCTCCGCCGGGCGCGCACGCGCCAGGACAAGCACAGTGGCTGCCGGCGCTGCATCACGAGGCGACTCGCCTGTGTCACACCTGCAACGCCGTCGCCCCCTTGCCGGCCCTCCAGCCCGTGGCGATTACGGCACGCTACAACGCTCTCTTGGCTCAGTTTCAGAATCCCCTCTTCCTCACGTCAGGTGATTTTTTGATCGATATGGGAGGGAAAGAGCTTCTTGGTGCCCTCTCGCGCCACTTGCACGGCCTCGGCGCTCCTGGTCGGCTCGATCAACACGTGTTGGCTGATGAACTGCTGCGCGTGCTGATCCCAATCTATCAACCCGGCGCGATCTATCAGCCGGACGACTTCGCGGAACTGGCGGCCATCCTGGCTCAGTATTGAGCCGCCCCGCACTGAGCGGCCAACCTTCTGGAACTCGACAGGAAGGCCCGTACCGGTTGGCTGGAGATGGAGACGCGCCGCAACGCCCCTCCCCGGGCGCGCCGGCTCGTTCACCGCGTCGTCGAGGTCTTGCCGCAGAGGCGAGCCGCGCCACCGCGCCGCCAGGTAGGCACGGAGCACGGGGGCGTAGCGACGCGCGAACTCCTCGCGCTGACGCGGGGCGCCGTCGGCCGCCGCCCGGATGAGCGTCCAGCAGGTGGCTTGAGGATCGGGCATGACGGCGACGATGATCGCACACCGCGTCATCGGCTTCAAGGGCCGGCCGCTACCCCTTCAGGGCGGCCTTCACGTACTTCTTGTACGCCTCGACGCCCGGCTGGCCGTAAGGGTTGACGCCCATCAGGCGCCCCTCGACCACCGTCGCCAGCATGAGCATTTGCAGGAGCTGCCCCATCGTGTGCTCCGACAGGGTCGGCACGATGAGGTCGGCGGTCGGCCGCGCGGCCTCGAAATAGACCTGGTTGGTCGCTCTCAGGGCGGCCTGCATCAGGTCCGGCAGCCCCTTGCGGTTGAGGGCGTTCAGATCGTCCTCGTTGCGGTCGGCCATGCCGATCAGGATCGGCGGGTGCCTCGGGCCGCGCACCACGACGTTGTTGATGACCTTGTCGCGCGGGCCGTCCTGGTGCTGCTGACCGCGCGAGTGGAGGTCGGACGTCTCCACGGCGGTCAACGGCGTCGGCCCCCGCCCCCGTTTGCCGAGACTTTCGGCCAGGAGTTGGTCGTACCACAGGCCGACCCCCCCCAGCTTCTTCGACCAGACCGACAGCACGCGGGTCGGCTTGCCGTGCTCCTCGGCCAGCAGGTAGTTGACGGCGGCGTACTGCAACACCGGGTTGCGCTCGAACGGCTCTTCCAGGAAGCGCCGGGTCATGGCCGCCGCCCCAAGGAGCATGGCCCGCACGTCGAGCCCCATCACCGCCCCCGGCAGCAGGCCGACCGGGGTGAACACGGAATAGCGGCCGCCGACCTTGTCGGGAATGGTCAGGATGTCGTCGTCGCCGTAGCCTTCGGCGCGATACAACTCGCGCAGCGGGCCGGTCGCGCCGGTCACCGGCACGATGAGTTGGCGGAGGCGCTCGGAGCGGCTGCCGTAGTATTCGGCGGCGTTGCGGCGCAGCACGCGGTGGGCCACCGCGGTCTCCAACGTCCCACCCGACTTGCTGATGACGATGACGCCCCAGCGCTCCTCGCGGATCTCGGGATCGACGCAGGTGTTCTCCAGCAGGTCGAGCAGGTCCTGGAAGGCGTCGTTATCGACGTTATTCCCCTCGAAGCAGATCCTTGGGGTGCCCAGGCGCTTCTCGGGCGGCAGCTCGTTGTGGTAGCTGCTGCACAGCGCCTCGAACAGCGCCCGCGCCCCCAGGTACGAGCCGCCGATGCCCAGGATGACGACGCGGTCGGTCTGTTCGCGGAGGCGGGTACTGTGCTTGAGGACGAGGCCCAGGTCGCTGGCCTCGCCCTTGCGGCGGTGGGCGTCGAGCGTCTTCTGCGGCAGGTCGATGAAGCCGGCGTCGAGCGGCTGCAATTCCGGCGGCACCTGCTGCATCTCGCGCTCGGCGGCGACCTGGCCGCGGACCTGCATCAGCCGCGGTTGGATCTCTTTGAGGCGGGCGGCGGGGAGGAAGTGGTGGGAGCGGACCTCGGCGGCCGGCGACCAGTCCTCGTGCAGCGGCGCCAGCAGTGCGTGGTAGTCGTAGCTGACCGCTTCGTCGGGGAGCTGCATGGGGCCTCGATTTATCGATTCGCGAAACGATGAATCCGCGCCGCACCGAGGGCGGCGGTTAAACGCCGCGGGAAAATACGCCCGCCATACTATACTCCCGCCCCGCCACACGGTAAACTCCACGGCATGGACATGCATCAACTGATTCGCGAACTGCGGGAAGAGAGCAAGACCAAGATCGTCCTCCTGGTGGCGGACGGCCTGGGCGGGTTGCCGCTGGAGCCGGGCGGCAAGACCGAACTGGAGTCGGCGCACACGCCGAACCTCGACGCCCTGGCGCGCGAGGGGACGTGCGGCCTGAGCATCCCCGTCCTGCCCGGCATCACCCCCGGCAGCGGCCCGGGGCACCTTGGCCTGTTCGGCTACGACCCGCTCAAGTACCGCATCGGCCGCGGCATCCTCGAGGCCCTGGGCATCAACTTCGCCGTCGGCGCCCGCGACGTGGCGGCCCGCGGCAACTTCTGCACGCTGGAGGGCAGCGGCGCCATCAGCGACCGCCGCGCCGGCCGGCCGACGACCGAGCGCTGCGTGGCCATGTGCCAGAAGCTCCAGCAGGTGAAGGTGCCCGGCGTCGAGGTCTTCGTGGAACCGGTGCGCGAGCACCGCTTCGTCGTCGTCTTCCGCGGCGACGGGCTGGGCGACGCCGTCAACGACACCGACCCGCAGGCGGTTGGCGTCAAGCCGCTGGCGGCGAAGGGGGCCGACCCTGCCTCACAGAAGACGGCCGACGCGGTCAACCGCTGGTTGGCCGAGGCGACGAAGGTGCTCAAGGGCGACGCCCCGACCAACGGCGTGACGCTGCGCGGCTTCGCGCGCTACCCGAAGATCGAGACGATGCAGGAGGTCTACGGGCTGAAGTCGGCGGCCATCGCGGTCTACCCGATGTACCGCGGCCTGGCCCGGCTGGTGGGCATGGACGTGGCCGACGCCGGCTCGACCCTCGGCGACCAGGTCAAGACGCTGGAGCGGTTGTGGAAGGACTACGACTTCTTCTTCCTGCACTACAAGTACACCGACAGCACCGGCGAGGACGGCAACTTCCCCGCCAAGGTGGACACGATCCAGCGCTTCGACGCGGTCATTCCGCAGGTGCGGGCGCTCAACCCCGACGTGCTGATCGTGACCGGCGACCACAGCACGCCGAGCAAGCTGAAGAGCCACAGCTGGCACCCGGTGCCGGTGGTGCTGTGGGCGAAGACGTGCCGGCCCGACCCGGTGACGGAATTTGGGGAGTCGCAATGTCTGCGCGGCGGGCTGGGGCAGTTCCCGGCGATGTACCTGCTGCCGCTGGCGATGGCGCACGCGCAACGGTTGGCGAAGTATGGAGCGTAGGGGCATTGAGAGTCAGTTGCGCCAGCCGCTTGCGGCTTAGCGGATTCCAGGCTTCCGCTAAGCCGCAAGCGGCTGGCGCAACTGACTCTGGGTTATGCCCCACGACAAGGGGGCGAGGAAGAGCCATGCCGCTGCTCGATCACTTCCGTTCGCCGTGGGGCCCGGACTGGCCGTGGGATGGCGTACATGCCGCGTGGGCCGCGAGCATCGCCGAACACCTCAACGGCGGGCTCCTGCCGGAGCGTGCCGCTGCGGTTGGAGGAGAGTTACGTCGCGACTCCCGCGGGGCTGCGGATTCCGACCTGAGCCCGCTCACAACTCGGACGTGTTGTCCGGGTTCTCTGGCGCCGGTAGAATTAATTGGGTTGCGGCGCAGGTCGCTTCAGCCCCTTGCCGAGGTGGTGTAACAGGCAGCCACGTGGGTTTTAGGAGCCCATGCCGCAAGGCGTGCGGGTTCGAGTCCCGCCCTCGGCACTTCCGATCCGTCCTCCCGGCATGTGGTTTCCTGTACCCCTTTCGGCGAGTAGCAAATTACCGCCCGGTGGACCAGCTGCCGCTCCTGCAGTCCGCCAGCGGCTTGCGTTTCGCGTTCGCTTCACCAGGGTTGTGCGTGCGCGAAACGCAAGCGGCTGGCGGAACAGCCGAAAAGTTATCCCCTGCCAACGGGTCGTGCTGGCACTCGTCCCTCGCGCCGTTTGGGCGCGCGAGTTGGTGGTCGCGACGGTACAATAGCCGCTCGGGGTGAAGGAGGAGAGTGCGATGAGCGCGCCGGTTGCCGAGCGGCTGATGACTACCGAGGAACTGCTGGCGATGCCCGACGACGGCGTCGAGCGCTGGCTGATCCGCGGGCGCTTGCGGGAGAACAGGGGAGAAGACGTGACCAAGCGGAACCGATGGCACACGCGCGTCGAGGCGAGGATCGCCCAACTCCTGGGAGACTGGCTCGATCAGCAACCCGCCCCGCGGGGCGAAGTCCACGCCGGCGAAGTTGGCTGTCGCCTGCGGCGCGACCCGGATTCCACCCCCCGGTATCGACGTGGTTTACATCTCGGCGGAATTGGCGGCGCGAGAGCCGGAAGATACGCGCGTCATCGACGGCATCCCCATCCTGGCCGTGGAAATCCTGTCCCCCTCGAACACGATCGAAGAGGTCACCGAAAAGCTGCGCGAGTACCTGGCGGTCGGCGTCCCCCTGGTGTGGATGGTCGATCCGCACTTCCACACCGTCACCGTCTACCGCCCCGGCGCTCCTCCCGAGATGTTCAACGAGGCGCAGCAATTGTCCGGTGAACCGCACCTGCCGGGCTTCGTCGTTCCCGTCGCCAAGATCTTCGGGCGCTGAGGCCGCCGCGCTCCCCTTCGGGTCGCGGCTAAACGATCCCACCGAGACGCCGTCCCATGCCCGACGCCTTCTGGTCGCACGCCCGTTCGCGGATGCTGCTCGACCCCACCGTCACGAACCTCAACACCGGCTCTTTCGGCCCCCTGCCGCGCTGCGTCTTCGACCGCGTCACCGAACTGCGCCGACAACTCGCCGCCGAGCCGATGGACTTCCTTTTGCGCACGGCGCCGCCGCTGCTGTGGGAGGCGCGCGAGCGGCTGGCGACGTTCCTCGGCGGCGACCCGCGGCGGCTCGTCTTCACCGCCAACGTCAGCGCCGCGGTCAACGTCGTCGCCGCCGGTCTGCGCCTGACCGCGCCGGGCGAAATCCTCCTGACCGATCACGAATACGGGGCCATGCACTGGTGCTGGGAACGCGCCGCCCAGCGCCAGGGCCTGACGCTGCGCACCTTTCCGCTGCCGCTCCTGGCGAACGAACCCGGTGCCCTCGTCGAGGCGGTGCGCGGCGCCCTCAGTGAGCGGACGCGACTGCTCTTTTTCAGTCACGTGCTGTCGCCGACGGGACTGGTGTTGCCGGCGCGCGAGATCTGCGCAGAGGCCCGGCGGCGCGGCGTGCTGACCGTGGTGGACGGCGCCCATGCGGTTGCAATGCTCCCCGTCCACCTCGACGTGATCGGCGCCGACTTCTACGGCGGCAACTGTCACAAGTGGCTGCTGGCGCCGACCGGCTCGGGCTTCCTCTACCTGGGGAAGGGCAACGAGGACCGCCTGCAACCGTTGCAGGTGAGCTGGGGCTGGCACCACGACCCGGCGCGGCGCGACGAGCGCGACGAGTGGGGCACGACGGGACGGCTGCGTGCCCTGGAATTCGAGGGGACGCGCGACCCGTGTCCGTGGCTGGCGGTGCCGGCGGCCATCGACTTCCAGACCGGCCTCGGCTGGGAGCGCGTCCGCGGCCGCATTGCCGATCTGGCGGCCCATGTTCGCCACCGCCTCGACGGGCTGGCGGGACTGACCCTGGCGACGCCGCCGCACGCCGAGTTACACGGGTCGATGGTGGCGTTCCGGCTGCCGGCCGGCGTGGACGTTCTGGGGCTGCGCCGCGGGCTGTGGGAGAAGCACCGGATCGAGGCGCCCATCGTCGAGCGCCCCGAAGGGCCACTGATCCGCGTTTCGGGGCATTTCTACAATACCGAAGAGGAAATCGATCAGTTGGCCGAAGCGCTGCCGGGGCTGCTGGGGAGGCAGCCACCGATATAATCCCCGCATGACCACTCGCGCCATCTGCTGCCTTGGCCTCCGCAAGCAGTATCCCGCCCGCCCCGCCCCGGTCGAGGCGGTCAATGGCCTCGACCTCGAGGTCAACGTCGGCGAGTGCTTCGGCCTGCTCGGCCCCAACGGCGCCGGCAAGACCACGACCATCGAAATCCTTGAAGGGCTGCTGCCGGCGACGGCCGGCGAGGTCGAGGTCCTCGGCCGGCACTGGGGCGAGGAGGACGACGCCCTGCGCCAGCGCCTCGGCATCTCCTTGCAGGAGACGCGCCTGGCCGAGAAGCTGACCGTCCGCGAAACGCTGACCCTCTTCCGCAGCTTCTACCGGCACGGCCTGACCCCGGCCGCGGTCCTGGAGCAGGTGCAGCTGGGCGAGAAGGCCAACGCCTCGGTCGGCAAACTCTCCGGCGGCCAGAAGCAGCGCCTCGCCGTGGCCTGCGCCCTCGTCGGCGACCCCGAGCTGCTCTTCCTGGACGAGCCGACCGTCGGCCTCGACCCGCAGAACCGCCGTCAGATCTGGGAGATACTGCGCTCCTTCCGGGCGCAGGGGCGCACCATCCTGCTGACGACCCACTACATGGACGAAGCGGAACGGCTGTGCGACCGCATCGCGGTGGTCGATCACGGCAAGGTCATCGCCCTGGGGACGCCCGCGGAACTGATCGCTCGGTTGGGCGGCGATCACCTGGTGGAGGTGGCGTTCGAGGGCGAGGGCCTGGACGACTCGGCCCTGCACCACCTGCCCGGCGTGGTGTCGGTGCGGCGCGAGGGGGACGCCTGGTGCCTGGCCGTCACCGCCCCGCACGTCACCATCCCGGCCCTGTTGCAGCTCCTGGAGAGCGCCGGTCGGCGGCTGGCCCGGCTGACCACCCGCCACGCCAGCCTCGAAGACGTGTTCGTGACGCTCACCGGCCGTCACCTGCGCGAGGACGAGCCCCGTGTGGCCTGAGAGGCGCGAGAATGTTCCCAACCCGCTTGACCGGCCGCGATTTGTTCTGCATTCTTTGACAGGACCACAGTTTCAGCGCGGGCGGACCCCACCGACTCAGTCCGCCCCCCCGGCACCCGGCCCGGTGCCTCCCTCACCCCGTGGTTCCGCCTTCCCGCCGGACCTCTGTCCGGGTCGCCCTCCGCTGCCCCGTGCAACGGACTCGGCCGGCGCCCGCCCGTTGGGGTCAGTCATCACCGGAAAAGGAGAAGAGGTATATGTACAAACTTGTTCGCCTCGCCGTCGATTTCGTCCGGCGCGAGGACGGCCCGACGGCCGTCGAGTACGCCGTCATGCTGGCGCTCATCGTCGTCGTGTGCATCGCGTCGATCTCCGTCCTCGGCTCCAACGCCAGCAACACGTTCAACAAGGTCGGCTCCGCCGTGAAGACCTCGGGAAGCTGACGGGCTGCCACAGCGCGGGGGCGGCGGGGGTGCGGGATGCCGCGCCCGCCGCCCCCGTTTTTTCGCACCTCGACTCGACACGTCAGCACCGGCCCCCCCGCGCAGCCGTATAACTTCCTCCAGCCCGTCCCCCCCGTCCTCCTGGCAGGAACGACGCGCGTGCCCCCGCTCTCCCCCGCCTCCCTGAGTGAGCCCGTCACCCGGCGCATGCACCGGGACTTCACCCGGCTCCACGTCGTCCAGACGGTCGGCGAGGCCCTCGACTGGCTGCGCCGGCACCCGCCGCCGGGGCGCGTCATCTACTTCTACGTCGTGGACGACGACGGCCAATTGCGGGGCGTCCTGCCGACGCGGCGCCTGGTCCTCAGTCCCCCCGCGACGCCCCTGGCCGACATCATGGTCACGAAGACGGTGGCCCTGCCCGCCGCCGCCACGGTGCTGGACGCCTGCGAGTTCTTCATCCAGCACCGCCTCCTGGCCTTCCCCGTCGTGGACGAGGACAACCGCATCCTGGGCGTGGTGGACGTCGATCTGTACACGACCGAACTGGCCCAGCTCGATCGCGCCACCGCCGTCGGCCGCCTGGTCGATCCGATCGTGCGCTTCCTCCACGTCGAGTCGTCGGGCGGCCTGGTGTTGCTGGCCTGCACCGTGGCCGCCCTCCTCCTGGCGAACTCCCCCCTGGCGACGGCCTATGAATCGCTGCGGCACACGGTGGTCGGCGTCGCCGCGGGGGACCTGTCGCTGCACCTGCCGTTGGTGGAATGGATCAACGACGGCCTGATGACGCTCCTCTTCTTCGTGGTGGGGTTGGAGATCAAGCGCGAGGTCGTCTCGGGAGAGTTGTCCGACCCGCGCAAGGCGCTGCTGCCGGTCGTGGCCGCCGTCGGCGGCATGGTCGTCCCCGCAGCCCTGTACGCGCTCTGCCTGTGGGATGGGCCGGGACTGCACGGCTGGGGCGTGCCGATGGCGACCGACATCGCCTTCGTCGTCGGCTTCCTCACCCTGCTCGGCCCGCGCGTCCCCAACGGCCTGAAGGTGCTGCTGCTGACCCTGGCCATCGCCGACGACGTCGGCGCCGTCCTGGTCATCGCCGTGGCCTACAGCGAGGGCATCCACCTGCTGCCGCTGGCCCTCGCGGCCGCCGGGCTCGCGCTGGTTCCGCTGCTGCTGTGGCTCGGGCTCCGCAGCCTGCCGGTCTACGCCGTCCTGGCGGCGGCCGTCTGGCTGGGGTTCCACGCGGCGCACGTCCATCCGACCGTGGCCGGCGTCCTCCTCGGCCTGCTCACCCCGGCGCGCCCCCACGTCGGCCGGCGCGTCCCGCTCGACGTGGTCGGCGACCTGTACGCCCGCCTGCGCGGCATCCAGCGCGGCACGCCCCCCGCGTCCCCGGAGGCGGTTTCCCCGGCCGAGCGACTGGAAGCGGCGCTGCACCCGTGGGTCGCCTTCGTCGTCATGCCCGTGTTCGCCCTGGCCAACGCCGGCGTGGAGGTGGAGCTGTCCACCCTCGGAACGCCGATCGCCCTGGCCGTGGCCGCCGGCCTGGTCCTGGGCAAGCCGCTGGGGATCGTCCTGTTCGCCTGGGCGTCGGTGCGGGCCGGGGTGGCCCGGCTGCCGGAACGGATGAACTGGAAGGTGATGGTCGGCGCCGGCTGCCTGGGAGGAATCGGCTTCACGATGTCGCTGTTCATCGCCGGCCTGGCCTTCAAGGAGCGGGCCCTGCTCGACGAGGCCAAGGTCGGCATCCTGACGGGGTCGGCGCTCTCCGCGGCCCTCGGCTGCCTGCTGCTGCTGGCGTTCCTGCGGCCAGCGGCAACGAAAACGCCCCCGGCCGCGGTTGCTGCCGGGGGCGCTTCTGGATCTTCGTGAGAATCGGCTCCGGCGCCTCCGCTTATGCCGTGCGTCGTCGTCGCCAGCACCAGCCGGCGAGGGCGGCGCCACCCAGGCCGAAGAGAGCCAGGGAAGTCGGCTCGGGGATCAGCTGCGCCGTGACGGCGGCGTTTGCGCTCACCAGCGCCGGCCCGCCGCTGCCATCGCTGGTCAACTGCAACGCGGCACCATTGGCGGACGGGTCGAGCGAGGAGAGCAGCAGGTGGGTGGGCGCGGGCATGTTGGGGGGGAGCACGTCGGTCGTCGGGATATCCCACAGGAACAGGCTGAATGCTCCCGCCTCGGGCACTGTCACAACGAATGAGAAGCTTGTCCCGAAGTCGAAGTCCTGGAAGACGTCAGCGAAGTTGGTCAGACTCGAGGTAATGGTCAGCGAGTTACCGGGAGCGAGCGACCCGGACGCGGTGCCGAAGAACGGGTCGCTGGGGTTGCCGGTCGGCGCAACCGTGGGGCTCCCGACCAGCGTCCCGCCGGTCGTGGTGAAGCTGCTGAGAGTGGCGCCCCCGGGCGGTGTCACGGGGAAGAACTGGAACTCGAGGGAGCCCATCGTACCTGGTATGCCCGAGCCCGAAGTATCGACGCTGATGAGATAGGTGATGGGAGCGGCCGAGGCCGTGGTGGTCGCCAGGGAGACGAGCAGGCCAAACACCAGGGGTAGCAGTCGCGAGAGACGGCATATCATGGTCGAATCCATTTCGGGATCAGCAGGAGTGGGAACACTCGGCGGCCGCCCCAGAGCGGCCGCCGGAACACCACTTACACGCCCAGCGGGTCGGAAAACACGTCAAGGCCATAGCTGAACAGCGACACGGAGGACGTGAACGTGAGGGTGATGGTCGGCAGTGCCTTCCCCGCCGCCAGGCTGGGGATGACGCTCGCCGGGATGACAAAGGCCGGGGCGCCGGTGGTCGGATCGGCCGTGGGCGTGTAAGTGTGCATAACCCCGTTGACCGTGATGCTGGCGGATTTCAGCGTCGCACCTGCGGTCAGGTTGGTGAGTTCGATGCGGAAGCCGCCGGTGATCGCCGAGCTGCTCATGTTTGTCAGGATCAGACCGGCGGCGTAGTTGCCGGTGACGCGGTTGTAGCTTGGCCCGGTTTTCTGGACCTTCAGCCGACTGGTGACGTCGGTCAGGACGTTGGCGGTGGTGGTGAGCGTCTGGGTCGGCGTGAAGGCGACGCCGTCGTAGATCGAAGCGCCAGTATTGGTCGCGAGGACGGCGAAGCTGGAATTGGCGCCCGTATCGGTGAGGGAGATCACGCTATCTGCGAACCCGCCGGCATCTCCCGCCGTGCCGCCGGTCGGCGAGGGGTTGGCACCGGTGCCGAAACCAGTGACGGCGAAGAGTTGCACCTGGCCGTTGACCACCCGGCCGGTTAGCTCCCGCACGCCGCCTGCCTTGTTCAGATCCGCGGACCCAGCCGGATTGGTCGGATCGAAGCTGGCCGTGGGCGTGACGTTGCCCGAGCCATCGACGGTGTAAGCGCTGTCGTTGAACGACCCGGTGCTGTCGATGTAGTAGCTGAACTGCCAGCCCGTGCTGGTATGATCGTAGCGGGCAATGCCCATTTCGCTGTCGGCGATATAGGCCACGTTCACGCCATTGATGGTCGGGTTGCCGTCGTTGAGGTCCGCCATGAACAAGCCGGAGGGGCTGGTGGACTTGTCGCCGTCAGTCGAGTCGAGCGCGTTGTTTTGCGGAACCTGGATGAACAGGGTCGCGGTCGTTGCCGTCGTGGGCAGGCCGGTGCCGATCTGATAGATTCCCGCCGCCTCCGAGCCGCTCGGTTGGCGGAGCCCCGCATACAACTGGCCGTTGAAAATCGCAATGTTGTTGGCGTCGGCCAGAGCAGAGAGATTCGTCGAAGTCGTCGCGTCGAGCGCTGCGTAATGGACATTATTGCTGCTGTCGGTGGCGTTGCCGGCGGTCCAGAACGCCGTGACGGTGCCGGGGCCGTTGGGGTTGGGAATGATACTGCTGACGACGTCACGGAAATTGTCCCCGCTGTAGGCGTCGGTCAACGCGGTGGTGGTGTTGATGTCGCCCTGGCCATCAATCACGTCGATCACGCGGTTGATTACGGAGGCCTGGGAGAAGGTTGATTGCGGCCCCCATGCGTTGACCGTGAGGTTGTAGCCGCCGATGACCAGGTACTGCCCGTTGGTGGACAGGTTCAGCGCCCCTTCGTGCTTGGAGTAACTGGAATAGGTCAAAGCTGCGTTGCCGGAAGTGGTCTGCACCGTCGGCAGGCTGAAGGCGTACAAGGAGTTCTGCAAGGTACTGTTACCGGGGTCTGTGACAAATTGGTCGATGAAAGCGGCCGAGGGCGAGTCGGTGATGCCGTTGCCGTCCTCATCGCCAACTTCATTGAGGGAGTTGGGGTCGCTGGAATCGACGCGCGACACCGAAACGGTCAAGGGCGTGACGTAGACGGAAATGGTGTGCGCGCCGGTCTGGCTGTAGGTGTGGGAGCCGTTGACGCTGAAGACGTGCGTCGTCGCATTATAGGTGATCGTGCCGGCGGTATTCGCGCTGCCGTCGCCCCAGCAAATGCTGGCCGAAAACTGCGTGGTCGGGTCGCTGATTGTCAGGGCCGAGAGGTTCGCCACCAGCCCCGGATCGGTGAAGGTGGCGACGGTCTGATTGTTGAGGCTCAGGCCCACGCCCGCGGTAATGGTCAGCCCGCCGGTCACGACGAGCGGCGGATAGGCGACCCGGGCGGTAAGCGACACGGTGGTCGAGTTGTTGAACGCGTCCGTGATGGCGACGCTGACGGGGAATGAGCCGGCCGTGGCAAACGTGTATGTCCCGGTCACCGTGAACACATTGACGGTAACGATCTGACCGTTGATGTTTTTTTCATTTTCGCTGCTGGAGAACGCAATGACGCCGTTCGTTGTCTGACCGGTGGCCCAGGTGATCTTGGCCGTCATGCCAGTGGGACTGGTATTGGTGCCGTCGGAGAACGTGGCCACGACGCCCGTGAACGGTTGGCCAACCACCGGGGCGATATCGACGCCGGTCGCCAGTGGAGCATTTACCGAGTAGGCGATCGGGTTGTCGGTCGGATCGCCAACGACCTGACTCATGCTGGAGCCGCTGGCAATCAAGCCGTTACCGACGGTCGGGGTGTACTGGGCCGTGATATTGTGGAGCCCGGCTGTGAGAGTGTTGAGGGTGATGCTGGCCGTGCCGACGTTGGTCGAACCGACCTGAGTGACGGACTGCGTGGTGCCGATCTGGTTGCTGCCGTCAAAGAAGGCAATCGTGCCGCTGGGGAACTGCGTGCCGCTGGCCGGCGTCACCGTGGCGGTAAACATGACGTTCGCGCCAGGGTTCCCCCCTCCCGTCGGATTCGAGGCCAGCGTGGTGCTCGTCGTCGTGAGGTTACCGTAGAAGGTCAGGTTGCCGAAGCGCCAGTTGCCCGAGCTGTTGTTGTAGGGAACGATGTTGCCCGGCGTGCTGGTGGCGCTGGCATAGACGTTGCCGAGAGTCCCCGTCGAATCGTAGGCGGACACCAGGCGAATGCCGAGGTTCGGATCGCCGCTGGCGGCGGCGATGTTGCTGAGGTTGATGTAGATGGTCGGGTTTGCCGGGCTCAGACCGGCATTGTAATAGTCGTTGGAGGTGGCGATAAACGTCCCGGCGGCGTTGTCGCCGCTGTTGTAGTTCGTCCACCCGTTGGCGTTGTTGATGTTGGTGTTGTACTGGACCTGTAGATCGCGGATGCCCTGTTTGGTCGAAAACCAATCGAACGCGAAGACGATGTTGGAATAACCGACGGTGCTGGTGTCGAGTTCGACGCCCTGGGTGTATTCCGGGGCGGCCAGGGCCCAGCCGTTGTTGCCGAACGTCGTGCCGCTCGACGGCTGGGTGCCGCGGATGCGCCAGAGGTTTTCGGTGAAATTCGCGTTGGCGGTGCCGGACGTGCTGAGCACATCGTCGATGGCATTGGCGCCTGTGCCGGCCAAATTGGTGTAGTTGTTGGTCATGCCCAGGGTGGTGGCCGTGCCGGTGCCGTAGGTGGGGGCCGGACTGTTGTCTGGACCGCCGGTGGTGGTGGGGAAAGTCCAGGCGGCGATGACGCCCGGGGCGGCGGTCGTGAAGCTGGTTGCCGCAGTATAACTGGTGCCGACGCTGCTGGTCGCAAAGGCTTCAAAGGTGTAGCTGGTGGCCCCGGACAACCCGGTGGCGGGGACGGTGAAGATGCCGGTGGTCCCACCGGTGTCCAATTCGGTGACGCCGGGGCTGCCGAGCTGGAGAGGGTGGGGGTTGGACGTCAGGGCATAGATAACGCCGCTCTGGCTGAGGGTTGTGGCGCTCCCGGTCGAGGTTACATCGCCCCCCAACGTGGCGGAGTTGGCGGTAAGCGCCGTAACAGTCGGGTTTGCCACGGTCGGAAGGGCCTGGGTGGTGAATTGGGTGGCGGGGCTGCTGTAGGTGGTGCCGGAACTGTTGGTCGCAAAAGCCGCAAAGACATAGGCGGTGTTGAAGGACAGTCCGGAAACGGGGACGGTGAAGGCTGGCGCGGGGGAGGTGCCGTTGTCGATAGGACTGCTCGTGTCCACCTTGGTGACGCCGGTGCTGCCGATCGTGAGGGGGTGGGAGTTGGACGCGAGGGCGTACACAATGCCGCTTTCGCTCACCGCTGCCCCGCCATCCGTTTCCACGGTGCCTCCCAGGGTAGCGCTCGTGCCGGTAATCTGGGTATCAGAGGGGGTGTCCACGGTGGGGGCGTTGGCGCTTTGGGTCGTGAAGGTGCTCACGCTGCTGTAGCTGGTGCCAACGCTGTTGGTGGCATAGGCTGCGTAGGAGTAGCCGGACGTCCCTGCCAGGCCGCTGACCGAGACCGTGAACGGGGAGTTGATCGAGAGTGTTGCGTTATCAACCGCTTTGAAAACGCCGGTGTTGCCGATCTGCAGGGGATTTTGGGCAGTGATGCTGGAGGTCAGGGCGTAAACAACGCCATACTGGGTGACCGGTTGGCTGCCGATGCTGGTCACGGTGCCGCCGAGGGTCGCCGTGTTGATGCCGACGGGATTTGCGGTGGGGCTCGTCACCGTCGGCGAAGCCGGCTGGACGGTCCCCGAGATCGTCACATTATCGAACCGCCAATTGCCCGAGTTGTTATTCAAGGCCGCTCCGGCGGTGTTGACGCAGTCCGCACCGGTCGAAGCGTTCACCAATTCGATGGCGAAATTCGGGTCATTCGCGGCATTCGCATCGGAAATGGTCGCGGTCAAATTGGGCGACCAGTTCTGGCCCGAAACCTGCACATACGAGCCGATGACCGTATTGGCGGAGCCGCCGGAGCTAGGGTTGGTATGGACGGTGGTTGCGTTGTCGGCCGCCGGGACAGTAATTGCGACGTTAGTCCACGTGGTGCCGCCATTCGTGGTGTATTCGAACTGCAGTTTCCCTTCACCCTGAGTTGTCGCGTACCAATCGAAGCTCACGTTGATGGAGGTGTACCCCACGGTGCTCGCGGCAAACTCGGCTCCCTGCGTGCCGATCGCCGCCTGGCTTGACCAGCCGTTGCCGGGGTTCTGCCCGCGTATCCGCCAGACCTTGGTTAGATCGGCAAGGTTGTCGCTTCCTGTGTCGCCGGTAACACCCTGCACGATGTCGTCCGTGTTCGTGCTGCCGCTGCCGCCGGTACCGCTGGTGGTTTTGAACGAGTTCGTCATCCCAAGACCGCTAGCCGTGCCAGTACCCGTGGACGGAGCCGGGCTGTTATTTACGGCCTGCGCAAGGCCCTCGAAAGTCCACTGCGTGATCGTCGATGGCACCGTGCGCGCTTCCAGCGCTTCCACATGCAGGATCGTGTGTTGGCGGCGCTGTTTTTCGCCACGGCGGTTCGGTGTCCGTTTGCCACCCTGCACCCGATTGAGCCAGCGCTTCCAAAAACTCGTGGCCATGATGACTCCTCCTGGAGAGCCGGAGCGTGTGGGTGCATCTGGAAACATACGTAGGGGGCAAAGATACCATCGAAAGACCGGAAGGCAAGTGAAGACTTGATGAATTCAACATCATTCCTCGGCAATGACGACTGGGTTGTGAACAGGGAACAACGCCGCCACACCCGCTCCGTGGCGCAGCCTGACCATCTCCCGCGCCCCGGTCAAGGGGGGAGAGGGATCCTCAAGTGATCCGACAACTGCCACATGTGGATCGAACCGCGCTGGTGAAGTGCGTGCGCGCAGGGAGTGCGCAGGCACCTCCGTTCACCCAATGCGTTCCCTGCCGAGGCAAACCTCAGCGGTTAGGGAATCGAGGTTGTATGCGACGAATGTGAACGCCTGGTGAAGGCCAAGCTCAAATCCGGTGAAGGTTGTCTGCCCGGGCCAACGCCTCCGGGAGTCGCGCAGTGCCGAGTCGGCGCGGCAAGGCTATCAGTGAGGCGGCTCACCTCGCTCGCGCCAGGTCGGCGAGCGACACCTTGGCCAGCCGCTCGCGCACCAGCACCGCCGCCGCGTCGCACACCTCCTGCAGCCGGACGTCGAGCGCCGCCGCGGCGCCCTGGCCGACCAGCGGCGCCTCGCCGCGCAACGGGCCGTCCACCCCCTCGATGATTTGCAGGACGCTGATCTCCCGCGGCGCCCGGGCCAGCACGTAGCCGCCGTTGGGCCCCTTGACCGAGTGTAAGATGCCGGCCGAGGTGGCGCGGAGCAGGCACTTGAGCAGGAACAACTTGGGGATGTCTCGGGCCTCCTCCGCCATGACGTGCGACGGGATCGGCTCGCTCGTCTTCTGCCGGGCCAGGTAGGCAAGGGCCTTCAGGGCGTACGCACTCGCACGGGTCAGCTTCACGGGACACCTCAGGGGGAGAAGGTCTGGCGCGGGCCGTAGCGGAACTGGATGCCTGCGCCCTGAAAAAGCCTTATACTACCCATCTCGCCCTTCGCGGTGAAGGTCATTCTCGGATCAAAGGCCGTCCCGAGGGCCGCAGGGCATGCTTGCTAGTTCGCCGCCTTCGGCAGCTTGGCCAGGCGAATGCTGCGAACGTCGATGTCCGTCGTCGGGTCGTGCCCCTGGAGGCTGATACAGCCTTTCTCCAGGCGGCAGCCGTTGCGCGGGTTGTCCTTGAGCGGCCGGTTGTCGGTCCAATCGACCACCTGCACGCCGTTGACCCACGTGGCGACGTGCCGCCCCTGCGCCACGACCGTCATCGTGAACCACTCGTTGTCCTTGGCGGCCTGCCGCCGCGCCGGCACCCGCCGATAGATGGCCCCGGTGCCGTAGTCGAGCGCCGCCGACTTGACCTTCTTTGTGTCCTTCAACTCGTTGGTCTTGGGGTCGTACTCCTCGACGGTGTACTCCTTCAGCTTGTCGGGGTCGAAGCCGTTGTGGACCTGCGCCTCGTAGCCGTTCTGGTACTCGCCGGGGATGCAGCGGAAGAAGACGCCGCTGTTGAGGTTCTTGCCGTTGGTGCGGCACTCGACCTGCAAGACGAAGTCGTCGTACAGCCCCTCGGTTTGCAGGTCGCCGGGGCCGTTCTTCAGGTGCAGCCAGCCGTCCTCGGTGACCGAGAACTCGGTCTTGGCCCGCTTCTCGTCTGTGGCGTACTTCTTCCAGCCGGTGAGGTCCTTGCCGTTAAAGATGGGTGAGAGCCCCACTCCAACCTCGCGTTCGGGCCGGAGCTTGAAGTTGCGGACAGAAAGTGTTGTGCCAGCGGGAATATGCAGCCCGATCGCACTGCGGTGAGCTTCAGGACGATCGCCCGAAGCGGTCTTTGACAATTCAAGGTGGCGGGCCATGCGGAAAATGCCTCCTCCTTCGCCTCGAGAGTCGATGTTGAGCGTCCCTGTGATCCAACCGTTGCCGACCGGTAAAGGAATGTCCTTTACCGCCAAGAAGATCTTCGGAGCCTTGTCACCCTCCACTGTGTATTCCATCGCCATGCCACACGCGGCGAACTCGGTCGTGGTCATTACCCTCGTCTCCTTCTTACCGCCCAGCACCAGCTTCCCGTCCTTGACGGTGGCTTCACCTTCCACGCGCCAGCCGAACGTCGTTTCGCCGTCGAAGAGCAGGAGCCACCCCTCGGCGACCTCCTTCGGCGTCAGTGTGTTGCGCTTCGGCTCGTCGGCGCGAGCGACCGCGGCGGCGAGCAGGAACAGGGCGGCGAGCAGGAGCCTCATGGGGAGTTCCCTCCGGAGTGACGGGAGTTGCGGGACGTACGGGACATTATCGCGGGCGCGGGGGGTGGCGTGAAGGAGAAAGGCGCACAGCAGCCGCTTGCGGCTTAGCGTTCGCTTCACCCCTGGGAAGCGAACGCTAAGCCGCAAGCGGCTGCTCGTTTTTCCAAGGAATTCCTTGACAGCTGTAGCGCGTCCGCTTATTCTCGACAACACGAATCTGACTCTCCCGGCTGGGGGGCCGTGGAGGGGCAGTGGCTTCCCCGAGAAGCCCCTTCTCTTGGCGCCTGCGTCCCGGGCGCGGTTTGACTCGGTCGGAGTTTCCACCAGTGGCGATTCATTTCACCTGCCGCCGTTGCCGGCATCCGCTCAGCGTGCGCCGGCGCCAGGCCGGCAGCCCCATCATCTGTCCCAACTGCAAGGGGGAGACGCTGGCGCCGTCGGCGTCCGAGCGCAGCCGGCCGGCGCCGGTCGCCGTTCCGCTCGCCATCCCGGCGCCGGTCCTGGGGCCGCCGCGCCTCGGCATCCCCGTTCCGTGTCCGCAACCCGTGGCGCTGCCCGTCGCACCACCGCCGGCGTCGCCGCAAGTCCCCACACGGGGACGACTGGGGATCCTGACGGCCGCGGTCGCGCTGGCCGGCCTCATCGTCGTCGGCAGCCTCACCGGGGCGATCCTCGCGCCGCGCCCACGGGCCACCGATCTGCCCGGCGAGGACGAAGTCGCGGCAGTCATCCCTCCCGCCCCCGGCGCCGCGGAAGAGGAAAGCGAGGAGCACCATGCGCGTCAAGTTAAGCGATTTTGCGTGCCTGGCTCACCCTCGGGCTACTTGGGCGGCCT
>Ga0116223_10001477_pt1 | contig 23906 bp, 16 predicted proteins | sample Sb_taG_3_FD_90092 | JGI IMG/M metagenome (GOLD analysis project Ga0116223, IMG submission 90092) | Peat soil microbial communities from Weissenstadt, Germany - Sb_50d_a_PC metaG | ecosystem: Environmental > Terrestrial > Soil > Wetlands > Peat | place: Germany: Weissenstadt | collected 2010-09-21 | reverse complement strand
GTCGTCCGCGTGGTGCATAGCCTCTTCGCCAGCACGGACGACTGGGACAACCAGCTGGAAGGCACCGAATCCGGCTGGCCTGGTTTCTTCCGCATCCTGCGGATCTATCTCACGCACTTCCGCGGCCAACGCTCGGCGATGATGCAGTGGATGGCCCCCGCCGTGGGAACCGAAGCGGAGGCCTGGGAAACGCTGACCGCGGCATTGGGGCTGAAAGGCGTGAGCGCCGGAAAGCGTTGGACCGCCCCCGCAGGCGTCCCGGCGCTCAGTGGAGTGGTGGAGCACGTCAGCCAGAGTCCGTACAACGCGTTGCTGCGGCTCGACAAGCCGGGGCCGGGCACCGCCGCCCTTGGCGCCGTCAACTTCGGCGGCCAGAGCATGGTCACGCTAAGCTTCTACCTCTACGGCGATCAGGCGGCCGGGACCGTCGCCCGTGAGACACCGCTCTGGCAAGCGTGGATTCAAGAACGCTTCCCCATGCCGTCGGAGACGAGCAAGAGTGAATGATCACGTGGTCATGGGAGTGCACTCCCGTCGTTGCGCTCGCTGTCTGGTTCCCTCCCCTGTACTCGGGGAGGGCCGGGGTGAGTCTGTGACGAGCTCGGGTTGCGGTGCCAGGTGGACATCACCGCCGGCGCGGCCAGGGCAGGGCGTGGACGAACGTCGACGATAGGTCTTATGGGTTTTACGCACAGGTGCTCCCTGGGTTGAACTTCCGGATCGATATCCGTCGTACCAGACCTGCCATCGCCGATTCCAGCAAATGGGTCCAGTCCGATGCTGTTCAGCACTGACGACTGCTTTTTAGCACGCCTCCGAACTAAACTTTTGCTCCCCTTACACCAAAGTGAAAGAATCCTGTGCCGGTTAGTGGGACCGGCAGGGGACTGCCAGGAAGGTCGCTCGAAATATTGAGAGTGGCATTGATGACCCCCGCCGTCTTTGGAGAAAACTGGACGGAGATCGTCGCCTGGGCCCCGGGCGCCATAGTAAAGAGAGGCCCGGCGGGCGCGACCGTCCCGCCGCCTCCTGCAATGGTGCCCGCAATCCCAGCCAGACCGGTTCCTATCTCCGTGTCAACCGGTTTGGCGATCAGCGCGTGTTCCTTAAGCATCGGTGCGACGGCTTTCTCAAATGAGAGCCCACCCCCCGAAAGCACCCCAAGTCCCGGCCGCGTTAAGACCAGTGGAGGGGTATAGGAGGTGGTGAATTGAGTGTTGTCCGTGCTCGCGATACCGGTGATTGTGACAGGCGCAGTACCGGTGTTCGTTAGTGTAACGATCTGTGGCGCGCTGGTACTGTCCACGAACTGCAGGCCAAAGTTCAGGCTGGACGGAGAAGCAGAGAGCGCAGGCGCTACGCCCGTGCCAGTCAGCGTGACCGTAAACGTCTGGCCACCGGCGGTGATGCTGATTGCGCTCGCGCGCGTCCCCAGCGCCGTCGGGGTGAAAACCACATTAATCGTACAGCTTGCGCCTGCGGCCAAAGAGCCCCCGGCCGCCCCGCCACAGGTATCGGTTTCGCTGAAGTCGCCGCCGGACAGGGTGACGGTAACCGGCAGTGGGCTGCCGCCGCCGTTGCTGACCGTAATGCTCAGGGGCGCGCTGGCCACTCCCTGGAGTTGGTTACCGAAATCGAGGTTGCTGGGCGACACGGTAACCGTGGGAGCGGAGGTCAGCCAGAACCACATCTCGAAATCCCCGCCCGGCCGGCCATTGCCGCTGGGGAGTTGCAAGCCGGTGTGTTGAACGCCGGAGGCATCTTTATATGGCACACCTGCGGCGCTTCCGTCCAACAGGACATTCGGGTTGCCTGCAGCCCAAATGAATTTACCCTTGAGCGTGAGATGGGCCAGTAAAATTGGGGTGTTTGTGGAGATCTGACTGCCCAGCCCGGTTATAGCGGCGCTGGTTGGGGTCCATCCGATTGTGGTTTGGGTGGTGTCGAGGCCAACGCCGGCCGCGAGCATCAGCGGAGAGAACCCCATGATCGATCCCGCGCTGGGCGTGGGGACGTCGACGGTGACGAAACAAGTGGCTTGGATCGGGCCACCGGTTGCCGGGGGTTGGGGGACACTGTTGGGCTGGGTGATGGTGGTGGAATCCAGGGGCGCATCGCACATTACACTAATTCCCTGGCTCAAATCCTGAATCGTGATCGTGCCGTCATTCAGAAGCTGACCTGCGCTGGCAAGATAAACCCCGATGACGTGCACGCCTGACTCCGCTAAGGGTGGGAAAAGCTGGCGACAATCTTGAATCTTCCAAGGGCTGGCGGCAAAGTTGATGACGCCCAGGCGGCAGTAGTGATGCTTGATACCGAATGCCGGGGCCTGGTTCAGTTGCTCCACCGAACCATCCGCGGTGCGGGCAGCAAAGTCCCAGTAGTCGCCGGTGTTGAACGATCCCGAGGCGGGGTTTACGCCAAAAGAAACCGTGATGCCGTTTTCCAGGACAAGGGTTGTGCCCGCTGGTGGAACGGGGATATCGCCGGTGCTGTTCGCTCCGTTCAGGTCGACCCAAACCGTGGTGTTATCGCTTTCATAAACCTTGCCGCTCTGGTCCCAGCGGCAGATGCGAGCATGGTAATTCGTGGGCCCGGTAAGGCGGCACTGCAACGCGGACGAAACCGCGGTCTGCAAAGCGATGGTCGAACTGGTTTGATTCACTCCGTTGGTGTCGATCTGATGGAGTTCGCCGGATTGCCCCCCAGTTCCAGATAGTCGTCGGTGATTTCGATCCAGTCCCCCGGCGAAAAGGACAGCACGTCGTCCCTTCCCGTGGTTAGGACCGTCAGTTGACTCGCAGGACTCCCTCCGGAACTCGTGGTAGCGGTAATTGCGGTGACGCCAGTCGCCACCGAGGCATTGTCCCGGGACCATTTAAAGGTGGCGGTGCCGGATGGGACGGGGTAAGTGGGCGTGCCGGAAATCGGAGTTCCCGCCTGGTGAATTTCCACCCGGTAAAGCTGGTTCTCCGGGAGCCCGTCGGCCCTTAACCAACTGGCTGGTCTGGGAAGCAATTGATGATCCGATGAAGCATCTCAGCGCTTCGGATCGAGGGCTCCTAATTATTGTCGCGGTCGGGCTTCTGCTCTCCGTTGCCCAGGGCGAATCCGCGCGAAAAATCAAGCTTCCCGCGCCGGGCAAGAGCCTAAGCATCGATGGCATGCTGCACGGCATGGAGGACCACGAGGAATTTGTTTTTCAGGGGACGAGCGGCACGAAAGTAAAGATCGAACTTTCCGGTGCGGGGCCGCTGCGGGGAGAGATCAGATTCCCCTCGGGGAAGCATGAGGGATCTCCCGGTGGGAACGTCCTGGATCAGGTTTTAGTGGAATCGGGCCGGTACCGGTTGAAGGTTTCGGAGAGCTCCATGGGCGAATCTTGGGAGGGAGCGTTCAACATCAAGATTTCTGTTGCCCAGTGATTTTATCGGCAGGAGGCGCGCCAATGCTCAAAACTCTCGACATTCTCATAGGGGCCACGACGGTCCTGCTGCTGTTCAGCATGGCCGTAACAGTAATCACTCAAGCGGTCACCAGCTTCCTTGATAAGAGAGGCAAGCATTTGCTTGCCGGCCTGGCAAGTTTGCTGCAACATCTCTGGATTCAATCCCGCGACAGTGCCGAAACCATTGCGAAAGCGGTGTTAACGCACCCCATGGTTGCGGCCGCGGAGGGCAAACTTGGCACCGTTGTCAGCCGTGAGGAGTTCACGACACTACTTCTCGATCTGGCCAGTGGCCAAGGCGCGGCCAGCCTCGAAGGCGATGCCAAAACTGTGCTGCAAGATCTGCTGAAACAGAACGGAGTCGCCGATCCAGGGCAGACCCTCAGCGACATTCGCAAGATGGCGTTAATGCTTGAGGTCTCGAACCCGGAGATGGCAAACCACATGCGCAGTGAAATGGCTATCGTGCGGGAATGCGCGACCGACTACGTGGCCAAGATCAATGCCTGGTTTGATCAGACCATCGACCGCGTCAGCCAGGCCTTTTCCAAACACGCGCAGCGAGTCACGATTGCCGCCGCATTCGTCGTGGTCATCGCAGTGCAGTTGGACATCATCGCCGTGGTCGACCGGTTATCCATTGACGATCAGTTCCGCGCTGCGGTCGTCGGTCCGGTCGCGGCCCAATTGGCGAAGACGATGACTCAGCCTTCTGATGCTGCAGCGGCACAAACTGCCCCTGCAACTCCAGCCTCGAACAGCGCCGCCCCGCCCACCGGCTCGGCAAGTGCAGCGTCCAGCTTACCTGCGGGCCCTCCGTCCGCGACCACTGGCACTGACTCCCAATCCAAACCTCAGCTCGACACTCAGCTTTACTACAACCTGCTGGACGGCGCCGGTCTGGTTACGCTGCCCACCAATAAAGAATGGCTGGAAAGAATTCAAGATCCGCGCAGGTACCCGGGCATGATTCTCGCAGTCCTTCTGATCAGCCTGGGCGCCCCGTTCTGGTACAACATCCTCAAAGATCTACTGGGTCTGCGCTCCGCTCTCGCCCAAAAAGACGACGCGCAACGGGCACAGCGGCAAGTGACCCAGCCGGCTTCGGGCCAGGCGTCAACCGCAGACCCGAGTCCACCTCTCAGTGATTCGCTTCGGGGAGAACAAGGGGACCTGACGGCTGTGGGATAGGGCGAAATAAATGGCGTTATGGATCGGCTGTCCAAGAACCAATTTCTATCTCGGCCGGCGCGGCTTTCGGCCGGAGGCGATGGTCATCCATGGCCTCGACGGGGACCTGGCTCACGGCGAATCTGTCTTTCTCGATCCTGCCAGCCTCACCTCGCCCCATTACGCGATCTCGCTTTCGGGAGCAGTGCACCAGTACGTGGACGAGAACCATTCTGCTTTTCACGCGGGCATCGTAGTAAATCCCCAGTGGAAGCAACTGAAGGAGAGCGTAAATCCTAATTTTTACACCATTGGCATCGCGCTTGAAGGCCGCTCCGCCGACCCGCATCCCGAGGCACAGCTGACCGCAAGTGCAACTCTGATTTTGGAAATTGCCGCCCGTTGGGGGATTGCCTTGGACGGCGAGCACGTGGTGGAGCATAACCGGATCAGAGCTTCGAAAAACTGTCCCGGCAGTGGGCTGGATGTGGCGAAACTGCTGGCCCGCATTCCGACCTCGATCCCGCCCCTCACGCTGCGCACCATCCGCAACGTTCACCTGCGCAGTAAGACACCCAATACGGCATCGCCGATCGACCGCATTTTGCCAGCCGGTTCGAATCTATCGGTGGTAGGGTTCACCGTGGGTGAACGTGTAGAAGGTAACGCCTTTTGGTACCAGGATCAGAGCGGCAACTTTGTTTGGGCGGGAGCCACCGATATGCCGCTGCCCAGCCCTGCCGCATAGCCAGACTTAAGCGAGTCGGCTGTGGCCCAGTCATTTCGGCTGCTGCTCCTACTGTGTCCCTTTGCAGAGCCCCGGGTCGCCCTCGCGGCAACCCTCGGGAGAGCCACCCAAGCGACCGCCGCCTTGAAGACTACCAGAAATCACAGCCTCGGTCCCTTGAGCTATAATCGCCCGCACCGGTGACTATAGCCTCTGGCACGAAGCTTGAGCCGTTTTGCGGGCCCGTTCGACACTTCGCTTCGCTCAGTTGCTCAGGGCAAGCTGAAGACGAGCGAAGCGGGAGTCCGCAGGCGAAATCCCGAGCAGAACGAGGGATCCCTTGCTGACCTCTGGCACCAAACTCGGTCCTTATGAAATCGTCGAGCCGCTCGGCTCAGGTGGCATGGGTGAGGTCTACCGTGCCCGTGATACCCGCCTCGACCGCGATGTGGCCATCAAGGTTCTCTCCGGACACTTTGTCTCCAGTCCCAGTCTGAAAGAGCGTTTCGAGCGTGAAGCGCGTACGATCTCCCAGCTTTCTCATCCCAACATTTGCGCTCTCTACGACGTCGGCTCGCAGGATGGCACCGACTATCTGGTGATGGAGTATCTGGAAGGCGAGAGCTTGGCCGACCGTCTAGTGCGAGGGCCGCTAACGCTGGAGGAAGTGCTGCGCTACGGATCCCAGGTGGCCGACGCATTGGATAAAGCACATCAGCGGGGAGTGATCCATCGCGACTTGAAGCCAGGCAACATCATGCTGACCAAGACTGGGGCGAAGGTCCTAGACTTCGGGTTGGCCAAGCAGGCGCAAGCGAAAACCCCCAGTTCCAGCGCCCTGACCGCCATGACCACGCCCAAAGCGCTGACGGTCGAAGGCACGATCGTTGGCACCTTTCAGTACATGGCGCCGGAACAGATTGAAGGCGCCGAAGCCGATGCCCGCAGCGACATTTTCGCGTTAGGCTGCGTACTGTACGAAATGGCTACCGGCAAACGGGCGTTTGCGGGCAAAACGCAGGCCAGTGTAATCGCTTCGATCCTGGCGACCGAACCGGCGCCGCTTTCACTGGTAGCGCCCATGACCCCGCCGGCCCTGGATCGGCTGGTGCGCTACTGCATGGCCAAGGAGCGTGATGAACGCATCCAGAGCGCGCACGACGTCAAACTGCAACTGGAGTGGATTGTCGAGGGCGGCTCACAGGCCGGTATCCCTGCGCCCGTGGTGGCGAGACGGCGTACCTCGCAGAAACTGGCGTGGGCGGTGGCCGCTGTGGCCGTTGTAGCTGCCATCGCATTCGCGATTGGCTTTGTATTGCGCGCACCGGCGCCTGCGCACCCACTGCGAGTCAGTATTCTGCCGCCGGAGCAGCACTCATTTGATCCGCTGAGTGTTGCCATCTCGCCCGATAGCAGCAAGCTGGCATTTGTGGCAACCATCGCCGGACTGTCACCCCAACTATGGGTGCGACCAATGGATTCGACCGCTGCCCAGCCGTTAGCGGGGACGGACGATGCCAGCTTACCCTTCTGGTCGCCGGACAACCGCAGCCTGGGATTTTTTGCGCAGGGCAAGCTCAGGATCATCGATGCCAGCGGGGGAGCAGTGCAAACCCTGGCCGACGCGCCGCAGCCTCGCGGTGGCGCATGGGGACCAGACGGCACCATTCTATACACTCCTAACCCCACATCGCCTCTGCTTCGCATCCCCGCAGCCGGCGGAACACCGTCACAAGTAATGGGCCAGGAGAAAGCCGCCTCAGCCTCAGCTACGGCCATCTCTTCCCAGCGCTGGCCAGCATTCCTGCCTGACGGACGGCACTTTATCTTTTTCCAGTTTGCACGTGATACCCAAGGGGGTGCCCGTGGCAATATTCACCTCGGAGCGCTTGACTCGCCGCAGGACACGATACTGGTGGGCGCGGATTACCGTGGCCAATACGCCAGCGGACATTTGGTGTTCGTCCGCGGCGGGAATTTGATGACCCAGGAGTTCGATGACAAGAAACTGAAGTTGGCGGGGAATCCGGTGCCCATCGCCGAGCAGATCCGCGGCAATGATCTGGGCGCGGCGGCGTTCTCGCTATCGAATGAGGGCAAGCTGGTTTTTGGCGGGGGACAGGCCACCAGTCTCGACCTGGCCTGGTACGACCGCAGCGGGAAGAAGGGTGACGTAATTGACAGCGGGACTTTTCAGGACGTCCATGTCTCGCCCGACGGGAAGAAGGTTTCGGCAGCGAAGATGGATGCAGGCGGACATCTGGAGCTTTTTATCTACGATGTTGCCCGTGGCACCAAGTCGCAGTTCAGTTTCTCGCAGACAAGAGATGACGATCCCACCTGGTCTCCGGATGGGAACACCATTGTTTTTGACTCCGGGCGCAACGGGAAGATTGACCTTTACACGAGGCCGGCCAATGGCGCTCGCCAGGAGGAGTTGCTGTTTCACGACGATTCGGACAAATACCCCAGCAGTTGGTCAGCAGACGGAAAATTCGTCGCGTACGAAGACTTACTGAACGGTCACTACGATGTGTGGGTGATGCCCATGTTCGGCGACCGTAAACCCTACGCCTTCCTGCACGAGAAATTCAATACTCGTAACGGCGTGTTTTCGCCGGATGGAAAGTGGATGGCCTATGAATCGTTCGAGGCCGGGCACAGCCAGGTTTACGTGGTGGCCTTCCCCACGCCGGGGGGAAAGTTCCTGGTGGGCGACGGCAACTGGGCCGTATGGAGCCGCAACGGCAAGGAAATTCTCTACCTTGATGACCACGCGCGCATTGCGTCGGTGGAAGTCACGGCGCACGGCGACAGCGTGGAACTCGGTAAACCGCAAATTCTGTTTCCCACCCAGCCCGTGGGCCCCGGCCTGTTCGAGGTCACGGCTGACGGGAACCGCTTCCTCATGATTCAGGCCCCGGTGCAGAATTTCTCCAACCTGACCCTGATTGTGAACTGGATGCAGGAACTCAAAAAGTAGAAGCGGTTCCCCCGCGGAACTCCTGGGTTCGAGCGACGATGGGATAACTCCCGGTGTGTCGGCAACCCTCACCCGGATTACTCGGATGGCTCCCGCCGTGCGAACGCAAAAATCGGGTAGCATAGACCGGGAGCACATGAAGACGTCAGCCCTCCGAAAAGTATTCAAAGCATTTCATTATCGAGATTTCCGCTTGATGTGGTTTGGCGCCTGCACTTCCAGCATTGGCACCTGGATGCAGATCGTGGCGCAAGGCTGGCTTATTTATCGCTTGAGCCATTCCGCCTTCCTGCTTGCGCTCGATCAGTTTCTCGGTGGCATCCCCATCTTCCTGTTCTCGTTGCTCGGCGGCGTCGTGGCCGACCGGATCGAGCGCCGAAGGATTCTCCTGATGTCCCAGTACGTGCAGATGGCAAGCGCAACCCTGCTGACGATTCTAGTGACGGGCGGAGTCGTCCACGTGTGGCATATCCTCTGTCTCTCGTTCGTCTCCGGCCTGGCCCAGGCGTTTGGTGGACCGGCGTACCAGGCATTGATTCCTACACTGGTCGACCGGGAAGACATGCCGAACGCCATCGCGCTGAATTCGATCCAATTCAACATGGCGGTCACTGTTGGACCCGCGCTCGCCGGTGTGGCGCTGGCAAAATTGGGCGAGAAGTGGTGCTTCGGGCTGAATGCGCTTTCATTTCTGGCGCCGGTTGCTTCGCTGTCGATTATCTCGGCGCGATTCCTTCCGGAAAGCACGGGCGAGTCGATTTTCACCAGCCTGAAGCAGGGCATCAAGTTTCTTCGCAAACACGGCTCGATGGAGGCACTGATCGTACTGGCATTCTTAATGACCACCTTGAGCATGCCTTTACGGACGTACTTTCCTGTGTTTGTGAAGGACATCTTCCATCGGGGTCCGGAAACCTATGGCAACCTGCTCTCGCTGATGGGAGTCGGTTCGATCTGCGGGTCTTTAGGTGTCGCGGCAAAGGGCAACATGCGCCACAAGGGCCTGTTCTCCCTCATCATGCTCATCTTCCTGGGCGTCGGGATTTCAGGTTTTTCTCTTTCAAAATCGTTGCCGCTGAGCTTTGCCATGCTGTGGCTAGTGGGTGTTTCCATGATGGCCGTGTTTGCCACAGTCACTTCACTGGTGCAATTGATTACCACCAACGAGATGCGCGGACGCGTGATGAGCGTCTACAACTGCGCCTTTCGCGGGGGAATGCCGACGGGAAATCTGATCTCCGGATGGCTGGTTCCGGCGTTTACGGCGCCGGTCGTGTTGGGTGTCAATGGAGCGCTGCTTATCCTGGTGGCCCTCTATTTTTTGGTGGTGCAACGGCGCGTAGCCTTGCTGTGACCGGGCCGGTTCGGGTGTGACTGAGAGATCACCATGGCGCGGAATCCAGCCGTAATCGTAATTGGCGCAGGCGCCGCCGGGCTGGCTGCGGCCTCCCGGTTGGGCCAAGCCGGACTGTCGGTCGCGGTGCTCGAAGCGCGCGACCGTATTGGAGGCCGCATTTTCACAGAACGCGACACAACCTGCAACGCCCCGATCGAACTGGGCGCGGAATTCATTCACGGTCGGCCGCACGAGATGTTGGATCCTCTGCGGAAAGCTAATACCAAAATTACGGAAGTCGAAGGCCAACCGTGGTGCGTTTTCGATCAGCAGTTGTCTCCATGTGACACTTTCTCTGCGATCGATTCCATCCTGGAAAAGATGGATGATTCTTTGCCGGATGAATCGTTTCGCTCATTCCTGGAACGCACATTTCCTAATCCGACAAACGACCCCGCACTGAACGAGGCAAAGCAGCGTGCCTTAGGATACATTTCCGGTTTCAATGCCGCCGATCCCGATTTGGTTGGAGTCCACTGGCTGGTGCAAGGCATGCGCGCCGAGGAGCACATCGAGGGCGAGCGCGCTTTCCGCTCAAGAAATGGTTACGCGGATCTGATTGAGGTCTTTCGCCGGCAAATCGCCGCATCCGATGTGACGATCCATACCGGCACGGTGGTCGATGGCATTCGATGGAGCCGCGGCCATGCGGAAATCTCTGCCCGCAGTGGCGCCGGTTCTGCGACGTTCACAGCAACTCGTGTTTTGATCACACTGCCGCTTGCGGTTTTGAAAGCGCCAATCGGACAGACCGGCGTGATTCAATTCAGTCCGGCATTGCCCCGAACAAAGATCGAATCCCTTGACAAGCTGGAAATGGGAAAAGTTATCCGAATTGTGCTCCGGTTTCGCGATCGCTTTTGGAAAGCGATTCCTTCTCCAGCCGACAAGAAACTCACCTTATCGGATATGGGCTTTCTATTCTCGCAAGATGAATGGTTCCCAACCTGGTGGACAACCATGCCGGAGAAATTGCCGATCATTACTGGCTGGGCGACGTTCCGTTCGGCCGAGCGGCTCTCCGGTGAGAGCAAATCGTTTGTCGTGCAGCGCAGCTTGCAGACGCTGGGTACTCTGTTGCGCGTCTCTCCCAAGAAACTCGAGGAATGGCTGCAGGCGGCCTACCTTCACGATTGGCAGAGTGACCCATTTTCACGCGGGGCTTACAGCTACGGCAAAGTTGGCAGCGACGGCGCGCAAAAAGCGCTGGCATCTTCGGTCGAGAACACGCTGTTTTTCGGGGGTGAAGCTACTGACACCACGGGAAACAACGGAACTGTCCATGGGGCGATCGCCAGCAGCCAGCGTGCGGCGGCGGAAATCCTGCAAGGACTGGCTTGAGCTTCTCGAGACGAAAACAACCCGCGGCTCCTACTGCAAACTCCCAATTCGAGCCTGCACGTTGGCCGGGGCGAATGACGTCCCGTATTAGGCGGACGTAGACTTCTGTGCCTCTCCGCCCAGCAGACCCAGCACGATCCCGCTGAAGGCGCCGAAGGAATACATCAGATCCTTGGAAATGTCCGGCAGATTGTGTTCTCCCGCCCAGATCGCGGCCCAGAGCAGAACCCCTGCGATCACCAGTGCGCCAAGGAACCGTAGGAAGTTGAATTGAAGAGAGGTTGCCTGGATCACCCCCGAAGTTCGCTTGGCGGCTTCCTGGTCGACATCGCCGATGGACTTGGGATCAGCCTGCAAGGCGAGGCGAATGGCGCTCTTGATCTCCGGCACCACGGGTTGGTGTGAGGTAAAGAAAAGTCCCATACTGTTCCTCCGCTACGCAACATAGGATGAAAATCGATGATTGACCGACTGCCTTGTATATCGGGCCGCGCGCACCCTTGTCAACGGAAATCAGAGCCCCGCCCAGGGAGCATCCGTGTATGTGAAGGCGAAGACTGAATTGTGCGGCCAGCCCTGTTTACTAAAGTGCCGACTTCCTAACGACAAAGGACACTAAGGCGCACGAGGTCTCGAATTCAGCGGGTCTACTTAGTGCACCTTTGTGTCCTTGGTGGTTTCAAATCACGACGACTGCCACTGATTCCCAAGCCTTGACAAGCACCTCAATCCAGTTAGAATAAATCGCGGGATGTGCTGGTCGCGATGGGCGGCGACGGTTTGCGTCCTTCTGGTCTGATACGTTCACCACTCCGTACAGAGACTTTCGTCCCACCCCCAAGAGGCGAGAACGTGCATATTTCTGCACGGCAGTGTCAGCAATCCATACGCGGGAGAACACAGAAATGAGCGAGAAAAACGAAGTTGTACTGGTAGCGGGAGCGGACGGATTTATCGGGGGCAATATGGTGGCCGACCTTCGGCGCCAGGGCTATACGCGCATTCGGGCCGTGGGAAAGAAGCCCTTCGAGGAGTGGTACCAGCGCTTTCCCGACGTGGAAAACCTGCGGCTTGATTTGCGGGACCTCGAGAATTGCCAGACGGCCTGCCGCGGCGCCTACCAGGTTTTCATGTTCGCTGCCGATATGGGTGGGTTGGGCTTCATTCAGAGCCACCGCGCGCAATGCATGCTGTCGGTGCTCGTCAGCACGCACATGCTGGTGGCCGCCAAAGACCAGAACGTCCAGAAGTACTTCTTTTCTTCCTCGGCCTGCGTTTATAACGCCAGTAAGCAGACCGACCCCAATAATCCGGGTCTGAAGGAAGAAGATGCTTATCCGGCCGAGGCGGAGGATGGCTACGGCTGGGAAAAACTCTTCACCGAACGCATGTGCCGCCATTTCCGCGAGGATTACGGATTGCGCACACGCGTGGCGCGTTATCACAACGTCTATGGTCCGAATGGAGTATGGATCGGCGGCCGCGAAAAGGCGCCGGCTGCCATCTGCCGCAAGGTGATTGAAGCCACCCGGAAGGGCCATACCGAGATTCCCGTCTGGGGCGCCGGCAATCAGACGCGCAGTTTCACCTTCATTGACGATTGCCTGAAGGGCACGCAGTTGGTCATGAACTCGGATATTCTTGTGCCCATCAATGTAGGCTCCTCCGAAATGGTGACCATCAATCAACTGATCGACATCGCAGAAGAAATCGCCGGCAAGAAATTCAAGCGGGTGTACGATCTAACCGCCCCGCACGGCGTCAACGGGCGCAACAGCGACAACACGCTGATCAAGAAAATGCTGAACTGGGAGCCGAGTACTCCGTTGCGCGTGGGAGTTGAGAAGACCTACCGCTGGATCTACGACCAGTACGTAGCACGGGAAAAGGGCGCGGCTGTCATGGTCTGATCCGCTTCGCACAACAGCAGTTCGAAGGCCTGGTGCAGCCGGGCCTTCTTATTTGGCCGCTATACGTTTGTCGTCTCGGGATATGGATCCAGCGAGCCATCCCGGCGAATCAGATACGATCCGGGCGCAATTGAGCCGCCGGAGGAAGATAGAATCTGCTGTGCAAGCCGGGCGAAGAGCGCAGGGTCAGCGTAATTGGAAAAATCAAAACCGGCTGGGCGGCGACTGCGAATGCCCTCGGTGAGGGTCTGAAAGGTTGGAATCAGTTGATAAACGCGCAGTTGCTCCGGCGAAAATTCTGCCGCAACCGCGCGCAGCATCGCATGCAGACCGGCTTTCGAGGCGCCGTACGCAGCCCGGCCGGCCGCCGGCAAAATCGCCACGTCCGACGAAATATTGATGATGATGCCGGGAGAATTTGCAGTCAGTTTTGGCAACAAACCCGAAACGAGGACGCATTGGCCGATGCAAGTGGTTCCCACAACCTGTTGCCATTCTTTCGCGGAAGTTTCTGCTGTCGGATGCCGTCCACTCGAACCGTAATCGACGGCGCTCAGGATCAACGCCCGCACCGGCATTTCCAGCGACGTGGCGCATTGTTCCACGTCGCTGCCTTTGGACAAGTCCAAGTGTTTCCAGGCGAGATGATCGGACTCCGCTGTGCCGGCCAACTCTTGGGGCTGCGTGCGAGAAAGTCCTAGAACAGGCTGTCCGCTGCGCGCCAGATCGAGAAGAATCGCTTTTCCGATCCCCTGCGATGCGCCAGTTATGACCACGCGAGGCGTTGGATTAGCAGTTGCCAACTGGTTCTCCACGGTCGGCTCGCGAGAAGGATACTATCGCCTTCACAAAGTTTGTTTGATGACGGGTCTTACTCAGCATCTGTTTCACCGTGTCGGGAAGCTGCTCCAATGTGAGCAGACGATGCGGAACATCGTCAATCGAAATGACTCGGCGAGACAACAGGTCGATGGCTTGAAGAATGTGCCGCTCCGATGTGCCGCGGTGACCCATAAGGTTTAGAGTTTTTTCCGTGCTGTGATCGACCACCGTTGTGGGTGGGGCGTTGTTGACGCCGCAGCTGTTGTCCCAGCGAATTCTGTCCAGGGCGATCCCACCGATGCGGGCTTCCCGATAGTCATCTGGAAAGCCAGCCATCAGGTCGATCGTCCCTCCGTCCTCAACCGCGTCCAGTAACGTGCGCAGACCCTCCGGAGCACTTTCCCGCGAACAACACAACACAGCTGCTTTCAGCGCAGAGCCGGACCACCCGCGAGCGATGTTCGGTAGCTCTGCGCCTGCGCAAATCCGAACGTTCGCCGGCCAACGTGTCGCCTCTCGTAGGTAGCGCGCGTGTGCTTCCGATTGTGACACCAGAATCGCGGGAGATCCGGTGAGGATTGACCACAGCCTGGCAGACAAAATGCCCACGTTTCCAGACCCGCGCACCACGAGCGTGGCATCGCTGTGTCTCTCTTGCAGCAGTTCCTGACTGTAGAACACAGATGCGAGCGGCTCAGTCAGAACCAGTTCTGAATCTTCAAGGGAACAGTCCTTCGGACACGAAACCAGAAGACCACCTTCAGCCGCGTCGGCAGCTTCAAGAGAGAAGAGTTCGCGAAATGCACCATCACAACTGTGACCGATCACAGTCGCAGGATGCTTGCGGTTGACCGGGTTGATCACTACGCGAGTGCCTTTCGAGACACCGCAGCCTTCCGGCGCATAAACCACGACTCCAACGCCTTCGTGCCCGAGCACGGTTGCTTCGCAGTGGCGATTTCCGGAGAGCATGCCGAGGTCGGTGCCGCAAACGGCGGCCGAGCGCATCTGAATGACGATTTGGGAATTGCTGAGGCAGGTGGAAATTGCCCGCCTCAGCGTGAGATCGTTTTGGTTGGGTAGGCGCGAAACGACTGCATGTTCCGGCACCCTAGGCACTCTTCGGAACCTCAGCCAGTCGGCCGCTGTACCAGGATTCGACGAAGGCCAGCGACTCTTCCAACTGCGAATCGGTGACATCGTCGATGAACAAGGCCTCGCCAAGTCCGCAGAGGACGGGCATTCTCAGCTGTCCGCCGCGATGCTTCTTGGCTTCCTGAGCGCCTCGTGTGAGCATGTCCAGGCACAATCCAGCGCGCACGATGGGCAATCCCAAAGCGTGCTGGGTTGCCAGGATTCGCTCTGCATCCTCGGCACGCAGGAAACCCATGATCACGGCCAATGCGGTAGCTACGGCCATATCCAGGGCCACCGCTTCTCCGTGCTCCAGATCACTCAACTCGAACTCGAAGATGGGGCTGAAGGTGTGGCCATAGTCCGGGAAACGGTCCAACGAGCGCTCGTAAAGGTTGGGAGCGAGTTCCAGAAGCATGGCGCGAATCGACCGGAGAATCACTTCCATCCCGGGCTCAGACTGCATCTTGCTGCGAATCAGGTAGTAGGCGTGCTCTTCGATGACCTCGAACAGGCGACGGTCCACCACCAATCCGATTTTGAGCGCCTCCGACAAACCATTGCGGATCTCGCGATCCGGCAGAGTAGTCACGAAGCAGGGATCGACTACAACCGCGTAAGGAGCGCAGTATGTGCCCAGCCGGCTCTTGCTCTGGCGGAAGTTGATTGCGTTCTTAACCCCGATGCCTGCATCGATCAGGCCGACCAACGTAGTTGGCAGCCGCATGCACGGAATGCCGCGCCGGAACAAATTCGCGCCGAGGGCAACGATATCCATGGTGATGCCCCCACCAGCCGCTACGATGAGGTCCTTGCGCCGGCGAACCCCGGAATTCTCGAAAGCCGAGATGACATCTGCGACCGCGAACAAATCCTTTGACTTCTCCGAAACGCGCATAATGTGCGTTTCAACTTTTCGATAGGTGCCGGCGAGCACACGTCGAATGGCTTCGCCGTAAATGTGCTCAACCTTGGAGTCGATCATCAGAATGATGCGATCGAAGTTCTCCAGAAGGTGTTCAGGAAAGTTATTGCCCTGGAGAATATTCTCTGCCACGTGAATCGCATAGTCAGTGCCGCTCTGTCGCGATACCCGGTACGGAGCCTCCAAACCCAAAGTCTCGCGACGATGAACTCTGGGATGTTCACGTCCAACAAAAGCCGCACCGATCAGCCCGGCATCGTCGGAGATTGGACCCAGCATCACCCGCTCGGCCCAGAACGATTCTCCCTCGGCGGGCGACGGATAAAGAGCCGATGCGCTCAGATGTTCAAGCACCGACGAGAGGTAAAAATCGCGCAGGAAGAAGCACACGCCGCCGGTGAGAATCATTTTGTCGATCTCAGGGTTCAGCGTGAAATGCCACCGGATGGCATCAGCAATCGGCGCCGTAACAGCGGCCAGCACTTCCTTGCAGAGGGCGTCACCCTTCCTCAGTCCATCAGCAAGTGTTTCCAAAGTCACATCTGCCGAATGATCGCCTTTATTCAAATGCGAGGACTTGAATTCATCGGGCATGACCTCGCGGAGCTGGTTGAGGACCCGCACGATGCCATTCCCTGAGGCGAAAGCGTTCAGGTGGTCCACACCGCCGCAATCGCACTTCAATGACAGTGCATGGCCGTCGATGGAGAACTTAATGCTGTGATGGCCGATTTCGCCCTGGGTGCCCAGTCCTCCATCGACCGGCACGTGTGGAAGAGAGCAATTGAAAGTTCGCGACGCGATTCCGCTGCTCACTGTGATGAGCGCAAGCTGGCGGGCATGGCGGAGGCTGTCCATCCGCGAGTGTCCAATCACCGCCGCGGTGACATCATTCACGATCGAGATTTTGGCGCCTTTCAGATGCCGTTTGATCGCCTTCTCCAGATCGAAAGTCGTGGAGTGTTCTCCCAGAATTGGTCCCGAGCCGAGTATTTCGCCGGTGTGGGCATTCAGAGCAGCGCCCATCGAAATGGCAACTGGCGGGCGGCGTCCATCCAGGGAATCCCAGAACGACAGCACGGTGTTGGCAATATAGCCGCCGATTGCATCCACGATCTCCGCGCCCGACTTGCCCGGCATGGACCGCGCATTGATGGAAGGTGTCCGCTGGACCTTGGTTAACTGCCCCTCGTGGTTCAGAAGCGCGCTGCGGAACGTGGTACCACCCAAATCGAAAACAATGACTTCATCGCCGAATCCGAGCGCGACAGGAAAAGTGTTCATAGCGCAGAAAGGGCCCCCATGCCCTAGTTAGTTTTTAGTGGAGGAGTGTACACCCAGAGAGTTGGCTTTGGCCGTGCGTCCCCAAGCCAAATCAGGAATGAATTCTAGGATGGAACTGCGGTCAATGCAAGCTGAATCAAGCGGTGGTTTTGGAAACTAACTACTGTAGGCCGTTCGGGTTGCGGGCCATAGGAGTCTATAGTCTCCCCCTAGAGACTTGTGTCTCCATCGAAGTGCGAAGGATCCCAAACTACAGGGGTTTGCAGCTCCACGCCCAGGGCTTGGTTCACCGCCTTGTAGTAATACCACCAGAATTGCAGCGGCCGGCGATAGGGGGCTAAATGGTCGATGACGGCCTGCTTTTCGGGACGGAAGCCAAAAGCCTCGAGAACGTGAAGACCCTCGTTGCGGCAATGCGTGAGGCCCCAGGCAAGCATGGGAACAAGAGCCTGCATGCCGCCGTCTAGTGCCTGGAAATCAACCAACTGGAGCCGTTTCAACGAGTGTTCCGCAACATCTCGCCGACAGAAAATGGCGTAAGCCAGCAGGCGAGAACCGTCCATTGCGGTTACGATCCACGCCTTCTTTCGCGCCAACGCATACTTGAAATGCCATTGCAGGACCTCTCGTGATCGATTGGCCAAGAACCGCTCGGGATAAGTGCGTTGCAATTCATCCCAGAATTGGTCGAAGCGTTCGTCGAAACCAGAGCAGGTTTGGATTTCCTGGTGATTCTGCCGAATCCATGAATCTCCCCGGGTAAGTCTCTCTTTTAATAGCAGAGCAGCCGAAGCCGGATAAGCAAGCAGCTTCGGCCATCCTCTCTTGCTGAGCCCACTGGCCAGGAAGCCGCGATGATCTGTAATCCAGAATGCCGCCTGACCCCAATCCCCGGCCGGGATGCGAGACATTCGACCAACTTCGGCCAGCTTGGAGGAATTTTCGTTGGTGCTGGTGGCTGCAGCCAACTCCGAACTCTTGTAGTGCAAGACACGCCTTTGCAGGAAAGCCGCCGACCCGCGGTGAGGCAAATCCACCGCCATAGAGTGAGCGCAGCTGGTGACGATTTCCCGGCCTTTAAATGCGAAACTCAATGGAATATTCCCTACGTAGCCGACTATTTCCCGGTTGGCATTTTCCACCACCCAGCCGATCGCCCAATTGCTTAATTTCCGGTAGATCGGGTTGTTGACCCAGAGGTGTTCCCATTCTTCCCGGTTCCTGGCCGGCATACCGTTGCGCGCCAGCACAGTCGCAATCGCAGGGTAATCATCCAGGGTGGCTTCGCGAATCGTAGTCTCGGAAGTCATCGAAGGCTTGGTCTCAGTAGGCACATTTCGGGAGACCTTTGAAGCGGGGGATTGCTTCGTGGGTCAGCAGCATTCAAGTTTAACAGTTGAAACGCTGGCCGAAGTCTGCTTTGGAAAACATCGCCAAAAGCATCCTGCTGGGAGTCGAGTTCAAGAACGGACCGCGGCGCTATGACTGGCATACCAATCGTAAGTTTCATGCAAAGCTTGCTCCAACGTGTACTGGCAGGTAAAGCCCGCCGTGCGTAATCGGCTTACATCATAGGCGCGAAAAATATAACCGCTCGGCTTGCTGGTGTCCCATACCACCTGCTCTTTCATCCCGGCATGTGCGGCCAGGATATTCACTACGTCGCGAATCTTCTCGGATGTTCCCGAAGCCAGGTTAACCGGGCCGTCGATATGATCCATGATCACGTGCAGCGCTCGCGAGCAATCTTTGATGTAGAGGAAGTCGCGGTGCGCCGAACCGTCCCCCCAAACCGTGACCGGAGCTTTCGTCGGCCTGGCGTCGTGAAATTTCTTCACCAGCGATGGAATGACGTGTCCGGTTTCCGTGTTGAAACGGTCGTGCGGCCCATAAAGATTGGTGCAAAAACAGAAGGCGTACGCCATGCCATAACTTTCCGCATAAGTCTGCAACTGCGCCAACATGCCGCGCTTGGCTTGGGAATAGCCATATTCGGAAGGATGGGGCGGTCCTTTCCAAACGTCGTCTTCGACCAGAGCCTTGCCATGGTCGAGGTCGGGATACATGGCCGCTGTGCCCATCGCGACCACCTTCTTCACTCCGGCTTGATGGCAGGCGTCGATGACGTGAGTGTTGATCAAGGTGTTCTTGAAGTAGGATTCGCCCTGGTTGCGCATATTGCCCATGATGCCGCGGACAAATCCCGCCATGTGGAAAACGTATTGGGGCTGGTTGTGCGCGAAATAATCGAGCACGGTTTTGCGATCGGTAAGATCGCATGCCGACGATGAAGGTGCGAGAATTTTCTCGAAGCCTTGCGCCTGCAAATATTCTTTTAGATTGAGACCGGCGAGACCGGAGCCGCCGGTAATCAGAATGGTGTCTTCACGCTGCATCATAAGTCGACGGGTTGCAGTTGGGCATTCTGTGTTTCTCCAGCACTCAGAAATAGTACAGCTCGGACGAGTCTTTCCCGCGAGATATGTCCATCGCACGCCGAATACTTTCCTGGCGCGGCGACTTGCCAGCTACGCCAAGGGAAGGCGCTCATTGCGTCAGCGCATTGATCAGGTTGGGGCCGTTGAAACTGCCCCATCCGGTCACCAGATCGAAGCCGGTCACGGCCGAATATTTGCCGTTGCTGCCGCTGGTGATGTCATGGGAATCGCTGTCATAGCTTGATCCGATTCCTATGGGATAGATCACCGGGTTAATGAATCCGACCGTTGTTTGACCGTTGGCGGTAGCTTGCTGGTTTGCCATGGCGGTGAAGCCGGCCCACTGCGGAGCGGCGAAACTGGTTCCGCCATTTCCGCCGCTGCAGATGCCGTCGTAGCAACTGTACTGGTTGGTGTTGGCTTCCGCGGCAACATCGGGAATGTTACGCAGCGTGGTTGATCCTTGATTGGACGAATTGATGACTCCGGGAAGCTGCTGGTAGCTGGGAATGGGAATGTTGTTCTTGGATGGCATACCCGCGCTGCCGCGCCAGCCGGTTTCTGATTGCCACGGTCCTCCCGGACCGTTGGTTACAATATCGGTGCCGCCCACCGCTATCACGTAAGGATCGTCCGCAGGCCACACTACATACGGAGGCGTGCCCGAACCGTCATCGCCTGTGGCCACATATACTGTCTGGCCCTGCGCCTCGAACTCCATGAAGATGGGATCGAGGCGGCTCTCGTCGTCCGCCCATCCCCAGGAGCAACTTAGCTGCTTAGAAGTATTGTCGGCTGCCATCTGGGCGAAGATGGAGACATCCTTGCTTCCCACGTAAACCACAACCTGGCTCAGACCGGGGGCCATACCAATGGTCATCTCGATGTCGATAACCTGTTCGCTGTCATCGCACGATGCGGGCGGGCACTTTATGGGGACGCCATTCAATGACACTCCATGAACGGCCACTTTCACCGGTTGCTTCAGGGTCCGGAAGTAACGCTGCACATCGCTGAGTTCGTAGCCGGCGAGTTCGAACAGTCCCACCGACTGGCCTGCACCATTAATCGGACCAGATCCATAGTAGGCGGCTCGCATGTCGCTTGCCACGAATTGACCGTGCGGACCCGACCCGGTCGCTTTGCCGGCCGCTTCTGGCGTCTGCGCAGCTTTGATGTTCTTGGCGCGTGGCAGCGTGAAGTTGTCGAGGCCGCTGATGTGCAACACGGGAACATCAAGATCCAGCGTGGGCTCACGATCTGGCGCGTAGAAACTACGATTTTCCGTGGGATGCCGGTAAACTCCCATGGTCACGTGCAGGGCCTTCTCGATGTCTGCAACCGATCCTTCCAGATCGACCACCAGCCGATTGGCGCGTGTTCTGGTGACGGTCAACCCATGTGTCACTGCGAAGTTGACCGTGGCTTCATGGTCCGCCCAGCTAGGACCGAACCGGTCGGCAAACTCCTGCACGCTGAGATATTGATGGAAGCTTGGACTCTGGGGATCGTAGAGCCGCTGCAACAGGTCGTCAAGCTCAGCTTCGTTGCGCAGGGGCAAGGAGATTGCCAGGGACATGCGCTGTGCAGAGGGCAGATCGCCACTTCGGACGGCTTGGCCGTTGGCCACCGCCGCCGGTACGTGACTGGTCAACGTTAAGTGCTGCTCGGCATTTGCCGAAGCGACGAAGAAAAACGCGACTGTACACAGCGTGGCGCAGTAGAAGCGCCAAAGGTGAGCTACTCGATCTTTTTTCACGGGGGAGCCGTCCTCTTAGCTAGTCTTCCAGCTTGGCCGGAGAAAACCGCGTCAACTGAACTTCTTGAGTCCAGTCAATTCCAATCCAACGTTCCACAGGAACACCGGACCGTTCACCAGGTAACGCCGCCACAAACGCAGGGGCTCACGCCCCAGCCGATGCAACCACTCCAATCCGTTCTCCTGTACCCAGACCGGCGCCTGCTTGAGTGTGCCGGCGTGGAAATCAAACGCCGCTCCAACACCGATCAGCACGGGTACGGTTAGCCGGGGCTGGAAGTCGTCCATCCAGCTCTCTTGTCTGACCCCGCCCAGCCCGCACCACACAATATCGGGTTTGGCTGCTTCAATCGCGCGAGCAATGTTCTGTCTCTCTTCTTCCGGCACAGGCCATTCGGGTGAGGGATAAGTGCCGGCGAGGCGGATCCCATATTGTTGCACGCACTTTTCCGCCAGCTTGTCCGATATCGAGTTTCCATAAAAGAAGTGGCTGTATTTTGGACCCTGCTTAAGCAGCATCTCCATCACTTCAGGTCCGTACGCCCGGCGCTTTGCGAACTTGAAGCCGTGCAGTCGCGCCAGCCATTTCATGGGTGTTCCGTCCATGTTATTCAGGGCTGCGCGATTGATCTGCTCTCTGAGTTCGGGCTTGTGGAGCGACTCCGAGACGCCGTGCATGCCGGTCTGCACCACAACATGACAACCCTTGCGCTCCTGAATCCAGTGGTCAATGACTACGAGGATGTCTGGAATTTGCAGCGGGTTCACCCGTATGCCCAAAACCTCAAAACTGGGAAGGGTCACTTCCCCCGATTCCGGTATTACTACACCGCTTGGCAAAGTCACTGCCTGCTTTCCCATATCTGCTTCGTTTCTCCCCATCTCAGCGACGCTGAGCATTTTTGCTACCTCCTCTCAGACCATGCTGAGTGAGGGCATTATAAAGCGTTCGGCGCGTGCTCCGCGACTGCAATTTAGGCCTCTGGAAGAACCTTTCGTCTAGGAGACGAACGTCCACGGTGTTCTCTGGAACAGAAGACAATCAGGAGAAAAAAACAGGAGAAAATCCCGAGAAAAAGGGCCGTTCGCGGTTAATGGGCCGCCATTGTTGGTACGCGCCAAGGTTGATTTCCCCGTTCTGCGTCCGCGGGTTTCCGTGAGATGGAAACCCGCGGAATCCGGCGAATCATTTCACTACGGTGCGCCCGTCCCCGGGTACACGCCCATGAAGCTCAGAGTGTCCCCGTTCTCGATAAAGCTGACCAATTGCTCCCGGGTATACGTAGCGTTGTTATCACTGAGGTAGGTTCCCGGTCCGGGTTGGTACAGCAGACCGTGGACCTGCCCCTGGATCGTACCTCGGGCAATGAGGTCCGCATTGCCGGCGCTTGCCTGGCTCTGCAAAGTTCCCCATTCACCCTGGTCCTGCTCATTATTAACGTTGGCGGCTGTCAGAGTGATGGTGAAACCCACAGCCGGAGCCGTGCCGGTGTCAAAGCAAAGCATGTAGGCGCCCATGTCGGTTTTCTGTTGGCTGGTGTAGCCAGTGAACTGGACTTGCGCCAGAAAGTCCGCCAGGGTTGACATTGTGCCGTCATGCATCATCCCGAAGCCATCGATGCTGGTGGAATCGTGGCGGGTGTACAGAAGCTTCTGGTAGATATTTCTCAGGTGAGGGATTTTCAACGGCTGCGGCGGCACCGCATTTGTCACCAGCCGGTTCGTCCCCGGGCCGGGATTCGACTGATGACATGAGTTGCAGGTGGTTCCCTGAGTGCCGGGGACTCTCAGAAAGTCTGATTGTCCGTTCACAGGATTCCCGCCATCGAGAGAAGTGGGCAGGCTGCGATCCAGGTTCTCATTGGGGTTGGGCAGGAATAGAATACTGTCGATATACGTCTCATACGTGTCCATATCGGCATCGGATAGCTCCGAGGCCCCCATCAGGTCAGTGAACGTGCTGTCAAAGGCTTGAAAGTTAGGTTTATCCCCCCGCCAGTGATACGGTGACAGGTTGTTCAACCCGCGCAGAGTCTGGGTGGTCATGGGCCCTTTCATGGGGTGAAAGGTGAAGATCGTGCCATGCTGATCGAGAAAGCTCAGATTGCCGTCGGGATCGCCCAGGTTCCACGCCAGATGGTCCATATCGCCATCCACATGGCAGGAAGCGCAGGCGCCGGTGCCGTTCCCGGAAAGCTTGGCATCGTAGAGAAACCCACGTCCTTGCTTGATCGGCGTCGGCGTGGCGTCGGTCCCGACTGGGACCTCGCCGTTCAGTTTCATCTGCGATGTATTGATAATCGAAATCGTATTCGAGATGCGGTCGAGCGCGTATAACGTCTGCGCCGCCGAATTGAGTGCCAGCCCTCGCGGTCCACGCTTGTTCTTGGGATCCGCTTTTGAACCTGATCCGCTGGGCAGGGAAACCTCGACAAAACCCAGTACGTTTCCGTTGGTGTCGACTTGGGCCACGCGGTCGGTCCCGAACGCCGCCACCCACATGAAATTGCCGGTCGGATCAAAGATCACACCGGCGGGCTGCGACAGAGCCGTGCTCAACGCCTGC
>Ga0116223_10001475_pt1 | contig 23923 bp, 18 predicted proteins | sample Sb_taG_3_FD_90092 | JGI IMG/M metagenome (GOLD analysis project Ga0116223, IMG submission 90092) | Peat soil microbial communities from Weissenstadt, Germany - Sb_50d_a_PC metaG | ecosystem: Environmental > Terrestrial > Soil > Wetlands > Peat | place: Germany: Weissenstadt | collected 2010-09-21 | reverse complement strand
GCGGCGCGGCATCGCGCTGTCGTTCGCCTCGGCGCTGCTGCAGGCGCTGACCGCCGTGGTGATCGTTGCGGTCGCCGCGGTGTTGATCGGCGCCACGGCGAAGATGATGGGCGACACGGTACGCGTCATCGAGATCGTCAGCTACGTGCTGATCGTGCTTTTGGGCGCGCGGCTCCTCTGGGTGAAGGGGCGCGGATTTCTCCATGCCTTGCACGAGGTCAGGTCGGCGAGCGAACCGGATCACGCGCACGGCGGCCACGCTCACCACGACCGTGTGCACGCGGAGCATGCGCATCACGGGCACGCGCACGGCCATCACCACCATCACGACCATGACGACGAGGAAGACAGCGTCCTACCCTGGGGTCATGCGCACGGGCCGGAGCCCGAGGAATTGGCGGGACCGGGCGGCTGGCACCGCGGGCTCTCGGCCATCGTCGCCGTCGGCCTACGGCCGTGCTCGGGCGCCATTATCGTGCTCGTCTTCGCGCTGGCGCAAGGACTCTTCCTGGCCGGCATTGCCTCGACTTTCGTGATGGGGCTCGGCACCGCGATCACGGTGGCGGCGATCGCGACCTTGGCGGTCGGCGCCAAGGCCGCGGCCAAGCGATTTGCCAAGGCGCGCGCCGGCTATGGATCGTTGGTAATGCGCGGCGTCGAGGTCGGCGCGGCGCTTGTGGTGATGGCCTTCGGCGGGCTTCTTCTCACCGGCTATATGGCGAGCGAGCGCATGGGGATGTTCTGAACACAGCCTAAAAGTCAGACGACCTTTTCCGACTGGTGCCGGTACAGCGAACGACGCGCCAAATCGTCCATCTCGGTTTTGAACTTGAACTTGTCGCGCAGCGCCACCGCGCGCTGGGCCGCCGGCCGCGCGCTGATCTCGTCGACGAGCCGCTTGAGATTCGGAAACTTTGGCCAGGCTTCCTCGCCGAGAACCAACGGCATCAGCCGCGCCCAGCCCCACGCGTCCATGTCGACGATCGTGTAAATATCGCCGAGCATGTATTTCCGCGCGGCAAGCCGCGCGTCGAGAATGCCGAAATGGCGCTGTGCCTCGAAGGCATAACGGTTGATGGCGTATTCGATCTTCTCCGGCGACGCGGTGCGGAAGTGCACCGACTGGCCGGAATACGGGCCGACGCCGGTTGCCACGAACATGAGCCATGACAGCAGCGCGCCGCGCGCCTTGTCGCCCTTCGGCGGCAGGAATTTGCCGGTCTTCTCGGCGAGGTAGAGCAGGATCGCGTTCGAATCGAACACCGTGACCTCGCCGTCGACGATTGCCGGCACCTTTGCGTTCGGGTTGACGGCTAGAAATTCCGGCTTGTGCTGATCGCCTTTGCGGGTGTCGATCGGAATGGGCTCGTAGGTAAGACCCGCCTCTTCGAGAAAAAGCGCGACCTTGGTCGGGTTCGGCGCACCGTTGTAATAGAATTTGAGCATCGTCGTTCCTCACATTGCCTGACATTCGTGCCAAGCTTCGAAAACTAGAACAGCCCCACAATCTTCCCGTCCGATCCGATATCGATCGAATCCGCCGCCGGTACCTTCGGCAGGCCCGGCATGGTCATGACCTCTCCGCAGATCGCGACCACGAACTCGGCGCCCGCCGACAGCCGCACTTCGCGCACCTTGATGACGTGATCGGCCGGCGCGCCTTTGGCGTCCGGGTTGGTCGAGAAGCTGTACTGGGTCTTGGCGACGCAGATCGGGAACTTGCCGTAACCCATCGCTTCGAACGACGCGAGCTGATCGCGCACGGACTTATCCACGTCGATGTCCTTGGCGCGATAGATTTCCCTGGCGATGGTGCGGATTTTCTCAAGGAGCGGCATGTCATCCGGATAAAGATATTTGAGCTTGCTCTTGCCGCTGTCGGCCACCTTGACGACGGCGCGGGCGACGTTTGCCGCGCCCTCCCCGCCCAGCGCCCAATGGTCGGCCATGAAGGCTTCGACGCCGAGCGACTTGCAGGTCTCTTCGACCAGCTTGATCTCGGCCTCGGTGTCGGCGGAGAAGCGATTGATCGAGATCACCGGCACGACGCCAAATTTCTGCACATTCTCGACGTGGCGCTTGAGATTGCTCATGCCGGCTTCGAGCGCCTCGAGGTTTTCGGTCTTGAGGTCCTCTTTCTTGACGCCGCCATGCATCTTCAGCGCGCGGATGGTGGCGACCAGCACGGCGCAATCGGGCGCGATGCCGGCCTTGCGGCACTTGATGTCCATGAACTTCTCACCGCCGAGGTCGGCGCCGAAGCCGGCTTCGGTCACCACGTAATCGGCAAGCTTCAGCGCGGTTGTGGTCGCCAGCACCGAATTGCATCCATGCGCGATGTTGGCGAACGGCCCGCCGTGAATGAAGGCGGGCGTGCCTTCCAGGGTCTGCACCAGATTGGGGGCGAGCGCCTCCTTGAGCAACACTGTCATGGCGCCATCGGCGTTGAGATCGGCGGCCCGCACCGGCTTTCGCTCGCGCGTGTAGGCGACGACGATGTTGCCGAGCCGCTTCTTGAGATCGTCGAGGTCGCGCGCCAGACAGAAGATCGCCATCACTTCGGACGCGACCGTGATATCGAAGCCGTCTTCGCGCGGGAAACCGTTGGCGACGCCGCCGAGCGAGGAAACGATCGAGCGCAGCGCGCGATCGTTCATGTCGAGCACGCGCCGCCAGGCGACGCGGCGCGGATCGATGCCCAGCGCATTGCCCCAATAGATGTGATTGTCGAGCAGCGCGGCAAGCAGATTGTTGGCCGAGGTGATCGCATGGAAGTCGCCGGTGAAGTGGAGATTGATGTCCTCCATCGGCACCACCTGGGCGTAGCCGCCGCCGGCGGCGCCGCCTTTGACGCCGAATGACGGCCCGAGCGACGGCTCGCGCAGGCACAGCATGGCCTTCTTGCCGATGTGATTGAGCGCGTCGGTCAACCCGACCGTCGTCGTCGTCTTGCCTTCGCCCGCCGGCGTCGGCGTAATGGCGGACACCAGAACGAGCTTGCCGTTAGGCTTGTCGCGCAGCGATTTGATGAAATCCATCGAGATTTTGGCCTTGTAGTGACCGTAAGGTTCGAGGTTTTCCGGCGCGATGCCGAGCTTCTCGCGCGCAATATCGACGATCAGCCGTTTCTTGGCGGCCTGCGAAATCTCGATGTCGGATTTCGGATGCAGGTGTTGTGCGGGGCCGGGGGATACCTTGGCCGCGGCTGCGGTCGGCGGATTCATGAAAACCTCATTCCAGTGTTGAGTTTGGCGTTGGTCGCAAATTCGTTCGCTGCGATTTTCGGGCCATCGGCTTGCACGCGCGTGACCTTGAAGCGGCCGTCGGCGCAAACGACCGCGAAGCCGTCATTGTCGATCGCGACGATCTCGCCCATCTTGCCGGCGATGCCTTTGGGGTCCCGGGCCGGCAGCGGCCGCGCCTCGAAAATCTTCACGGTTCTGCCGTCGAGCTTCGACCAGGCGCCGGGCGCCGGATTGCAGCCACGGATCAGGCGGTCAACGTCCTGCCACGGCCGGCCCCAATCGATGTGCGCGTTGTCGGGGCCGCAACGGCCCTCATAGGTCGCCTTGGCTTCGTCCTGCTTGAGGCGCGGCGCCTTGCCGCCTTTGACGAGATCGATGGCTTCCAGCATCGCCTCGACTCCCATCGGAAACAGCCGGTCGAAATAAACCGAGCCGAGCGTGTCGGTCGCCGAAATCGGGGTCTTTTTCTGGATCAGCACGTCGCCAGTATCGAGCCCGTTGTCCGGCCAGAAGATCGACAGGCCGGTCTCGGTCTCGCCCTTGATGATTGGCCAGTTGATGGCGCTCGGCCCGCGATAAGCCGGCAACAGCGACGGGTGATACTGGATCGAGCCGTGGGTCGGAATGTTGAGGAATTCCTCGGGCACGAACAATGTGACGAAGGCCATGACCTGCAAATCCGGCTTGAGCGCGCGGAATTCCTCCCACACTTCCGGCTTGCGATAGGAGGCCGGCTGAAAGATCGGCAGCTTGGCGGCATGCGCCGCCTCCTTCAGCGGGTCGGCTTTCGCGCCCTCTTTCTCCGGCGCGACATAGACGCCGACGATAGTTTCGCCGCGCTTGATCAGCGCTTCGAGTACCGCCTTGCCGAATGCCTGCTGTCCGTGAACGACGATACGCACTGTCGCTACATCTCCCCACACGCTGCACATTCCGTCCCCTTACGGGCCGGTTAACAAATGCTACGCCGCTTCCGCCTTTCGTTCCGGCGCGCTGAGCGCGCCGGACGCCTTGATCTCGGCAATTTCCTTATCAGCATAGCCGAGCACTTTGCGCAAAATTTCGTCGGTGTGCTCGCCAAGGAGCGGCGAGCGCCGCACATCCGGCGGCGAGTCCGAGAGCTTGATCGGATTGCCCACCGTCAGGTATGGGCCGCGCGTGGGATGATCGACTTCGACCACGGTGCCGGTCGCGCGCAGCGAGGGCTCCTCTGCGATCTCCTTCATCGACAGGATCGGCCCGACCGGAATGTCGTGCTTGTTGCAGATTTCCATGACCTCGAACTTGGTCAGGGTCTTGGTCCATTCCTCGATGGTGTCGAAGATCCGCCGCAGCCGCGGCAGCCGCGCCAGTGGCGTGGCGTAATCGGGGTCGGTCTTCCATTCCGGCTTGCCGATAAGATCGCAGATCGCGCCCCAGACCGGCGCCTGGGTGATAAAATAAATGTAGGCGTCGGGATCGCTCTCCCAGCCTTTGCATTTGAGGATCCAGCCCGGCTGGCCGCCGCCGGAATCGTTGCCGGCGCGCGGGGTGGCTTTGCCGAAGGGCACGCCCTCGCCATATTGGCTGTATTCGGCGAGCGGGCCGTGCTGCAGGCGCTGTTGGTCGCGCAACTTGACGCGCGCCAGATTGAGCACGCCATCCTGCATGGCGCACAGGACGCGCTGCCCGCGGCCAGTGCGCGTGCGCTGGTAGAGCGCCGAGACGATGCCGAGCGCGAGATGCAAACCAGTGCCGGAATCGCCGATCTGCGCGCCGGTGACCAGCGGCGGCCCGTCGCGGAAGCCGGTGGTCGAGGCCGAGCCGCCGGCGCATTGGGCGACGTTCTCGTACACCTTGCAGTCCTCGTAGGGACCCGGCCCAAAGCCCTTCACCGAGGCGACGATCATGCGCGGATTGAGCTTGTGGATGTGATCGAAGGTGAGCCCCATACGGTCGAGTGCGCCGGGAGCAAAATTCTCGACCAGCACGTCGCACTCCTTCACCAGCCGCTCGAGGATTTCCCTGCCCTGCGGATGCTTGGAATCGATTGTGATCGAGCGCTTGCTGCCGTTGAGCATGGTGAAATACAGGCTGTCGGCGCCTTTCACATCGCGCAGCTGGCCGCGGGTGATGTCGCCAATTCCCGGCCGTTCCACCTTGATCACATCGGCGCCGATGAAGGCGAGAAGTTGCGTGCACGTCGGCCCCGATTGCACATGGGTGAAGTCGAGGATGCGCACGCCGTCGAGCGCCCTGCCCGCCTGCCCCCACGGCTTTGCGCTCGGCCGCGGCAGGCCTCTCGTCGCCGCTGCTTTCGCGGCCGGTCCTTTCGCCTTGAGCTTTGCGACTTTCTTGGCGGACTTTTTCGCCGCGGGTCTGGATTTTGCCTTCTTGGCTTTCGTTTTAGCCGCCATGTGCCTTCTCCCAACTCTCTACTTCTTGCCAACCACGCTTTGCGGGTTGAGCTTGCCGATATTGCCGCTCTCGCTGCCGGCGGCGGGATCAATCACCGCGTTGACCAGCGTCGGCTTGCCGGAATTCAAGGCCTCGGCTACGGCACGGCCGAGCTCGTCGGGCGTCGTTACGCGGACGCCGACGCCGCCGAAGGCCTCCATCAGTTTTTCGTAACGGGCGTCTTTGACGAAGACGGTCGTCGCCACGTCCGCGGCGCCCGCCGGATTGACGTCGGTTCCGCGGTAGATGCCGTTGTTGTTGAACACCACCACGCAGACCGGCAGGCCGTAGCGGCAGATCGTCTCCACTTCCATGCCGGAAAAGCCAAAGGCGCTGTCGCCCTCGACCGCCAGCACGCGTTTGCCGGTTTCGACGGCGGCTCCCACAGCAAAGCCCATGCCGATGCCCATGATGCCCCAGGTGCCGACGTCCAGGCGCTTGCGCGGCTGATACATGTCGATGATGCCGCGCGCGAGATCGAGCGTGTTGGCGCCTTCATTGACGAGGATGGTGTCCGGCCGCTCTTTGATGACGGTCCGCAATGCACCGAGCGCGTTGTGGAAATCCATCGGCGCCGAATTCTTCATCAGCCGTGGCGCCATTTTGGCAATGTTGGCTTCCTTGCGCATCTTGACGACGTCGATCCAGTCAGCCGACGGCGCCGGCCACTTGCCCTCGATGCCCGCAAGAAGAGCCGAAACGCAGGAGCCGATATCGCCGACCAGGGGAGCCGCGATCTCGACGTTTGAGTCCATCTCTCTGGGCTCAATATCGATCTGGATGAACTTCTTCGATCCGGGCTCACCCCAGGTCTTGCCCTTGCCGTGCGACAACAGCCAGTTGAGACGGGCGCCGATCAGCATGACGACGTCTGAGTCCTTCAATACGGTCGAACGCGCGGCGCCCGCGCATTGCGGATGCGTGTCGGGCAGGAGGCCCTTGGCCATGCTCATCGGCAGGAAAGGAATGCCGCTCTTTTCAACGAGCGCGCGGATCGCCTCGTCGGCCTGCGCATAAGCCGCCCCCTTGCCCAGGATGATCAGGGGGCGCTTGGCGGTCTTGAGAACATCGAGCGCGCGCTTGACGGCTGCCGGCGCAGGAAGCTGAGCCGGCGCCGGGTCGATAACTTTGACCAGTGACCTCGTTCCAGCCTCGGCGTCGATCACTTGAGCGAAGAGTTTAGCCGGCAGATCGAGATAGACGCCGCCCGGACGGCCGGACACGGCCGCGCGGATCGCGCGCGCCACGCCGATGCCGATGTCGGTAGCATGCAGCACGCGGAACGCCGCCTTACAGAGCGGCTTGGCCATGGCCAGTTGGTCCATCTCTTCATAGTCGCCCTGCTGCAAGTCCACGATCTCACGCTCGGACGAGCCGGAGATCAGGATCATCGGGAAGCAGTTGCTCGTGGCATTGGCCAGCGCGGTGAGGCCGTTGAGAAAGCCGGGAGCCGACACCGTGAGGCAAATGCCGGGACTTTTCGTCAGGAAGCCGGCGATCGCGGCTGCATTGCCGGCATTCTGCTCATGCCGGAACGAGATGACGCGCATGCCCGCGGCTTGTGCCATGCGGCCCAAGTCGGTGATCGGGATGCCGGGCACGCCGTAAATCGTGTTGATGCCGTTGAGCTTGAGCGCATCGATGACGAGGTGAAAGCCGTCCGTCAGCTCGCGCTCCGTCTGGGCGGCATCCGCGTCCATGCCGGCGGGTTCGCGTTTTTCTTTTACCGGTGCTTCAGCCATGAGAAGCCTCTCATCGTTCAATCCAGATAATCGGCGTACTTCGCCACGTGTTCGGCGAGGCCGAGCGCGTGATCGCGCACCAGCGTCTCCGCGCGCACCATGTCGCGCGCCTCCAGCGCCTCGATGATATGCATGTGGTCGCGGATCGAGCGGTCGGCGCGATCCTTTTCGCCGATCGTCTTTCTTCGGATCATCCGCATATGCGTGAACAGGTTTTCGGCCAGATTGATGAGAACCGCATTGCGGCTCATGCGGACGATCGCCTGATGGAATTCGATGTTGATCTCGGAATATTCGTCGAGATGCGCGCGCACCTCGCCGTTCTCGAAGGTCGCGAACATGCATCGCAGCCCGGCGATCTCCTCGTCGCCGGCATTTTCGGTGATTAGCCGCGCCGCCATGCTTTCAAGCGCGGCCCAGGCGGTGATCAGCTCGATCACCTCGCGCCTGGTTTTGCGCACCACATAAATGCCGCGCCGCGGCACCGAGCGCACGAAACCCTCGCGCTCGAGCTGGGCCATGGCCTCGCGCACCGGGGTGCGGCTGATGCCGAAATCCTGCGCCAGCCGGCGCTCGTCGAGCCTGATCTCGGCGCGGCTGCGATAGATGTCCATGGCGGCGATGGCGTTGCGCAGCGCGACATAAGCTTGCCGCTTGAAATTCGCCGGCGCATCCAGCGGGTCGACGGCCGGCTGCAAGGCCGACCCGCTCGTGGAACCGGCTGCGGAACGCGCGCGGCGCGCTATGGAAAGGCTCGAAACCATCTCTGGCATACATTATTCCAGCTTATCGCCCGCATTCCAACGGGCGCGCGGAAGGACTTTTGACGGCTCAGCCTTGCCTGGTAACCCGCCGCCGCATGGGCTTGAGGACGAAAAGCGCCAGCGCGGCGACGATCAGATTCATGACGGTGGCGATGGTGAATACCCAATGCCAATGGCCGCTGTAATCTTTCAATAGGCTCGCCAGCGGCACGACCCAGGCCGAGGTGCCCTTTGCCGTGTACAGAAGGCCGGCATTGGTGGTGGCGTATTTGGACCCGTAGGTGTCGGTGCAGGTCGAGGGAAACAGGCTGAAAATCTCACCCCAGGTGAAGAAGATCAGCCCCGCCATGAGAATGAACATGTACGGCGTATGGCCGAGCTCACCGAGGCCCCAATAGGCGACCGCTCCGAGCGTAAACACGATCGCCATGGTGTTCTCGCGGCCGATCACGTCGGAAATCCAGCCGAAGAACGGTCGCGCCAGACCGTTGAGGACGTTGTCGATCACGAGCGCGGCGCTGAGCGTACTCGCCGTGACAAACAGGATTGTCACTTCGTGGTTGGCAAGATGAAAGTCTCTGGCGATCGGTGCGATCTGCGCGGTTGCCATCAGGCCCGACGCCGAGACCATGACGAACATGAGATAGAGGAGCCAGAAGATCGGCGATCGCAGCATTTCCAGCGGCGTGGTATCGCGCAACGCCTGGGTCAACCGCACCGCCGGCTTCGGCGTTTCGCCGGGCTCCGGCGCGCGCAAGAGCCGCGACAGCAGCAGAACGACAAGTCCCTGCCCCAGCCCGAACCACAGGAAGGCGGACTCGTAGCCATAACCGAGGATCATGTCGCGGATCGGGATCACGGTCGCCGCCGTGCCGGCGCCGAATCCCGCGGCGGTCAGCCCGGCGGCAAGGCCGCGGCGGTCGGGAAACCATTTGAGTGCATTGCCGACGCAGGTGCCGTAAACCGCGCCGGCGCCGACACCAGAGATCGCCGAGGCGATGTAGAGTTGCGCGAGCGAGGTCGCGAAGGAATCCATGGTCCAGGCAACGGCGACCAGAATGCCGCCGAAGGCAACGACGAGCCGCGGGCCGAAACGGTCGACGAACCAGCCCTCGATCGGAACGAGCCAGGTCTCCGTGGCGATGAAGACGCTGAACGCGACCTGAATCGCGGCGGTGCCCCAGTGATGTTTCTGATCGATCGGATTGACGAAAAGCGTCCAGCCATATTGCAGGTTGGCGATCATCACCATGCAGACGATGCCGCAGGCGAGTTGCCCCCACCGCGGCGCGGGCGATCCTGCGGCGTCCGCTAGGACCGCCGGCGACTCAACCGCCATTGTTTTCCGTCCCCAAAGCTTTTCTTACGTCCGACAGAAGTTTTGTTCTTCAGCGCTTTACAGTCGCAGCCGATTTTTGCCCCAAAAAGCCGGCTTGGGGGGTTCATTAGCTGAGCTTTAGCCTGCGGTGCAAGTTTGATGACGGAATGATGAATGCCGCCGAGGCCGTTTCTCGGCCTTTCGTTGGCGGTTTTCCGCTCAAATAGACCTCACTCAGACAAAACGTCGCGGCGCCATCAGCGCCCTGAGGAGCTGCCTTTCTCCTACTTTCGGAACTCTTGCGCTTGAGAAGGCTTGCTTCATTACGCAGGGGGCTTCGCGACTTTGGTCGCGCGTGCCATTGTGCAGCGCAGCATCGCCCCCATGAGCGCGAGCCAATTCCACCAAACGCAGAGCCTGAGCAAAATCACGATGTCAGTTAAACCTGCGGCGCAGACGACTCCTCTCCCCGCGCCAACCGAGGACTCGTTCTACATTTCAGCCGCGCAAACCGCGACGCGTCCGTGGCTGGCGCTCAAGCATAACGACACCTTCATCGTCCTCGACAGCCACGGCGATATCGGAGCGTCGTCGGATGCGACCGACGGATTGTTCTGCCGTGACACACGATTTCTCTCGCGCTTCGAACTTTTGGTGAACGACGTCCCGCCGCTGTTGCTCGGCTCCAATCTGCGCGATGACAATGCCGCGCTCGTCGTCGATCTGACCAATCCGGACGTCGTTTCCGATCAGCATGTCGTCATGGAAAAGGACAGGGTGCATATCCTGCGTACGATTTTCCTTTGGTGCGACACCGCCTATCAGCGAATCGGGGTACGCAATTACGCCGATCAGACGATCAACGTGCGCCTGTCGATCGTGTTCGCCAATGACTTCGCCGATCTGTTTGAGGTACGCGGAACGCGGCGTGAACGCCGCGGTACCGCGAACGCGCAATTGCGCGGAGCTGACCAGACGCTGCTGAACTATCATGGTCTCGACGGCAAGCTGCGGCGCACGACGCTGACTTTCGATCCGCCGCCGGATCGGTTGACGACCGGCAGCGCTATCTACGATCTCCGCCTGGCCCCCGGCGAAACACGTCCGATCTTCCTCGCCGCCGGCTGTAATGAAGCGGAGCCGCGTCCGGCGCCGTTCCTGCGCGCGCTGCGCACCGCGCGTCGCGGGTTGCGCAAGGCGACGCGCGATCACACCAGCGTCGAGACATCAAACGACCTGTTCAACGAGATGCTGTGCCGGTCGGCTGCTGACCTGCAAATGTTGATGACCGACACGCCCGAGGGCCGCTATCCCTATGCCGGAATCCCGTGGTTCTCCACGACCTTCGGCCGCGACGGCCTGATCACAGCACTGCAAATGCTGTGGTGGCGCCCCGATGTCGCCCAAGGCGTGCTGCGGCGGCTCGCCGCCTATCAGGCCAAGACGAACGATCCGCTCGCTGACGCGGAGCCGGGAAAGATCCTTCACGAGATGCGCGGCGGAGAAATGGCGGCTTTGCGCGAAGTGCCGTTTGGTCTCTATTACGGCAGCGTGGATTCCACGCCACTCTTTGTTTTGCTCGCCGGCCTTTATCTGGAACGCACGGGCGACCTCGAGACCATCTCCGCGTTGTGGCCGGCCATCGAAGCTGCCTTGGCTTGGATCGCCGGTCCCGGCGATCCGGACGGCGACGGCTTTGTCGAATACAAACGCGCCAGCGATCAGGGTCTCGCCAATCAGGGCTGGAAGGATTCGCAAGACGCGATCTTTCACGCTGACGGAAAGCTCGCCGAGGGCGAAATCGCGCTCGCGGAGGTGCAAGGCTATGTCTACGCCGCCAAACGGATGGCGGCGCGCTGCGCGCGTCGGCTCGGGCGCGATGACGCGGCACATCAGCTTGACGCCGAAGCGGAGAAGCTAGCCAAGCGCTTCGAGGCGGCGTTCTGGTGCCCGGACATCGAGACTTACGCTCTGGCGCTCGACGGCGCCAAGAAACCCTGCGCGGTGCGCACCTCGAATGCCGGGCAGGTGCTGTTTACCGGGATTGCTGATCCCCAGCGCGCCGCGCTGGTCGCCAAGGGATTGCTGCAGCCTACATTCTTTTCCGGCTGGGGCATTCGCACGGTCGCCCATGGCCAAGCGCGCTACAATCCGATGTCCTATCACAACGGGTCGATCTGGCCGCACGACAACGCGCTCATCGCGCTCGGTTTCGCGCGCTACGGACTGAAGCAGCCCGTGGAGACTCTGTTCGAGGGACTGTTCAGGGCCGGCACGTATATGGAGCACCGGCGTTTGCCCGAACTGTTTTGCGGCTTCGAGCGCCAGCGCGGGCACGGCCCAACGCTCTATCCCGTTGCCTGCGCGCCGCAGGCCTGGGCCAGCGCCACGCCGTTTGCATTGCTGGAAGCGTCGCTCGGCCTCCAATTCGACCCGTTTGCAAACGAGATCCGGTTGTGCAATCCGCGACTGCCGGCGTTTCTCGACGAAGTCACGCTGCGCAATTTGCAGCTCGGTTCGTCGCGCGTCGATCTGCGGGTTTGCCGCAATGACGACACGGTGTCACTCGACACGCCTCGGATCAGCGGCGGTATCCGGGTTTCGGTGATCTATTCCTCCTGAATCCCCGAGAAATCGGTGTTTTGGCATGGAACCCCGACGATCTCGTCGGCTTAGTGGGATGGGCCAACAGTGCCGGAGGCGGCATGCGCGGGGATCATCGAACGGCGATCACGGCCGCGGCGCTATTGGCGTTGAGCGTCGGCGTAGCCGTAGCAATCGCTGCGGAAGGCACCGACAGCGCCGCGCCGCCGCCTGCGGCCAATCCCGCCCCTCCCGCCGCACCATTGGCCACTCCTGAAGTCACCATCCTTAACAAACACGAGGTCGAGGGCGTACTTGGCCGCGAGGTTCGTAGCGCCACCGACGAGAATATGGGCCGCATCGTTGACGTGCTCGTCGACCGTAACGGCGAGGTGCGCGCCGCGATCATCGACTTCGGCGGCTTCCTCGGTGTCGGCAGCCGCAAGATCGCGGTAGAGTGGAACGCGCTGCACTTTCCGCAGCCGGGAAAGCCCGGCGCGCGGATCGCACTCGAATTGACGCGCGACCAGGTCAAGGCGGCACCAGAATACCAGGAAGGCAAGCTGGTCGTCGTCCTCGGCGCGCTGGGCAAGCTCGAACCGCTGCCCGAATAGCAACGTTGCTGGAGAAGTGATCTGTCCGCGGAGCCATTACCCCGCCTTGGCGACAGTCGTGATCAGCACGGCGGGATCGCGGAAGAGCCCGCGCCGGAAGGCGCGCAGTCGGGTGGCGGCGAACCGCCGCTGGCGCCGTCGGCGCGCAGCCTGCGCGGTCTGGACTGGTTCATTTTCTTTGTCGCCGACGTCCAGACCGGCTTCGGACCGTTCGTCTCAGTGTTTCTCACCACGCAGAAATGGACACAAGTCGATATCGGACTTGTCCTCTCCGCCGCCGGCTTCGTTTCCCTGATCGCCCAGATGCCGGGCGGTGCCGTGGTCGACGCCGCCCGCTCCGAACGCCTTGTCGCCGGTATCGCCGTTGCAGCCATCTGCTTCAGCGCGCTGGGCTACGCTGCGCTTCCGGTGTTTCCCATGGTGCTGTCGGCGGCCGTTCTGCATGCACTGGCGAGCTGCGTGCTCGGCCCGGCGATTGCCGCGATCAGCCTCGGCCTGGTCGGCCATGCGAGGATTGGCGAACGGTTCGGACGCAACGCCCGTTTCGCTGCCATCGGTAACGGGCTGGCCGCGGCGGCGATGGGCACCTGCGGGTATCTGCTTTCCGCTCGCGCCGTTTTCGTCGTCACCGTCCTTTTGCTCGTGCCGGCGCTGCTGGCGTTGCGCGGAATCTCTCCGGCCGAGATCGATCCGGAGCGGGCCCACGGCGCGACGCCGCGGCGGCGCGCCAACAAGCCGCCGGTGAAGCCCGGCGATCTGATGCACAACCGGCCGCTCTTGATCTTCGCCGGCTGTCTTTTGCTGTTCCATCTCGCCAACGCGGCCATGCTGCCGTTGATGGGGAGCGTCGTAACCATGCGCTCAGCCCGCTGGGCGACGCTGCTCATCGCCGCCTGCATCGTGGTTCCCCAGCTTCTTGTCGCCGCATTGTCGCCGTGGGTAGGCCGGCGTGCTCAGATCTGGGGGCGGCGGCCAATGCTGCTTATCGCCTTTGCCGCGCTGCCAATTCGCGGCATTCTATTTGCGTCGGTGACGAACCCAGAACTCCTTGTCGTGGTGCAACTGCTCGACGGGGTGACGGCCGCGGTCTTCAGCGTCATGGTGCCGCTCGTCGTCGCCGATCTCACGCGCGGCACCGGGCGCTTCAACCTCGGACAAGGAATTATCGGCACCTTCATCGGGATCGGCGCTTCGCTGAGCACAACGATCGCGGGCTATATGAGCGACTACCTCGGCAGTCCGGCGGCCTTTGCCGGATTGGCGGCGATCGCGCTTTTCGGGCTGGTAGCGCTGTGGTTCCTGATGCCGGAAACCCGACCGGCGGAGGAATAGAGCGACGTCCCTACAACGCCGGCGCGTCGTCTGTGACCAGCCGCAAACGTGGCGCGACGCTGTCCGTAAGGCTGCGGTAGACCGCAAGATAATCCTGCGCCATACGGCGCGCGGTGAAACGCTCCTCGAACCGCCGGCGGATCTTTTCCCGGGACAGATGGCCTAAGCGGTCAACCGCGCCGATGGCGCCGTTGATGTCCTCGACGATGAAGCCCGTGACCCCATCGTCGATCACCTCCGGCACCGATCCTCGATTGAAGGCGATGACCGGCGTGCCGCAGGCCATGGCTTCGATCATCACCAGGCCGAACGGCTCAGGCCAGTCGATGGGAACGAGCAGCACGATGGCGCCGCTCAAAAACTCGGATTTTTCCTTGTCGTTGATCTCGCCGATATATTCCACATGCGGTGACTTGATCATCGGTTGGATCTGCTCGTCGAAATACTCGCGATCGGCGTTATCCACCTTGGCGGCTATTTTAAGCTTCACGCCGCAGTGCTCAGCGATGCGGATGGCGCGGTCGACGCCCTTTTCCGGGGCGATACGGCCGAGGAAGGCGAAGTAGGACGGCTTGACCGATTTGGGGGCAAGCAGCCGCTCGGGCAGGCCGTGATGGACGGTCCGCACCCAACGCGCCTGCGGCACCGGCCGCCGTTGCGAATTGGAGATCGACACCACCGGCGCCGCGGAGAATGCGTCGAACACCGGTTGATGCTCGGGCAGATCGAGGCGGCCGTGCAGCGTCGTGACGAACGGGGTCGGCTGCCGGGAAAACAGCGAGAAGGGGTAATAATCGAGGTGAAAATGCAGGAAATCGAAATCCGCCGCGCGCTGATAGACGCGCTCCAGCATCAGCATGTGCAGCGCGTTCGGATCGCGCACCGCGCCATCAAGCCGCAAGGCGCGGGGCCATACCGCGTCAAGCCGCGCCGAAGTCACTGAATCGCCGCTGGCGAAGAGCGTGACGTTATGACCCAGCGCGATCAGCTCTTCCGTCAGCCACGACACGACACGTTCGGTCCCGCCATAAAGCTTGGGCGGGATCGCCTCCGTCAAAGGCGCGATCTGGGCAATATGCATCAATTTCTACCTTTGCTTTCGCGGATGTCCCGTCATCTCGTGAGTTCCCGGCACAGGAACGAAAGGCCGGAATGCGCCAAAATGTTTCAGATCGCGCGGGAACTTATTTTTTGCAGCGCACGGAACTTTTCGGGCTGTGAAACGTCAATTATAACCGCGCGGAATTCACGTCGGCCCAGCGCGCGGAGCTGAGCCGCAAAAAGTAACGATATGGGGCCGGATAGATTTGCGGCCTGCGGAGTTGTGACCCTGTACGGGCCTCCGGCACGGGTGGCGTTCGCCAGCGGAGATCAAACGCGCATGGCCGACTTAGTCGATTACGCCGGTCGCCCCCTTGCCTTCATCTTTCGCTACGTCCGTCGGCGCCCAATCGCACACGCGATTGTTCTTGCAGCCGTATTGGCGGCCGTCGCCTGCTCGGTCGGCACGCAATACGGCGTGAAGTACCTGGTCGATACGCTGTCGCACGGCGCGATCGCCGGTGTATGGACGGCATTTATCCTGCTCGGCTCGCTGATCGCCGCCGATAATCTCTTATGGCGACTGGCAAGCTTTATCGCGAACTTCGCATTTGTCGCAGTTACTGGCGACTTGCGGCGCGACCTGTTCCGCCACCTCACCGGGCATTCCCCCGGCTACTTCGCCGAGCGTCTGCCCGGCATGCTGACCAGCCGCATCACCGCAACCTCGAACGCCGTTTTCACCGGCGAGAACATGTTCGTCTGGAACGTTCTGCCGCCGTGCGCTGCGACGCTGGCCGCGATCGCGCTTGTATGCACGGTAAGCGCTCCTATGGCCGCAGGGCTCGCCGTTGTCGCCGGAATCATGGTCGGCATCATGTTCCGTCTGGCGGCCGCCGGCCGGCCGTTGCATCACGATTTCGCCAGCAAGGCGGCCGCGGTCGACGGTGAAATGACCGACGTTGTCTGCAATATGCCGCTGGTGCGCGCGTTCGGCGGCTTTTTGCGCGAGCATCGCCGTTTCGACGCCACCGTCGAACGCGAGATGGAGGCACGGCGTCGCAGCCTATTCTATCTCGAGAAGCTGCGCATCATCCACGCGCTGGTGACCATCGTGCTGGCGCTTGGCCTGCTCGCCTGGGCGATCATGCTTTGGCAGCGTGGCGAGGCGACAACCGGCGACGTCGTGCTGATCTGCACGCTCGGACTGTCGGTGCTGCACGCCACGCGCGATCTCGCGGTGGCGCTCGTCGATATCACGCAGCATGTCGCCCGCCTGTCGGAAGCGCTGGCAACGCTGCTCGTGCCGCACGAGTTGCGCGATCATCCGGAGGCGGCGCCGCTCGTCCGCCGCGGCGCGAGCGTCAAGTTCGAGCACGTCCATTTCCGCTACGGCGCGGGCCAGCACATTTTCGAGGATTTCAATTTGAGCTTCACGCCGGGCGAACGGGTCGGCCTTGTCGGCCCTTCCGGCAGCGGCAAGTCGACGCTGTTCGCTTTGCTGCAACGCTTCTACGACGTCCAGGATGGCCGCATTTTGATCGACGGGCAGGACATCGCGCGGGTGACACAAGAGAGCTTGCGGGAAGCGATCGGCGTGGTGCCACAGGATATTTCGCTGTTCCATCGCTCAGTGATGGAGAATATCCGTTACGGAAGACCCGACGCATCCGACGAAGAAGTGCTCGATGCGGCATTCGAGGCACGCTGCGACTTCATCGAAGATCTTCCGGACGGCATGCGTACGCTCGTCGGCGAGCGCGGGCTGAAGCTTTCCGGCGGCCAGCGCCAGCGCATCGCCATCGCGCGCGCTTTTCTCAAGAATGCGCCCTTGTTGCTGCTTGACGAAGCCACCTCCGCGCTCGACAACGAGTCCGAAGAGGCGATCCGCGAAGCATTGGGCCGCCTGATGCGCGGACGCACCGTGATCGCCATCGCGCATCGGCTCTCGACGGTGCGCAATTTCGACCGCGTCGTCGTGCTCCAGTTGGGAAAGGTTATTCAGGACGGCCCGCCCGATCTGCTGGTGCGCCACGAAGGCCTTTACGGTCGGCTTGTCCAGCGCGAAATGGACCGCCTTACCAGCCGGGCCGCCTAGCTAATCAGCGATGCAAAGTTGTTTCATGCCCTGCGCCCCGCGGGCGAGATCATTCGCCTGGAGCATGCCGGGTCAGCTAAGTTTCTCTTATTTTGGCTCCGCGCATTGACTTAGCCGTTCTTCATCACTGATTTCATTGCTGAAAGGCCGGCCTTTTGCCGGCGGTAAGCGACATGTCCGAAACCACCGTTAACGACCTTCGCCCGCAACGCGCCGACGGCGTCGTGGCGCCGATCAACGAGGATTGGCTGGCCGTCGTTCTCGGCCTATTTATCTTCGTGCTCGCGCTCGCCGCGCTGACCAATATCGACTTGATCGGCTGGGTGGTCACGACATCGGTTTGGGGCAATCTCGGCCAGTCGCTCAAAGCAACCTCGAAGGGATATGCGTCGCTCGGCGGCGTCGGCGCCCTGATCGCGACCTACGTAGCGCTTACGGTGGTGCTCGGGGCCGGCGCCGCATTGCTCAAGAGCGATTTGAAGCGCTTCGTGCTCGCCTTTACCGCCGTGTTCTGGATCGCCTATGCGAGCTGGGTGATCGGCAATTTCGCGCATTTCGCCGCGGTAACGCCGGCCGAGCAACAGAAGTTCGGGATCAATTGGTCGCTGAAACTGACCAACGAAGGCGGCTATATCTTCGCGCTCATCGCCGGGCTGATCATCGCCAATTTTTTCCCGCGCTTTGCCGATGCGGTCAAGGATGCGGTGCGGCCCGAACTCTACATCAAGGTCGCCATCGTCATTCTCGGGGGCGTCTTCGCGGTGACGGCGGCGGGACGGCTCGGTCTGGCGAGTTCCCTTATCCTGCGCGGCGTCGCCGCGATCGTGGAAGCGTATCTGATCTATTGGGCGGTGGTGTATTACGTCGCCCGCAAGTGGTTCGGCTTCAATCGTGAATGGGCGGCGCCGCTTGCGTCCGGCATCTCGATCTGCGGCGTATCCGCGGCGATCGCCGTTGGCGGCGCCATCCGCGCGCGGCCGGTCGTGCCGGTGCTGGTGTCATCGCTGGTGGTGATCTTCGCCGTGGTCGAAGTGCTGATCCTGCCGTTTCTTGCGCAGGCGTTTTTGGCGCACGAGCCGCTGGTGGCCGGCGCCTGGATGGGGCTGGCGGTGAAGACCGACGGCGCCGCCGTCGCCGCCGGCGGTATCACCGAATCACTGATCCTGGCGAAAGACGCGGCCGAGGGCGTCAACTATCAGCCGGGCTGGATCCTCGGCACCGCGGCGACCATCAAGGTTTTCATCGACATTTTCATCGGCATTTGGGCCTTCGTCCTCGGCTATATCTGGACCAACCACATCAACGTCACGCCCGATAAGGAAAAAGCAAGTGCGTGGGAAATCTGGCAGCGCTTTCCCAAGTTCATCATCGGCTTCGTGGTGACGTTTGCCGTCGGGCTCTATCTCGCACTCGGCACGCCGGCGGAGATCGCGAAGAACGTACCGGCGGCCATCGGCGAAGCCAACACCTTCCGTGTCATCTTCTTCATCCTCACCTTCTTCTCCATCGGCGTCCTGTCGAACTTCAAGACGCTGTGGCAGGAGGGCTTCGGCAAGCTCGCGGCGGTCTATCTGGTCAGTCTGTTCGGCTTTGTCGTCTGGGTCGGCCTGTTGATCTCGTGGATCTTCTTCAGCGGGATCACACCGCCTTTGGCCGGCTGAGAGATATTCAAGGAGCGCGCCATGGCCCAGTCGAATACCAGAGCGGACTTGCGCGAGGAATTGCGCGGCGCCGCCGTGGAACCCCTCTTGCCGATCGAGAAGAAACTGATTGGCTGGAGCCTGACCATCGGCCTCGTCCTTCTCGTCGGACTGGCCCTGCTCAATCACTTCGCGCCGGTGGCGTTCTAGGCGTGGGCGACCGCGGCTTGACGGCTCTCGCCGCGAAAGCGCAGTGTTCGGCCTCATCCGACGGCCAACGCCCGCGAAGCCAATCTTGAACGATCGCCGCGCCCACGCCTCGCACACATTCCCTGCCGCCGGCCCCGAGGAGGCCGGTCTTTCCGCAACCGGCCTTGCCCGGTTGACTGCGGTCATGCAGCGCGAGGTCGACACCCGACGCGTTCCGGGCCTATCCATGCTGATCGCGCGTGGCGGCAAGCTCGCCTATCGGCGCGACATCGGCGCGCTGCGGCCGGGCGGTCCGGCGCTCAAGGATGACGCCATCTTCCGCATTTTTTCCATGACCAAGCCGGTTGTCTCGGTGGCGCTGATGATGCTGGTCGAGGACGGACGGCTTCAGATTAGCGATCCGCTCGCGAAATTCGTCCCTGAATTTGCGTCGCCGAAAGTCGGTGTCGAGACCGACGGCAAGCTGGAACTGGTCCCGGCCAAACGGGCGATCACCATCCAGGATTTGCTGCGTCATACCTCGGGATTGACTTATGCCTTCACCGGGAATTCGGCCGTGCAGCGCCTCTACGGCGCCTCGCAATTGTTTGCGCCGGATCCCACCAACGCCAAGACGCTGCTTGTTTGCGATCTTACCACCGCCGAGTTTGTCGCCGAGCTCGCCAGGCTGCCGTTGCTCGATCAGCCGGGAGCGGCGTGGAGTTACAGCCATTCCACCGATGTCATCGGCCGCGTCATTGAAGTGGTTTCCGGACAAAACTTGGGCGCGTTTCTGCGCGAGCGCATCTTTGCGCCGCTGAATATGAGCAACACGTCCTTCGTCTTGAGTCCTGATAAGTACGAGCGCGTGGCCGAGCCGTTCGAGCGCGATCCCGATTCCGGCAAGCCGGTCCAGCTCATCGAGAAAAATACGAGGCAGCGCTTCGAGTCGGGCGGCAGCGGGCTTTGGTCGACCATGGACGATTACGCGCGATTTGCGCACATGCTCTATCTCGGCGGCACGCTGGGCAACGTCCGCATCATCGGACGCAAGACGCTTTCGTTCATGACCTCCGATCACCTCGGCCCGGGGGTCCGCAACGGCAACCCGTCGCTGCTGCATCCCGGCTATGGTTTCGGGCTCGGCTTCGCCGTGCGCCGGGAGCCCGGCCTGTCCTCGACCGCCGGGACGCCGGGCGAATTCTACTGGGGCGGGCTCGCCGGCACGGTGTTCTGGATCGCGCCGCAGGAAGAGCTGATCGCGATGATGATGATCCAGGCGCCGGGACAACGCGACTTTTACCGCCAGCTGTTCCGCAATCTCGTCCACGCAGCGCTGGTTTAGCGGCCGCGCCATTCCATCAGGTGGCCCTCGACGTCACCGCCAGGACCGCGCTGGCGACGGCATAAGCGCCGACGCTGATGAGGATCGGCAACGTGTAGCTGCGGCTCACATCGAAGGCGAAGCCGGCGGCGCTAGGGCCGATCAGCGCGCCGAACGCCACGCTGGTGTAGAGAATGCCGATCAGGCTCGACACATGGCGCCCGCCGAAATAGTCGATGACCACAGCGGGCGCGAGCGCGACAAAGCCGCCATAAAACACGCCGTAAGCAAGCGCGAACAGCGCCAGCGGCCAGAGACTGACGGAGAAAAACCAAATAACGAACGACAGCCCCATGCCGACAAACATCAGCAAGAACGACAGCGGCCGGCCGAGCCGATCGGCGACGCCGCCGAGCAGGAAACGCCCCGCGGTGCTGCCGACACCAATGGCGCCGACGAGCAGGACCGCGGCCGACTGCGCGACGCCGTGGTCGAGCGCATAAGGGACGAGGTGAACGAAGGGAACGAACAGGCCGAACGAACAGATAAAGCAGGCGGCATAAAGCCCGACAAACCGCCGCGACGTGAGAACTTTCGCCAGAACGGCTTCCGCCGAACCGCTTGCGGGGATGGTTGATCCCGCCGCGTCGCCGTCCGGCGCGAGCCCGCGCCGGCGGGGATCGTCCTCGATCAAGACCGCCATTCCCGCGCCGGCGACAGCAGAAAAAGCGCCGAAGGCCAGATAGGTTTCGCGCCACCCCAGCGTTCCGATGAGCAACGAGGCAATCGGTGGCACGACCAGCGTGCCGACCCCAATGCCGCTAACGGCAAGGCCCGACGCAAAGCCGCGGCGCCTGACGAACCAGCGTTGCACCGCGGCGATCGCCGGCACGTAGGAGCAGCCGATGCCGAGCCCGACGCCGAGCCCGTAGGCTAGATAAACTGCGCCCAGGCTTCGCGCCATGCTCGCCGCGGCCAAGCCGATTCCGATCAGCACCATCCCGGCGACCGCAAGACCCTTCGCGCCCCAACGGTCGGCCAGCGGGCCGGTCACGACGCCGAGCCCGAAATAGAGAAATCCGGCAAGCGAGAACACCAGCGACACCGAGCCGCGGGAGGCGGCGAAGTCATGCTGGAGCGGAATGAGAAAGGCGCTAAACGAATAGGCGCTGCCGAAACCGACGAAGGTCACCGCAAAGGCGCCGGCGACAACGAACCATCCGTAGAAGATGCGCGGATCGGACACCGGCGGGTCAGTCGTCGTAGGTCTCATGCACGGCGACGGCGCCCTGCTTCCAATAGGCGGCGGCCTTGACGCGGTCCTTGCGCAGTCCGCGCTCGTCGACGAGATGCCGGCGCAGCGCCTTGGCGGTGGCGGCCTCGGCGGCGACCCAGGCATAGCCTTCGCCGGACGGCAGCTTCAACTCGGCGATCGCCTTTTGCAGCAGCGGTTGGCTGCCCGGCGCGGCACCGTTGCGACGCAGCCAATGCGTCTCCACTTGGGCACGCGACGTGAACCGCTGCTCCTCGCCGGCATCGGCCACCTCGGCGACGACGAACGCACGCGCCGTGGCGGGCAGCTCCTCCAGCCGGCGGCCGATCGCCGGCAGGGCGCTTTCATCGCCAGCGAGCAGATACCAATCGAAATCGTCGGGCACGATGAACGAGCCGCGCGGACCGCCGACGCCGAGAAACTGTCCGGGGCGCGCTTGTGCCGCCCAGGCCGTCGCCGGCCCCTCGCCGTGCAGCACGAAGTCGATCGTCAGCGTGTTTGCCGCGGCATCGTAACGGCGCGGGGTGTAGTCGCGCGCCGCCGGCGGCGTCACGCCTTCGGCATAGACCGGCCCATTGGGGGTTTGCGTCGGCAATGCCGGCTTGTCTTGCCCGAGCCGCGGGAAGAATAGTTTGACATGGTCATCATGGGCGGCGCTGACGAAGCCGGAAAGCTCGTCACCGCCAAAAACGACGCGCGCCATCTTTGGCGTGATGCGGTTCACGTCGCCGACTTGCAGCAGCCGGCGTTTCGCTTCGTGGCGAACCCGGCGGGCGGTACGTTCCTTCGTTTCCGACATCGCGGACATGGCAACCCTTTCCGATCAGTCCGTCATTGGAACATAGGCGCGATTTTCGTCATATCAGGGCGTCATTTCGCCCGAAAGCGCAGCGCGGCAACGCGGCCATACCCAAAACACGGTGCCGGGGCGCCATACCGGCGGCCCCGATGCGCGGGTCCGGGTTTGATTTGTCCAAGGTTTTTGCGGCGGGTGACACAAATTGGTTGCGGGGGTAGGATTTGAACCTACGACCTTCAGGTTATGAGCCTGACGAGCTACCGGGCTGCTCCACCCCGCGCCAATATGCGTCAAGTCTCGCTTTTGCGGGCCCGACATCGGTGAAAGGCATGTAGCAAGCGCCCCCCAACAAGGGAAGTGCAGCGCGCCCGATTTTTCGCCATACTGTCATCCATTACCCATCGGACTGTCATGCACGCCTCTCTAGAAGCGGTAATGGGGGACAAACCTGCCTTGCAGCCGAAGGCTGCAATCGGGCCGGCCGTGCGCGCCATCGCGGCGCATATTCTCGAAAATGCGCGGACGGCGATCACCGATCCGGAGCGATCGAACCAGGACGCGGTGCACGATTTCCGGCGCGCCATCAAGCAATGGCGCGCGCTGATGCGGCTGTTGCAGCCTTTCATCCCCGACGCGGTGCAACTGCGGCAAGAAGCGCGCGAGCATGCACGCTCGCTGTCGCGGGCGCGCGACGGCCAATCGGCGCTCAACGCGTTCGACGACCTCCTCAAAAAGGGCATGGTGCTGTCGGAACGCTCGACCGCGACCATCCGCGGCCGCATCGAAAAGATCCGCGGCAGCGAGGAGCAGGCGGTGCTCACGCCGGAGCTGCGCGATGCGATCATCGCCTGGCTCGATGCGACGATGGGGGCGATCGAAGGCTGGCCGCTTGATCCGTTCGATTTCAGTTCGATCGCCCAGCGCCTCACCGCCGGCTACCGCGCCGCGCGGGGGGCTATCCCGCGCGATTGGGCGCAGGCCAGCGCCGAGGACTTGCATCACCTACGTCAGCGCGTGGTCGATCATCGCTATCAGATGGAGCTGATCGAGCCGCTGTGGCCGCGCCACGGGCGGATGTGGACCGAAGAGGCCGAAAGGTTGCGCGACCGGCTCGGCCGCTGCCAGGACCTGGAAATTCTCAAGCGGCTCACCGGACCGCATCAGCCGCTGGCGCACTGGCGCTCGCGGCTGACGCCGGCCTGCGCCGAACGCACGACCGAACTTTCGCACCGCGCCGCGCGCATTGCGCTGCGGCTGTTCGCCGAAAAGCCCAAAGCGTTCCGCCAGCGGCTGGAAGCTTTGTGGGAGCACGGGCGGTAGAAAAACGTCGTTCCGGAAGCAAACAAAAAGCCCGCCGCGGAATTACCACGGCGGGCTTTTGGATTCGATATCGTGATGAGGAATGTTCCGTCCTTGGCAGGCCTGGCAGCGACCTACTCTTCCAAACCTTGAGGTTTAGTACCATCGGCGCAGAGGACTTTGACGGCCGAGTTCGGGATGGGATCGGGTATAGGCTCCTCGCTAT
>Ga0116223_10001466_pt1 | contig 24012 bp, 24 predicted proteins | sample Sb_taG_3_FD_90092 | JGI IMG/M metagenome (GOLD analysis project Ga0116223, IMG submission 90092) | Peat soil microbial communities from Weissenstadt, Germany - Sb_50d_a_PC metaG | ecosystem: Environmental > Terrestrial > Soil > Wetlands > Peat | place: Germany: Weissenstadt | collected 2010-09-21 | reverse complement strand
TCAGCTACGGTTTGCATGGTCGTCTCCAGAGTGGGTGGTCGCAACCTCACTCTGCCAGAGCGCCGGTCGCTATCCACCTCCCCATGGGATCTTGATCGGCTCGGGCGTCGCCAGCGTGCGCAGAAAGTTGCCGAGATTGTAGGCCAGTGCGTGAAGCTGAAGGTGGACCGCGTTGGCGGCGAACAAACGGCGTGAATTCACGCGTGAACCATTTACGTTGAAAGAATTTCACCTAGCAGCGATGAGGCGGCCGCAACATCATCCAGCACAGACATTCCCCTCAATCCCTGATGGACAAGGTGGACGGCAACGGTGCGGGGAGGTGATGAGGTCCAACAGGCGCAGGCCCGGATCGCTGAACAGCTTCACCTGCGTCCAATGCACAGGATAGAATACATCGATGGGTTGGGCGCTTTCGTCGAGGCCGTGTTCGAGGATGTGATTTGTAAGGGCATCGGGTCCGGCCGCCCCGTGCGGAAGAGACCGAAGCTTGCTAAGCGGAGCCTCCTTGATCTTCCGCAGATCTTCCAGCACAGGGCAATCAACCGGCAGTTTGAGTACGGCATTGTTGATGGCGTAGCAGTCTTCTCGGCCAAATATGCGTTCGACGTCCTCGATCGGCTTCAGGTAGAATATGTCACAGTCTACATAAACGCCAAGATCGGCAGTCGGCAGCAAGCAGTTCATAGCGAAGCAGATCCGAAAAGGTTGCGAAGGTTCCGCGGACATCATCGCGGAACACAATGCTCTCTGGTAGCAATAGCCGCGCGTCGACCAGCTCAAACGCCATCAGGGACATCCGAGGGCGATGCATAGCAGTGCAGCGCCACGCGGTGCGCATGGCGCAAGAACGAGCGCAAGCATGCGGCATTCATGGGGCCCGGTTTGGGCCCGATCCAGATCGCGTTGATTGTAGGCAGTGTCATTCGCCGATTCGTTCATGGTAAATTGGATCCGCCCCGATCGGGTGTTCCAGGTAGAATGTTAGCCGGATTCCCCAGATGAATCCCGAAACGGCTCGAATATTCGCGCTTTTCCCGCCTTCCTGCAAGACAGACGCGCGGTGCGGATGGATGCCATTCACGTCGGCAACCTGGACAGTCGAAGGTGGCTGACTTGGCCATTTTCCCTGGCATTGGGAGGCACTCCTCCCATCGGTTGCCCTTGAATGCATAACTACCGAACGCCTCACGCCGGCGCGGGTGGGTGGCTGCGGCCGCAGTTCCGCGATGGGGCGTCCAAGTCCAGAGCGCGTTCGCGAGAGCGTCCAGCGCTGGCCTGCGCTGCACCGGCACACCAAGGAATACGAGTTCGCCTGTCACGGACTTGCAACGGACAGCTTTGGTGCCGACGATGTGGCGGCGCGGCTCTCTCGTTAGCGCCGGACGCTGAACGCTTCGGCTTAGGTCGTTTCTCTCTCCCGCCGCAGCACCTTCCGCTCGAATTCGTCTTCGCCCCAATCGCCAACGAAAATCCGGGGCAATCGCAGCAGGTCATCGGAGGGAGAGATGCTCTCCGCGACCGTAGTGCAGGCGAACTCGAACCCGGCAGTACGGACCGCCGCAGCAGATGATTCATCGAGATCGCCGAAGGGGTACGCAAAACCCGGGACCGGGCCGCCGGTTAGTTCTTCGCAGGCCCTGCGGCTCTCGGCGATCTCCCGCTGCTTTTCCGCGTCGCCGAGCATAGGCAAGGACGGGTGGGTGACCGTATGGGCGCCGATATCGATAAAGCCGGGATCGAAGAGGCGGCGCACCTCGTCGGGGGTGAGGCTCCGATCACACTCCCTCGCGTCAGCGTTCGTGCCTGCCCAGGCAGCCAAGTCCTCAAGAACCAGTCGGCGCTCGTCGGGTTGGAGCAGCCTCAGGAGTCGCCAGATTGCAAACTGAAGCTCGGAGCGAGTGACTAGGTCACCCCGTTCATGCTGCGACGTCGGCTGCGTCCGTTCGCTCGTCAGTCGCCAAGAATGACGTCTGCCGCAAATTTCGAGCGTCAAATCGTCGGGAAGCAGCTCGGTTTCAAGAACGACGCGTACCAACACATCCCACCAGAACTCCTTCCCGTTGCCGATTGCCGCCGTGGTCAGAAAGATCGTCGCCGGACAATCATGCTTCTCCAGCAGTGGCTTCCCATTAAGCAGTACATCAGCATAGCCATCGTCGAAGGTCAGCGCCGCGACATCGACGGGCATCTTCCCGCTCTTCAGTTCACCAACGAGCCATGACAGGGGCACGACGTCACGTGCGTTACTCAATAGTTCCAATTGTTCGGAAAAATGCTTCAGGGTGACGCCGAGCAACCACGGATCACATGCGAGCGTGCTGACACGATGATAAATGAGAAGAATTGGTGACATCATCGAGTGACCGCAATCGACGGGAGAACGTTTTTCGATGGCTCCATAAATCGAAATCCGCCCCCCTAGTGCACCAAGTTTAGCGCCTATCGCCCTTTCGTGACTTTTTCAAGGATATTGGCGGCCGCCGCGGTCCAGACGAAAGGTTTGGATTTTCTTTGAGGCGCATTAGAGTCCAATCTTCTGGGAACGGCGGACGCAAGACGCGAAGAAGGCGCTCTGATCGACAATTTCGCGATTCCATCATGTTTGCCTTAAGGTGGCGATGAACGAACGTTTGCTCTGCGTTATGATTGCCGCTAATTGCGAGGTGGGCGCGCTGATGCCGACCGGCAAATACGTGCACCGTCCGCGCTGTTGCGTCAGATCGGCAACGTTGGAAGATTGAGATCGGCGGATGATTTAAAATGGATAAGGTCCTGGTTTCAGTGATCGTCCCGGTGTACAATATGAGTGCGTACATCGAGGAATGTATCCATTCCCTTTTCGCGCAATCTCTAAGAGGGCTTGAAATTATCGCCGTGGACGATGGCTCGACAGATGATTCTGTTCGGATCGTGAAATCCATGCGCGTACCTGACGGAGTCTCGCTTGTGGTGCATCAGCAACAAAACAGCGGCTTGTCGTCGGCACGCAACGCCGGAATGCGACTGGCAAAAGGGCGTTGGATCGGGCTCGTCGATGGAGATGATTGGGTTGAGCCTGACATGTACCTGGAGATGCAAAGGAAAGCCGAGCGATTGAACGTCGATTTTGCAATTTGCCGCGGGTGTTTCGTCGATCACACAACGCGAGCTGTCCGGCCAATGCAGGACCGCGAACGCTGGGATGCCTTGGTTGGCAAGGGCAGGAACCTCTTTGATCCGCGGAAGACTCCTGACCTTTTCATTTTGGATACGTCGGCGTGTCGCCGTCTCTATCAGAGAGCCTTCCTACAGCGCCTGGATTTTCGATTTGCCGACGGTTTTCTGTTTGAAGACATCCTTACAAATTATCAATTGATGCTGAATTCGTCGCGCGTGTTGCTAGTGGATCGGGATTTCTATTGTTATCGAGTGGGTCAGGGCAATCGCATTACCGGCCGACGCGACACGCAGGTTCTCCAAATTCTGGAGATTATGAACCGGGTCATGGATCTGTTATTCGAGAAGAAGGCGGGTGCCCAGACCTGGGCGCGATTCATTTGGTTTCAAAACTGGGTTTTGCTGTGGCTGTGTGATCAAATCGACGGGGCGTATACGAACCATTTTGCGCGCGGCGCCTGCAAGATCGCCGGCCGCTTTCCGGCGGAAGGTATCCAGCTCTATCGAGAGATTTTCGCCGACGACAGGAGATCGCAATTGGGTGTGGCGCTGCAGCTCGTCGGCTCCAGCAATGCATATGCGGCAATGGCGAAGTCGCGTGACGTCGCGCCAAGATTCGCCGCTATGCTGCTGTCGCGTGGGTCGGATCGCTTCCTGCAAATGAAGCCGCAACTGCTTGCGCGTTGCGTCTGGACGATCCGATCCAGAGCCGATCGGCTGATGCGCCGCGGCGAAACGACGCAATAGGTCGGGATGGGCGAATCATGCCGGATCTATTTGCCGATCTAACCTTCGCGCTCACGCTTGCGCTGGGCGAAACGGGCCGGCGAGACAGCAATCTCGATCGGGCCAAGATCCTAATGGATTCTTGTACGAAATTTGTGAGTCCGGCGGGCAGGCGCGAGTTTCTCGTTGTCACGAGGCCGCAGGTCTTGAGCAAGGTGCAGCGAAATCTTTGAACCCTATCGAAAGAATCTGGAAATCTCCTTCTTGGATGAAACGACTGTTTGTCCGTTGCTGGGGATTAACCTGGATACGGCAAACGAGTGACCGTCGCCGAATCTCGGCTGGTACCGGCAGCAATTGCTCAAGCTGGCGATGCACGCCTGCATCGGACACTTCTTTTTACATGACGCTGGACGCCGACATCATTTTCAGCAAGCGGCTACGCTCGGACCAATTGTTCTCCAATGGTTGCGCGATCGTGAACGCCGATTGCGCCGAAGATTATCTGGCGATCTATAATGTCGAGACCGCACAACTTGAAAGCGGTATTAAGTCCCACCGTTACGTTGATGCGGAGCGCGTCTTGCAATTGATGCGCAAGCCGGGAATCAAGAATCGCTTTTGCGGAGAAACCCCGGTCATTCTGTCGAAGGCGATCCTTGAGGGATTGATGTCGCACGTTGCGCAGATCTATCGGGAGCCGTGGCCGCAGGTTTTGCTGTGCTGTTCGCCCTGGACGGAATGCCCTTGTATTTTTTATATGCGGATTGGCGCGGATTGCTGCATAAGTATCATTCAATCGGTGGACCGGAGTCGATCTTGAGCTTGTCGCAGAGTCCTTGGTTGGGCCTGGAGCGCTACCGGGATGGCAGGTCGCTGAAAAGTTGGCGAGTTGACCGCGTCTTCGATCCGTCTTCGCCGGGTGTGGCGGTGGCGGTTCAATCCTATCTCGGCTACGACGTTGCGGAAGTCCGGGCGAAGGTGGGTGCGTTTCTGAGGCAATGACATTGGGCGGTAAAATCGGGCGAGATTGGGACGCGTTCCCAGGCGAATCTCCTGCGCCGCGCTGAAGTGACCGGTGGGCAGATTTCATTCGGCCAGCAATGACACGAGTCAGCATCATTATTCCCGCGTTCAACGCCGCCGCGACACTCAACGCAACGATTGAGAGCGTAGTCGGCCAGCGCCGTTCTGACTGGGAAGCGATTATTTTCGACGACGGTTCCACGGATATGACCGCGGACATTGTCCGCGCCTGGTGCGAACGTGATCCGCGATTGCGACTTCTGACGGGGCCGAACCGCGGGTGTGCGGCTGCCCGGAACGAAGCCGCGCGTCACGCGAAATCGCCGTGGCTGCTTTTCCTCGACGCCGATGATCTCATCCGAGAGGACCATTTTGCCCTCACGCTGGCCGCGGCGGACGGCAATCCGGCGCCTGATATAATCTATGGCGCCGGAGCGAGACTGACGTCGGACGGCCGCATGGGCGCACCGGAAATTCCGCCTCGCAGCCAGCATTTCAGGCACTTGGCTTCGTTCAATTTGTTTTTCTTGAATGCTTGTCTCATCCGGCGTGCGGCGTTCGAAGAGACCGGCGGTTTCGATTCGACCTTGGCTACTTGCGCGGATTGGGACATGTTGCAGCGATTCGCTAGAGCAGACGCGCCGGTTGTTGCCGTTGACGGCTGGCTTGCGATCTGCCGCATGCGGCCAGACTCCATGTCGCGCAAGGCGGAGTCCCTGTTTGACAACGCGCGCGAAGTAATCCTGCGCGCCCATCGGCGGGATTCCCGGGTCGCAAAACCGGCCGGCGAATACGCGGAAGGTCTTCCAGCCGTGCTGGCGGGTGCGGCCATTGCCGAAATCGCGATCTGGTGCGCGGCGCGGATGGTCGGCGCCGGAATGGATGCCGCGTCGTTGTTGCAGCGCATCGAGTTCGCGCCCGTCACTGATCTCGAAAACGACCGCTCCGTTTCCATGATGCAACGCGGCGTTCTGCTTGGCGGCTGTGCGTTGCAAGAGGATTGGACAGCGCTCTGGCCGATGTACCGGAACTCCATTCAAAGTTCGTTTGCGATCGTCGAACACCGCTGCGCGCTTCCAGGATTCGCATCCCGGTGCATGGAGGAGCTCGAACGACGATCGGGAGCGCGCCTCGGCCCCAACGATGCGAGGCAAAGGACAGGTGATAGGATTCCCTGGAGAATCGCCGTTCCTAAGGTCGGCGAGGTAGAATTCGGCGATTTCCTCAGGCTGAAGCCGGTCAGCACGGTCTGGGGCTTCGATCGTGGCGAACCCGTCGATAGGCTCTACATCGAGTCTTTCTTGCAACGCCATTGCGAGGACGTGCGTGGACGAGTTCTCGAGGGTGCCCCCATTTATTACACGCACCGTTTTGGCGGTGAACGGGTGACTCGCAGCGACGTTCTTCATGTCGACGCTGGAGTGCCAAACGCGACGATTATTGCCGATCTGGCGGCGGCGGATCACGTCCAATCCGATCTCTTCGACTGCATTATCCTCACCCAGACGCTGCAATACGTATTTGATCTGCGCGCCGCGATCACCACTCTGTGGCGGATACTCAAACCGGGAGGAGTGTTGCTTCTCACCGCGCCCGGGATATCCCAGATAGACGATGATCGGTGGGGGCATGGCCGGTATTGGTCGTTCACGGCGCCAAGCGTGCGCCGGCTGCTGCTCGAGTGCTTTCCCGTCACTGCGGTCGAAGTCGAGAGCCGGGGAAACGTCATGTCGGCGATCGCGTTCCTGCAGGGGCTGTCGCAGCAGGACGTTTCGTCGCTCCGGTATCAGGTCGATGATCCGCTTTATCCGGTTATAATTCTCGCGCGAGCGGCGAAAGCGAACGACGGCGGTAGCGCCAAGTCCGGTTCTTTAGAGTCTGTCCGGAGACTTCAGGCTCGATTACAGAGTTTTCTAAGCATGAGGCGGATTGGGGCGAGGCGCAAGAATGCCAGCGCCCTTCGATTGAGGTTCTCCCAATCCTTGGCGAGTCTTCGGCAGCGATTGAGCAAGCGATGGTGCGCTCGACGATCCTGCGTTTGGGCAAGACCGCAAATCCGACGACCCGATCGGAACGTTTGACGATTTCAACGTCGAGATGCGGGAGAACTTTTGCAAGCAGCTTTCGCAAATTGCGGTTCCTGATAGCCGCCGTCGGCAAAGAGCGTCTTCAAAAAGGGTGACCTGCGCCCCTTCTTTCATCCAGTTTGAGGTAGAGCCAGAAGGTCATTTGAGCCGCGTTGGCTGGTGATGCAACGGGAGGGGGCGCGGAGCCCGACGGCAGCTCAAGTGACCCGTCCCGTTGCATCACGGGATCGCTGGGTTTGGCGAAGACGGCAGGCGGCACATTGCCGATGGCACTGTGCGGCCGGACGGAGTTGTAGTCATCTTTCCAGATTCAACGCCTCGCGAGCATGAGCGAGCGAGGCAAACAGAGTCTCGTTCAACAGCTCATCTCGGAGCCGCCCGTTGAAGCTCTCGATGAACGCGTGTCGGTTTGCCGGCCACGATGTAGTGCCAATCGATCTGGGTCTCTTGTGACCATCCCAGGATCGCCATGCTGGTCAGCTCTGTGCCGTTGTCGCTGACGACCGATAACGGCTTGCCGCGCCGGGCGATGACGGCATCGAGCTCGCGACCGACCCGCACGCCTGACAAGGACATATCGGCAACCAGCGTGAGGCACTCGCGGGTGAAGTCGTCGACCACGGCCAGAATGCGAAAGCGCCTGCTGTCGGTCAGCGTGTCGCTCAGGAAGTCGAGCGACCAGCGTTGGTTCGGGCCCTGTGGCAAAGCCAAGGGAGCCCTTGTTCCCAGCCCCCTTTTGCGCCCGCCATGGCGGCGGACCTGGAGCCGTTCCTCCCGGTAGAGCCACCTCAGCTTCTTATGGTTCACCAGCGTTCGCTCGCGTCGGAGCCAGGATTAGCAGGCGCCGATAGCCAAACCGGCGACGCACAGGGGCAAGCTCGCGCAGCCGGGCACGCAGAGGGGCGTCGTCAGCGCGCACGCTGCGGTATCGCATCGACGTTCGATCCGCCTTGATCACCTGGCACGCCCGGCGCTGGCTCACCTCATAGACTTGGCAGAGGTGCGCCACAGCTTGCCGCTTCACGACGGGCGTCACCATTTTTTGCGCTGAGGTCCTTCAACATCGCGTTGTCGAGCATCGCCTCCGCTAGCAGCTTTTTCAAACTTGCGGTTCTCGTCTTCCAGGACCTTCAGCCGGCGCGCGTCGGAGACTTCCAGCCCGCCATACTTCGCCTTCCACTTAAAAAATGTCGCGCTGCTGATGCCGTGCTTGCGGCAAACATCTGCCGTCTTCACACCAGCTTCATGCTCGCGCAGGATCCCAATGATCTGCTCTTCCGTGAACCTCGATCGCTTCATCGTCCGTCCCCTCTCAGGTGGCGGACTCTACTCAAATCTGGAGGAAGTTCAGGGGCTCAGGTCAACTGCCACGGCTGATGCGCAGAACTTCTGCCTGCTTTGTGATTGGCAGATCGTGCTCAGGGTCGATCATCGCTTTGCGCTCAGCAATCCCGCCTTGTTGAGCGCTCGCTCTAAAAAATCGTTCTCCAGCGTCAGCTCTCCGATCTTGGCATGGAGAGACTTCAAATCGATCGTCGGCACATGGAAACCAGCGCGCGCATCGGAACCGAACACCCCGCAAGCCGCTTCCAGAAGCTGTGTCTTCCACGATGTGATCTGATTGGGGTGGACGTCGGACTGCTCTGCAAGCTCAGCCAGTGTTCGATCGCCCTTGATGGCGGCAGGCGCTACCCTCGCCTTGAAGGCCGGCGTGTGGTTCTGGCGGGGTCGTCTGCTCATTGTATCTCCTGATTCGCTGGGCACACCGTGCCCGCTGTCAGGCAGAAACTCCAGCTATCGTCCTGTGCAGATTTCCGAGACCAGCTCTTAGCGCTCTCCATATTTGCGGAGATGCTCAATGGCCGCCTCGCGACCATAAACAAATTCTACACCTAGCTCCCGAAGTTATGGCGCGAGATATCTTTTAATCGCTCAGCACCCAGTGATAATTAGAAAGCTCATGATCTGATATGAAAAAGATCCTATAGCCCTTCCCGAGAAGACTTTTCATGATTGAAAAAGCTTAGCGGAACCCTGTTGTTCTCCGGCATTGGAATGCGCCACTCAACCATCAGGACCCATTTGGACACTCATGACTGATGTAACTAGGTTGCTCATCATATACGGGCTCGCGGGGCCCGTGCGGTGTCAGGGCTTTAGCAACTACTACCCACTCCGAGCTCGCCACCCGTGCAGCAGCCGCTTCGCCGCGCGAAGCGGTGCGGTAATTCGCCATGAGATCGAACCAGTCATCGCATTGAGGCTGTCGCTCAGGCGCCGACGTTCTTCGACTACCGCGTAATGCAGGCGGCTACGTTCAGCATCAAGATCGTCACCGCCCGCGGAGGCCGAGGTCAGATCTCGCTCCCAATTTATTGATTTCATGAGGCCCGCGCCGACAAGATCGTCGTCTTTCGAGTACTGCTCTGTGCATTCCGAGCGTAGATCGGAGCCTACCCACTGAGCGTAAATCCCGTATTCTGCGCCACGCTGCCAATGTTGGCCCTCAGCCAGAGCTTCTCTAACCTTTTCGGGGAATCTTCCGATAAGTTTTCTGTGAAGGAGGCGGGCGAAACATTCGGCTCCATTTGAATAATGCGGAAGTGGGAAATGAGCGTTCGCGAAAGCAGTCTCGCGATTGTAAAAGACCAAAGGATATTTCGACAGACACGGGCAATAGGATAGCCCTAGGTTGGCAGCCATGCGGTACCTCGGGCCGCCCTTAAGCCCCAAGCCGGAATCCCAATGCCACGCGAGATCGGGCGTAGCATCAAAACCCAAGCTGCCATCCTCTAGTTCGTAAAGATCGACCATCGGCGCGAACAATTTTGTAAGCCGGCGCTGCTGCAAATGAGCAATTAGGTCTGGAATTGGATGATCGGAGCACCCCGCATAAACGAGACGTTCATCGATATCTACGACCAGTACCCAGCAATCCATCGCCATTCGGCGAATAAGACCGTCGATCCAAAGGCCTCCAAAATTGTTTTTGGCGTAGCTATCCTCCGTCCAATAGAGTTCGACATCCGGTTGAGATCGCAATATTGGATCTGACCCGTCCGTTGAACCATTGTCTACAATGACGAAGCGTTGCACGCCGAGTCTCCGGTAGTGATCCAAGAAGCCGGGAAACAGGTCAGCCTCATTCCTTGCGACGCAAAATAACGTCAAGCCATTTCCGCTCGGGCCTCTTTTCAGTAGAACGAGGCTTTCTCGGGTTCTTTCCGCAGCTTCCCGATAGGCATCGAGACTTGGCCACGTCTCTTCGTTGCCGCGGACAAGTTGGTTTTCCAAAGTGGTCCCTTCAGCAAAGAAAAAGCACCAGTTTCCCTAGTGTCCTTGAGAGGACTCGAACCTCCACGGCTTTCACCACTGGTACCTGAAACCAGCGCGTCTACCAATTCCGCCCTCAGGGCAGGGCGTCTTCCATAGCGGCCGGTTCGGCGCCTTGTCAATCGGCAAGGCGAACCGTGTCGCCTTGGCGTGCGCGACGGTTGTGGCGCTGGCGCTCGACGGGAAGGTCAAGAGCGGCGCCCCTTATGAACTCGGTGGTCCGGGAGTGCGGAGCCTGCGCGAGATCATGGCCTTCGTTCTGGCGGTGACGGAACGCAGACGCCTGCTTGTCCCGATCCCATTCGGGCTGGCGAAGCTGATCAGCCCGAGATCGCCATGAAATTATCGTTCGGCCTGTTTCCGGAAGCCTTCGCGCCGACCCGCGATCAGATCGAGCTTCGCCGGTATAATGTGGTTTCAGCCGAAGCTTCCGCCGAAGCCCGGACGCTTCCGGGCCTCGGAATCGCGCCCGAATCCTAGCGAATGTGTCGCCGGATTGGCGCGCGCATAATGCGTGCGGCATTGGGACGATGACGCCACGCGCTCCCCGCTCGACGATCCGCAAGCGCAAGAGCGACGCCGCCGTTGATCGCGTCCCCGGCCATCCTGAGCGTCGGCACGACCGACGCCAGCCCTGAGCCTTTCGAAACCGCGCTGCCCGACTGGATTCCGCCTTGCCTGCCGACCGCTCGTTGAGTGGCCGCCCCACATCTGCAAGCGCACACGGCCCGTGCTCGTTCTTCACGAGCGCAAATCCCGCGTGACGCTTGCGGCGAGGCTCATCGGAAAGACCGCCGCTGAAACCATTTCGGTCATGCTGGCGGTCTTCGACCGCATCGTATCAACGCTGCGCAAGTCCATCACTTTTGATAATGATACCGGCTTTCGCACAGCATGCTCTTCTAAGGACCATGCGCGCCGTGACCACTTGGCTCTGTGACGCCTACGCGTCATGGCAGAAGGGCGGAGTCGAAAACGCGCCAATGGCCGATTACGACGCTGGTTGCCGCGTCACATCGACATCGACAAAGTGTCGGATGAGGAAATCCAGGACATCGTCCTCACCTCCAATCTCACGCCAAGGAAATGCCTCAGCTTCAAGACGCCGTTCCAGGCAATCCTAAAAGAACTTGGCAAAGACGTGCAAATGCGGTTCTCATAGACCCGTTGCACCTCGCTGCAGAATCCACGAATCTCTGGGCGGCGTGGTTGCGTGCAGACACGGCTTGGCGAGAGGAGGACCGGGCAATGTACGGCTGGGCTAAGAAGATAAGGCACGCCTTGCCGGCTATCGGATCCGAAAAGCTGTCGTTTGTGCTCACCTTGGCTCTGGGCGGGACCGGCCGTTCCGGAAATGAGCTGGAGCGCGCTGCCATTCTGCTTGACTCTGTGGTCCGGCATGTGCCCCGGGAAGAGATATCCCGGTTTTTCATCGTCACCCGCCCCGGGGACTTGGGCGTGGTCCAATCTCGCTTTGGGCCTTACGTCGAAAGGTGCCGCCTCATCTTCATCGACGAAAATTCCCTGTTCCCCGCTCTCAGGCACGACCCGCCGACGCCAAACCTTTGGCCCCACCCGGGCCTCGGATGGCACCGGCAGCAGATCCTTAAGTTGATGGCCCACCAGATAGTGGATACGCCATTCTACATGACGCTGGACTCCGACGTGATTTTTACAAAGCCGTTTCGTACTAATAATTTCGTTACGGATCGGAGATCGCTCATCAACACAGAAACCGACTCTGACTATGCGCGTCTGTATGGCTCGGACTTTGGCGCCACCGAGGCCAAAGTTAAGCAGTGCAGGTACACTGATGCCGAGCATCTCCTGACGCTGAAGCGCACCAACTCCAGCCTCTGGTACGGCGAGACGCCCGTCATCCTGTCACGCGTTCTTGTGCACAACCTGCTCACGCACCTTGAGGAAACATGGGGGCGGCCCTGGTCGCAGGTACTGCTCGATAACTTGGCTTGGACAGAGTATGCGCTCTATTTCACCTATGCAGAAGCAAGCGGTCGCCTGGACAAGTTTCACCGGGCAGGCGACTGCGACACCGTTATGAACTTCTCGCAGAGCCTATGGTGGGGGCCCGACCATTATCGCGATCACCGTACTCTCGATAGCTGGCCTGTCAACGAGGTGTTCGCATCAACCGCGCCCGGCTGCTGTGTAGTCGTCCAGTCATACGTAGGATATGATCCTGCGCATGTTAGGATGCGCGTAGAGCCGTTTATTGGCCACGTTCTTTCGTCCACTCAGCCATTTGACGGTCGTCGGCCACCCGGTTGCTCCGGACCACGGCCAACGTGAGCGTTACTCCTTCCAACTGCGCGGTATGTGCGCGGCGCCTGCCGCAAAAAGCGGAGACACATCCGCGCCCAAATCAACAGCGAAAATGACCGTCGCGCCGCAGCGGCGGTCGCGGTAATATGCAGTTGCTGAATGATCGGCGTGCGTTTCGATGGGGCGTTGAGGACAAGCTCGCAATGATCGGCCATGACCCCGCCTTTGGCGCCGGTAAATCCGATGGTGCGCAGTCCCTTATGGTGCGCCGTCTGGAAGGCAGCGACGATATTCGGCGAGCGGCCCGAGGTCGAAATGCCGACGAAAACATCGCCAGCCTGTCCGAGGCCAGCAATCTGACGCGAGAAGACGTGCTCGTAGCCATAATCGTTACCGACCGCCGTCAGTACAAACGTATCCGTGGTTAAAGCAAGTCCGGCTAAAGGCGCGCGCTCGTAAATTGAGGCGCGAAACAAATTCGCCGGCAACTGCTGCGTCCGAGGCGCTGCCGCCATTGCCCGCGAATAGGATCTTCCGATCTTGCCGCAGCGAGGCGATGATAGCTCTTGAAATCGCCGCGATCTGACTGATGAACATCTCCGACTTCGTCGCAGCTGCTGTGGCCGCGAGCGATTCCTCGAGTTCGGCGACAATGAATTTTATGGGTTCACGGTCCAAGTTTCGGCACCAATATCGGTGAAGTGAACGGGACCGGCATCGACGCCAGTCGCGCGAATTGCAGCAGCGAGTCTATAACGGTTCTCTGGATCTGTAACAAACATCATGAAGCCGCCGCCCCCTGCGCCGGAAACCTTGCCAGCCCATGCACCATGCGCCCTCGCTGTCTCGTAGAGCGAGTCGATGAGCTGGCTCGAAATCCCATCGGCAGTCATGCGTTTGGCCTTCCAGGACCGGTCAAGGACGGCAGCCAAGCGCGGAAGGTCGCCTGCGAGCAGCGCAGTCTTCATCTCTACGGCGTCCACCTTCAGCTGATGCAGTCCGTCCATCGTGGCAGCCGACTGTTTACGGATTCCTTGAACCTGCTCGCCAATGATCGAGTCGGAACGGCGTGATTGGCCAGTGAAACAGATGACAAGTGCCGCTTCAAGTTCGTTCAACGCCGAACGCGAGACACGCAGCGGATTGACGATCACGCGATCATTGGCGAGAAATTCCATAAAGTTGACGCCGCCGAATGCTGCCGCGTACTGGTCCTGCTTGCCTCCTACCAATCCGAGGTCGACACGTTCGATTTCGTAAGCGAGGCGCGCGACATCGTAGCGCCCGAGCGGCAAACTGAATGCCACTCTATAAGCTTCCACGAGGGCGACAACGAGGGCCGAGGAAGATCCAAGCCCCGAGCCCGCTGGGGCATCAACGGTCGTCGAGACATCGACGGAAGGGGGCTTTCCCCCGAGGAACTCGCGAACCATTCGATTATAGACGGCGCGGTGCAGTGCGAGTCCCTCATGCGTGGGAAGTTCAGGCAGAAGCTTCAGTTCCTCGCAAATCCCTACGTCACTTGCTCTGAACCGCACATAATCTGCGTTCAAGAAAGTCATATGCGCGTAGGCGTAGCGATCGATCGTCGCGTTAAGTACTGCACCACCATAGCTTTCGCTATAGCTGGAAAGATCCGTGCCGCCACCTGCCAGCCCAAGACGAAGCGGCGCACGGGATCGCAATTGACGGAAGGCTGGAACGACGTTGGTGAAACCAGATCCGTGATTCCTTGCTATCGTCATCTGGCGATGATCCTTAAAAGGTATTCGCAATCATCCAAGATTCATGGCTAGGCCGCGATCGAATTTGCATTGCTACCGGTAGAACCACTGCTAGGCATCGACCAAGAAGTCCATTTCAACCTAACAATCCAATTTTCCTGAATTCAGCAATGCTCTCTTTGTGAACGAAGAAGCCGTTTACTCTTAGAGAGGGCCGATCGCTTAATTCTAAGGTGCCGTCGTTGAACTCGGCGTAATTAAAACCGCGCGCGCTCATAAGTTCAGCGACATTCCTGGAGCGATTTGCTCCCTCAAGCATGATGAGCGGCTTGTGTGTAGAGAGCGTGGAAGACCCGCCCGCCAACACTGCGCCTTCCATTCCCTCAACGTTGATTTTCATGGCGACGATTTTTGACGAAGGAATGGCAAAGCGGCGACTGCCCAGAATATCATCTAACCGCGACACATTCCAGTTAGCTTCCAAAAAACGCAATTCGGGCGGCTCGCTTTGTGCGCAATGTTGGATCGCAACCGCGACCAGATTTTCGAACACGGCCCAGGCTATTCCGTCTTTCAAAACCGAAGATGTAAGTCCGTGAATAGCCTTCCCGTCGATGACAGGAATGATGAAGTTCAGTTCTGCGTCTTCGGAACCTAGCGCGCTCGCAACGAAATCAAATCGTCCGGGCCAAAGCTCTTTAACGCGCTCAAGGCATTCGTGATGCATCGGGTTGGGCTCGAACGATAAAATTGAGGATCTGGAGCCGGACGCCCAAATGCTGGCTACCGAGTAGCCCCAATTTGCGCCGATATCCAAGATCGTCTCGTTCTGATCTTGGAAATGACGAAAGATCACGAATTCAGGTTCGTGCATTTTCGGGGAATTAAAAAGACCATCCACCCAATCTGGGTCGCTGTCACACTGAACTGACTCGGTTGAAATTGTCGTCCTTGGCGATCGGTCATTGCTGACAAAATATAGGAATGCCGTCTCAGCAAACGATCTCTGCAAAGCAGAGCGGCGTTTCAGCATGCCAATTTCTTTCGACATCTCTGCCGCATTGGCTAGCTGTCGATCGAGATCGGCTAAAAGGTCTTGATGCGTTCTCATCGCAGAAGCTCGATCTGAAAATGCATGGCGACTGAGTTCGCCGCCAGGGTTTTCGGAATCTCTGGTAGTCCAATTAGGACTCTATTCCCTCTCCCTTCAATTTGACGTGCGCGAACAGCTTATCGATGGCGTTCAAGCTATCCTCATAGAAGCGCGCATAGCGCTCTCGGCTCAGCGTCGCGAGGCGCCGCAATTCATCAGGCTGCTCGACGATGGCGAAGAGACTCTTTACCAGCGAGGCTAAGTTCTGATGTTCGTGCATGGGATCTCCGGTCTCGATCCCTTTCGAGCCATGCAGAGTGGACAGCAGGGGCATCCCATAGGCCATAGCCTGCACGGTCTTTACGTTAATTCCGGTGCCCATGGTTACAGGAGATAGGACGAGATCCACGGACGCATAGAACGCGCGAATGTCAGGAACGTACCCCTGCAAACGCACCCACGGTCGCCGGAAGACCAAGCTCTCATCCGCCGGCAGGCGCTCAATCATATCCTTGACCTGCCCGGCGACGTTCACAATAAACGGGCAACGCGCCCCCTGTTGGTGTTGGTCAATAGCTTCCAGACACTGACGCAACATAGCGAGGTTGACGAGGTTCGCGCTGGCTACAACGCCTACGTTGGCGACCCCAACGTGTAACTTGTCCAAGAAGCAGGGCAACTCGACGTGAGGGATGACAAGCGCATTAGTTAGGCCAGTCACGTGGTCAAAGTAGCGTGCCTCCTCGTCACGACGCGCCACAACGATATCCGCGCGACGCAGATAGGCGCCCTCTTCCTCGGTCGAGCAGGAGAAAAACTCAAGGGGTTGTCCATTGGCCCGCAACATCTCATACCGATCTCCCATTTTGTCGTGCGTGTCGATGACCTTCAAAATATGCGCGGGTATAAATTCCAGCAGCTTCGATTGGAAGACATAGGAGCAAAATACGACGTCAATCTCATACTTGGCGCACAGAGAACGGATGCGTTCACCCAGCCCTTCGTCGTACCAGCCATCGAATGGGACAGAAGCGCCGCCGGGTATCCTCATGGGGTTTTGACACGGCAAGTGGTCAAACGTATCCCATGCCGCCCGCATGTCCTCGACATCGCGCTCGGTACATTCCTGAATTCGCAGCAAAACGAAGTGAACTTTGTGTCCCATACTCTGGAACCGGCTCGCGAACTGGTTGATCGTCGCCCTGTTCCCATGATTAGAAGGATGTGACTGAAAGGGGCTGAAGTATAAAATATTGAACCGTCCTTGACGCCTGCGTGCGAGCACCCGCCCTGGTGCCGTCCGCTCTGCACGGCTCATTGCGATGTGCCAAGGCGCGATGGGATAGTGGTCCCGAGCAAATGCCTCCCGCCATTTCTCACGCAAGATCACGATATTGTGGCGCTGTAAGGCAGTATTGTAGCTGGGCGCCTGATCGGCACAGCTCTGGTGCTCGAAGTGGACTACCTCCGAGGCTGGCTGATACACCACGCGAAGGCCCAACGAACGCGCTGTCATAGCTAGATCAGAAGCCTCGAAATGGGCGTTCGTGTATCCTTCGTCGAAGCCGCCGACGCGATCCCAGAACGATTTCCGAACCAGGATCGAGGCGCCGGAAATGTAATCCGTTTCGCGCGCGATGTTGAATATTGGTGTGTAGCGGTTGTGGCCGCGGCCGACATTGTGGGCCGTGCCGTCGCGGAAGAGGACAGCGCCCGCCTCCTTGATGGTCCCATCAGGATAGAGCAGCTTGGACCCCACGATCGCCACACTGTCATCCTGTTCCAAAGTTCGAAATAGGCTCTCGAGCCAGCCGGGCAGAACGACAGTGTCGTTATTGAGGAGCAAGAGATGCCGCCCGCGCGCGTGCTTGGCCGCGTTGTTGCCGTTGCGCAGGAAGCCCACGTTCTTCTCGGTTTTGATGACTTTCAGTCCCGGGTACCATTGCTCTGCCTGCGTTGTCTCATCGGTAGACGCGTCATCCGCCAGAATGATCTCAAAACTGACGCCACTCCCGATAGTCGTCTCCAGAATAGAGTTCAGGCACATGCGCGTAAAGTGCCACTGGTTGTAGACTGGAACAATAATGGAGACGTCGACTGCCGCGTCGGGGCTACGCATTGGCAGAGCGCGAGGCGGCCGAGCTTTGCAGTAGTCGGTGAACATGCTGAGGGACAGCGCCCGCGCTTCGTTGAGGAGGGAAAGCAACGAAGCGCGGTTAGCATCACTGCTGAAATTCTCGGCGATCAATGTCCTGCCGTTGGCGGATAATTTGGCCCAAAGATCTGGATCGGAGTAGAGCCGAACCACGGCATCGGCGAACTCCTGCGCATCATCAGCTACTTCGCCGTGCACGCCGGATTCGATGTGCATCCCCTCGGCGGCGATCGACGTGCATACACACGGTATTCCCGCCCCCATCGTCATGGCCAGCTTACCCTTGATGCCGGCGCCATAACGAAGGGGTGCTACGGTGAGTCGATAACTCGAGAGAATCGACTCCAGGTCCGGCACGAAGCCGATAACCTTCACACCCGCGACTTCCCCCAACCGCTGCACAACCTTCGGCGCTTCTGCCCCGACGATATGGAACTGTGCCTCTGGGAGTTTGGCGTGTACTCGCGGCCAAATCTCTTCCACAAACCAGCGGACAGCGTCGACGTTTGGCCGATGCCCAAATCCAGCGAGGAAAATTAGATTGGTGCGAGCCGTAAACGGAGGCGGCTTGTCGGCAACCAAAGCATAGAGGGCTGGGAATATGCTGATCGGCGTGTCCGGCAGATATGCCTTCACGAAGGGGACTTCCGCTGGGCTGACAAGAACCGTCCGATCGGCGCGACGCATCACGGAGAGCTCATGCTCCCGAGTCCGGCTCGCGGCGGCACGAAGCGCATCGTCGTTTTGAAGTTCAGCGTCGCGCATCTCTCGGAGGAAATATAGATCCGGAGCATGGAATATAACGCGCGCTGCGGGAGCAACCTGCCTGATCACGTCTATGACTTGCTCTACGATATTGAACCGAATGAGATAGAAGGCTCCGAATGTGTGGCCGTGTCGTCTCAGATAGTTGGTCATCGACCGATAACCCTGCGCACGTGTAATCACTTTTACGCCATACCCCTTGAGTTCAGCTTCGTAGACAGGGGCTGGCTCCAAATCACCCGGCAGGAGGACGACCTCGAAGCCAAGCGCGCAGAGATCACGTAGGATCCCGACGGTGGCGCGTTCTCCAGCCGATATGTCAGCCCTCGGAATGCGATAGTCGGACACTAATACCCGACGCACATATGCGGGCGTGATGAGGCGGGACGGGTCGGCGTGCGGGTCTTGTCCTTCATGCGCGACGTTTGTCTTGGCAGGCTTTGAGCCTCGCGAAGCGAAAAGCGCGACAAGCGTGCCAACTAGCCCGGTGAACCACATTCCAAAACGCCACCACGGCGAGGCGTTTATGCGATCGAGATGATACAAATTCTCAGCGATTTGCGCATCCTTCGCGGCGATTTGCGCATCCTTCGCGGCGATTTGCGCATCCTTCGCGGCGATTTGCGCATCCGACGCGGCGATTTGCGCATCCGACGCGGCGATTTGCGCATAGCTCTCAGCGAGCGTGGCCGAGAAATCAACAATTCGCTCTTCAAGCTGTTCCAATTCGGTAGACAAATTGCTTCTCTCGACGAATTCGCCGGCTGCCTCTGCCCCAGCAATGCCGGCAAGCTTGCTGGCTTTGAAGGCCTCATGATAGCTCCGGTGTAGTTCGCGCATAATTTCAGGCCCAGGCAATAATCCTGCTCGGAACATTTGCTCAACGCATCGATCAAGGCGCCGGGCACGCTCGACAGGTCTCTGCCATTGGCTCGCAAGATGTGGCCATTCGCGTTCGAAAGTCGGAATTTCACACCATTCTTGCACTGTGACGTCCTTGTACATCTGGCTGAACAAACGCTGGGATTGGCCTTGCAGGTACAGGCGGCGACAAAAACCATCGAAATTGATTGCGCGGATCATGATGCTGACTGCGCGCGGATTGTAAACGATCTTCAATCCGCGTTTGGACAAACGATACCCCAGTTCAATATCTTCGCATCCGAAATGGAAAGCCGCATTGAACCCGCCACTCTGCAAAACATAATCGCGTTTGAAAGATATCCGGCCTCCCCAGAACCAACCAAAATTCAGGAATTCGCCTTGCTTAGCGTTCTTGTATAAAAATAGATGGCCGCCGGTCTCCTTCGTGACGAAGGACATCAGTGGAATGGCCTCGAGTTTCTCTTCGAGTTTTGTAAAGCCCAGAACGGCGACTTCCGGGTCGGTATATTGCTCGTGCGATTTCAGATGCTCGAGCAATGTCTGTGGTTCGATGACATCATCATCATCCATCAGGAGGACAATGGGGGCACGCGCTCTTGCCAGTCCGTGGTTGCGTGCAGCCGCAATACCGGCATTGTTCTGATAGAAATAGCGGATCGGCAACCGGTGCTGAAAATTTTGTACCACGGCAGCTGAGGTATCTGTCGAGCCGTCATCAATGATGACGAGTTCATAATCGCTTTGGTTCAGTGTCTGTAGGCAGATATTCTGCAATACCCGATCCAACAAATGATCGCGATTATATGTTGTCAAAAGAGCACTCAGACGCACGAGTCCCACCTTCAAGAATCCCCCGGCGAGCTATATCTCAGTTAATCGGTTCGACAAGCTTTCAAGACCTGGACACGGCATTTTTATCTCGGATGTCTTTCAATTGCAAAAAAGGTTGGATCCCGCCGATATTGATCGAATTTTTGTGTCAGAAGCGAGCGTAAACTGGTACCGGTCGAGTAGCTTTGTGATTGCCGCTCGTACAACCATAAGGCCAAGCGACATATGAGAAAGCATTCGGCGTTAGGTGCTGAGAATTGCTGATGAGATTTGTGGGGATGTTGCGTAGGATGATCAATATTTTCAACATCAGGGAGCGCCCACGACCGGCGCCTTGGCGTGGAGCGGTTGATTATCGTGGATAATGCCTCCTCAGACAAGACACGTTCTATACTGCGCGAATGGCAAGAAATCGTTGGGTGCTCGTAGCAGACATTGACGAACTCCTTGTTTATCAGGGTGCTATGAGCATTCGATTCCGGATCTGATCAAGCACCTGGAGCGCCAGAAGGCTTGCGGAAATTGCCGACCTGCCGGCGCAGCGAGGCGATGATAGTCATGCGTTTGGCCTTCCAGGGCCGGTCAAGAGCGGTGGAGAGCCCGATCGCCCGCCATTCGCGGCCACTTGTTCCGGAAGCAAGCGCCTCCTCCCATTTCGACCGCAGCTCGGCGAGCAGGTCGCTCATGCCATTGCGATCGCCGCATCGGCTCCTTCGACCGTGATCACCCCACCTTCCAGCTTTGTAAACGGGACCCGTGCCATCCATTAGGAAATATCGTACGTTGAGTGCGGTGAGCGCGTCTCGGGCAAGAATCAAATTTTCAATTCCAATTTCCGCATCCATGACCACGGAAAGTCCTCATGACTATAAGAACCGTTGATGGAGTTGGCCCGCTACTTACTTCGTAGTTGTGTTTTTCCCGACTTTTATAAGGCGCCATCCGGAATGTGATTAAAATTTGGCGTAATCTCTAGCCAAATCATCGGTTTCATTGGTATTCGGCGTGCATTGGATGCCGATCGGGGGGCAATTTTGGAAGCCCATCGACACCTTCGAGAAAGGAATATGACTCATGGCTGACGCTCACCTCGCTCTCATAGAGCGGGACCTGCGGGTCACGCGGGATCTGTTCGATACGGTTTTGAACCACGACGGCTTCATTGCGTCGGTGGCGCAGGCCTCGGAATGCGTGGTGAAAACACTTCGGGCCGGCCGCAAGATCCTTCTTGCTGGCAACGGAGGGAGCGCGGCAGATGCGCAACATATCGCCGGGGAACTTGTCTCGCGCTTCAACTTCGATCGCGCGCCTTTGCCGGCGATCGCTCTCACGACCGATACTTCGATTCTAACTGCCGTCGGCAATGATTATGGCTATGAGCATATCTTCTCGCGACAGGTCAGAGGACTTGGGATGCCGGGCGACGTATTCATCGCGATCTCGACTTCGGGGCGCTCTCCCAATATTCTCGCCGGATTGCGCGAGGCCCGCTGCATGGGACTGGCGACGATCGGATTGATGGGGAATGCAGACTGTCCCATGCTTGACTTATGCGATATTTCCATCCGCGTGCCGCATAAGAGCACGCCGTTCATTCAGCAGGTACATATCACGACCGCTCACATCATCTGCAACATTGTCGAGAAAGAAATCTTTGGTGGGCCAGTGACCTGAGAGGAGATCCGCATCTCCATGTTTGCGAAGCAATGCGTGATCCTCGTCGGCGGGTTGGGAACAAGGCTTAGACCACTCACGGCCGCTTGTCCCAAGCCTCTCTTGCCGGTCGCGAAGCAGCCCTTTCTCGACACGCTCTTATGGCATGCTTCGCGCTTTGGGTTTGAAAATGTCTTGCTGCTGGCCGGCTACCAGGCCGAGGCGGTGGCTGCCTACGCGAGGTCAACGCCGTATCGTCATAGTCTCGACATCGCGGTGCTTACTGAACCGAGGCCGCTTGGAACGGCCGGCGCTCTGCGAGCTGCTGCCGAACGTCTCGAGGAGAAGTTCGTTCTCTTCAACGGCGACTCCGTCTTCGACTTTAATTGGCTCGATCTCGCGGTGGTTCCTACCCATGCGAGTGAGACCTTGGCTGTCATGGCATTGCGCTGGCATGAGGATACATCGCGCTGCGGGGTCGTGATCTTAGAAGACGGGCAGGTGACCGGTTTCCGCGCCAGGGGCGACGCCGGTCCCGGTCTTGTCAACGGCGGCGTCTATTTGATGGACCGCGCGATTGTCGGCGCGCTGCCGGAGATCGGTTCGCTCGAAGCCGACGTATTGCCGATGCTCGCAGCAAAGGGAGCCGTTGGAGGCCGCCTCTATAATGGCTTCTTCCTGGATATAGGCATCCCGGACGCGTTGCAGGCCGCCCAGACTCTTGTTCCAGGAAGCTTGCGACGGCCGGCCGTCTTTTTCGATCGCGACGGTGTCCTGAATTTCGATCGGGGCCATGTAGGCTCTATCGCGCGTTTCGAGTGGATTCCCGGCGCGCGCGAAGCCGTCAAGCTAGCAAATGATGCCGGGTTCTTCGCCTTCGTGATCACCAACCAAGCCGGCGTAGCCCGGGGCTTTTATGATGACGCGGCTGTTCGTAGCTTGCATGCACATATGCAGAGCGAGTTGCGGGCCTTCGGCGCGCATATCGATGATTTTCGCTATTGTCCGCATCATCCCGAGGGCGTCGTTCCGGAATATGCGATCACCTGCTCATGCCGCAAGCCGGAACCCGGAATGATCTTGGACCTCCTCGCGCATTGGCCCGTCGAGTTCGATCGGAGCCTGTTCATAGGCGACCAGCCAACGGATATCGAGGCGGGAAAGCGAGCCGGTTTGACAACGTTGCAATTTGAGAGCGGTGACCTTCACAGCTTTCTGGTGCCGGTGCTCGCCGCGCGAGAAATGACCTTGTCGTGATTCCGGCGGAGGGACCTGGTGGTCCGGCCATCCCGCTGATGACGGCCGCTCGTAAGGGCAGGCGCTTCAAGATCGGTTGGGGAAGGTAGCAGATGATCAACATCATCCAGCGCCAGATGCGCGGCAGATAGACGAAGTCCTTCCGATGGGCGACGGAGCGCACGATACCGCTGGCGCGACGTCTTCTGGTTGGGCCACCTCATGGTAGATGCTCGCTTGGATGGCCGTGTGAACGAAGCCGACCACCAGAACGACGACAGCCACCGCTTTCGTCAGGAGGCCGCGCGGCAGGAGGAGCAGATAGGCAAGCAGTACCGCGTAGGCGGCGGCGCTCGCATAGACATACTGCGAGGCCGTCTTCGTGATGACGAGCACCGGCACCAACGGCAGCGCAAAAGCGATGGGGTAGAGGAGCGCCCATAGGCGAGCCCGCAAGGCGAGCAAGAAAAGCACGCTCTGAAGTCCGAGTGCCGCCCAAAGCTTCCACGCCGGTTTCACCCAGACCGCAGGCGCCTCGCCCAATCAGCCCCTCGACCAACGTTCGGGCTGCCCAAGATGCCGGTAGCCGTCTGCACCTCGCGTCGGTCTTGCAGGAAGGCCGGAAAAATGCTAGTGATCTGGGCAATCCCGGCTAAGGCGAGGCTCGCCCAATTGGCCACAAATCCAGTCAAACGCTGGTCGCCGGTGCCTGTCCGTTAGAGGACGCTTTGCGCTACCTCTACAGCACAGCCACCATTCGCTATCAGGTTTCACGCGAACGTGGCCGCGTAAAACCCAAGCCCTCCAACGCCCAAGACTATTCCTTGGCCGCCTTCGCAGCCACGCCCTACATCCCTCCGACTGTTGCCTTTGGTCCCACAACTAGTACCCGGAATCAAAGTTGACTGATACGGTGATTTTTGAATCGCCGCGGGCGGACTTTTGTTTTGGTCCATGCGAACGGTTCGGCGGCCTCGTTGTAAGCCCGGATGAACTTCTCTTGCTTTGGGAATCATCCCGATCTTGAATCATGACTCACGATCCAATGAAAGCGGG
>Ga0116223_10001464_pt1 | contig 24013 bp, 28 predicted proteins | sample Sb_taG_3_FD_90092 | JGI IMG/M metagenome (GOLD analysis project Ga0116223, IMG submission 90092) | Peat soil microbial communities from Weissenstadt, Germany - Sb_50d_a_PC metaG | ecosystem: Environmental > Terrestrial > Soil > Wetlands > Peat | place: Germany: Weissenstadt | collected 2010-09-21 | reverse complement strand
TTCGCCAATCCCTCATTCTTTCACGCCGCATCCTCGTCCGGATATGTCTTGGACTTTCCATCGGAGAACTTTGTTCTGCGGAACGACGCCTCCACGATATTTGAGCGCCTGGAGGATGCCAAACTTTCCTGGAAGGTCTACATCGATCCCGAGCAAGTCGTGTCGGTCACCGGGTTGATCCATGCCCGCCGGTTGGCACCGTACTTTGCGACCCACTTCTCGACGATTCACGACTTCTACGCGGAGGCAGCGGGTGGCACACTGCCGGCGTACTCGTTCATCGAGCCGAACATCGTGCATCCCCACACCGACATGCATCCCCCCGGGTTCGCTCGTCTCCGACACGACCTTCATCTTCCGCCCCCTGCGGCGATGCGCGGAGGTGAACAACTGTTGGCCCGGGTGTACGAGTCGATCCGGCACGCCTCGAGCACGAACGGGTCAAATTGGAAGAACACCCTCCTCGTCGTCACCTTCGACGAGCACGGGGGAACCTACGACCATGTCCCTCCGCCCCGGGTTCCTCCTCCTTCGCCCGGCGCTCCGCCCGGCGAGATGGGATTCACGTTCGAGCGATCGGGGGTCCGAATTCCGACCCTGGTCATCTCTGCGTGGGTAGATCCGGGCACCGTGGTGAACTCGGAGTTCCGAAGCACGTCGGTGATCCGAACCCTACGCGAACGGTGGTCTCTCGGCGGTCCGCTCACGCAACGCGACGCGGGCGCGGCCGATCTTGCTCCGGTCCTGACGCGAGCCGTTCCGCGTCCCCCGGAGCAGTGGCCCGAGGTCGCCGCCCTTCCGATGGCCTTCGGGACCGAGCTATTGGATTGGATCGACAAACCGATGGCGAACTTGGGAAGACATCTCCTGGGCGCGGCCGTGGCTCACGAGGTCAGGGTGACGGGTCGTTCGATCAACCTCGACCCGTCGACCGTGACTCACCGGCAGGCCAAGGCGCACCTTCGCGAGTTTCGTGCGGCGACGTTTCCCGGCGTTCGAAATGGAAGGCAGAGTTGAAGATATTTCGCCCGATCGGCACGGATCGTGACTGGGATGAAATCCGATTTCGCCCTGGGAACACCTTCCGTTCCTTGAGGCGAGTTAAGGTCGGTCAGATGTAGTCTGAGTCCGGTGAAGAAACCATGGCGAAGAGGACGCGCGGAGCGAGAATGGTAGCAGCGAGAAAGCGGTCGGCGAAGCGGTCGGGCGGCAAGGGGCTCATTGCGCGGCGCCCGGCCGGCCGTCACATCATGAAGACGTGAGACCCCTGCTCGAGGTCGGTGACGCCGGCAACTTACGCCGGTAGTTCTGAGAAAACGCGAGCGTCCGGCCGGAGAGCGAGACCGTCGGCTGAAGTCGACGGTCAGTGATCGCCGGTCGGGTGCCATGAACGGTCGTCCGAGCCCAAGATCATCCACCAGTCGACAAGCTTCGAAGGCCTCCTGCTTGGAACGACGTCAGAGCAGTCGAGGTGTACGCAGATCAACCTGCCAAGGGCCCCGTGGGTGGAGCTCTTCCCCCGACTCGGCACGCCCCGGACATCCGAGAGGCGGAGATTCACGAGGAGCGCTACGGCTACGGCTTGGGCCAGGCTATACTTGCCGGTCGTTCGGGTGCGCCCATGGAAGCGACCGAGTTGCTCTACGAGTATGTGCTGCGCACGACGGCGATCATCGCGTACGGGGCAAGCTTGCCGTCCATCGCGGGGGGAAGGTCGCTCCGCCTCCCGAGGGCGCTCGCTTCGATCTGTCGTTCGAAGGTTCGATCGATGGCCCCAAGCTGAAAGGGGCGGTCCACGGGGTTGACCACCTCAACTTTCGTGCCGATGGTCGGATCGAGCTCCACATCCACGCCCAGCTCGACCTGAAGGATCGCGGAAAGGTGGCGTTCTTCGCCGATGGGTCGGGAGCCTTCGACGCGAAGGGGCTCCTCCACATTCGGGAGAACGTGACGTTGAAGTCCAACTCACCCGCCCATGCCTGGGTGAACTCGACTCATGTGTGGGCGACTGGTACGGCCAACCTAGCGACTGGAGAGATCCGGGTCAAGGGTTACCGAGCCTAGATCCGAGAGAACTCGAAGAACTCAGTTGTCGGTCTAGCTCTGAACGCCCACCCTTTTCCGGAGGGGACACAACTGAGTAGGTGAAGGAGGCATAGGGCCTGGGGCAGTTCTCCTTCGAAGCGGTGTAGAGATGTCCACGCTCACACGTTTTAGAGCGGTGATTGCACTTGTTCCGCGAGGAAGGGTGATCACTTACGGCCAGGTGGCTGACGCCGCCGGATTCCCTGGCGCAGCCCGTCTGACCGTGTGGGCGTTGCAAGGCGGGAAGGGATTGCCCTGGCACCGCGTAGTGGGCGCGGGTGGTCGGATCGCCCTGCCGGGGGAGGACGGCCAGGAACAGCGCCTGCGATTGGAGATGGAGGGCGTGACTTTCCGGGGCGGCCGGGTCCGTTTGGATATTCATGGCTGGACTCCGAGAGGACGCACGAGGCGTCAAGGCCCGTGAGCCCCGGAACCAACCGAATCAATTCTCCTGCAGGTTAGGAGAGTTCGAGGTAAAGATCAGTCCGGAATCCTGCCGAGCGGGAGGAAGGTGCAAGAGACATTTCACCCACGGCTACGCCCGCGCCCGTAGGAGCAGCATCACCTGCACCTTCCCCTGGATCGGATCCAAGCTCTCGGAAGGGCCCGCGTCGTGCGCCCGCGCTACCTACGTGGGGGATACGGTTTGGACCGTCGCGAGAGGAAGCCAAAGTAACTCGGAGGCTCCCCCGCCTCCCGGCCGAGGCTAAATCCCACCCGAGTGAACAAGAATCGGGACTCGAAGACCGCGGTCACCTCCTGGAGGGAGGGACGATGCGGAGGACCCATCGGGCCGGTATGCTCCCGCGCAACCCAGGCGAGAACGAAACTTCCTCCTGGCCGGAGAACTGGGTGAGTCTCCCGGGAATAGTCCTCCCTGCGAGATAGGGGAAGTGTGTGAAAGCAGCCGTGGTCGACGATTCCGTCGAGGCTGCGGTCAGGAAACTTCAAGGCGAGCGCGTCCCCCTCCTGGATGTCCACCTTGAGACCAGACTCTGACGCTCGGGCACGGGCGGCCGCCACCGCCCCCGGCGAGAGGTCGATCCCGTGCGCGCGATATCCACTCTGGGCTAGAAAGAGCACGTTCGATCCCGCACCACATCCGATGTCGAGCACATCCCCACCTTTCGGTAGGAATCCCTCGACTACGGCGAGCTTCACGGGTGGGCTCGGCCCGCGTTCGAACCAGGGTAGCTGATCGTAACTGTTCTTTTCGTAGGTCGCCTGCCACGCAGCTCGTTGCTCAGGAGAGCTGCCCCGTCTCGCGTGTCGCGAGTTCTTCGCCCTTCGTTCCCCCATCCTGGTGTTCGCCCCCTTGACCCCTCCAATGAAATCAACCTCATGAAAGGCGCGCGTAGTCCGTCAGGTACCGCGAAACCGTGCCACGAGGCTCAAGGAGCATTGCTGCTGTGGCGAAGATGGGGGGTAGGTGCGGCTCCCCCCATCTCGTCTTGCCCCTCGTTAAATAACGGTTCCGGTTCCAAGCCCCGTGGCGGAGCCCCCAGTGGGGCGACGTCGCAAGTACCTCGGGGAACAGCACCATGAAAGTCGGGATCCTAGGAAGCGGAGATGTGGGTCAAGCCCTCGCTCGCGGAATCTCTAAGCACGGGCACCAGGTCACGATGGGGACCCGCGAACCCAAGAAGCTCGAGGCCTTCGCCACGGAGACGAATGTCAAGGTCGGGAGCTTTGCGGACGCCGCGAAGTTCGGTGACGTGGTCATCCTGGCGCTCAACGGTCAGGGGGCCGAAGCAGCCCTCGACCTCGCAGGGCCCGCCAGCTTCGGGGACAAACTGGTCCTCGACGCGACTAACCCGCTCGATTTCTCGAGGGGGATGCCCCCGGGCCTTTTGCTCGGAACGACGGACAGCCTGGGCGAGCGCATCCAGCGCAAGCTCCCTCACGCGAAGGTCGTGAAGTGCTTCAACACGGTTTCGAACACCGTGATGATCGACCCACCATTCAAGGAACCCGTCCCGATGATCATCTGCGGCAACGACGCCGCGGCCAAGCAGCGGACCGAGGTCCTTCTCAAGTCCTTCGGCTGGCACGGTGTCCTCGACGTCGGCGCCATCGATGGCGCGCGGTGGCTGGAAGCCCTCGTCCCTCTGTGGGTGCGCGCAGGAGTCGCTCTGAACCTCTTCGCGCCGGGCGGCGTCCGCAAGGGGAGTTGGGCATTCAAAGTCGTTGTCACGTAGGGTCGACCGTTCGTTCCAGGGCCGCATCAGCGGAACCCATCATGTCCACATTGCACCGAGGACTCTGCCATCATGTTCACTGACACGGTCGGCTTCACCGCTTCGACGCAGCGCGACGAAGCTCTGGCACTCGAGCTTTTGCGACGCCAACGAGAGATCATTCGCCCCCTCGTCGCGGCTCATCAAGGGCGCGAGATCAAGTCTACCGGGGACGGATATCTCGCAGATTTCAGCAGTGCACTGCAGGCGACGAACTGCGCGATTGAAATCCAGCGACGAATCGGAGAACGGAATGCTGAACCGGGGGCCGCTCCGTTCCAGATCCGGATCGGAATTCACCTGGGAGACGTGGTCGAGCAGGGGACAGATATCGCAGGAGATGCAGTGAACATCGCGGCCCGAATTGAACCGCTGGCCGAGTCGGGTGGAATCTGCGTGTCGGGAGCCGTCCGCGAGCAGGTCTGGAACAAGATTCCGGAGCCCCTCGAGAAACTCCCGCCGACCCATCTGAAAGGTTTGGAGATCAGTCTGGAGATCTACAGAGTAGCCGTCCGCAAGGAATCCCTGACGGAAGCCCAGCCCTGAAAGCTCACGAGCGGAGCTAATCGATATTCCAAGAAGGGGACATTTGAGTTTTCAGATTCCAGCCGCAATCTGAGGAATTGCTGGTGGCAATCACGATTACACCGATCTTCGTAGGATCGTCAGAGCCGGCGGGGCGCGAAGGTTCCACCGCTAGCCTGCTTCCCCGACCCGCTTCAGTACTCGGAGTGCCTTCAGAGTGATCCACTTGCTGGGCTTGCCCGGCTCCTCGGTCACGAGCGGCTTGATCTTCTCCTTGTCCGGATGGATTGTCGTCCTGGGCCCAATGTCCGGATGGAGACGGTCCATGAGCCACATTCCGTCGCGCTGCCGCTTGTCCGTGAGGATCTTCAGCGCGGGTCGGAGCCGTCGGTCGCCGGCGAAGCCGAGCTGGGTGAGCACATCTAGCCCAACCAGAATGTCGTAGTAGTAGTGGTTCGGATAGTGGAGACGGAGCCACGGGGGGTACGGTCGTCCTTCCTCGAACAGCTTGCGTTCGAGGTAGAACTCGGCCCCCCTCGAGATCGCTTCCTCCATCCTGGGTGTGCGCTTCGCCTTCGGAAGTGACGCGAAGGCGGCGAGGGGCTCCCACACGTCCAGGGTCCCAGGCGTGCCCTGGGAACAATTCCATCCACCGTCCTTCCGTTGGTCCTCGATCAACCAGTCGTAGAGCTTCCGGACCCGGAGGTCGTCCGCGTAGCCGAACCGGGTCAACATTCGGGCGGTATTCGCCGAGATACACATTTCCTCATGGAAGAAATTGAACGGCGAGCTGAAGCGGAGCTTGTACTCGAAGAGGAGGTTCGCGATTTTCTTGATCCGGGGGTTCGTGGAGTCGAGCCCAAAGTCCGAGAGGACCAAGGCCCTCCAGTTCGTTGCGCCGAAGACGGGGAAGTAGAGGAAGTCGATCCACTCCTTGACGTTCCTGGGCTCGCGCGCCTCCCAGAATCCCTTCGGTCCCTGGCGACGCAGTAGATCGAAAGCCCACCCCACGCGGGCGATCCTCGAGCGGGTCGCTCGGACCTCGGTGTCGGATTCCTTTCGACCTAGCAGATCGACCAAAGCAGCGTAGCGGACCGCGGGCTGGTCTTCCTCGAGGAGCCGCTCAACGACCTTCGCGTCTTCGGGATGACCCGTTAAATCGAGACTCTCGGTCATAGCTCGGTAAGTCTCCGCTCGGTACTGACGGTGTTGGTATTTGAGCGGAGCCAGAGGACGTGGAACGGACCACCCGCCGAGCGCTGCGAGAGTTGTCCTGAGAGGGACGACCCTCCGCTCCGTACTCCAAGTCGACTAATGAGGAACCGACGACTTCGGCTTACCTAGAAAACGTAGCTCGGGGGCGCCAGTACTGTTGCACCCACGCCATATGTAGTCAGGGCGGGGACCGTTCTGCGTGGCTCAGCGAGTCGGGCCTTCGACGGCAACCACTGTCTTCGTCGTCGCTCCTTCCTTGCGGAGCTTGAGCACTGGGGCATATTCTGGAGAGGCGTACCAGGCTCGGAACGCCTCCGTGCTCGGAAACTCGAGAATGACTACTCTCGCCGGATTCCAGTTCCCTTCAATCACTTGAGGAGGTCCGGCACAGAGGGTCTTGCCCCCATACTTTTCGAGAGCCGGACCAAACTTCTCCCGGTACTCTTTGGCCTTACTCTGATCCTGCCAATCGATCTCGAAGAGCGCATATGTCGTCATAGTCGATTCCAATGGTGGAACGGGCAGGGGGAGTAATACCGTACCCCTACAGGTACTGGCGCCGTCTGTCTCATGCCAGGCGATTGACGGGCAACTTCGGTTTCAGCCCCTCTTCGAGGGAGGTCCAACGTTATTGCGCAAGACCTCATTGCACTGCCACCGATAGGAGAGGTCTAGGCTGCAGCCTAGGTGGTGGGGATGGCGGTTCCGGGACAATCCGAGTCAGAGACCCACCCTAACACTACATTACGGAGAGTCAACTGGTCGCAGGACCTCGAAACCGTTCGCCGGCTCCTCCGAGATTATCGGCAGTGGCTGGCCGACCACGTGGTGGCGGGCGTCGTGACCAATTCGACCTTGCCAGTCGGGCTCGACATGATCGACAAAGAGATCGCAGATCTCCCTGGAGTGTACGGCCCACCCCGCGGGGAGGTCATTCTCGCTTTCGACCGCAAGGCGCTCGTGGCATGCGGGGCTCTACACGAACTCGCGCCTAGAATAGGAGAGATTAGGAGAGTCTACGTCCGGGCCGACCATCGGGGACGGGGGTTTGGGCCTCGCCTCACCGGTGCGCTGATAGCGCGGGCGCGTGAGCTTGAGTACGAGCGACTGCGGGTCGATACGCTCCCGACCATGGCCGCCGCGATCCAGTTCTATCAAGAAATGGGGTTCAGGCCCATCCCCGCCTACTGGCCACACCCCGTTCGGGGAGCGCTGTTCTTCGATTACGACATCTCGAACCGGGGGTCGACAGAGAAACCTGGCCGGGCTCCAACGCCGGGGGAGACCCGAAAGTAGCTTGCCTGACTGAATGCAATGCTGATTGCACCCACCATTGAGCTCGCCCGGGGCAATGGACGAAAGGCGCGTTGCACACCCCGCCTCCGAATCGAGTCTGTGCCTGTAGCGCTCTAGTGCCGCTTCTGGTTCGGCATCCGCCTTGGATAGGTAACTAGTTACAAGACCAACGGTGTGAAGAGGGCGGTCAACCCATCTACACACTAGGAAAGCCGCGTTCTAGCGCCACACACGGCTAATCTACTATGGCCCGATGTCAGGCCGTGGCATCGGACCGGCAGCTCGCAGCCATCATGTTCACTGACCTGGCGGGGTTTACTCAGCTTACCCAAGCGGACGAACCGCTCGCTTTCAAACTCGTCGAGGAACAGGAGGCGCTCATCCGCCCGATTGTCGAAGCGCATCACGGACGCCACGTCAAGTCCCTGGGGGACGGATTACTCATCGAACTTCCGAATGCTCTCGACGCCGTCGAATGCGCTGTGGAGATCCAGCGTCGCGTTCACGAGCGCAATCTCGAACGTGAGTCACAACCACTACAGTTGCGGATAGGGGTCCATTTGGGGGATGTCCAGCGCCGCGGCGGGGACATTGTTGGCGACGCGGTCAACGTCGCCTCTCGCATCGAACCCCTGGCGGAGCGCGGAGGAATCTGCCTATCTGAGCACGTCTTCGCCCAGGTACGGAACAAGATTCCCTACCAACTCGAGAGCCTGGGCTCGAAGCATCTCAAAGGGGTCCGCGACCCCGTCGAGATCTATCGTGTCGTCTTGCCCTGGCTGGCAAACCAAGAGGGTTCGGGAGCCTTGCTCCCCTCGCGTCTTGCCGTTCTACCCTTCTCGAACATCAGTCCCGACCCAAATGACGAATACTTCGCCGACGGTCTTACCGAGGAGTTGATTTCTGTTCTATCGAGAATCCGTGGGCTGAGAGTCATTGCCCGGACCTCTGTGAACCAGTACAAGTCCAGCCCCAAATCAGTTCGTCAGATCAGCGCGGAACTTGCCGTGGGGACGGTCCTGGAGGGCAGCGTCCGAAGGGCCGGGACCCATCTGAGGATCACAATCCAGCTCATCGACGGTGCGACGGAGGAGCACCGCTGGGCGGAAACATACAATCGGGAGCTGAGGGACGTCTTTGAGATCCAGGCCGAGGTCGCCGAGCGCACAGCCGAGGCGCTCCGTCTCGAACTCCTCGGTGCGGAGCGCCAGGCTCTGCATCGTGCCCCGACCCGAGACATCGAAGCATACGACCTCTACCTCAGGGGAGTCGCCGCGTTCCAACGGACCGCTGACGAGGGCTGGACCCGGCCCGGAGTCGACGAAGCGTCCCGGTACTTCGAGGCGGCGATTGCCAAAGACCCGCGCTCTTCGGCCGCGCACTCGAGTCTTGCTAACCTCCTTATCGCAGCGATGGGCGAGGTCTACTCCCGCCCGGAGGTTGAGTCCCGTATTCGGCAGCACGTCCATCGGGGGCTGGAACTGGATCCGGACTCGTCCGAAGCCCACACGGCACTAGGGAACTTCGCGTTGCAGGTGGAGTTCGACTGGGATCGGTCCGAGGCGGAGTTCATCAGAGCCGTATCGCTCAACCCGAGCAACGCCCCGGCCCATGCCTGGTACGGGATTCTTCTGAGGACGCTGGGGCGGTTCGACCAGGCACTCTCCCAGTTTCGACTCGCCGCCGAACTTGACCCGTTGTTCCGACAGCTGACGTACTGGCAGGTTCGGGTCTTCGAGAGCGCGGGGGACCATGAGGGAGCGCTCGGAGTAGCCACGGAGGCGTTGGCCCGCTACCCGGGCAACCGATTGCTGCACATCCAGGTTGGAAAGGCCCTCCTCTCGCTGGGCCGCACCGAGGAGGCACGCCAGCACGCTGCGATGGCCGCCGGTCCGATCAACGACGCCGGCACAGCCATCGGTCGAGCCGAGCTGCTCGCCCTGCTCGGTGACCCCAGCGAGGCGGAACGCCTCGTGAAATCGTGGGAAAGCAACCCCTCGGAGTTCTATATCCGAATGAACTTCATTGCCGCACTCCTCACGGTCCTCGGTCAGAAGGACCGGGCTTTGGATCTTCTCGAGCGGGATGCTCGGGAAGGGGAACGGAGTTTGTGGATCGATTTTCGTCGCCCGATCTTCGACCCAATCCGTAACGACCCACGGTTCGTCTCACTGCTGAAGGAGATGAAACTGCCAACAGCTCCTCCCGCGCCGATGAGCAGCCGTCCGATCGGAAACGAGGCGCCCACTGGCCAGTAGCCCACAGAACTGGCCAGGCTGAATCAGTTCCGGCAGCCGCGCGCCAAAGGTGGGCGCGAGGCGCGTTGCAACCAGGCGGACTCTGACCGTGGCTGCGCCTTGGGCCTGCCAGCTCAGTTGCACCAACTCACTTTCAGTTGAGGGCTCGCACTCTGAGAAGCCGGAGGATACATGCGCTTGACCCAGATGCTCGATGACGAAGAACCGAGATGCAATCCCGGTCTCGATGAGCTCGGCCTGGAGTCATTGAGCTCTGAGCTTCAAGGTGGTTGTCACGTCACCTACGATGGGACAGAACCTGACGCGGGTCCGGTGAACGTTTGAAGATGGGTCTTCCATCGCGGAGCAGGCTCCACACATGTTTCCAGACCTTTAAGCCAGTAGAGTTTCATTTGAATTCACGATGGTTGGCGATCGCCGGGCTCGGACCTATTTTGTACTCCACGAGCCGAGCTCTGCGATCAAGGTTCTTCGAGTGAGTCTGATTTGGGTCGTCATCGGCGTCTTCATGGCCACGGCCGACGCGCTTTCCCCGCAGACATTCATCCAAGTTTCGGCTTGGCTGTCGCTATTCTTCCTTGGTGTCCTACTCACATTCTGGGCCCTGTTCAGTCTCTCCCGGGCAGCCGCCGCGACCGGGGCACTTATCGGAACCTTCCTCGGACCGTACAGCTTGACATGGCAGCTCTGGGTTACTTATGTCAAGCACTGGAACGCGTTCTTCCCTGTCCGTCTATATCCGTTCACGATTGTCCTAGACGCCGTCGAGTGGTATGCCATGATGGCTTTCGGGCTTACCTTGTTCGCCGTGTCGATCGCGGCTCTGGTTCATCTCTCTCGTCCTCGGCCGACGTTCATTCGTATCCATCACGACTCAGGGAAGGCCTATCGGATGAGCGATCCACCATGACCACTGCAGTCTGTCGTCCCGCGCTGGAAACGATGTTGAAGATCGGATCTTGATTGGACGCGTGCGACCGTTGATGAGTCCGCAATCGCCGCGCGAGAGCGAGGACTGGTGCGCGAATTGGCCGACCTGCTCGCAGGAGACAGGGACTATGAGGCTGCCCGGAAAGCGGAACCAGCCGGGCGGCGACGAGAAACGTGAATTGCTGCCAAAGTTTTACTTATGGGATATCCTTCGGGCTACAGCGGATGACCTCATCCACGACCTTCCGAAGTCCTGCGCGGATCTTCGCAGCAGTCTTCGTTGTGAGTGCCATCCTGTTACTGACATCGATTGTTATCGTCCAAGCTCCGCATTCACCCAGCTCGAATCTCCGGTCCAGCTCGATTCTGACTCATCACGATTGGGTCGGTTACAAGGGCAATGACACCATCTATCCCACCACAGACACCCAGGTCTTTCCCCTTCCGCTTCAACATGACTTCAGCTACCAAACCGGAGCCAACTCCAGCATCTCGTGTGGATCTGGGGGCTGTGGAATCGCCAACTCCAACCTCCTAAACGTTAGCTCCTTATCGTACGAGTACCCCCGCTACGGCGATCTCGGATCTAGCTGGGCCAACCAGTTCGATATCTGGGTCTGGGCAGGTGCCACTGGTGGCGGTACAGCCTTTGACGTTTTCCCACAGGGATGCAACGATGCGGCCCAGGTCTTCTTGCCCTACGCAATCGACCTTGCGGCGACGCCGAAGGGGCTGCCATCGGGAAACACAAACTTGTTTGCCGTGGGCAACAACTCGGGCATGAACGCCACGGCGGGAACCATTGGCGGGGACACCGGAACGGGGGGCACAGCGGAACTCAAAACACTCATCGGTCTAGGCCTCGATTTTGCTTCGCTGGTGTTTCCTCCCGATATAGGAGTGGTTCTTACCCTGGGTTCCATTGGACTTGATCTCTCTGACTTTACGGGCCCCGATGGGCCCACTTCGAACAGCTTCGTGACCAGCAATCCAGACGTGCCGGGGGATCAGACGGCGACGGAAGTAGCCCTCGCCACGGGTGGCAGCATCAGTAACGGTTGCCAACAGGTCAAAGGCGGGCAGAATGTGTTTTCGCACGCGGGCCTCATTGAAGAGCAGATTCCCGCGTCCGGTCTCTCTACCGTAAGCGCCTCCGCGTCGTTAACCATCGCGTCAAGCACGTACATTGAGTTCAATGACAACAGCTACGACCCAGCTGCTACCCAGGTATCCGCCGGGGCAAGCTCCTCCTTGAACTATCCAATCGCACCGGCCGTGGGAATCGGCGGCTTCGTGGACCTCTATCCGGGAGGCCCATCGGCCGGCGATCCGGGAGTATACGGCGCAGTGGTGACGCTCCAGCAAAGTTGCGGGGGAACCTTGACCGACTTCGTTATCTCGGCGAGCGAGAGCACCGGATACTGGCACTTCTTTGCCGACCCCGCCTGCACGTACTCTTACAGCGTCAGTCTCAACGGATGGTGGTACGACTACCCGGTTTCGATCACGCGAACCGGATCCATCTCGCCGTCACTTACCGACCAAGTGGGGCAAGACTTCGAGAATCTCAACATTGGGCTCTGGGGTGGGGCGGTGAACTTCGTTGAGTCCGGGCTGCCGAGTTTCACGACCTTCTCAGTGACTCTCAACGGGGCAGACGAGAATTCGGGCGGAGGCACGACGGTCTCATTCCTTATCGCAAACGGGACGAACTATCCGTTCTCCGTTGGGCCGATCACCGACTACTCGATTTCGCCCTCGAGTGGGACCGTCACGGTCCAAGGTGCGGCAGTGACGAAGGACATCACTTTCACGCAAACCGGATCGTACACGGTGACGATCTCTGAAACTGGACTTCCGGGCGGCGATACGTGGAGCGCTGGTGTGGGTAGCACGGAGAAAACGGGCTCCGCTGGCTCCACGCTGACTTTCACTGGGTTAGCGGGCTCTAACTCGTGGTCCGCCAGCACTGTCATTGTTTCCGAGTCATGCTCCGGCAACCTCTGCACGATCAAGGAGTACGTTCCCAGCCCCGCGACTGGTACCGTAAACGGGGCGACAAGTATCAAAGTGACCTACACATACACGATCAAAACGTTCCGAACGTAGCGCTCGACGCAGTGGCGGGTCGCGTCGCTACCTTTACGCTTTCCGAGCGAACCTGTCTTCGGCGGGAGGCATTGACCACGAAACCGACACAGCCCGAAGCGGTTGCGACAGTCATTGCACCAACTTCAAAGGGGATCGTTTCGGAAGGCAAAGTCGTCAGCCGCGAACGCCATCGCCACACCAAGCGCGGCCATGCACATTCGCGCGTCGTTGAGGGCCATAACCGACGATTGATTCGGGGAGGGTGGAGCGAGTGATGTCCGATGTAATCGAGGGCATGGAAGCGGTGACGGTCCACATTCGAAATATCCGGCGTGCACGGAAGTTCTACGCCGAAGTGCTGGGCCTCAAGGAGGTCTCCTACGCTCCGGCGGTGTCTCGGGCAGCTTACGCGATTCCTGGCACGACGACATTGCTAACGATGCATGTTCTCGGGGAAGACGAAGGGGGCCGCGAACCAGGAACTGTCTCGGGAATCGTCTTCTCGCATCACGATCCCAAGGCTGCCTGGTCCGAGATTGAGGAGCGAGGCGGATCGATCGTTGATGAGCCGGAAACTTTTCCGACCGCAATGGGAACAGTTACTCTGGGTGTGTTTGCCGACCCGGACGGCAATCAGTTTGTGCTACGTAACATCGACAAGGGACCCGCACTCACTTCCTCGTAACCCGACTTAGTAGTGTGCGAGAGCCGTTGGCCGACCCACCATTCTAGGTGCATTGTTGATTACACCTATTGTTAGAAACCTGGGTCCATGGCACATCGCACCCACTCCTCACCATGAGTCGAAGAATGGAGCTCGCGATAGGGTGACGCCCGGAACCAAGATATACCATTGCTACCATGATGGCCATGATGTCGACCCCAGACACCATTACGAGCATCCCGCTCCATCAGTCGACTCTCCGCGTATTGCAACGGGTGAAGAGTGCCGCAGAGACCTGGGACGAGTTCTTGATTAACCTCACGGACGATTATCTCTCGCCATCACTTCGGGCTGAACTCGATCGACGATTGAGGACAGATCGAGTGGTAACTGGCGCCGAAGCACGCCGGGAATTCAGGGAGCAACGGAAACGTGCCCGTTAAGGGTCCGGCCCGGAGCGGTTGGCCGGACTTTACCGAAACTGCGTGGCGGGAGTTCCTCTCCCTCCCTCCCGAAGTTCAAGACGCATTAGTGGAGGTCTTTCCGGAATTCGTTGCCCATCCGACTCGCCCTTCCCCAAGGCTGGATGTCGTACCGGTTCGAGATGACCCGATCCGCTGGCGACTCAAAATTCCTGGCTACCGAGTTCTTTTCCACGTCCGTCACGGACATGCATTGGTAGAGGAAATCGAGCCGCGCACAGGTTCTACGTACCTGAGGTTCGGCCGTTACGGGTCTGCACATCCCGGGAAACGTTGAAGGGTGGCCGGCTGCCCCGGGTATCCAAGGGATTGGGGTATCCCCCTGTGGGTGTGCGTAGCCTTAACCCACCACTAACGGAAGGACCCACCCTTACACAACCCCGTCGTTACAAATCGGTCCGATGGGTTGTAACGGGGCCCATCCACCCGGAAACCAGCCCGTTTGGGGTTCGGCTTCTCTACGCGCGCGACTTGCGCCATTCCCCGTCTGCAAAATGCTCAATATAGGCCGGCGTGTCCATTGCGCGGACATGAACGAAGTCTCCGCAAGGACGCTTCGGAAGTACATCTTCGACTTCTTTTTGGAGACGACCAGGGCTCCGCTCGCGGAAGAGATGATGCCAAAGTTTGGTTGGAGTCGGGGCGAGGTTCTTGCGCACCTCCAGGAGCTCCAGGCCGCCCACCACATCTTTCTCCTGCCTGGTACGGAACGGATCCTGATGGCGAATCCGTTTTCCAGCCTGCCGACACCATTTCGTGTATCGGCGGGCCGGCGGCAGTATTTTGCGAACTGTGCTTGGGATGCGATTGCTCTGCATGTGGTCCTGGATCAGGACGTCCGAATCTCATCCTTCTGCCACCACTGCGGCGCACCGCTCGAATTTGGTCTCAGCAAACGGACAGTCTCTCCTGAGGGAAGAGGGGTCCTGGTCTTCCTCCAGACCCCCGTATCCAAGTGGTACGACAACCTGCTTACTACGTGCTCCAACACGATGATGTTCTTCCTCTCTGAGCCGCATCTCGCCGAGTGGAAGCGGGCTCACCCGGGATTCACCGGCGCGGAGCTGACGATCGACAAGATGATCCAAGCGGTCACTCCGATTTCGATGGGCCGAGCCACCCTTGAGTACCAAATGCCGTCAAGAGATCAGCTGATGGCCCACTGGGAGTCGATTGGGCTCGAAGGAACGTTCTGGAGGTTTTGAAACCCGAGGCGGCCACGCCTATGTAATCCCACCCCTTTCCGGACACGAGGATTGATTTGGATTATAGGGAGGGAACGTCGACCAAAGGCCGCCGCGACCTTGATGTTGGGCGCGCGCGGGCGATGACCTGACCACAATCAGCGCGCGGCACGGACACCGACCGCGAGGAGCGCGAGGGAGAGACCGCGCCGGTTCACCGCCCTAATGTATCAGCTCGGTCTTCCTGCGATCCGGTGGATCCGCCTCTGACGCCTGACGAAGCGACACGGCTAGGGAGGCAGCGAATGTGACCGACGGACTGGTGCTCTCGGCCGGCGAAGGACGCAAGATTCGAGGATCTGGATTGACGCTCAAGTTGGGCGCAAATCGGTCGAAGAAGTGGTCGGTGTTCGAGGCCGAGGTTTCGCCCGGGTTCGACGTGGGGGCCCACCTCCACCGCGAGGCCGAGGAACTTTTCTACATTCTCGATGGCGAGCTCGACCTATTCGCGTTCGAGCCGCGCATTCGCACGAAGGGCGACTGGCGCGCTTGGGAATCGAAGACGGGGGCCAAGGTGGTTCGAGGCAGCCCGGGAAGCGCCATGTTCGTTCCCGCGGGATGCCCACACGCGTTCACCAACCCAGGAACCACGACGGCTCGGATGATCTTCCTGGTCACCCCGTCCGGTCACGAGCACTACCTCGATGAGCTCGGCGAGTTGCTCGGAAACCGAGGACCACCCGACCAGGCTGCCATCGTGAAGCTCCGCGCTCGTCACGACATCGAGCAACTCACACCATTGATTCCGGGAAGCGCTTCCGGACCACCCGGCCGGCCCCCGGCGTAGTGTTAATCCGGGCTACGCGCGGTCGGTGACCGACCGTGATGAGCGCGCGGCGAAGATGGTTGGGAGGCGGGCTATTGACCCTCTTCGAGCGGGCTAACGCCCACGGCCACGTTGCCTCCTCGGCTCTGAACGGCGTACGTTCGAACTGGATGGGTCGAGCGACGAACGAACATGTTCCCGCCGACCACGGCTCCGGAGTCCAAGCGGAATTGCGCGCCATGTTTGCTACATGAGACTACCCCTTCCTTGACGGAACCATGTTCCAAAGGGGCGCCCCTGTGCCCGCATTCCGATGCGAGTCCGTAGAGGCGACCGCCTACGTTGAAGATCGCGACGGCTCTCCCCTCGACTACGACCCGGGTCGACTCCCCCGGCGGCGGGACCAAAGTGTCGGTCAGGATCCACCTCGAGCGAGGTTCGTCGGTCGGCACGTCGTTCGTCGGGTGCTGCGAGAGATCTACCGCGGCCATCTCGTCTATCGTGTCCATAGATACCTGTAGACCGTCCCGAGGGTCAGATCCGCCGACGAGATTCTGGTCCAGACCCGACCTCGCTTGCCATGGATTGTCGGGTTCTTGCAGTTCGGCGACCAAGGTCGGAATCCTCAAAGGAGACACCGGCACTCGCGAAGCGACGTGACCCCGCCCCCGTTACAACCCGAGACACTCGACATCGACATGCTTCGCGAGATGTACCGCGAGGGGGCAATCGAGTTCGCGGGGGTCGACCCCCGCCTCAACGCGACCCGCATTGCCCGGGAACTCGGCGTGAGGCGAGCCCGGGTCTCGGCCCGACTGAAGGCATGGCGCGACAGCGGACTCCTCCGGCGGTACGACGTTTGGGTCAACCCCGCGCTGTTCGGCTGGCAGGGAGCCGGGTTTAACCTCCGAGTTCACCATCCGCGTGCGAAGGCCGACCTGTTCTCCCGTCTCGCGGCCCTGGAGGGGGCCGTCTCGGGTGTCGAGTTCCTCGGTGAGTGGATCACGTTCGGCGTGGTCACGCCTGACGCTGCCGCCCTCGAGCGAACGCTGAGGATCATCCGCGGGCTCGCCGGAGTGCGGGAGGTGGACGTACCGGCGCCTTGGAGGATTCTGCCACCGAGGCGGGAGCTCTCGCCCCTCGACATACGGATTGTCCGAGCCCTCCGCGAGAACCCGACCGCGATGCTGAGCACGACCGCCGACAAGGTCGGGATTTCGAATCGGACGATGACGCGGCGGTATGCGAACCTCGTCGAGGACAGGGACGTTTGGTTCCATCCGATTTTTGATTTCCGAGCGTTCAGCTGCCCAGTGGTCGCCCTGGGGGTGACGGTCCGAGCGGAGACCGACCGCAACTCCATCCTGCGACGCATCCAGACGAAGTACCCTCTCTCCCTCGCGTTTCGAGGGATGCCGGAACGACCCGGACCGGCCGCGGGCGGGCTTCTCGGCCTTGTCATGCCTCCCTCGGCGGCCCACTTGGAGGAGGTCGAGCTGTACGTCGCGTCGATCGAAGGTGTCGAGGAGCTCGAGGCGAATGTAGTGGTCCGGCTGCACTCGTTCCCCGACTGGTTCGACCGACAACTCGAAGCGCTGGCGCAACGGCGCTCGTGAGGCCCTTTCCCGGAGCGGCGATCACTACCTCCAGGAGCCCGCGGGTCCCGAGGGGGTCCCCGAGATCCTGGCGGAACTCGCAGCGAGAGGAGTACGGTTCCACGAGGCGACGGAGATCGAAGAACCCTCTCGAGAAGCCGTCCGCGTGAGCCGTTAGTTAGCCGTAGGTCTCGCCCTCACGGATTCTCTCGGAGCGGGAGCCGGGGATCAAGGCGGCGGACTTCGTTCACAGCGGGTCATTAGTCAAGCTACGCTTTTCCGGACAGGATCAAATGAGTAAGTGCAAGAGAGCTTGCAACCCCGCCTCTCCGAAACTCTGTAGGGTCAGTTTGGATGCAAAGTGAATCGCAGCCCCAGATACAGGGTCGATCCACAAATGCGCCCAATCTTCGATGAGTGGGGAGCGGGCCACATCAGTCCCGCCTGACTGGCAGCAGGTCTCGATCCAAGGGCCGGTGATCTTGGGCTGATTCAACCTTCATTCATTCGAGATCGAGTTCAGCCTCGCGACGCAGCAGGGCGGCAGACTCTTCTCGGTTCAACTCCTCAATGTTGGCCCCTTCCCCGATTTTCTTCCGGTCAATCCGCTGGACTACGCCGAAGACCCACTCGAACTCGTGCATCACCAATGGATCCTTGAGAGCGTCGCGAGCTCGTCCGATCACATCTACGGGAGATCGAAGTGCGGAGTAGTAACCGCTAATCCAAGTTCCGAAGGCCTCCCACACGAGATGGCGGCTCAATACACGAGTGTGGGTGAGCGAACCCACCAGCTCGAAGAAGGCCGCCACCTCGAGGTTCGTGATGTCTGCGTGTTTGCCCTCAAGAAGGCGTTTCGCCAATAACTTGCGGCGGCGTCGGTATGGCGGGGAGTCGAACCGCTCACGAAGGCTCAGCACCGCGTTCGCACTGTTTAGGTGTTGAGTGACTCGAGTCTGCCACCAGAGCAAAGCTACCGTGCCGATGGCCACCGCCCAAGCGGCTCCGGCGGTGATGGTTGTGATGTCGATTCCCATCGGGCTGCCGACTGCTCGCAGTCCTCGGCGGCTATAACGCGTCGGACCCAGGGCACATCCGCCCAGGGCGTGGAGCCGATGAGCCATCAGGCGCGGATTCTCGCCAAGTCAGATTCTAGCATCACCGGGGGTCTGAAGTGAACTCCCCGCCTGAGTGTGGTTCCAAGTAGCCTTGCAACCACGGAAACACTGCATTGGTGGTTGCAAGAGCGATTGCACCCACATGATTGCCTCGAAGGAGTGGGTTCCCGGACGGAGCGCAGCGTCTCCCTGCGCTCGCCTCCGCGCTCCTCGCAGCCAGTTAGCGAGCGCGCGCTGGGAAACCGATTCATCCAACCTAGTCGCTGATCATAAATCTCATTCTCGATGTTCCGTTGATGCTGGATTTATTAGACCCGCGATCCGATTCCGCGTCGCACCGCGACTGGTGGAGGAGAGCAGAAACAAGTGATGATAGATTTCGTCCTGAAGAGTACGCCGAGTTACCGCGTGGCCTCAATCGTCCGGAAAGGGCCTTACGTGGAGGACAATCTTAGACCGGAATTCCGTGAGCTCACGCGGTGGGCAAGGAAGGGTGGAGTCCCAACAGCGCACTGGATCTTCTTTGAGCGAGATCACGACCGTTGGGAGGCATGTTTAGAAATCAAGGGGAAGGCGCAAGCCGAGGGGCGGATCCGACTCAAGACACTACCGGCCACCGACGCTGCAAGCGTCGTCTTCAATCCCGATTCCCTCGCATCGCGGGTGGTCTACCACGGACTAAGCGAATGGACGAAGTGGAGGAAGAAGTTCGGGGAGATCAAGTCGGTCACCGGAATCCGGGAGGTCTATTCGGGAGATCCTTGGACTGACAAGAAAGCATGGGCCCGCTGTGAGGTCCAGTTCCTCGTGAGAAAGTGATTATTGACGCGTCCGCTTGAAGATTCCGGTCACCACCTCACGATATTCAGCGGACCAACAGTCCCCCATCATCGGAGTGACCTCAGCCCTCGTTCGGCGTAATCATCCGCCTGCGCAACTCGCGGTCGATCATCGGACGCGCGATTGCCAGGTTCTCGCGGAATTGGGCAGTCGGCCCGTCAGCGGCGGGGGTCCGTTCTTAACCACCATGATTCTCGCGGTGGCGTTACCATGGCCGGTCCGGAGAATGCGGATACGCTCCCACCGCCCGCGCTGATCTCTTGGAGCAGTGGAAAGGATGCAGCCCATGCACTTTGGGAGATCACACGCACCCGCGTCGCGAAACCTGTCGGACTCTTGACGACGGTAACGGAGGTTTTCGGACGAGTCTCGATGCACGGCGTCCGCGAAGGGCTCTTGCGAAAGCAGGCGGATGCCCTCGGCCTTCCCCTGACTATCGTTCGCATCCCCTATCCCTGCCCGAACGACATTTACGAACGCGAGATGCGGCGAGCCCTGGAAGCCGCGCGGGCCGGTGGGATCCGTCACGTGGTCTTCGGCGACCTGTTCCTCGAGGATATCCGACGCTACCGTGAGGCATGGATGTCGGAAGTCGAGATGGAGTGCCTCTTCCCGCTCTGGCACCGCCCCACGAACGAACTGGCGAGAGAGATGCTACGGACGGGCCTTAGAGCCCGACTGGTCTGCGTGGACCCCCGCGTGCTTGCTCGCTCCTTCGCGGGGCGTGCGTTTGACGAACGTCTGCTGACCGACCTGCCGCCCGATGTCGATCCTTGTGGAGAGCGCGGAGAGTTTCACACATTCGTGACGGACTCTCCGCTGTTTCGCTCGCCCATATCAATCCGCTTGGGAGAGATTGTCGATCGTGACGGGTTCGTCTTTGCAGACCTCCAACCGGAGTGATTCGCGACCTCGCGCGCACATCGCCGTTGGCAGTCGATCACCTAAGGTTGGACTCGCTCTTCATGAGGGGTTTGGGATAGTAGGCGCAAGTATCAGCTATGTTGATTCCGCTGGGACCTTCGACTGTCTGACCGAGGCGTTCCTCGGGACGAACTGATCGACTCGATAGCTCCTCCGACGGTGCGCGTGTCCACCCCGCACTCAGCTATTCGCGCCTTAACGCGCAACAAGACGGTCCGCGGCGATGGACCCCAGAGCGGTCCCCCGCACACATTGCCATTGCGGCGACCCGGAAGGGTCCCGCACCACTTGCATCGCGGCCGGCCGCTCCAGAGCGTGAGGACGATAGGCGCGCTTCTCCTTGAGAATTGCGTAGATGATCTTCAGCAGCTTGTGGGCCGCTGCCACGGTACCCTTCCCCTTTCCCCGACGGCGGCTCACTCGGGTCCCCAGCTTGGCCACGGTGCCTCGGGGAGCCTTCTGCCGATGCGTCCAGGAGAGCTCGATCAACAACCACTGGAGCAGTTCATTGGAGTCCCACTTGAGCTTCCCCTGATAACAGAACTCTCCGGACTGGTGGGTCGACGGAGCCAGGCCCACATACGAGGATAACCGATCGATCGTGGGGAAGCGCTCGATCGGACAGAGGAAGGCCGCCAGGGTGACCGCGGCGAGCTCTCCGACCCCGGGAATGGTCTTCAGCCACTGGGCCTCCGGCATCCGAAGGTACGCCGCGTGGACCTCACGATCCAGTTCCTTGGTCTTCTCTCGAAGGTACTCGATCGTGTCGATAGCGCGGGTCACGTCGGGAAACCCGAGTGTTCGCATGCGCGTGCGACCCGAGATGGTCCGAAGCACTCGATCCGGGTAGCTGATTCCTCGACGGAGGAGCTGGGCATAGGTGTGGTTCATCATCGAGGCCGCCTTGCGTCGGTAGAAGTAGCGCTCGCGGACCAGGTGGCGGAGGGCGCGTCCTTCCGCATCGGGCACATGGACTCGAGGGATCGCCTCGAGACGGAGCAGAGTGGCCAGCGCGCGAGCGTCCACTCGGTCGGTCTTGATCGTAGCGTCCGCGATCAGTCGAGTGCGCAACGGGTTGGTGAGAATCGTCTCTACCCCCTCTTTCTCGAGCGCTTCGTAGAGCGGTTCCCAGATCGTGCAGGGCTCCATCACCACGCGCTTGTCGCCGGGCAACGCCCGGAGGAAGTCGGTCAGCTCAGTGGTCGAGGGACCAATCTTCGCCTCAGCCAGAGTCTCTCCTCGAGCATCGAGGGCAATGGCGACGATCGACTTTCGGTGAATGTCCAATCCGACGTAGGTGTTCGCTTCCATGGAGCGCCTCCGAGAGGGAGAGAGGAGGCGCCTACCCTGAGACTTCCGCTGGACCATGCGGAGTCATACATGTCCACATTGCGCCGACTCCCGCTTCCAAGTCGTGTGTAACATCGGTTGCACCCGTCAACCTCGCCCGCCAGATGATCGAATACCGAGGTGAGATCGGCGCGGATAAGGATTCAAGAGAGAGTTCTCTGCCCTGCCAGGCATGAACGAGTGGGACGAGACTGCAGGGAAGGTCGAGATTACCCGACTCGTGACTGATTTCGAAAAGGCGAAATCCGACGGACGATACTCTCGCTTTAGCGAGGAGGAGACCAAGAAGGACTTCATTCTCCCACTATTCAAGGCACTTGGATGGCGAGTCAACTCCGCGGAAGTCTCTGCTGAGGAGCGAATACTGCGTGGACGCGCGGATTACGGATTCAAGATTGACGGAGTCACTAAATTCTATGTCGAAGCTAAGCCGCTCTCCACCAATATTTGGGAGCGGCAATTCCTTCAGCAAGTAATCGACTACAGTTACGCTAAGGGAGTCTCGTGGGCAGTCCTAACCAATTTTGGTCGCACAGTTGTCCTGTACTCGGAGAATAAGGAACCCAATCCTTTCAACAGTCGGTTCCTTGACCTCTCAGCAGACAAATACCTAATCGAGTTCGATCGTCTCCGGCTACTCAGTCGCGCGGCCGTCGTGAACAAGGAACTCGACGCGAACGCCGAAGCTTTCGGCCGGAAACCCCGCAAACAACCCATTGACAAGCAGCTGCTCCAGGACCTAAACTCGTTTCGCCTCAATCTCGCAAAAGACATACAGCGACTCAATGTGGAACGATTCCGAGAGTCCGATGTCGCGCTCGAGGAGACGGTCCAACGGATCCTCGACCGACTCATATTCATCCGGGTTGCCGAGGACCGTGGATTGGAAGACCGTCAACTCGCACTCCTATCGAGGGTGTCCGAGTCAACCGTACTGAGACGCCTTCGCGAGCTGTTTGCACGTTATGATGAGAACTTCGATAGCAAGCTGTTTCAAGCCCACACTGCCGACGATGTCAGGATTGACGGAGAAGTTCTCCAACGGGTTCTCCGGGGCCTGCACGAAACTGAGGATGGCGCCATCCGCTACGATTTCGGCGCAATCGACGCGGACGTTTTGGGTGTGATGTACGAGCAGTACCTTGGGCTCATTCTTCGGCAGACTGCGAAGCGAACCAAACTCCAAGACGGGGCAGTAAGTCGCAAGGAACAGGGAATTTACTATACACCGACCTGGGTAGTTGACTACATTGTCAGAGTCGCTATTGAGGAGGCGCTAAAGCGGAAAGGGGCGAAAGCAGAGAAACTGCGAATTCTCGACCTGTCGTGCGGCTCGGGAACCTTTCTCCTGCGGGCCTTTGACCACATTATTCGAGCTCGAAACCCAAGGGGGGTCAGTGTTCAATCCAAATTCGACCCTGACACCGCGGGGCCTCTTATCGCTCTCCGGGCCTCCGTCCTTACCGACAACCTCTTCGGGGTGGATCTGGACCCCCGCGCTGTGGAAATCGCTCAACTAAACCTGATGATCCGCGCCGCCGAGAGTCGGCATCGGTTACCGACGATAGAGAAGAACGTGCGTGTTGGGAACTCGCTGGTCTCGGACGTTGAGGTCGACCGTACAGCAGTGGATTGGACCACCGAATTTCCGCAAATCGGAGGCGACAAATTTGACGTCATCGTGGGAAACCCTCCGTATGTGCGAATCCAAACTTTGTCCAATGAGTTGGTTGACTATTACAACTCCACCTTCAGTTCCGCAGTTGGGGACTACGACATCTACATCCTATTCATCGAACAAGCACTGAAACTCCTGAGGGAAGGTGGGGTTGCCGGGTTCATCCTCCCTAACAAGTTTCTGACGGCGAAATATGGGACCAAATTGCGTTCACTCCTGGCCAGGGAAGGCGTTCTTTTCAAGTTGCTAAACTTTGGAGACTACCAGGTGTTCGACGGTGCCACGACCTACACCTGCCTGTTGTTCCTGAGGAAGGGACAACGGCCAAATTTTGCCTACGGAGCCTTCGTCGAGCAGTCCGACCCAAGAGTGACTCGTACCCTCTCTGACGCTGACTTCGAGATGTCGAAGGTTAATCCCCCAATCCCTCCCAACCGAGCATGGACCTTTGTCCGTTCTCAATCGAAGCCGCTGTTCGACCGATTAGATGCGGAGTATCCGAAGCTTGGTGAGATTTCCAGTGACATATTTCAGGGATTCAGGACAGGATGTGACAATGTCTTCATCATTAGACCTGAATCTGAAGACAATGAATTAGCGACCTGCCACAGTGAGTTGCTCAGCCGGAAGTTTCAGATCGAGACGGCCATCCTTCGCCGAATCGTGCGCGGCGACGAAATCACAAGGTGGTCACCCGCCTGGGGTGGCCAGATGG
>Ga0116223_10001457_pt1 | contig 24074 bp, 21 predicted proteins | sample Sb_taG_3_FD_90092 | JGI IMG/M metagenome (GOLD analysis project Ga0116223, IMG submission 90092) | Peat soil microbial communities from Weissenstadt, Germany - Sb_50d_a_PC metaG | ecosystem: Environmental > Terrestrial > Soil > Wetlands > Peat | place: Germany: Weissenstadt | collected 2010-09-21 | reverse complement strand
GGTTCGTGGTCTGCGACTTCGGTGTTATACTCCGGGGTTATTGTTCGGACCAGACCCGCACTGTGTGGGTGGGCGATGGGTCTCAGGCTCCGGAAGACGCCCGGGGAGCGTATGAGGCGGTCCGCGAGGCACAGCAGGCGGCAGTGGATGCCGTGCGACCCGGGATTGCCGTGGGCGAGGTGGACGAAGCCGCCCGTAAGGTATTGCGTAAGGGCGGGTTATGGCGTTATTTTACTCACTCCACCGGACACGGGGTGGGGTTGGAGATCCACGAAGCTCCGCGGGTGGCAAACGGACAGAAAGAGGTCCTGCAGCCGGGGATGGTCATCACCATCGAGCCGGGAGTATACTTCCCCGGAAAATGGGGCGTGAGAATCGAGGATATGGTGGCGGTTACGGCCGGTGGCTGTGAGGTGTTGACGCCAACCAGCAAGGATTTCCGGGTAGTTTAGTCTTTCATTAAGTTCCGCCGGGCAGGGTCCACGCCCGGCTTCTTCGCGCGCCGGGGTTTCGCGCGGGGCGGGAGCGGCAAGCGGTCCCACCGTAAACGAATGAATCAAAAAGAGCTGAAGGAACTAATCGAGTTCTTAATCGAGAAGGATATTGCCGAGTTCGAACTGGAACGCGGCGATGTCAAGGTGCGCATCAAGCGGGCTGGAGAGCATGGCGTCGTCCATGCCCACGGCGAGCCGCGGTATTTTGCGGTGCCGCCGGCCCCGGGCTTCCAGGAAGCTGCGCCGGTGGCGGCTCCGCCGGCTGCGGCCGCGGTTCCGGCGGCCGAGCCTGCTCCCGAAGAAGGCCTGCACATAGTGAAGTCCCCGATTGTGGGGACGTTCTACGAAGCTCCTTCGCCGGGCGCTCCACCGTTCGTCAAAGCCGGCGACTCGGTCGAGGTGGGGCAGGTGCTCTGCATCGTCGAGGCCATGAAGCTGCTGAACGAGATTGAGTCGGACGTGGCCGGGGAGATTGTGAAGAAGCTGGCAACGAACGGTCAGCCGATCGAGTACGGCCAGGAATTGTTTGTAATAAGGCCGAAGAAGTGAGGCCGGAACGTGGCCGGGCTTCGCCCGGCTGGACAGCCGAGGGCGGCTGTCCCCACACAATCCTCAAATGTTCAAGAAAATCCTGATTGCCAATCGCGGAGAAATTGCCCTGCGCGTGATTTGCGCGTGCAAGGAGCTGGGCATTCGCACGGTCGCGATCTACAGCGAGGCCGACCGCAACTCGCTGCACGTGCGTTTCGCCGACGAGGCGATCTGCATCGGGCCGCCGCAACTGGCGCAGAGTTACCTGAACATTCCTGCGGTGATCAGCGCGGCGGAAATCGCCAACGTCGAGGCCGTGCATCCGGGCTACGGGTTGCTGGCGGAGAACGCCAACTTCGCCGAAGTGTGCGAGACCAGCGGCATCAAATTCATAGGGCCGCGGCCGGAAGTCACGCGACTCATGGGCGAAAAAGAGAAGGCCCGCGGAGCGATGAAGCGGGCGGGCGTGCCGATTCTGCCAGGATCGGAGGGGATCGTCGCTACCGACGGCGAGGCCTTGGAGTGGGCGCGGCAGGTGGGCTTCCCGGTGATCGTGAAGGCTTCGGCTGGGGGCGGCGGACGAGGTATGCGCATCGTCCGCAACGAAGAGGAACTGCCGGGGCTGTTCAAGGCGGCGCAGGCGGAGGCGGCGGGGGCATTCGGCAACGGCGATCTTTACATGGAGAAGTACGTCGAGCATCCCCGGCACATCGAATTTCAGGTGCTGGCCGACGAGCACGGCAACGTGGTCAGCCTGGGCGAGCGCGAGTGTTCGATCCAGCGGCGGCATCAGAAACTGCTGGAGGAGTCGCCCTCCACGCAGGTCACGCCGGAACTGCGCGATCAGATTGGGGCGGTGCTGTGCAAGGCTCTGGCGGAGATCGGCTACACCAACGCGGGCACGATCGAGTTCTTGATGGACTCGGACCGCCGGTTGCACTTTATCGAGATGAACACGCGCATCCAGGTGGAGCATCCGGTGACGGAGATGGTCACCGACGTGGATTTGGTGAAGAGCCAGATCATGATCGCGGCCGGAGCGAACATGCGCGACGTGCTGCTGGGACCGGTGGTGCATCGTGGGCACTCGATCGAATGCCGCATCAACGCCGAGCATCCGGAGAAGTTCACGCCGTCGGCGGGGAAGATTACGGCGTTCCATCCTCCGGGCGGGACGGGCGTGCGCGTGGATACCGCGGCCTACACCGAAGGCGTGATCCCGCCCTATTACGATTCGCTGATTGCCAAGCTCATTGTGCGCGGGAAAGACCGCAACGAGGCAGTTTCCCGGATGTCGCGGGCGCTGGAGATGTTTATTGTCGAGGGCGTGTTCACGACCATTCCGCTGCACCGTAAGATTCTGGCCGATCCAGATTTCCGGGCGGGGAAGATTGATACGGGATTCATTGAGCGATTCCTGAAGAAGAATGGCGGTCATTAGTCCCGAGTTTCGAGTACCGAGTAGCGAGTACTAAGCAACCCCACTTCGGCGCACCATGATTCAGCTTCCTCGCCTTTACGCCATCGTAGATTCCTCTTTCTTTGCGACCGGTGAGGAACTCGTTAAGTTCGCTAAGGAATTCGTTGCAGGTGGCTGCACACTGCTTCAATACCGCAACAAGAGCGGAAACGCGCGGGTGATGCTGGAGCAGGCGCGGGAATTGCGGCGGCAGGCGCGGGCAGGAGTGCCCGCGCCACACGTTCGGCTGATCATGAATGACCGCGCCGACCTCTGCCTGGCGGTGGACTTTGACGGCGTGCACGTGGGTCAGGAGGATTTGTCGCCGGAGTCGGTGCGCGTGATCATCGGGCCGGAACGCTGGCTGGGAGTCTCGACTCATGATCCAGAGCAACTGCGCGCAGCCGATCTAACTTCGGCGGACTATCTTGCCATTGGGCCGGTGTTTGCGACTTCCAGCAAAGAGAAGCCCGATCCGGTGGTTGGGCTGGAAGGTGTGCGCCGGGCGCGGGCCTTGACGCGGAAACCGCTGGTGGCGATCGGCGGGATTACGCGGGCGAATGCGGCTTCGGTGATCGAGGCGGGGGCGGATTCGGTCGCGGTGATATCCGACTTGTTACGGGAGCCGCGCAAATCAGCAGAGGAATTTTTCCGCATTCTCAGGTAAAGTGCTCAAGCATTGCGAATATTCGCCTTTCGATTGTCATCCTGAGCGAAGCGAAGGTCGCATGCACTCTGTCGGCGCCGGTCAACTGCACAGGTCCTTCGTCGGGCAAAAGGCGCCCTCCTCAGGATGACAAAGCTAGTAGCTAACTACCGAAGGCCAACGACCAACGACAAGGAGCGAGTCCTGAGTACACCCACAACACGGCCGGCCGCAGGCAGCGACTGGGACATTCACAGCCATCAGGATCAGGAACTGGTCAAGGGACTGGGCCTGACCAGCGCCACCATGCTGGTCATGGGGTCCATGATCGGTTCCGGCATTTTTATTGTGTCGGCGGAGATTGGGCGTGAGGTGGATTCGCCGGCGCTGCTGATCGGGGCGTGGGCGGTCGCCGGATTCATGACCATTGTGGCCGCGCTCAGCTACGGCGAACTGGCGGCCATGATGCCGCGGGCCGGCGGGCAGTATGTTTATCTGCGCGAGGCGCTGGGGCCGTTGTGGGGATTTCTCTACGGCTGGACGCTGTTCCTGGTCATTCAGACCGGCACGATCGCCGCCGTGGGCGTGGCTTTCGGCAAGTTTCTCGGAGTTTTCTTTCCTTCGATTTCCTCCACCCACTGGATTCTGCACCTGTGGAAGGTGCCGCCGATTCCGATCGGCCCCATGGTGCTGGGCAACATGGATGTGGGCATTAATACCCAGAACCTGATGGCGATCCTGCTGGTGATTTTCCTGTCGGTGGTGAACATCTTTGGCGTGAAGACCGGGGCCCTGATTCAGAACATTTTTACCGTCGCCAAAGTTGCGGCTCTGCTGGGACTGGCGGTGTTCGGCCTGGCGCTGGGACGCAACGCGCAGGCTCTGGCTGCAAACTTCGGCGCGAATTTCTGGCACAACGCGGGACTGGGCGCGCAGCACGCCGTCCAGGTGGGCGTGGGCGGACCGATCGTGATGGTGGGGACGCTGACCATTCTTGCCGTGGCGCAGGTGGGGTCGCTGTTTTCCGCCGACGCGTGGAATAACGTGACGTTTACCGCCGGAGAAGTGAAAAACCCGAGCCGCAATCTGCCACTCTCGCTGGCGCTGGGCACGGGCGTGGTGATTGCGCTCTACATCGCCTGCAACTTTATTTATCTGAGCGCGCTGCCGCTGGATGGCGTGGAGGGCGGGGCGTCCGTTCTGGCGCGCGGCATCAAGCATGCCGCAGAAGACCGCGTGGGCACCGCGGTCATGACGCAGATGTTTGGCGCCGCGGGCGGGTTTCTGATGGCGGCGGCGATCATGATTTCCGGCTTTGGCTGCGCCAATGGGCTGATTCTTTCCGGAGCGCGCGTGTATTACGCCATGGCCAAGGACGGCCTGTTCTTCCGCAATGTCGCCAAACTGAATCCCACGCACAAGACGCCGGCAGTTTCGCTAATGGTGCAGATGGTGTGGACGTGCGTGTTGTGCATCTCGGGCAGCTACGGGCAGTTGCTCGACTACATCATTTTCGCCGTGCTGCTGTTCTATGTGCTGACGATTGTGGGGCTGTTTGTGCTGCGGCGGACGCATCCCGGCGCCGAGCGGCCGTACCGTGCCGTTGGTTATCCGGTACTGCCGGCGATTTATATTGTGATGGCCTTGTTCATTGATGTCGTACTATTGCGCTACAAGCCGCAGTACACGTGGCCGGGGCTGATTGTGGTGTTGTTGGGGATTCCGGTTTACTATGCGTGGTCGCGGAGCGCCCGGCGGAATGCCGGCGGGGCGCCGGTTTAGCCGCTAAGGAGAAGCGAACGGATGGCAAATCTTTTTGCAACCAAGCCTCTGAACCTGCTCATGGAAGAGGCCCGCGAAACGGGCGAACATAGTCTCAGACGGACTTTGGGAGTATTCCAACTCACGGCGCTGGGCGTGGGCGCAATTATCGGAGCGGGCATTTTTGTAATGGTGGGGCTGGGCGCGCAGTATGCCGGTCCGGGACTGACTCTCTCGTTCGTTTTGTCCGGGCTGGGATGCGCGTTTGCCGGTCTGTGTTACGCCGAGTTTGCGGCCATGATTCCGCTGGCGGGCAGCGCCTACACCTACGCCTACGCCACACTGGGCGAACTGCTGGCCTGGATTATCGGCTGGGACCTCACGCTCGAATACGCCATGGGCGCCAGCACCGTCTCTTCGGGGTGGTCGAATCACTTCATCGAACTGCTGAATATTTTCCACATCAAGATGCCGCTATGGCTGGCCTACGATCACTGGACCGCGCTGAAGACCGCGGAGAACATTATCGGGCGGCAGATGGCGTTGGCGGCGGATCCCTCCCTGGTGCCGGGCACGCAGGCATTTCTCGATAAGCTGAGCGCCATTACGAGCGCGCAGTCTCCCGAGTTGTTGCAGCGGGCGCACGAGTTGCTGGGCGCGCCACACCTGTTTGGCGCGGAAGTCGGCTTCAATCTTCCGGCCTTCATCATTGCCCTGGTGATCACGGCGGTTCTGGTGGTCGGGATCAAAGAGAGTGCGCGGTTCAACGCCACCATCGTGACCATCAAGGTGGCGGTCGTGCTGTTCGTGATCGCGCTGGGCTCCCGCTACATCAACAGCGGCAACTGGGGTACGGACTGGCACTCGTACGCGCCCCACGGCTTCGCCGGAATCGGGGCGGGCGCGGCCTACATATTCTTCGCCTACATTGGTTTCGATGCGGTTTCCACTACGGCACAGGAAGCCAAGAATCCGCAGCGCGACTTGCCCATTGGGATGATCGCGTCGCTGGCCATTTGTACGGTCTTGTATATTGCCGTGGCCGGAGTGCTGACCGGGATGGTGCACTGGCAACAGATCAACATTGAGGCGCCGGTCGCGCGTGCGTTCCTGGATCGCGGCCTTACGACTGCGTCGCACATCATTACGCTGGGCGCTCTGGCGGGACTGACCAGCGTGATGCTGGTGATGTTGCTGGGCCAGACGCGAGTGCTCTACTCGATGGCCAATGACGGGCTACTGCCTAAGAAGTTCTTCGCCGCTGTGCATCCCAAGTTCCGCACGCCGTGGAAGAACACGATTCTGGTGGGCCTGCTGGCGGCGATCGTGGGCAGCGTGACGCCGATTGACGACATCGGAAGGATGGTGAACATCGGGACGCTGCTGGCGTTTGTGATCGTGTCTATTTCGGTTATGGTGTTGCGCTATACCAATCCCAGCCAGCCACGGCCCTTCCGGACGCCGTGGGTGCCATTGATTCCAATCCTGGGCGTGATCTCAAACGGATACATGATGGCCAAGCTGGGAATGTGGAACTGGATTCGGCTGATTGTCTGGCTGTTGATTGGACTGGTGGTGTATTTCACCTACAGCGTGAAGCACAGCCGGGTGCAGGCGCTGGCTGCCGGGAACGCGCCGAAGAAGTAATTGGGATGGAACTCTGCGGCCCTCCGCACAGCGCGGAGGGCCGTTTTGTTTTACAGTGGTCAGTGGCCAGTGGTCAGTGACCGGTACAACCTGAGGTTGCTCAGGCTTCTTTTCTGGCCACTGATCACTGATCACTGGCCACTGCTCCATGAAAGCCTTCCGCAACCTGCGGGTCATTGGCGCGCTCCTGCTGCTGGTTATGGCGGTGGGCACCGCGGGCTATCACTACATTGAGGGCTGGCCGTGGTTTGACGGCTTCTACATGGTGGTGACCACGCTGACCACCATTGGCTATCAGGAAGTGCATCCCCTCTCGCACGCGGGGCGCGTGTTCAATGTGTTCGTGATTCTGGCGGGCGTGTCGCTCCTATTATTGGGAGTCGGGGCGCTGAGCCAGGCTTTGCTAGAATTCGAGTTACAGAGCTTCTTCGGAAGGCGGCGCATGGAGCGCGAAATCGGACGGCTCGACGGCCACTACATTATCTGTGGCATGGGGCGGGTGGGACGCAGCGTAGCGCGGGAACTGGCACGCAAGCCGGTGCCATTCGTGATGATCGAAAGCGCCGAGGCCAAGCTGCAGCGCTACGCCAGCGAGAACTGGCTGGTGGTGACGGGCGACGCCACGCAGGAGCAGACCCTGCGCCAGGCGCAGATCGAGCGGGCCCGCGGACTGATCGCAGCCACCACCACCGACGCAACCAATCTTTATATTGTGCTGACCGCGCGCGGTCTGAACCCGCATCTGAAAATCATCGCCCGGGCCAGCGAAGACAACGCGGAAAAGCATCTGCTCACGGCGGGGGCAGACTCCGTGGTCTCGCCCTACTCGTTCGCCGGGCAGCGCATTGCGCAGTCGCTGTTGCGGCCGCACGTCGTCAGTTTTCTGGATACGGCGACGACCCACCTCGGCATGGATCTGGAAATCGGCGAGATTCAGGTCACCGGAAATTCCGTGTTCGCCGGTAGGACGCTGGAGAGCTCTCGCATCCGGCAGGACCGGGGAGTGATTGTGCTTGCCATCAAGCGGCGCGATAGCATGCGTTTCAATCCCGCGCCCGATGAACGGATCGAGCCGGACGACTGCCTGATCGCCATGGGGGAACCGGCGCAGTTGCGGCGGCTGGAACAGACTGCGTCGTCTTCATGAAAACGGTCTTCATTAAAGGCGGAGCCGCATGAAAATCGTTACCGCGGCCGAAATGCGCGCCATTGACCGCGCCACCAGCCAGCGCTACGGAGTTCCTTCGCTTACGCTCATGGAAAATGCCGGAGCCGCGGTGGCCGAGCACGTGCTCGCGCAGCACGGAGCGGCGCGGAAAATCGTCGTCTTCTGCGGCAAGGGAAACAATGGCGGCGACGGTTTCGTGGCGGCGCGGCGGCTGCACCAGAAGGGGAAGACGGTGCAGGTCATTCTGCTGGCCGACCCGGCGGAACTGAAGGGCGACGCGGCCGTGATGTACGGCAAGCTGCCGGTGGCGGCGATCATGGTTCGTTCCAGCGAAGAGTTGAAGAGCGACCGCGTGCGGCTCTCCCTGCCTGCGGATTTATATCTGGATGCGATTCTGGGCACCGGCTTCAAGCCGCCAGTGAGCGGGCTTTACGGCGAGGCCATCGCGATCCTGAATGCTAGTCAAGCGCCGGTTATCGCGGTGGACATTCCTTCCGGCGCGGACGCCGACGCGATGGGTCTGCAGAATATGACGCCGCAGAAGGGAATCATTGCGCGGGCAGAAGCGATCGTTACCTTCACGGCGGCGCGCCCGGCGCACGTTTTCAGTTTGCTGACCGATGGGCCGACTTATGTTGCAGGCATCGGGTCGACGGAAGAGGCGATCGTGTCGTCGCTGCAGCTCAACGTGATTACCGCCCGCGACTTCGCGCCCCTGATTGACCAGCGCCCGGCGGACTCCAACAAAGGCAGCTATGGGCACGTGCTGGTGATCGGAGGATCAACCGGCAAAGCGGGCGCAGCGGCGATGGCCGGAATGTCGGCGTTGCGTGCGGGAGCCGGACTGGCGACGGTGGCGACTCCGAAATCTGTGCTGCCCACGGTCGCGGGATTTCATCCCGAGGTGATGACCGAGCCCTTGGCCGAGACCACAGCAGGGACGATCTCCTCCGAAGCGAGTGAGCGGCTCGCTCAGCTGACGAAAGGGAAGAGCGTGCTGGCGATTGGCCCGGGCATTTCGCGGGATGCGGACACGGCGAGCCTGGTCCGCAGGCTGGTTGTAAGGACTGAGGTTCCGGTGGTTCTGGATGCGGATGGGCTGAACGCCTTCGAGGGGCATACCAGTGAGTTGAGCGGCAAGGGAAAGCTGCTGGTGATCACTCCCCATCCCGGCGAAATGGCGCGACTGGCGGGCGGTTCGACTGCAGATGTGCAGAAAGATCGCCTGGGCGTGGCGCGGAAGTTCGCTCGCGAGCACGAAGTGATCGTCGTGCTCAAGGGGCATCGGACACTTGTGGTGCGGCCCGACGGCGAGGCCTGGGCCAATCCGACGGGGAATCCCGGCATGGCCACCGGGGGCACGGGAGATATTCTGACAGGGATGATTGCGGCTATGGTCGCGCAAGAGATCGCGCAAGGAAAGATTGCGCAAGATCCCAATGATGCGGTGCTGGCGGTTTGTACCGCGGTCCACCTGCACGGGCTGGCAGGTGACGTGATGCGGGAGAGCGTGGGCGAACACTGCATGGTGGCGACCGATCTGCTGCTGGGCTTGCCAGAAGCGTTCTGGCGAGCGCAGCGCACGGCGGGGGAGAAGTTCGTGCGCTGGGGCGGATGAAGCCGCGCTTTGTCCTACCGGACATTATTCAATCAGTTAACACCTGCTAACTGCTTCATACGGCAGAGGCTCGGTGCCTTGAGTGCAGGCTTGCAGAGCGGAATTTGGACGATGGGCCTCAGTAATCTATTACGCAACAGCGGCTGGTGCCATAGTGCAGTGGAGCTTATGACCCACTTCCCCCAACCGCACCCTTCGCGGCGCGCGGCCCGGGTCCAGCTAGGAGATTCCGTCCTGGCTGCGATTCGATTAGAAGACGGCCGGCGCACCAAAGCTAAACTCCAAACCATTTCCGCAACCGGCGGCCTGCTGCGATTGCCGCAATCGCTCGGGCAGGGAGACTTCGTCGAAGTCGCGTTCCAGACCCAGGCGGGGCCCGTGCATGGCATGGCGGAAGTTCTCAGCCCGATGCAGAAAATGAACGATGGCGTGCTGCAGCCGTTTCGCTTCGTGGCGATCGAGGATGAAGACAATCGCCGCCTGCGCACGTCACTCGATCATGTAGTCGAGCGCAACCTGATGGGCCTGAGATCAAGCGCGTTCTCCACGTATTAGGCGGAACATGTAGGGACAGCTTGGGCGAAGCATGTGGGGACAGCCGCCTCGGCTGTCCAGCGAGCGTAGCGAGCCGCCCCGGGCCCCTCCCGAAGCGCGTTTGGGGAACCTCTATACTGGTCGTGTGAGCCACCCGGCTAAAGCAGCAGGAATCCTGCGAGAAATCACCACGCACTCGGCCGAGGAGACGATCGCCTTCGGCCGGACGCTGACCGGCCTGCTCGCGCCGCCGAGAATTGTGCTGCTGCGTGGCGCTCTGGGCGCGGGCAAGACCACGCTGGTCAAGGGAATCGCAGCGGCGTTCGAAGCGGCTGCCGAAGAAGACGTCACCAGTCCCACCTTCACGCTGGTGCACGAGTATCGCGGGCCGCGGGCCAATCTCTACCACATTGATCTTTACCGCGTGGACACGCCGCGCGAACTGGAGACGCTCGGCCTGGACGATCTGCGGGACGAGAAGAGCATTCTGCTGGTCGAGTGGGGAGAGAAGTTTCCGCAGCTGGCGCGAGAGCGGGATGTGGAGATTGTGCTAGAGAGCGAAGGGGAGAATGGGCGGCGGATTCGGGTGATTAGCTAGCGGGACGACTGCGACGATTGCGACACTAAGATTGCCCTTGCACACGCCACCGGAGCGCTCCATTCCCGCACCATCGAGAACAGGACAGCGGCGGCGAAGAGGGAAAATATCAGGCGGTTCTTTCGCATGATCTCCAAGATCCTACGCCAAACGCCGCCCGAGTGAGAACTGACAAGTGAGGGTAGTGGGCTGTCTTGAACTCTTGGCTATAAAATGCCCATTGTGAATCACACAGAGTTCGAGCTTTCGTTCTGGCATCCGTTCGGGCCTCACGCTCAAGAGAGCATGAGAGAAATCATAGAGCGGAAGCGTGCGGAGATTCTAGCTAATGGCTGGACCTTATGGTCCTTTACTTACCGCCCTATGCTCGCGGATTGGCACCGTGAGCTACAGAGCGCCACGCAAGATGGGGCGTTCGTATTCTGCTCGGAAGGTAAGGGAGCCGTTGATCCGGTTCGCGAAGGAAGCCTAAGCAGGGCGATTGACTGCCAACGTTACCGATTCGTGGACAAGATAACGGAGTGGCTTCCAATGCCAAGCGGTGTCAAGGTTCCCCATCCGTTTCAGCCGGGTAGGAAAAGACTAGCATCAGCATTTGTGGTACAGCGGATCATATGTCCGGTCGAACCATTTCAGCGCCCAGCCGTAGAATGGTTTTCCCCGGACAAAGGTCCATGGTGCCAAACGAAGCTTCCCGCTCGTGGCGTCTACCTTATCCGACCGGGTGGCATGATTGCGATGAGAAGTGTCAGCGCTGTTTTAGAGCTAAGACCGCCCTATCTAGCCGTGTGTTCGGCTGATGAAATTGATACTCCAGATTTCCTTTTTGTTTGAAGAAGAATTGACCGGACCGTTGGAACACAAAGAGTCAAGCACGGCAGCATGAGGCAACCGTCTATGAGACCAATGTTTACGATCCACGCCGGGGAATACTTGGTCGGTCTTTATGTGCAGCAGCGGCTGGGGTTGAACGTTTGGATACCAGCCAAGGATACTGGGATCGACCTGCTGGTAACCGACCGTGAAAACCGTCGGACCGTCTCGCTTCAAGCAAAATACGGGAAAGACTTCCTGCCGGGGAAATCCGCCGTGCTGCGGGATTCGCTCCGCTGCCTCAGTTGGTTTGCATTAAACAGGGACAAGCTAGAAGCGTCTCCGGCGGAGTTTTGGGTTTTTGTGCTACAGGGCTTCAAGAGCGATGCGCCCGACTTTGTTGTTATCCCCAAGACGGAGTTACAAAGGCGCATGATGGAGATCCACGGTTCTGATAGCGGAAAACTCCAAAGTTACTTTTGTTCCACGGAAAACAACCACTGCTGGGAGACGAGAGGGCTGGGAAATAACGTTATGCTCCAGATTGCAAGGAGCACATATGAAAGCCCTGTTCGGGACTTCACGGAATACCTCAACGAGAATGGATGGACTGCTGTAGCAAAGAAGCTGAATCGTTAGGCAGGTTTTCAAGGCAGCCCACTACCCAACTGGAAACTGAGAACTGGTTCTAAAACCCCATGATGTTATACCCGCAGTCCACGTAGATCACCTCGCCCGTAATGCCGCTGCTGGCGTTGGAAGCGAGGAACACTCCCGTGGAGCCAACCTCAGCTACCTCCACGTTGCGTCCCAGCGGGGCGCGTTCGGCGTGGGATTTCAGCATGTCTCCCAGGCCCGAGACGCCACGCGCAGCCAGGGTTTTAATCGGTCCGGCGGAGATAGCGTTGACCCGAATCTTCCTTCTTCCCAGATCGTGCGCCAAGTAACGCACGGTGCATTCCAGTGCTGCTTTGGCGACGGCCATCACGTTGTAGTGCGGCACGACTTTTTCAGCGCCGTAATAAGTCATCGTAATGATCGAGCCGCCGTCTTCCATGAGCGGAGCGGCGGCGCGCGAAACCGCGATCAGGGAATAGACGCTCACGTCATGCGCGATGCGGAAGCCTTCGCGGGTGGTGTTGACGAATTCGCCTTTCATGTCTTCGGCGGGAGCGAAAGCCACCGAGTGCACCAGCGCGTGCAACTTGCCGTGGCGCTCTTTGAGCGTGGCGAAGAGGCGGGCGATGTCTTCGTCTTTCGAAACGTCACACATGTAGGCTTCGGCGCCGGGCAGCGACAGGATGAGATCCTTCGCTTCCAGCTCCATGCGCTCGTTCTGGTAGGTAATGGCCAGCTTCATGCCGGCGGCGTGCAGTCCCTGGGCGATGGACCACGCGATCGAGCGCTTGTTGGCTACTCCGAAAACGACGGCGTTGCGACCCTGCAGGTCAGAAGACATGGCGGCTCCTAAATGTGGAACGAAAAGAATAGCAGCTTATCGAGCCTGCAGAAACTGAAGCACCGGAGTCCACCACTCTTCACTTGGCTTCTGGTAGAGCGCATTGTGCGGAAATCCGCGGGAGACCGCGAGTTGCTTGGGTTGCGGCGCGGCGTCGAAGATGCGCTGGCCCATGGCGGGAGGAACTACCGCGTCGGCATCACTGTATGCGACCAGCAGCGGGACTTTTACGCGCCTGACATTCTCCACGTTGTCCCATACGTCCGGGATGCCATAGAGCAAAAAGATCGAGGTGCCGCGCTTTCGGCCCATGTCCCGCAGAGAGGAAAAAGCGTTGGCCACCACCACGCACGATGGAGTCGGGGAAAGGCGGGGCAGCGCTTCGAGCATCGGTCCGTTGCCCAGGGAATGACCGAGCACGCAGAGGCGCTCCCCGGGAAATTGTGCGGCGAAGGCGGCGTATGCCGGGATCCCGTCCTCGTTGACACGTTCTATTGTCCCGGGACGCGAACTTTCTCCGTGGCCGGAGTAATCGAATACCACCGAGGAGACGCAGTGGTCATAGAGAAACTTTTGCCCGGGGACCCATTCGGAAATGGTCTCCATCACGCCGTGAAAGATCAATACCGCGACGCGGGGCTGGCAGGTGGCCGGGGCGCGCACAAGGTAGGAGTCGAGGATGCGGCCTCCGCTGGGAATCTGCAGGCGTTCAAAAGCAAGGCCTACCGTGGCGGGGGTCTCAGGGCCGTTCGGACCAGTGTTCAGGAATTGCTTGGACACAAAATGCATGATCACTGGCCGGGCGATCGCGACGCCAGCCAGCAAACACAGCACTCCCACGGCGAACTTCGCGGGTCGGGTCATGCGGAGTTCCTCTGACTATACGCCGGGCACTGCTCGCTCTTGTCTGATTGTTATTCTGCCGCGGCTTGTTCCGCGACGACCGCGTTGCCCACCGGCCAGCTTGCCGCCACAAACGACAGGCCATAAACGCTGGCCAAAATGGCGAAGGCGGCCACCAGGCTTACCTTGTGGGCGACCATGCCCACACAAATGGCGAGCGTGAGCTGCAGAAATGTTCCGAAGAAGTAGAACGTGTTCTGCACCCGGCCCATCAGGTGATTGGGGACCATTTCCATCAGGCTGGTATTCATGGCGACGCCGCCGAGGCCACGGGCCGAGCCCATCACGAAATATGTGGCAATCGCCAGCCACAGGAATCCAGAGACCGGCGCGAAGGCCACACAGACCGCCAGCCCGGCCATCGAGAAGGCGACGGCGCGGCGGCCGCCCAGGCGGGCAATCGCCTGCGGCGCATACAACGCGCTGAGAAAGGCCCCGCTGCCCCATCCGGCATTGAGCCAGCCGTAGCCGACGGCCCCGGCGTGAAACACGCGGTCACTGAGCGAAGGAGTGACGACCACCCCGGTGATCATGGCGCCGAGAAACAACGCCCAGCTGATTCCAAGCAGCACGACCGAGCGGTGATCGCGCAGGAAGTGCAGGCCTTCGCGCATCTCGCGCCAGAAGCGTCCGAACTGGGTTTCCGCAGCGATAATATCGGCGCGCAATTCCTCGGGATGCAGCACGACGTGGCGCCCTTTGCGCACGGCGAAGTAGCACAGGAACGACACTACATACGTGGAAACGTCGAGCGTCAACACGCCGCCCAAACCGATGTGGTTATAGACAAAGCCCACGACGGCGCCGGCCATGAGCCATCCGCCCTGCACGCCCGCCAGCAAAAATGTGTTGGAGTGCACAAACTGGCCTTCGGGGGTGAGTTCCTGAATGAGTGCGGTGATGGTCGGCCAGAACATCCAGAAGCCGGCGGCAACCAGCGTGTTCATCAGGTAAAGCTGCCAGATATGCACCCGATGCTGGAAGGCGAGGATGGCTACCGCGACGATAATGACGGCGCGAAGGGCGTCGAGCCACATCACCAGGCGGCGGCGATCCTCGCGGTCAATGATGACGCCGGTGAAGGGAAGCATCAGCATGGCGGGGATGGTCTGCAGGACGGCAAACGTTCCCAGCGCCATCTCAGAGTGCGTGGCCTCGAGGATGTACCAGGCCACGGCGGCGGAGTTCATCCCGCTGCCCAGCATGGAGATCACGTTGGCGGCAAAAACGAAGCGCAACGGACGCTGGCCGAGAATGGCGCGCATCGTTCTACTTTAGCCGAGGGTGGGCGAATTCACCACGCCGCCGAAAACTCCACCACGGAGGCCACAGAGAAGGGATTTTATTTGCCTTCTCTGCGCCTCCGTGTCTCCGTGGTGGACGTCCTTGCCGTGACCCCTGCCCTTGCGCGAAGCTGGATTCGGCGCTAGGATTCGCGTGCGGTCGGATCTTGTGGTCCTGTTTTCGCGTACATCTTCTCGCGCATCTTCTCGCGTACATTTTCTTGAGGAAATCGGAGGTGGACTATGAAACGCATCTGCGGTGGGCTCCTGCTGGTTCTGTTCTCCTTGATCCTCTCCATTGTTCAGGGCAGTGCCCAGGTGGATCGCATCGTGATTGCGGCCGGAACCGACGAAGATCACGCGCTGCAAGACATCTCCAACGAGCAGGATCAGCAAAAGAAGCTGGCCATGTATGAAGAGTTCGTGCAGAAGTTCGCGTCGAACCCCGCCGCCGTGGCCTACGGGAACTGGCAGATCTCGCAGACTTACCAGATCGCGGGCGATCTGACGAAAGCGCTCGACTACGGCGACAAGGCGCTGGCCGGATCTCCTCACAATCTGGACATCCTGGTCTCGCAGACCAACGTGGCGCAGCAGGCGAAGAACAACGCCAAGATCATGGAATACACGGCCCAGGGCGGCGAGGTCTGCGCGTCCGTTGGCAAACAGCCCAAGCCGGAGGGCATGAGCGACGAGGATTTTGCCCGCAAGGTGAGCGATGAGAAAAGTTCCATTCAGAGCAGCTGCGATTTTCTGGAAACATCGGGACTCAACGTCATCTCCAGCGAGAACAACGCCAAGACCCGGATGGCCTACATTGATAAATTCACCGCGGCGTTTCCTGACTCGAAGTACCAGGAGGTCGTGTCGAACCTGGCCCTCGACGCTCTGAGCCAACTGAAGGACAACGCGCGGCTGGTGGCATTTGGGGAAAAGATACTGGCCGGCAATCCGAATTCTCTGCCGGCCCTCCTGCTGCTGGCCAATTTCTACGCTGACGATGCGAAGCCGGGAAGTGCGGCCAAAGCCATGACGTATGCGCAGAAGGCCATTGACGTGGCCAAGGCCGACGCTCCAGACGCCGACAAGTCGCGCAAGATTTCCGCCGGAGTGGCTCATAACACGATCGGGTGGGTGTACCTGAAGCAGGAGAAGACCGCGGCTGGCATTCCCGAACTCAAAACTGCTGCGGCCCTGCTCAAGGGACAGGACGATCAGCAGTATGCGCGGGCTTTGTATGGTCTGGGTTTTGCATACGGCAAGGCCAACAAACTGACTGAGGCCCGCGCGGTGCTGACCGAAGCGGTGAAAATTCCCGGGCCACTGCAGGCCATGTCACAGGAGCTGCTGACCAAGGTCAACGGGGCGCGGGCCAAGGGCAACTGACCCCCAGATCATCCGTTTTGGTGGAGTCGCCGTGGAATCGCAATTACTTGTCCGCGGGCTTTGCCAGCTCTTCGGAGAGCATTTGGGCTTTCCACGCCAGGGTACGGGCGCGATTGAGATCCCCTGCCGCAGTCGCGGTCTTGGACTGCTCCATGAACTGGTGGATTTGATTGACCACATCCTGCTGGTTCGAACTGAGCTTGCGGCCGGCAATTTTCTTGAGATTTTCTTCCGTCGCTCCCAGCATCTGATTGGCCGTAGCCCGTTCCTGGGATGCCTGTTGTCCGCCGGGCCCGCCCGCCAACTGAATGTTCGGGTCTGAGGCTCCTCCCTGGCGGACGATTTTCTTCGCCGGAGGGCAGGGTGTTGTTGCTTCCGTTGCGCCGGAGTTCGCGGCGTTTCCTGCCCTAGCCGCCTCCGGTGGTGTTGAACTGGACGCAGCAGAAGCCGATGCGTCCGGATTCGCACCCGCAGCCGGAAGCATGCCGCAATTGGTCCGGGTCAACTTTTTCTTGTGCCGTGGACGCTTGGCCGGTGGCTGAGTCGGGCTCGAGGATGACTGCGCGGGTGCCGCAGCGGCCGGCGTGGATTGTGGCGCTGGCTTCTCCGCGGGGGCAGCGGTTCCTTGTGGTTGTGCCGGTTCTTGTGCTGCCTGCTGCTGTGCCGGTGCTGTGCTGAAGATGCTGACGATGAGAACGAGGGCCAGAGTCATATCAGATCACGTGCCGCGAAGAGCCGAAACACCCTGATTTTACGCCTTTTGCAGCGGCGCGTGACGAAGAACCCTAGTGATTGTCGCCCTGCCTGGACTTCGCAGGATCAATTTGGGCGTGGCGCAGCCGCAACTCCAGCTTTGTACTGGGGCCCCGAGGCCGCTGCCGCCGCCGGAATGTGGAAGCGGAAGGTGGTACCAGTTCCCTCCACCGATTCAAAATCCACCGAGCCGTAGTGCCATTGCAGAATCTGATAGGTCTGTGCCAAGCCTATGCCGCTGCCTTCTTTCTTGGTGGTGAAGTAAAGCTCGAAAATCTTGTCGTGCGCGTCTTGCGGGATTCCGCCGCCCTGGTCGTGAACCTCGGCGACGATCACGTTGTCTTCGCTGCGCGCGGAGATGGCAAGCACGCCGCCCTGAGGCATGGCTTGAATGCCGTTGATCACGACGTTGAGGATGGCCTGCTTCATTAAATCAACGTCCACCTTGACGGGCAGGCGCTGCTGCGACATTTTGCGTTCAATGGTGACGCCGTGCTGCTCGGCATCGGGAGAGGCCAGTTGGGCCACGTCCTCCAACATGCGGCGAAGGTCAACCTCCTCCAGGCGCAGGTCGCGAGGACGAGTGAAATCCACCAGCGTCTGGACCACGCGATCGAGGCGGCGGATTTCGCTGTCAATAATGTCCATGTGGCGCTGGGTATCGGGCTCCTGGTGCGCCAGTTTATTGCGCAGGAGTTGCAGGTGTAGCACGATGGCGTTGATGGGATTTTTTACTTCGTGAGCCACGCCGCGGGTGAGGCGGCCGCTGGCGGAGAGACGCCGCGACATTTCGATCTCGTCGCCGATGCGGCGGACCGACTCGGCGTCCCGCATGATCAACAGCGCACCGATCTGGGAGTTTTTCTCCTGCACGAAGTCCAGAGAAACCTGCACGCGCTTGCCATCGGCGGCTTCAAACTCGCGCTCCGATAAAGGCCTGCGACGCTCGAAACTGTCGAGCAAGGCTGCTCCCAGGTAGGTATGCCGGTCGAAGATTTCCTCGACAGAATGCCCGAGCAACTCCGCGCGAGGACGCCCAAGGAAGGCTTCCACCGGCGCGCTGGTCAGCACGACGCGGGAATCGCGGCTGAACAGCATCAGGCCGTCCTGCAGCTTCGACATGAGTTGATCCACGTTGTCTTTGAGGGCAGAGAAGATTTCCTTGCTGTCGCGGATTTGCCGGCCCAGGTTGGCGATCTTCAGAGTGACTAAGCCAAACTCATCGTGCTGGGAGTTGCCGGTGGAAACGGCATCCGCGTCGCCGGCGCTCACGCTGTCGAGATTGCGGCTGATTTCCCGCAGCGGGCCCAGGGCCAGGTTGGAAATCCCAGCCGCCAGCAGCAACGACACAAAGACCGACACGACCGAGAAGTAGGCCGCCTTCACCAGCCGGGAGGAGATTTCTTTTTTCAGGAAAATGGTCTGAACGCCGATGTGGATTGTGCCGAAGGGCTGGCCGTTCAACTGCAGCGGGTAGCTCACGTCGTAGACGGTCGGCGGACTGAAGACCAGTTGGATTCCTTCCTGGAGCCGGGCGCGGACCACTTGCTGGAAATCCGGCCGGGGAGGAATCACCTTCCCGACCATGGCGGCGTTGGTGTGCAGCAGGGCTTTCCCGTTGATGTCCACAATGGCGACGTCGTAGATGAAGCTCCAGTCGCCGGGATCGGACTGCAGCAGGTTGCTGAGGTCCACGTCGGTTTGCACGTAATCGGAGATGGCGCGGCGAACCGCGACGGGATCACTGGTGTCAATGCGGGTGCTGCTGAAGTCGGGGACGGCGTTGGAGGCGGCGTAGGCCAACTGATGGGTCAGGTTGGTCGCGGTCTCGTAGGCATTTGCCACCCGCAGGCGCAGGATTTGGGAGATATACAGATACGAAAAAGCGGAGACCATCGTCGTCACCATAAGAGTGATGACCAGCACGATGATGGCCTTGCGTCGCAGCATAACTGGGAGACCGGTCGCGCCCGCTCCGGAGGAATTCCGTTGCGCCCTTACCCGCTGGGAACTTCCTCCTTGCCGTTGGCCGCCTCGGCGGCGGCGCTGCCGTATTCCTTCAACTTGTTGTGCAGAGTTTTCAGGCTGATGCCGAGAATCTCTGCGGCCCTGGTCTTATTGTTGCTGGTGGCTTCGAGCGTCTTCAGAATCAGGAGCTTCTCGGCCTCTTCTACGGTCGTGCCCACGCCCAGTCGTACCGCGTCGGGATCGTTGGCCGCAGTGCGCAGCGGGGCTTGGCCGAAGCCCGGCGGCAGGTGCTTGGTCTCAATCATGCCAGCGTCGCAGACGATGACAGCGCGCTCGAGTGTGTTCCGCAGCTCGCGCACATTCCCCGGCCACGAATAGTTGTTGAAAAGATTGAGCACTGCCTCGCTCACGGCGCTGACTTTGCGGGAGTGCTTGGCGCTCATCTCGGCCAGCAGCAGTTGCACCAGGGCAGGGATGTCGTCCTTATGCTCGCGCAGCGGGGGCATGTGGATGTTGAACACGTTGAGACGGTAATACAGATCGCTGCGCAACTCTCCGCGGGCGACGGCTTCGTCGGGAATCTTGTTGGTGGCGGCAAGAACACGCACATCCACTGGAGTTTCCACCTTGCTCCCCAGCCGCCGCAGTTTGCGGTCTTCCAGAACCCGCAGCAGTTTGGCCTGGGTTCCGACCGGCATCTCGCCGATTTCGTCCAGCAGCAGCGTTCCCCCCTCCGCCAGTTCGAAGCAGCCGGTGCGGCGTTCCATCGCACCCGTGAATGAGCCTTTTTCGTGGCCGAAGATTTCGCTCTCCATCAGGGTCTCGGGGATGGCGGCGCAGTTGATGGCGACGAACGTGCGGTCCTTGCGCGGGCTCAGGTCATGGATAGTGCGCGCCACCAGTTCCTTCCCAGTGCCGCTGGCCCCGGTAATGAGCACGGAAGCGGTGCTGGGCGCGACCATTTCGATCAGCCGGAAGATTTCCTGCATCTTGCGGGAAGCGCCGCTGAGCCTTCCCAGCGAACCCGCGTCTCGCAAGCGGCGGCGGGTAGCCTCGAGTTCGGCCCGCGTGCCCAGCAGGGCGGAGGCATTCCCCAGGATGGTGCGCAGGCGGTTGGTGTCAATGGGCTTGGTGATGTAGTCGTAGGCGCCCATGCGCATGGCCTGCACCGCGCTCTCGATGGTCCCTTGAGCCGTCACCAGGATGACGGCGATAGTTTGTGCCTGCTCGGCAAGGTGCCCGAGCAGTTCGATGCCACCCATGCGGGGCATTTTGAGGTCGGTGATAACAATGGACGGAGACAACTGGACCGCCTTTTCCAGGCCTTCCGCCCCGTCAGCGGCTGTGTCCGCGCGATACCCCCAGGAAGAGACCAGTTCGGCCAGACCTGAGCGTTCGTTCTCCTCGTCCTCGACGATCAACACTCTTTCGTGGCTCATTCCTTTGTTCTTAGCGGCCCGTTTCTTTGAGTGAACTGCGGAGGCCCCTGCTCGGGCCTCCCATGACTGGATGGTAGTCCCAACGATACGCGGACGCCTTGCTTTCCGGCAAGGTCCGGGAGGGCCTCTCCGGCAGCACTGACAGGCTCGGACGCTGAATTTCAAGTTGAGACAGGACGGCGTCCAGCCGTTGACCAGGCAGGTAATTCTGCTAAGCCTGTGCTTTTACTTTAAGCTTCCTTACGGTAAAATTCCAGGTTCCCAGGGTACAAGTCTCATTTCACATGCCGATGCCGCCGCAGCATTTTTCCAAACAGCATCTGCTTTACCGGCACTCGGCGAAAGAGCATAAATTCTTGGAGGATTCCATGTCACTTCGTCATAGAGCAGGCGCAAACAGCCCGGTATGGAAAGTACTGTTTGCCGTTCTGGCCGTGGTCCTGATTTCCGGTGTGGCCTTCGCACAGAGCGATTCCAATCCGAAATGGGATCTGTTTGTTGGATATCAGTGGCTTCATCCAGGTGCCAATGTGCCAACGCCGGGAGGCGACCCCAACAATCCGACGCCCTATGCTGTCCCGGACATGTCGAAAGGTTTCGGCACCGCTTTGACTTACAATTTCGATCCCCACTGGGGAGCGGAATTCGACTTCGGTTACAACGGCGGACAAAGCAACTCTGAGACAACGGCGTCGGTGGGACCGCGTTTCATGTGGCGCACCGAGGGCGCCAACCTGTTCCTGCACACCCTGGTCGGCGGCAACTGGCTCTCGGTGAGCGGCCTGAACAACGGCACCAAAGGCATCGGCGCGATTCTGGGCGGTGGAATGGATCTGCCCATCAACAAGTCGTGGTCTTTTCGGCTGTTCGAAGCGGATTGGGTCTATGGGCGTCACAACTACTCCAACTATGCGTCTTCAGATTTTCCGAGCTTGCGCCGTCCCACCGCGGAAGGCGTAAGGTTGCGCACCGGTATCGTCTATAGCTGGGGTGGCGCGGAGCCCGTGGCTCCGGCGGCATCGTGCTCGGTGCAGCCCTCGGAAGTCATGGTGGGTGAGCCGATCGCGGCCACAGTCGCGGCCAGCAATTTCAATCCCAAGCATCCTGGCCTGACCTACGCCTGGAGCGGCAATGGCGGAGCGGTGACGGGGAAAGACACCGCCGCCAGCATTGATACCACCAATGTGGCCCCGGGCAGTTACACCGTCACGGCTCATGTGACCGACCCCAAGGCCAAGAACAACAACATGGCGAGTTGCTCGGCGAACTACACAGTCAAGCCATTGCCGCCGAAGAATCCGCCCACGGTTTCTCTGTCAGCCAGTCCGACGAGCGTGGTCACGGGCGGAAACGTGAACCTCTCGGCCTCGTGCAGCAGCCCGGACGGCGTTCCGGTCTCGGTGGCCAACTGGACTTCCACCGCGGGCACGGTTTCCGGCAGCGGCAGTTCCGCGAGCCTGAGCACCGCCGGAGTCCCCGCCGGTCCGGTGACTGTCAACGCGACCTGCACCGACTCGCGCGGCTTGACCGCGCAGGGTTCCACTCAAGTCGCAGTGGAGAATCCGCCGCCACCGCCGGTAGACAAGGCGCTGGAGGCGCGGCTTGCGTTGCACAGCATTTACTTCGTGGTTGACCAACCTAGGCCAACCGATCCCAAGGGCGGTCTGCTGGCCAGTCAACAGAAGACGTTGATCGCGCTGGCTGCCGACTTCAAGAAGTATCTTGAAGCCAAGCCGGACGCGCACTTGATTCTGGGAGGCCACGCTGATCATCGTGGTTCCGTGGAATACAATCAGGCGCTCTCCGAACGCCGTGTCAACCGCACCAAGAGCTTCCTGGTGGAACAAGGCGTTCCCGAGGGCAGCATTGACGTCAAGGCGTTTGGCAAGGAGCACAACCTGACCGATGCCGAGGTGAAGGATGCGGTGGAGGCTAACCCCGAGCTCAGCAAGGAAGAAAAGCTGAGGGTGCTCAAGAACATCCTCGTCATCAGGATGGCAAGCAATCGCCGGGTGGACGTCACTCTGAGCACGACGGGTGAGATGTCGGTTCGCCAGTTCCCGTTCAACTCCACAGACGCCTTGACCCTGATTGGCGGCAGAACGCCGGTCAAGGGCGCGGCGCCGGCGAAGAAGAAGATGGCTCCGAAGAAATAACTAACCGAAGTTAACCGCTACAACCTCTCGCGGAGAGCGACAGCAACACGCTCTCCGCGATTTTTTTGCCCGTAGAGTGGCGCAGTGGGTGTAGGCATTGGTCGCCGTCACTCCCGGCAGGAACGCGTCGCGTCTGTGGCGTAGGTTGAAATTGGGGAACGTCCCGTCTGTCCCCGGTTTTCTTTAAGACAATGCAACTCAGCCCCCATGACTCAAGGATGAACACCATAAGGACTGTCCGCCAATTCCCGCCAATCAGGCGAGCTACAAGAAATCCAATAGCGGAGTACACCGCTAAAATCGAACCTGTCACACCGAGGACTGGACCAGAGAAAAAAACGTATCGTCGAGAGAACCACAAAAATACGCAAGCCCAGGTTGAGCTCAAACCGGTAACAACACAGTAAGCGACAACAGACCAGTCCGGCAGCCGACGCATACCTGCTTTCAAGGAGCTTTCGCCTTCGACTGGAGGTAGTGTTTCGGGCTTAGGAATCATCGCCTGCAGCGTCAGTGAGGCGAATATGAAAACGAGCGCAGCCGCTTCCCATTTTCCTCCAAACAGAAGACCTCTAAGAAGTGAGATAGAGGCGTACAACGCCACGATCAAGACTATCCCACGAAGAACCGGCCCAGAGAAGCGAGTGTACTTTGCCTTCACTGTGCTCTGGACCTTGATATTTGTAGCGTGTCTCGTTCGGAGATCATCACCAGTCGTCGCCACATTCTTTGAACCGCCTTCTTATGATTTCATCGGCCTGGTGGTGGTGCTCCCAGATTTTATACCAGTCCCAACCGAGGAGGCCAACGTCGACCCCTGGAATCCACTCTGCTATTCCTTTTTGCCCCAAGAGCTTAAGAATCTCTTCGGAAACATGGGGGAAACATGGGGACAGACGGGACGTACCCCGATTATTTCCTCCCGATCTGGGAATCACAAAGGCAAGCCCAAGCCATCGCTGTGTGGGGATTGGGTTCATCCCTGTTGGTTTCTTTCTACGGCTCGGCTGCGCCTCATCTCGGTTGCTTTAGCTTTTGGAAAAAACTGGTGAACGTCCCGTCTGTCCCCAGGTTTCCCCGGTTTCCCCGACGCCGCGTCGTAGGTGTAGGCGTTCTGGAAGTTGAAGCCCGGCAGGTACGAATACTGCGTCGTCGTCCCGATCAGCCGTCCCATGTTGTCGTAGGCGAAGCCGTACACGCCCGTCGGATCGCTCACCTGCTGCACCTTCCCCGCCAGATCGTAAGCGTATTCCACCGCCGTCGAGTCCGGATAGCTCTTCGACGTCAGCCGGCACAGCGCGTCGTAAACGTACTGAATCGTCTGGTTCTTGCGGTCGGTCTTCAGAAAACGGGGAACGTCCCGTGGAGTGCACCCCAAAACTGAGACAGAGAAAATGGTGACAGTTCTCGAAAAGGAGAACGCATGTCACAAGAGAAAGCGAAGCAGCCAGAGTACGG
>Ga0116223_10001452_pt1 | contig 24181 bp, 12 predicted proteins | sample Sb_taG_3_FD_90092 | JGI IMG/M metagenome (GOLD analysis project Ga0116223, IMG submission 90092) | Peat soil microbial communities from Weissenstadt, Germany - Sb_50d_a_PC metaG | ecosystem: Environmental > Terrestrial > Soil > Wetlands > Peat | place: Germany: Weissenstadt | collected 2010-09-21 | reverse complement strand
CTGGTCCTGACGAGGGTAGGGCAAGCCCTACCCCTACACCGCCCGGGTCCAGCCGCCTGCGGCATAGAGGCGCGAGGCCATGGGCCCTACCGCCCTCGACCTCCCTTATCGACGGATTGGGGATTCCTGATACCTCTTTGCGACGTGAGTTACTTATGATAGAGTTAACCACTCCCTAAGCGACGTTGTGTCCTTGCTGAGTTTTAGGCGGTGCGTCCGGCAGTTAACCCCATAACCTCAACGCAAGCGTTGCGAGGAAAGGTCCCGAGATGGAAGGATCGGTCTCGACAGTCACGGCGGCCGGATATTTTGCAGTCGATGCTGGAAGGAAAGAGCTCACGCTGGTCCGCGGCACGAAATCTGGGTGTGTTTGGAGCTCCTGACTTGGTTATGGCTTCGGAAACCGCGGCGCGGGTTGCCGCAAGAGATCTGTCAGTTGCTCCTCCCGATCGGGATGCGTCCTTTACGCCGGCTGGACTCGCTGCCCTGATCGCTTCGATTCGCGAACGTCTCGAGGTCATCGAAGATCCCGTCAAGCGGCGAATCGGTCTGGCGCGCGAAAACACGACCCCCGCAGGCTGCCGCGTGATCGGTCAGCTTGCGCCCCTGTATCCCGAATGGCTGGGAGACCGGCGCTTCGGGGAAGCCCACGGCTGCCGTTTTCCTTACGTCGTCGGAGAAATGGCGCGCGGGTTAGCGACGCCGGCCATGGTCGTCGCCTCTGCGAAGGCGGGATTTTGTGGTTTCTATGGCGCGGCCGGATTGGACCTGGACACCATTCGCGCCGCGGTCCGCGAAATCGGGCATGCGACGGAAGGACTTCCGTGGGGAACCAACCTCATCCACTCGCCGAACGAACCGGACCTGGAGCGGGCCACCGTCGAACTGTATCTCGGCGAGGGTGTCCGGCGGATTTCAGCCTCGGCCTTCATGGCAATGACGCCCAACGTGGTACATTATTCATACCGGGGCGCTCGCACGGATTCCACCGGCCGAATTGTTCGGCCCAATCAAATACTCGCCAAAGTATCGCGGCCTGAGGTGGCTGCGCAATTCATGGCGCCTCCACCGAAGGAAATGCTGGAGTCCCTGCTGCGGGACGGCCGGCTGACGCCTGCCGAGGCCAGAATCGCGCAGTACGTTCCAGTGGCCGAGGACGTGACAGCGGAAGCAGACTCAGGCGGACACACGGATAACCGGCCGCTCGCGGTGCTCTTACCCTTGCTCGAAGCAGAGCGCGATCGAGCCGCCGCCCGCTTACGGGGTGTCCCCGCCGTCCGCGTCGGCGCCGCCGGCGGACTTGGCAATCCAGCGGCCGTATCCGCCGCATTCGCCATGGGCGCCGCCTACGTTCTGACCGGAACCATCAATCAGACCACTCGAGAATCGGGCCTGTCCGAAACCGCCAGGCGAATGTTGGTCGATGCCGGAATGGCGGATGTCACCATGGCGCCGTCCGCGGACATGTTTGAACTCGGCGTTAAGGTTCAGGTACTGCGAAAAGGCTCGATGTATGCGCAAAAAGCCGGACGCCTATTCGAACTCTACCGTTCGTATGCGTCCATTGACGAGATTCCGCCGTCCATCCGCCAGGGCATCGAACGGGAGATCTTCGGCCGTGATCTCGGGAAAGTCGAGATCGACGTCGAAAAGTTCTTTTCGACAAGGAAACCGGATGAACTGCGCCGGGCGGCCCAAGACGGCCGTCACAAAATGGCTTTGATTTTTCGCTGGTATCTGGGGATGTCGAGCCGGTGGCCCATTACAGGACAGAAAGACCGGCAGTTGGATTATCAAATCTGGTGCGGACCCGCCATTGGGGCCTTCAACGAATGGGCGCGCGGATCGTTTCTCGCCGATCTTGAGAGTCGATCCGTGACGCAGGTTGGCCTGAACCTGCTTGAAGGAGCCGCCATTGCCACCCGTGCCCAGCAGGCTCGGGTTCACGGCATCGATGTGCCCGCGTCCCTGTTCAATCCCCGTCCGAGGCGGCTGGCATGAAATCTCCATGCACCCAGACGCCCATCGCCGTCACCGGAGTTGCAGCATTATTCCCGGGCGGCAGCGGTCCTGACGATTTCTGGCGAACGATCGTCAGCGGCAAGGATTGTTTAACCGACGTTCCGGACACCCACTGGCTGATCGACGATTACTACGACCCCGACCCGGCGAAGCCAGGCAAGACCTATACGCGGCGCGGCGCTTTTCTTTCGCCCGTTTTCTTCGAGCCGCTCGAGCACGGCATTCCGCCCAGCCAGGCGCCAAGCACGGATACCGCGCAATTGCTGGCCTTGATGGTTGCCAAACAGTTGATCGAAAGCAGTTGCGGTTTGGATTTGCGGCGCATCGACCGGGAGCGAATCAGCGTGATCCTCGGGGTTGCCTCGGCGACGGAACTGGTCGGCACCATGTCCGGCAGTCTGCAGCGGCCCGTTCTGGAAGATGTCTTGAGAGAATCGGGAATCACGGACGAAGAAGCCGCGATGATCTGCAGCCGGTTTGGTGAACGCTACGCCGAATGGACGGAGAGCACCTTTCCCGGGCTTCTGGGCAATGTCGTGGCCGGCCGCATTGCGAACCGCTTCGACCTTGGCGGAACCAATTGCGTGGTCGACGCGGCCTGTGCGAGTACCCTCGGCGCGGTCCAGATGGGCATGCAGGAGCTGTCGTGCGGCGCGGCCGACATGGTGATTACGGGAGGTGTCGACGCCCTCAACGACATCTTCATGTTCATGTGCTTCAGCAAGACGCTCGCCATGTCTAAATCGGGCGACTGCCGGCCGTTCGACGCTCACGCCGACGGCACCATGCTGGGCGAGGGCGTAGGCATGTTTGCGCTGCGCAGGCTGGAAGACGCCGAGCGCGACGGTGACCGGATCTATGCGGTACTCCGCGGGATCGGCTCCTCCTCCGACGGCCGCGCGAAGAGTATCTACGCGCCGCGAGCCGAAGGCCAGGCTCGCGCTCTGCGGCGCGCCTACGAAGCGGCGGGCTACCGGCCGGCAACTGTCGGACTGCTGGAGGGTCACGGCACCGGCACACCGGCGGGGGATGCCGCTGAATTGACTGCCCTCCGCGAAGTTTTTGCGGCAAACGGTGCGGCGGTGCAGCAATATTGCGCGCTCGGGTCGGTCAAGTCGCAGATCGGCCATACCAAAGCCGCGGCGGGATCGGCATCTCTTTATAAGACTGTGATGGCCTTACACCACAAGGTCCTTCCGCCGACGATCAAGGTCAACGAGCCGAATCCGGCGCTCGAACTCGATCAGAGCGGTTTCTATCTAAACACCAAACTTCGCCCGTGGATACACGGACAAGATCATCCGCGCCGCGCCGCCGTCAGTGCCTTTGGTTTTGGCGGCAGCAATTTTCATCTCACGCTCGAAGAATACAATGGAACCGCGCCCAGACCGCCGCGTGTTCTCAGCCGCCCAACCGAATTGTGCCTGGTTTCAGCAGCCAGCGATCCTGAGGCGATACGGTTGGCGACGGAGCTAGCCTCGCGCGCTCAAGCCGAGGGATTCGCCTATGCCGCGAAGGAAAGCCAGAAGGCGTTCTCGCGAGAGCACTCGTGCCGGTTGGCGATAGTAGCCCGCGACGCCGCCGATTTGGCGGGCAAGATCGATCATGCGAAAAGCGCGATCCGAAGCGGCACGGACCGAGCGTTCCCCGGAGGGATCTTTCTCGATTCCGGTCCCCCGCTCGAAGGTGGTGTGGCGTTTCTCTTCCCGGGACAGGGGAGCCAATATCTCGAGATGGGCGCGGAACTCCTCACCGCCTTCGACGAGGCCCTGCGCGTCTGGGATGAGGCCGCTTGCGGCAATCCGGACTTGCCCTCCGTCGTCTTCCCTCCGCCGGCATTCTCGGAAGCAGAGCGGGAACGCCAATCAGCCCGGCTGATGGCGACCGAAAACGCACAACCGGCAATCGGGGTTACCAGTTCGCTATATCTCAAGCTGCTCCAGTCGGCCGGCGTGTCGCCCAACTACTGTGCCGGTCACAGCTTCGGCGAAGTCAGTGCACTATTTGCCGCAGGAGTAATTCAGGAAAAGGACTTTCTAACCGTCGCTCGGGAGCGGGGACGGCTGATGGCTGAGGCGGCTCGATCGTGTCCCGGGGCAATGCTCGCCGTGGCGGCATCGGCGCGGCAGATCGCGACGTTTCTCTCTCCGGAATTAACTCTGGCCAATATCAACAGTCCGAACCAGGTCGTGTTGGCGGGGAGTGTCGAAGCCATCGAGCAAAGCGCGAAGGACCTCGCCGAACGTGGCTTTACCGTGCGCAGGCTGCCGGTGTCGACGGCTTTCCACTCCCCGATCGTGGCCTCTGCAGCGCCATCCTTTGTCGATTTTCTGAAGACCATCGCTTTCGATTCGCCCCGCATTCCGGTCTTTGCCACCAGTTCGGCCGAGCGCTATCCCGACGACGCCCATGCCGCCCGGGAGATCCTTGGCACGCAGCTCGCTTCGCCGGTTCGCTTCGCCGATCAAATCGAGGCGCTCTATGCCGAGGGTGCACGGTACTTCATCGAAGTTGGTCCGGGGTCCGTCACCACGGACCTGGCGACCGCCTGTCTGGAAGGCAGGCGGCATCTGGCAGTGGCCATGGATGCGAAACGACGCGATGCGGTAACGTCCTTCTGGTTTGGTCTGGCCAAACTCGCCGCGGCGGGCGCGACGCTCGAAACGGAGTTTGCGTGGCGCGATTACCAAGCCGAGCCCGCTCGAACGGCCAAGCCATCCCCAATGGCCATTGCGATCTGTGGCGCCAATTACGGCAAGAAATATCCCCGCCGCGACAGATCATCCGCACCCGCTCCGCTGCCCCGCCCGCCGGTGCAGCAACTGGAATCAAAGCCGGTTGATGAGGCCGACAATCGCGCGCGTCTCGCGGCCATCGAACAACTCCATCAGCGGATGGCGGAAGCGCATGCGGCGAGCCAGCAGGCGATGACGGAAGCCCATCTCGCCTTCTTGCGCGCGAGTGAAGTCGCATTCGCGCAACTGCAAGGAACGCCAGGCTTCAACACTGCGCCTCTCGATGCATCGCTCCCCGTTTCGCTGCCGGTCCCCGAACCGGTTGCGATTCCGGAATTCACCTCACCTCCCGAGACTGCCGCTTCGGTGGTTCGAGACGCGCCGCGGGCGCCCGCTCCCTCCGGCGATCTCACCGGTCTCGTGCTGAGCATCGTGGCGGATAAGACGGGTTACCCTCGCGACGTCCTCGCACTCGACATGGATCTCGAATCGGACTTGGGAATCGACTCCATCAAACGTGTACAGATCCTGGCCGCGGTTCACGAAGCCAGGCCCGATCTCCCGGAAGTTGACGCCGCCCCTATGGCTGGTTTGCGCACCCTGGGTTCGATTCTCAATTATCTGTCGGCGCCCCCGCAGCGGATAATTCAGATTCCCAAACATCTTGCGGTCAATGGGCTGGTGCGTCTGGGAATCCGCAAGGTGGAAGCGCTCGAAGGGCTTGAGGGAAATCTGCCATGCCGCCTTAGCCGTGCAGTTCTGGCGGGCTCTCCGCAAGATCCGTTGCTTCAGGCGCTGGCGGACGCTCTCACCAGGCACGGACTCACCGCGGTTTTGGCCAACGACGGTGCAGCCGACGCGGATGCCACAATCGTGGTCGATTGGCCCAGTCTTCATGACGGGGACGTGGCGGAGCGGGCTCAGAGGGCTTTTCAGGCCGCCCGGCATTTCGGCGCCAGCCGGGGCCCCAAAGGCGGCATGTTCGTCGGCATCGAATCGGCAGGCTCCCCAGCTGGTTGCGGTTTGACGGCACTGGTCAAGACGGTCGCGATCGAGTATCCCGGGTGTTCCGCGCGATCCATCGAGATCGAAAATGAAACGGGGCCGTCCACCGACGCAGCGGAAGCAATCGCGCGAGAAATTCTAAGCGGAGCGACCGAGTCGGAAGTGATGATTTCGAAAGGCGGCAGTCGCCGCGTGCCGGAGGAGATCGCGCTCCCCATCGGGCTGGACCACGATCTCCGTCTGCTTTCGGATAACCCGGTCATTGTCGTAACCGGTGGCGCGCGCGGTATAACCGCTGCCTGCCTGGTGGCGCTCGCCGAGACCGCGCCGGTGCGCCTCGCGCTGTTCGGCCGCACGGAGATCGGCCGGGAGCCACCCGAATTCGAGCAGGCCGCGAGCGAAGCGGAGTTGAGGGCCGCGATTTTCCGTGCCGCGCAACGGCAGGGGGAGGTGTTGTCTCCCCGCGACGCCGATGCGAGAGCCCGGCGGATTCTCGCGTCGCGCGAAGTCGCTGCCAACCTGCAGCGACTGCGAAATCTGGGTGCGGACGCGGAATACTTCACGGTTGACGTGAACGACGGGCCGGCGGTGTCCGAAGCGCTCGCAGCGGTCCGCGCCAAATGGAGCCGCGTGGATGGATTGATCCACGCCGCCGCAGTCATCGCCGACAAAGCCATCGCGGAGAAATCCCCGGAGCAGTTCGCGCGCGTGTTTAGCACCAAGGCGTTCGGCTTCGCGTCGCTGCTTTCCGCCGCGCGGCAGGATATTCTCCGCTTCATTTATGTGTTCAGCTCGGTTGCGGGGCGCTACGGCAATCGGGGACAGGCGGATTATGCGATGGCGAATGCCGCGGTCAGCCAGATGGCGCGCGATGAATCCGTAAGACGCGGCCCCGGGTGCGTCGTCCGCGCCCTCAGTTGGGGACCCTGGGACGGAGGGATGGTGACTCCGGATCTGCGATCCCATTTCGCGGCCCGCGGAGTTCCGCTCATAGCGATGGATCGGGGCGTCGCTGCATTTGTGCAGGAACTTTGCCATGCCAGCCTGGATGCCGCCGACATCGACGTAGTGCTCGCCGCCCGAGCTCCAAGCCAGTGACCTTCGATCCAATCGCGATTGTGGGCCGCGCCTGCCTCCTCCCGGGCGCGCATACGCCCGAAGAGTTGTGGCGCGTCGCCACCGAAAAGCGCATCGTTCTTCATCCGGTGCCCGACAGCCATTGGCGCGCCGACCGGGGCCGCATGTTATCCTCCGGCGCCTGCGCCACGGATGTGGGGGGCATCGTCGAGGGTTTTGAGTCCATCTGGGACCCCACGTGCTTTCCTGTCGATTCGGTCCTGTTGGCCGATCTGGATCCATTGGTCCACTGGGCACTCCATACCGGCCGCGAGGCCCTGCTCGACGCCGGAATTGCCGATCCTGCCGCGCAACGAATTGGCGTGGCGTCCGGGAATCTTGCTTATCCGACCGAAGGGCTCGTCGATTTCGCGCAATCGGTCTACCTACCCGAAGCGGCTACGAAAAAACGCGGACCAATGAACCGTTTTTCTTCCGGGTTTCCGGTTCATCTTATGTGCCGCGCTCTCGGCCTCACCGCCGGCGGTTACGCCTTAGACGCGGCATGCGCATCGTCGCTCTATGCCATCAAACTCGCATCCGACTGGCTTCACAGCGGGCGCGCCGATGTCATGCTGGCTGGGGCCCTTAATCGCTGCGATGGCCTGATCATTCACTCGGGATTCACTGCCTTGCGCGCCTTGAGTCCCAGCGGACAGAGCCGTCCGTTTCATCGCCATGCCGATGGTTTGGTTCCCGCCGAAGGCGCCGCGTTCCTGGTGCTGAAAAGGCTTCGGGATGCGGTCGCCGCTAATGATCGGATTCTGGCCGTGATCCGCGGCATCGGCTTGTCCAACGATGGAAGGAGCGGTGGCGTCCTCTCACCCTCGTCGGAGGGACAGATTCGCGCCATGGAAGCGGCATACGCGCAGTCCGGGATGCACCCTGCCGATATTTCCTTCGTCGAGTGTCACGCGACCGGCACCGCGGTAGGCGACGCCACGGAAGTGCGGTCCATGGCGTCTGTCTTCGCCGGCGCTCGAGACATTCCAATAGGGTCTTTGAAATCGAACATCGGCCACTCCATTACGGTGTCGGGCGCGGCAGGCCTGATCCGGGTCATCGAAGCGATGCGGGCGGGCGTTCTCCCCGCCACCGCGGGAGACGGCCCGCTTATCGACGCGCTCGACGGAACGCCATTCCGCGTGCTTCGGCAACACGAACCTTGGCAGACTTCCGGAATCCGGCGGGCGGCAGTCAGCAGCTTCGGGTTCGGCGGAAATAATGCGCATCTCCTGGTTGAGCAATATGTCTCCGGCACCCACTACCTCGCACCCTCCACTACTCCTCGCGAGCAGGTGGCTGTAGTGGCTCTTGCCGTGCAAGCGGCCGATGGAGATGGAACCGAAGATTTTATTTCCGACTTTCTGATCGGAAATCGTCCAGTCGGGCATCGCGCCGAACGGATACGGCTCCCGTCGGACGGCCTTGTCTTTCCGCCTCGTGACCTTGCCCGGGCCCTGGCGCAGCAAACTGCTGTTCTGAGGGTCGCCGGGGAGGCGTTGTCCAAGGCGACTCTACCGCACCCGGAGCGTACGGCCGTCCTGATCGGCATGCAGTGTGATGCGGAAGCCACGAGACCCGGGATTCGATTGGCGCTTCCCGATCTGTTGCCGCCGGGCACGGATGTAACCGATCACGAGATAGCTGTCGACGAGCCCATGGATGCGGCGCGCGTCGTCGGCTGCATGCCGAATATGATCGCGAATCGCGTGAACCGGCAGTTTTCCATCGGCGGCCCAGGCTTTTCCGTGGCGGCGGAAGAACTGTCCGGCCTTCGCGCTCTCGAGATCGCCATTGAACAGCTCGCGACCCTTCAAGTCGATGCGGCAGTGGTAGGCGCCAGCGATTTTTGCGCCGAACCTGTCAATGCTGCCGCGATTTCCGGGCGTCCCGGCGACGCGGCGTGCGTCATGGTCCTCAAGCGTGTCAGCGATGCCGAGCGGGAGGGTGACCGCATTCTGGGAATCCTGCAATCCGAGCCCGCCGAATTCCCCGCGCAGGATGGAGCCGATCTTGCCTCGCGGGTCCGCGATTGTTTCGGGGTTGCCCATGCGGCGCAAGGTTTGTTGAACGTAGCGGCAGCAGTCGTTTCCCTCGATCGCACGGCCTTACCCGGCGCTCGGCCGTTCCTCCCGGGAGCGGACAGGCGCTCGATCGCGATGACGACCGAGGCAATTGGAGGGCAATCGGCCACGATACATGTCATCGAGCCGGAGCGTTCGCCCTACACTTTGCGGCGGGGACTCGTCACCGGTACTGTGCCGGGTATTCACATCTACTCGGGCCGGGATCTCACGGAGTTGCGGGCAGCGCTCAATGACGGCACGGATTCCGAGGACGGCGATTGCCGCTTGGCCATTGTTGCCGCATCCGACGAACTCGGCGAGCGCGTCGCTCAGGCAAGATCATTCCTTGAGGAAGATCCACATGGCAAAACGCCGCCGGAGGGAATCTTCTTTCAACCCGGTAGGCTGGAGGGAGAGCTCGCGTATGTGTTCACCGGAGCCGCCGCAGCATATCCGGGAATGGGACGCGATGTTCTGCTGGCGTTTCCCGAGCTGGCCGAGCAATTTGGCTCTAAATGCCAGGTAGACGTGCGGCGCTACGCGGGGTGGGTCCATAGCGGTACCCGGAACCCATCCGACTTCCAGCAGCTCTGCGGATCCACGCTGCTTTGCCAGGTGCACGCCCGCTTTACCCGAGGTACGCTCGGTCTCGCGCCGCAGGCGGCCATCGGTCTCTCATCCGGAGAAACCAATGCGCTCTTCGCGCTGGGCGCATGGCATGGAATGGGGGAGTTCCTCCGCGAAATCGAAGACTGCGGACTCTACACGCGGGTGCTTGCCGGACGCGCCGACGCGCTCGGCGGCAGGCGCTGGATGCATTACCGGATCTCGGCGCCGGAACACGACGTGTTTGAAGCCGTCCGCGATGAATCTCAAGTTTTCGTGGTTATCGTAAGTGCTCCCGGTGATGTGATTATTGGGGGCGAGTCGTCAGCGTGTGAACGCATTGCGCGCTCGTTCGGCAACCGCTCGACGCCTTTTGCGTTGCAACTGGCCGTTCACTGCCCCGCGGTAAAGCCCGCAGCCGACCTATGGCGCAGTCTGCATCTTCGTCCTACTGAACAGCCTTCCGGAATCCGCTTCTACTCCAATGCACGGGGCGTCGCTTACGATCTTACGAGTGAATCGGTGGCCGATGCTCTGACAGAGCAGGCGCTCGCCACTGTTGATTTTCCGCGAACGATTCTCAGAGCCTGGGAAGACGGCGTGAGAGTCTTTGTGGAACATGGTCCCCGGGATCAGTGCACACAATCCATTCGCACAATCCTCAAGGGCCGGCCCCACCTGGCGGTTGCCCTCGATGCAAACGGCGTTTCGTCGCTGCGGCAGGCACTGGCAGCGGCTGGGGAACTGTGGTGCGCCGGCGCCCCGATCGATATCCACGGACTACGGCGACGCTTGAAATCCCTTCCTATCCCACGGGCGAATGCAGCGAAACCTCAGGCGGTCGTCACCCTCCCGGCCCATCCGTCACCGCCACTCCGCCTGTCACGCGATCCGGCGGACGAGGGGGTTTTGGTCATGGCTCGAGCGCCCGGGCTCGCACCACTTCTCGAGTCGTTCTCGCTTCCGCAACCCGGCGATCGCGCGGCAGCCGACCCCCTGCATTCTGCCGTGCTCGCCATGCACGCAAAGATGTCCGAGGCACACCAGTTGCATATCGCCGAACTCGGCCGCTTACACGACTCGTTCCTCGCCGCCGAACTGCGGCTGTTGAGTCTCCTTTCCCGAACGGCACCCCAAACTCGCCGGAATGGATCTTCGCCGCGGGAGTCCGAGCGCGTGAAGCCCCGCCGCGTCTTTTCACGAGCCGATCTTGAAAAGCTCGCCACCGGCCAAATCTCGGATGTCTTCGGTGAGGCCTTCCGCGCGCAGGACGGCTTTGCGCGCCGGGTACGCATGCCCGAGCCGCCGCTGCTGCTTGCCGACCGCGTCATCGATCTCATCGGAGAACCCAACTCCATGGGACTCGGCAGCATCATCACCGAAACCGATATCCGCCCTGACTCGTGGTACCTCCATCAAGGCTATATGCCCGCTGGTATTTCCGTGGAATCCGGCCAGGCCGACCTGCTGCTCATCTCGTGGCTGGGCATCGACGGATTCAATAGGGGTGAGCGCGTTTACCGGCTGCTCGGTTGCGAACTCACCTTTCATGGCAGCCTGCCGAAAGCCGGCGAGACACTGCGCTACGAGATCCAAGTGGATGGACATACGACTCACGGCGACGTGCGCATGTTTTCCTTTCACTATGATTGCCTCGTTGACGGGAAGCCAAGATTGACCGTCCGCCAGGGCCAGGCCGGTTTTTTCACCGATCGGGAACTGGCCGGCTCCGAAGGTGTGCTGTGGTCCGCCGAATCCGCCCGTCCGACGCCCGAAGCCGTCGCCAGGCTGGATCGTCCGGCACTTCTGACCACGCGCCGAGCCTTTGATGCTTCTCGAGTTTGCGCATTCGCCGAAGGGCGAATGGCCGAGTGCTTCGGAGAACCGTTCGAGCGCGCTCATTCGCACACGCGTTCGCCGCGGATTCAAACCGGGCGCATGCTGCTGCTGCACACGGTTGAAGACTTCGATCCAACCGGAGGCCCGTGGAAACGCGGCTACCTCCGTGCGGAATATCCGATCTCGCCGGACGCCTGGTTCTTCGAAGGGCACTTCAAAAACGACCCCTGTATGCCCGGCACGCTTATGTTTGAAGGCTGCCTCCAGGCGATGGCGTTTTATATGAGCGCGCTTGGGCTAGCCTTAGAGCGTGACGGGTGGCGGTTTACGCCTGTTCCTGAAGAGACTTTCCATCTGCGTTGTCGCGGGCAGGTCTTGCCATCCTTCGGAACGTTGACCTACGAAGTTTTTGTCGACGAGATGCACGCCGGCTCCGAACCGGCTTTGTACGCCGATGTCCTCTGCAGCCTTGACGGCCTGAAGATCTTCCACTGCCGGCGCCTTGCTCTCCGCCTGGTGCCTGGCTGGCCACTCGAGGAAGTCTCGTCCGAACCGTCCGCCCATGTGCCCTTCGATCAACAATCCCTCATGGCCTGCGCGCTCGGACGTCCGTCTCATGCCTTCGGCCCGGACTTCGCGATCTTCGACGGCCCCACGAGAATTCCCCGCCTCCCGGGACCGCCCTATCATTTCATGTCTCGCGTCACGCGAGCGAGCAAAGGCAATCCAATTGTGGGGGCAGTTGCGGAAGCGGAATTCGATGTCCACAGCGATGCCTGGTATTTCGCCGAAAACGGCAGCCCGGTCATGCCGGTGAGTGTGCTGGTGGAGGTACTTTTACAGCCCTGCGGCTGGCTCGCGTCATATGCCGGGACCTGGCTCAAGGCGCGGCAGGATATCTTCTTTCGCAATCTCGACGGGTCGGGCATTTTCCATGCCGAGGTCACCCCGCAGAGCGGCGTGCTTCGAACCACTGTCACGCTCACTTCATGTTCGCCTGCGGGCGCGATGACGATTACCGGATTCAAGATTGCTTGTCGTTCCTCCGATCAACTCGTCTTTGAAGGGACTGCCGTCTTCGGCCACTTTCCCGCGGATGCGCTACGCAATCAGGCTGGCCTGCCGTCGTCTCCCGAAGAGTTGGAGTGGATGGCCGCGGCGCCCAACACACGCATGTCGGTCAACGATTTTAGCGCTGCGCTCCGACTCGGGCGCGGCAAACTGCAAATGATCGACCGGATCGCCTGCTTCTGGCCGGAGGCTGGCCGCGCTCGTCTGGGAGTGTTGCGCGCGGAAAAGGATGTCGATCCCAAGGATTGGTTCTTCAAAGCGCATTTCTTTACCGACCCCGTTCAGCCCGGATCGCTCGGCCTCGAAGCTGCGATCGAAACCCTGCAGTCCTACCTGCTGCTTTCGCGGCGGTGTGTCGGCATGCGGAACCCCCGTTTTGAGCCGGTTGGTATCGGTGTTCCCGTCACCTGGACCTTTCGCGGACAAGTGCTCCCACACAACCGCGTTGTGACGATTCTTCTCCAAGTGCTCGAGTTGACCGAAGATCGGGACCGCATCTCCGTGGTCGCCGAGGCGAGTCTGTGGGTCGACGGGACCAAGATCTATTCCGTCCCCCATCTCGGAATGCGGCTGATCGACGACGCCCCGGCGGAAAGTCTGGACGCCCCCGCCACGGAAATTCTGGACCCCGCCATCGACGTCTGGCTCCAGGATCACTGCCCCACCTACACGATACCCGTTCTGCCCATGATGTCCGTGCTCGACCGGCTTGCTCACGCTGCCGCGAGACCGACACCCCATGGCCGCGTCATCGAAATCCGCGACGCGCATCTGAATGGCTGGATCGCCTTTGATCGCGGCGCCCGCCGCCTCAAAACAGAGACTGTCGACAAGGGCACGGGAAACGTCGAGGTGACGCTCTCTGTTTGGCGCGATGCACCGCACGCGGCGATGTCCCGTTATGACGTTATGGCGGCGGCCCACGTTCGGATCGGCAACCAGTATCCTCCCCCTCCTCCTCCGATGCCGGCACTGACCGGCGCGGAACTGGCACACGATCCGCCCGCACTGGACATCTACGAGACAGGCGAACTGTTTCACGGCGCCCAATTCCATTTCCTCAAAAAAATGTGGCGTTCGAGCGAAGGCTCATCATTCCTGCTCGACGCCCACACCGCGGCGGTGCCGCCGGGCTTCCTCGATCAGGCGTTATTCGACGGCATCGCCCACGGCATACCGAACGAAAACCTCCGGCTCTGGTCTGAGCGTATCCCCGCGGATCAGGTCGGCTATCCGTCGCGCATAGCCCGGTTATCGCTGTTCTCCGATTGTCCCGCGGATAGACAGTCCCAATGCGAAGTCCGATTTGACGGTTTTGATCGCGACCGGTTGCGGTTTCCTAAATTCCGGGCTCAACTAATCCGTGACGGCCGGGTGTGGGCAGAGATGGAACTCATCTACACGCTCTTCAACAAGGGTCCGCTCGGCGTCGCCCCGGGACGTCTGCGCCGCCGTTTTCTGCGCGACAGGAACTACGTTCCCGGAATGATTGTGGGGGAATCGAGCGTCGGGACGACCCGGGTCACCGCCGCCGATCTCAGCAGCACGGATTGGCTGCCCGGCACCATCGATTACGCATTCGGAATCGCCGAAACTGATCGGCTCTCGAGCGTCGCTATCCGCCAGCACATCTCACAAAAGGCAGAAGTACATCCGGCCACGGTCACCATCGCAGCGGACTTTCGCTCCGCTCAGTGTGACCGCTTTCCTGTCACCCTCTTTCCTTTGAACACCGAGCGCAACGAGTATGCCGTAACAGTCCGGGACGACGGACCGCCGCGCGTTCAATGTGACGTCGTGCGGCAGATGTGGACGAAACTCTCGGGTATAGGCGAATGGCCTGTCGTCGACCTTCACGCCGGTTTGATCGAGAGATTTGTGCGCCGAGTGGAACTGGACAACCCTGCTGCCTTCGTCGCTCTTCGCGGCCGGCCAGTCCTGTATCTGGCCAATCATCAGGTTGCGGTGGAGTCTGTCATTTTCAATGTCTTGCTCAGTGCATTGTCGGAAGTTCCGATAAAAATCATTGCCAAGAAGGAGCATCGTGAAAGCTGGATCGGCCGGCTCATCGATATTGCCGGCCGGTACCCCAATGCCCGGCAGCCGGTTCCTATTCTCTATTTCGATCGCTCGGACCCAAGCTCTTTCTTCGCCCTTCTCGAGAACTTCAGATCGACCCTGAAAGACAGTGCCTTCTCCCTCATGGTTCATGTGGACGGCACCCGAGCGACATCCTCTGGGGCGCGAACGTCGCAGGTCAGCGCGAACCTCCTTGATTTCGCTCTTGAAATGAATCTCCCTGTCGTACCGGTACGTTTCATTGGTGGGCTGCCCGCGCGCCCCGTGCCAACCCGTCTCGAATATCCGTTTCAATACGGGCAGCAGGACATCCGCGTCGGTTCCCCCATCTCTGCCGATGCCCTGCGCGAGTTCTCCCTTGCGGAAAGATCCAAGTACGTCGTCAATTCCATAAATGCGCTCGCGCCGGAAGACGAAGTTCCCTTGCCGCCGCATCCAGGCCGGCCGAACTCCGAAACGGCGGTGTTACTTGAATCGATACGTTTCTCGAGCCATCTGTGTGAGGAAAGCCGGCTGGTTTTGGCAGAGGCCGACGGCGACATCAGGGTCGGGACGCCCGCACGCTCCGCATCCGCAACCTGGGTCGCCGAGTTCGCGGCGTTTCTGCGTAACACTTACATTTGACTACCCGGTCGTCACCACGGCTAGGGCGCTCGCCACACGATCAGCGCAGATTGTTCAAAAAAATCTTAGGGTAGGAAGCCTCTTCAATGGCAACCAGAGGTAGTAGTTCGGTTGGAAGTCCAGCCGTATTGCGGGCCACCCCCAGAAATGCGAGAATCGCAGTAGTGGGTGGGGGTGCTTCAGGGCTGAGCGCCGCCTATCTTTTGAAAAGGGCGAGGTACTCTCAGGTGACGGTCTTCGAGAAGGAGAGCCGGCTCGGGGGCAAGTGCGTATTCCGCGCACCACGTAAGAAAACACTTCGTTTGAAATGGCCGCATCCGCCACATCACGAGCCATCCGACAGTTAAGCCGGTCCACGCTGTTCGCCGGCATCAGCGAACAGGATCTGATCGCTGTTCGACCTGCACCGGAAATGATTCTCCTCCCGGCCGGACAGACGCTCATGCGGCAGGGCGATACGGGGACGGATTATTACGTTCTTGTGAAGGGCCGGCTTTCGGTTCTCGTCAAGAATGGACAGGGCGCGATTGTCGCTCGGGGCCGCGTCGTTCCCGGTGAGGGTGTCGGCGAAATGGGCCTGCTGATGAACGAACCGCGCTCCGCAACGGTGGCCGGCACGGTGGACAGTGAACTCGTGCGGTTTTCCCAGGAGAGCTTCCTCAACCTGTTGGAAACTCATCCTCGTACCATGATGGAGGTCGCACGCCTCGCCATGCGCCGTCTCAAAGAGCAGTATACGGACCGGCGCCAGCAGTCCTTCCCCGCCATTGCGATCGTGCCGCTCGCGGAAGATTTTGACTCTGCGGGTATGGCGAGGGAACTCGCTCTACAACTGAGTTCGTTCGGGCCCAGTACCAGCGTGGAGCCTGGGTTCGCCGGACTCGATTTCTCCTCGGCCCCCGACATCGAACAAGGCGAAAAACTGACGCAACTGGAGCGCGAGAACCGCTTCACCGTGTATTCATGCCGCGGTGGTACGGATGCGTGGTCCCGACATTGCACGCAAACCGCTGACCTTGTGTTGTTGTGTGCCAATGCCGCAGGCGAGCCGGAGCCGGGGCTGAAGAGCGTTGCTCTGCTGCAAAGCGTCCGGCATGATCTGCTCGGAAGGTTCGACCTGGTAATGGTGCATGGGAGCGACTGGAACCGGTCCTGCCGGAGCCAGAACTGGATCGTCCGCATCGCGCCTGCCGAGCACCACCACATTCGCGCTGGTAACCGAAAGGATGTTTCCCGGCTCGCCCGGATCGTCGCCGGTCAGGCCGTCAATCTGGTGCTGAGCGGCGGCGGCGCCAGGTCGTTCTCGCAAATTGGCGCGGTGAAGGCGCTCGTAAAGGCAGGCATTCCAATCGATCGAGCCGCGGGCTCCAGTATGGGGGCCTACGTTTCCGCTATTTATTGTTACGACGGCGATCTGGACGCTCTGGCCCTGCGGACGCGTAACGAAATTCTCGAACGCCGCCCCGCCCGCGATTTAACTCTGCCGATTCTGTCTCTAATGACGGGACGACGCCTCAATGCCGTGGCCATGAGCATTTGCCCGGACTGGCGCATCGAAGACTTACCCTTACGGTATTTCTGCCTTTCCGCCGATCTTGGCGAGGCTTTAGTGGTCGAGCACTTCGACGGAATTCTCTGGCAGGCGCTTCGCGCGAGTTGCGCGCTGCCTGGTTTCGCTCCGCCGCTGTTGACAAGAGGCCGGCTGCTGGCGGATGGAGGGATCCTGAACAACCTCCCGATTGACGTAATGCACAAGCATTTTTCAGGGTCCATCATCGCCGTCGACGTAGCTTCTTATGGTACCCTCCAACTCTCCAGCAAGTATGAACTGCAGTGTCCCTCGGGTTTCGAACTTCTCTGGGACAAGATCAGGCCGTTCGGCAAACGGGAGCCGATTCCCAACATCCTGGAGGTGCTGTTCAGGTCTGCGACTCTCAGCAGCGAGCTCCACGGCAGACAGTGGCGTGAAATGGCGGATTTTATCGTTACACCACCAGTCGAGGCATTTAAGGTGACCGATTTCCATCGCTTCGATGAACTCGTGGAGACCGGTTACCGCCATACAATGGAAAAACTGGAGGCAGCAGAGAAGGATCCGGTATTGAAGTCCAAGTTGTGGCCGGGTCAGGCCACTCGTGACTAAGGCGCCGGCCGTCACCGGATTTTTGCAACCGGGCTACACATGGCCGCGAAATCCTGCTAAATTGGAGAGACCTCGCTCGAAGGGCTTAGCGGTTACATTCAGGAAAGAAGGGCATCATGACGAAGACGCTGGTCTGGGTGATTCTATTGGTTCCGGCGATCGCTGCCGCTCACGAGGGCCGATCTTCCGGCAGTGGGACTGGCGACCTCCGCACCCACTTCGCCGGCCTCATCATAGGTCTTCTGCTATTCCTGTTATTCGAGACGGCGGTGTTGTATGGAAACTTCCGGACCTGGTTTCGGAATCCCAATCATCCCGAGCCTCCGTCACCCGAGCGATTCTTTCACGGCGCGGTCTTCTCCTTCGTCGCCATGGTTTTCACGGGCGTAATTCTTACCCTGAATTTTTCGGGAGCAGATCTGTCTCATTCGCCGTTGATGTCATTTTACGGTTACAACAATGTTTGCATCTTCTTCGATTACCCGCCGTCCACTTACGTGTGCCCGGTTTATTGGTTTTTTGTTTCCTACCTGATCGGCCGCTACGCAGTGGAGGACACCAAACGCCTCATGCAGTTGACCAACGTCGGGCATAGCCAAAAGGCGTTGTTCTATGCCGTGAACGTCCTTCTCGTCCTGAGCGTGGCTTTCTTCTTCGTCACGCTTTCGATTGACCCGGCAAAAGACGTATACAGCCACACCATCCCGTTCGTCTTTATGATTGCGACGCTGCCATCCGTGTGGCTGATGCATTACTTCCAACGCGAAAAACCTTCAACCCTGCTCACCGCCGGCGTAGGCGTGTATATGGCTTTGACAGTCACCAAGCTCGTTTTCGACATTTATGCGCTCAGCAGTGGACATCATATGCCACCGTCCATCGCCCAGGCGGTCGATGTGCTATGGATGATTTGCACGCTCTCCGCGCCTTTCATTATGCCCGCGCCGGTCGTCTCCAGTGCGCCGGTTGTCTCGAAACAACTTACTGCCGCGTTAAACTGACGCTTTCGAGCAGCAGCGCTGCACGCCGCTCTCAAAGCAATGCTTCCCAGGATTCATCTCTACCGCCAGACGGAGTGCCTGCGCCCTGGCGCACGCGCCCCTGCAGAACCCCGCAATAATCGCTGCGTGTACCCCCAAAGGGCGGGGTGGTTATCCGATCAACGCTGTTGGGTTCCGGAATGGAAGTGTGGCGCAAGGTCTCGGCTCCCCTGATTATCCTCCTCGTCCGGCGACTTTGTTTGTAACCCTGTCTGGTTCGGGGGTGCCGACAAATGCTGCGCGATGACATCTCGGGTAATTTCCATAAGGCGGTCAATCCCTTTCGGGGCGTAATCGGCAGGATCGATCGGAGCGCCAATCGTTACGCGCACCTTATTTCCCCGGCGTAGGGTGAGCCGACCGGCGGGAAGCGTGTGCCGGGTGCCGTCAATCGTGACGGGCAGAATCGGCATACCCGTTGACATGGCCATAAGAAAACCGCCCCGTTCGAACGCACCGAGTTGACCGGTTCTGCTCCGCCCGCCTTCCGGCGCGATCCACACGCTCATGGATGCGTCCAGGCGCTGACGGGCGGTGATCAAAGCGCGGATCGCACGGAGGCGATTCGCGCGGTCCACCTCAATGAAGCCGGCGGCACGCATGGCTCTTCCGACGAAAGGAATCTGAAAGATCTCTTTCTTGGCCACCATCCGCAGAGGGATTCCTAGCGCCTGGAAAAGCACCGGAATGTCGTAAGATGATTGATGATTACTCATCACGATGTAGCCCTTGCCGACCCTGATGTGCTCGTGGCCAATGACCTCCAGCCGGATCCCGGCATAATTCAACAGGCCGCGCGACCAGGAGTCGAGGCGTTCGTCGCAGACCTGCGGCGAAAGCGTGCCGCGCGCAGCCTCGACGATCGTCGGTAGACCGACACGCAGCGTTTTGAGCCATACACTTGCGACGAGGTTAAGGGAGGGGATCATTGCCTTACTCCGGTAGTTCAGGACGGTGATCTTGCTCCTGGAGTTCCGCTGCGCAGAGGCACTGTTTCTGTCCTCGATTTAACTTCGAGTCGCCCAGCGGCTGCAAGCAGCGTCAATCCTTCATAAGGTTCGAAGGGTGACGCAGCGTTCAGGATAAACCGGAAGCGCTGAGCCAGGAAGCCCAAATTTGCGGCGCTTTCTTACCAGGCGACATGGAGCACCCCGCCGGTGATATAGGTGGTGGAGGACTGAATTGATGCCCAAACCCAAAAGCGGCGCGGTGCGACAGGATCATATCCACAACGAACGGATAGTGGATTCTTATGGGCCGGAGGAGCAGACCCCGGCGTAGTACAACTATGTGGAACACAAAATCCGCTTCCCGTTCCAAGCCGAAGGCATCCGGACCAAGGGGGTCTCGCCGCTGCTCGAGGGTGCACGGGTTGAAGTCCGACGCCGGGCTCCGGAAGACGCTGGCCCTTGGCAGAAGAGTGACACGCCGACATAACCGTCAACTGACCGCCCGGATCTTGTCCGAGTGGCCGACCACTCGCTCGGAGTATGCCGGGGGGGGGACGGCACTTCTCTGTATAGCTCGTTTTGCCTCGACCTGTCCGCCCCAGATGCTTAGGCCGTCAGGAATGCCAATCAAAATCAAAGACCGGCCATTCAAGTTCGGCACCGGCTTGTGATCTTTATGCGTTTCTGGTAAAAGTTCAATCGATGAATGTATCCACCATCGTCACCGTCCTCTTGCTCGGATTCCTGGCGCTCTATCGCTTCCACCCACCAAAGGTCGAAGCCCTAGCTTAGTGTTCGGTCGCCCTGCGATCCCGGACGCCCGGGGGGGAGTACCTATGAAAAAGAAGCTCCAAACGTGGTTGACTGGTGTGGGCTCGGCCTTTCCCAGCGCCTTCAGTCCCTACTGGCGCGCGGTGCCGCTAGGGCGGATGAAGATGCTTCTGGCAGGGTACTTCTTCTTCGCCTCCGCCGGCGGTTTCGCCATCGATCTATTGCAAATCAATTCTTCCCGTGTCGGTGGAGGGTTCTTTTGGCCCCTCTTATTGGGCACGGGAGCGACGGCGGCTAGGGCTGCCGCAATCAAAAGAGTTCGTCTTATCCCTCCTCTGCTTCTGCTGATTGTCGTGGCCGCCTGGCTGGGCTACTGGGCCTCGCACGTTTCGACGCCTTTCCCGGTCCCCGACGCGGCGCATCGGCGCGTGCTATTCGACGCGATCGGGATCTTGGTAGGTATCGGTTTGGGGGCCCGATTTCTGTTGGTCTTCGCTGGTACGGAGGGCCTGGCCAGCGTGCGCATGCAGACCGAGCTTTCTCTGGCCCACGGGATTCAGGCGACCCTGGTGCCAACAATCTCTTTCCGCAACGCGACGTTCGAGCTATACGGCAAATCGGTCCCGAGTACAGAAATGGGCGGCGATTTGATCGATGTCATCGAGAGCGGCGGCGGTCTGGTCGCCTACGCCGCCGATATCTCCGGACACGGCCTGCCCGCCGGCCAGCTCATGGGGATGTTGAAGACTGCGATGCGGCTCGCGGTACAATTCCGCCAACGGCCAGTAGCCGCGCTCGAAAGTGTGGACCGCGTGCTGCCCGACGTTAAGGAACGTGAAATGTTTGCCACCGTAGCCATGCTCCACTTCGATGGCTCTCGTGAAGCTGAGTACGCGTTGGCGGGCCATCCCCCGATCCTCCACTATCGGCATGCCACCAGGGACACGGCCCGCCTCTCCATGGAGCAGCTTCCGCTGGGGCTGATTCCTGGCGGCTCTTATACCAGTGAACGCGTGACCTATTCACCGCTTGATCTTTTCCTGATGGTTACCGACGGCATAACGGAAGTAGCCAATGCCAGAGATGAAGAATTTGGCCTGATACGCCTGCAAGAGCTGCTGACGCAGCACGCTACGAGACCCTTGCCGGAGATTTGGGATTTCATCATGCGCGACGTGAAACAATATGGTCGGCAGCAGGATGACCAAAGTCTGCTCCTGCTGCGAGTGCTCGACCCGGTCATCCCCCTCAAGACCTGAATTCCAAAGAGCCGCAGGAAACTCGAAACCCACTTGGACGCACAATCGGCGAACCGTAATGTGCCCCGGACTTAGCCAGTGATTTCTCCCGGATGACCGGCAACCCGGCGTTGGACAGGGGCGGTCAAGTTGCCGGTTAAACGGCCTGCCCGTAGAACTGTGTCCCCTCACTCCTCCAAAGCCCCCTGCGAGGACTCGAACCACGTTTCTTCGGGGATCCGAGCTGGAGGACTGCTCGAGCAGCGTAAAGGGCACCGGCCATGGGCGCCGCTATAAACCTGCCGGCCCGCCGGTTCAAGCCAACATCCCCACGGCCACTTTTGATGGTTTCGCAGCGCGCTTTGGCAGTCTTCTTGACGCGACTGATCTGTCTAGCATACTCTCTGGCTGATTCCCTTCGCACGATTGTTCTGCACTACGAAATGAAAAACTGGTCGCTGCAATTATGATTATAAGGAGGAAGTCATGACGGGTTCCCTGGCGGGAAAAACGCTCTTCATCACCGGCGCCAGCCGCGGCATCGGCAAGGCAATTGCTCTGCGCGCTGCGCGTGACGGCGCTCGTATCGTTATCGCCGCGAAAACCGACGAACCCCATCCCAAGCTCCCGGGCACCATTCATACGGCGGCGCAGGAGATTGAGGCTGCGGGCGGCAAAGCGCTCGCCGCAGCCTGCGATATCCGCTTCGAGAATCAGGTGCTGCGCGCTGTTGAGCGGGCGGTCGCAGAATTTGGCGGCATCGACGTTCTGGTGAACAACGCCAGCGCAATCAGCCTGACCGGAACATTGGCGACGCCGGTCAAGCGCTTCGATCTGATGATGGGCATCAATGCGCGCGGCACTTGGCTGTGCAGCCAGACGTGCCTGCCGCATCTCAAAAAGGCCGAAAACCCGCATATCCTGACGCTTTCTCCGCCGCTCGATTTGCGACCCAAGTGGTTTGGGCCGCACCTTGCGTACACCATGTCGAAATATGGCATGTCAATGTGCGTTGTGGGGCTCGCAGAAGAATTTCGCGCCGACGGTATAGCCGTCAACGCTCTCTGGCCGCGTACAGTGATCGCAACAGAGGCTCTCAATCTCATCGAGGGCATCGAACCCGCGCGATGCCGCCGTCCCGAGATCGTGGCCGATGCCGCCCATGCCATCCTGACGCGGCCGAGCCGCAGCGCGACGGGACGTTTTTTCAGCGACGAGGAAGTTCTGACCGCTGCGGGTATAGAGGATTTCACGTCTTATGCCGTCGACCCGGCCAATGCGGGACGGCTTTATCTCGACTTGTTTTATTAATCCGGCTTTAGGCCCTGGCAGCTCAAGCCGGCAGCAGAAAATTAGCTTATTATGCAAATACATATGCTCGCTATCTAAAGTTGATGTTGAAAAGCTGTGGCTGCTCATCTGAAGAGATGTCGACGCGCAGACATTGGCCTGCACCTCTCTTCCGTAGTTGCTCCTGTTGGTTCGCAGGTATACTGATTGGCTAACTCAACTCTTTCGGAGACGCACCTAATGCCACTTGACATCGATCGTTACCGATCGCAATTTCCAGTCACTGAGTCTTCGATTTACATGAACCACGCTGCCGTGTCACCCCTTTCGCGGCGGGTGCGCGACGCCATGGTTGGTTTGCTCGACGAGGTCCACCAGAGCGGCGCCGAGAACTGGGAGCGGTGGGTCCGGACTTACGATTCCGCTCGGCGCTCCCTGGCGCAGTTGCTCAACGCGGAGCCGGGCGAGATTGGTTTCACCAAGAACACCTCAGAAGGAATCTCCATTTTTGCAAACGGCTTCGAGTGGCAGCCAGGAGACGAGATCGTTTCAATCGAAGGCGAGTTCCCTGCCAACTACTACGCCTGGAAGGCTCTGGAAAAACGCGGCGTGGTTTTAAGGTTGGTTCAGCCGGTACAAGGCTGCGTAAGCCACGAGTCAATCGTGAGTGCGCTGTCTTCCCGCACGCGCGTCGTGGCGGTCAGCTTCGTGCAGTACCTCAGCGGATTTCGCCTTGACCTTGAAAAACTGGGCCGGGTTTGCGCTGCACATGGCTGCCTGCTGTTCGTAGACGCGATCCAGGGTTTGGGAGCGTTCCCCCTCGACGTCAAAGGGGCTCAAATCGCCGGCCTCGCCGCCGACGGCCACAAGTGGCTGCTGAGCGTGGAAGGCGCCGGAGTGCTTTATGTAAACAGGCGGGTGATCGAGAAGATCACACCGACAGAGGTTGGATGGTGGACGGTGCGCGGTTGGGCCGATTTCACGAACCGAGAACTGACCTGGCGAGACGACGCCCGCCGGTACGAGTGCGGTTCGCTCAACACAGTTGGAATCTATGGCTTAGGGGCTGCGGTTGATCTTCTGCTGGAAGTCGGAATTCAGAATATCGCCGAGCGGATTCTGGACTTAACCGATCGACTACGGCGCGGACTGCTGGAACAGGGCCATTCGGTTTTCGGCTCCCGGGAACGCGAAGAAGCCTCCGGAATTGTCTCCTTTGTGCCCCGCCAGGGCGCCGCCGAGGGCCTTCTGAAGACCCTCCTTGCTCACCGCGTGCAAGTGGCCGCACGCTGCGGGATGGTGAGGGTCTCCCCTCATTTCTACAACACTGAGGCGGAAATCGACCGGGTGTTGGAGTTGGCCTCACAGTAGGGCCGGGGTCCTTGTGGCCACCCCATAAGCGTTAACCTAAAGACGCGGGGGCTACGAGAGCCGCGGAGCGGCGGCAGAAAGTAGCCCACGGCGTAAGAAGGTGTGAAAGAATCACCAAGCGCTGTCATTCCGAGCGGAGCGAGGAATCTGCAGTTGTTCGTTTTCAAGGAGATAAATGCAGATGCTGCGCTTCGCTCAGCATGACAACGCTT
>Ga0116223_10001448_pt1 | contig 24199 bp, 31 predicted proteins | sample Sb_taG_3_FD_90092 | JGI IMG/M metagenome (GOLD analysis project Ga0116223, IMG submission 90092) | Peat soil microbial communities from Weissenstadt, Germany - Sb_50d_a_PC metaG | ecosystem: Environmental > Terrestrial > Soil > Wetlands > Peat | place: Germany: Weissenstadt | collected 2010-09-21 | reverse complement strand
GATGCGCTCCTTCAGCAGGCGCGAATAAATGTCATAGGCCCGCTCGCCGCGGTTGGTCTGCTCGACCACCATGGGCACCAGCGTGTTCAGGTAGATATGGCTCAAGTCTTTCATTGCTGTCCCAAAGAGCTAGATGGGCGGAAGTCTCCACTTGGGGGCCGCTCTGCGAATCCTCAAGGCCCGCGCTACTACATATGGCGTCGATCCTGCAAACGGAAGAGGCTTGATCTCCGGGCCTCCGCGTCAGCCAGTCGGCCAGTCGTCACTCATTGCGGTGATCATGGTCATGCTCATGGTGGTGATCGTGATCATGGTGGTGGTGGCCGTGATCATGGTCGTGATCGTGGTGGTCATGGTCATGGTCGTGGCGATGCCCGTGGGCGTGGCCGTGACCGTCCTCCGCGTCGGCGTAAAGGTCTTCGGCACTTACCGGCTTCTCCGTCACCTGCGCGAGCTCGGTGATGAAGTCGATCACCTTGTCCTCGAACAGGGGGGCCCGCACTTCCGCAAGCATCTGCGGGTTGTTGCGGTAGAAGTCGTAGACTTTACGCTCCTGTCCCGGAAACTGCCTGACGCGGTCGAGCAGAGCGCGGTTCACCTCCTCGTCGGTGACCTCGATCTTGTTGCGCGTGCCCACCTCCGACAGGATCAGGCCGAGCCGCACGCGCCTCTCGGCAATGCCGCGGTATTCATGCTTTGCCTTCTCCTCGGTGGTGCCTTCGTCCTCGAAGCTCCGCTTGGCACGCTCGAGATCGCTCGTCACCTGGCGCCAGATCGCCTCGAACTCGTTGTCGACGAGCGTCGGAGGCAGCTCGAAGTCATAACCCGCGTTGAGCTTGTCGAGCAGCGCCCGTTTCAGCTTCTGCCGTGACGCCGCCGCGCGATCCTGCTCCAGACGCTGCTTCACCGTCTCCCGCAGCCGATCCAGGGACTCAAACCCTAGCCCGGTGGCGAAAGTATCGTCGAGGGGCGGCGTCACCGAGTTCGCCACCTCCTTGATCTTGACCTCGAAACGCGCCGGCTTGCCCGCCAGGTTCGTCTCCGGATAGTCGTCGGGGAAGGTCACGTCGATCGTGCGCGCCTCGCCCGCCTTGACGCCTTCGAGGCCCTCTTCGAAGCCCGGTATGAAATTGCGGGCGCCGAGCAGGACTTGCGCATCCTCGGCGCTGCCGCCGGTGAATGGCTCTCCGTCGATTATGCCCTTGAAGTCGATGGTCAGCCGGTCGCCCTCCGCGGCGGGGCCGTCCTTCGGATCGTAACGAGGGTTGGCGTTTGCAACCCGCTCGAGCGCCTTGTCAATGTCGGCGGGAGTCACCGCGGCGGTTGGTCTCTCGATATCGATCTTGCCGAAATCCATGACGTCGAATTTTGGGAGCACCTCAAAGGACATGGTGAAGGCGAGATCGGCGCTGCCGGAGAAGATCTTTTCGATCTCCGTCTCGTCCTCGGGAAGCGCAATCTTGGGCTGAAAGGCTGGGCGCTCCTGCCGCTGGGAAATAGCCTCCCGGCTGGTTTCGGCGACGGTCTGTTGCACCACCTCGGCCATCACCGAGCGGCCATAGACTTTCCGCAAATGCGCCTTCGGCACATGGCCGGGCCTGAAACCCCTTAGCTTGACCCGGTCTTTCAACTCGTCGAGGCGCGCCGAGAGGCGCCGCTCGAGTTCGTCGGCGCCGACGACCACCTTCAACTGGCGGCGAAGGCCCTCTGCGTTTGTTTCGGTAATGTCCATCTAGGCCCTAATCCATCGCCTCGCATTCGCCTTGCGCCCCCGATGCGAGCGCGCTTTTCCCGCGAAGCTCCTATTGCCGATTGGTGCGGGCGGAGGGACTTGAACCCCCACGGCCGAAGCCACCAGAACCTAAATCTGGCGTGTCTACCAGTTCCACCACGCCCGCTAATGCCCGCGCCCGCGCCTATATCACAGCTGCCGCCCGAGGGAGCAAGCTACGCGCCGCACCGGCGACCCCCCCCTTGCGTCTATCGCGGTTTGCGTCCATTCGTCTATGATGCAGGCCTCGCCCTGATTGCCACGCCTCCGCCGAGGGATGGTTTCGTTTCTAACAGAGAGCCGCCACGCATGCTCCGCCATCTCGGTTGCGCCTGCTCGCCATCCTCGTCCTTGCCGCCGCACCGCCGCTGACCATCCACGCGGCTGACGATCCCGCTCGGGTCGGTTTCATCGACAATGTCGAGAACGAGGCGAAAGTCGTCTCCGACGAGAGCGCGATCACCGCAATCATCGGGACGCCTGTGCATCTGAATGACGAGCTTCGCACGCGCCAGGGCTGTCCAAGGCTGAAGCGCCGACAAAATCGCCCGCGCCGTGGCGACTGTGGCGTTGCAATGAGTATTTGCGCCGGCCGATGGGGCTTTAGTAGGTTGCCGCCTCGAATCGAGAGAATGGAAATGCACGTGTCCTACCGTAATGGCATCATCGAGGCGATCGGCAACACCCCGCTCATCAAGCTCAAACGCTCCTCGGAGGAGACGGGCTGCACGATCCTCGGCAAGGCCGAGTTCATGAACCCGGGCCAGTCGGTGAAAGACCGCGCCGCTCTCTTCATCATTCGCGACGCACTCGAGTCCGGGAAGCTCCAACCCGGAGGCACGGTGGTCGAAGGCACCGCCGGCAATACCGGCATCGGGCTCGCCCTGGTCGGCAATGCGCTGGGCTTGAAGACCGTCATCGTCATCCCCGATACGCAGTCGGACGAAAAGAAGCAGATGCTGCGGCTTGCCGGCGCCGAGCTGATTGAGGTGCCGGCGGTTCCCTATAAGGATCCCAATAACTATGTGAAATATTCAGCAAGGCTCGCCGAGCAGCTGGCAGCGACGGCGCCGCATGGGGCGGTGTGGGCCAATCAGTTCGACAACGTCGCCAACCGCCAAGGCCATATCGAGACGACCGCGGTGGAGATTTGGGAAGAGACGCAAGGCAAGGTCGACGGCTTCGTCTGCGCCGTGGGCACCGGAGGGACGCTCGCCGGGGTTTCGATGGGCCTGAAGGCGAAGAACCCGGACGTGATCATCGGGCTCGCCGATCCCATGGGCGCGTCCCTCTACAGCTATTACAAGCACGGCGTGCTCAAATCCGAAGGCAGCTCGATCACCGAAGGCATCGGCCAGGGCCGCATCACCGCCAACCTCGAATGCGCGGAGATCGACGAGGCCTATCAGATCCCGGATGCCGAGGCACTGCCGATCCTGTTCAACTTATTGAGCGAGGAAGGCCTTTGCCTCGGCGGCTCGAGCGCGATTAATGTCGCCGGCGCCATCCGCCTCGCTCGCGATATGGGCCCGGGCCACTCGATTGTCACGGTGCTTTGCGATTACGGCACCCGCTACCAGAGCAAACTGTTCAACCCGAAATTTCTGCGCGAGAAGGGCTTGCCGGCTCCCGACTGGCTCAATAGTCGCGAACCCGCAGTCCCGGCAGCATTCGTTTAGGTTAGAATTGCAGATGACCGAACATTCCACGTCTTGGCTCACCGAGACCGACAAGCTTGCGACGGAGCTTGACGCGCCCGACGTCGTCATTATCGACGCCTCTTGGCATATGCCAAGCGAAGGCAAGGCGGCGCGGGCCGACTATCTCGAGGAGCACATCCCGGGCGCGATCTTCTTCGACATCGACGAGATCGCCGACACCAAGAGCACGCTGCCGCACATGCTGCCGCCCCCCGAGAAGTTCTCCTCGCGCATGCGGAGCATGGGCATTGGCGACGGCTCGCGCATCGTGGTCTACGACTCGGCTGGGATCTACAGCGCTGCGCGGGTCTGGTGGACCTTTCGTGTCATGGGCGTCGAGGATGTCACCGTGCTTAATGGGGGCTTGCCGAAATGGAAGCGCGAGGGCCTGCCGCTCGAGAGTGGCGAGCCGCGGATCCGCAGCACGCGGCACTTCACCTCCCGCCGCAATGCCGATCTCGTTCGCGACCTCGCCGACATGAAGGCGCTCCTCAGGGATCATTCGGCCGAGATTGTTGATGCCCGCTCGGCGGACCGCTTCGCTGGGCGTGGGCCAGAGCCCCGGCCCGGCTTGCGACCCGGCCACATCCCCGGCGCGCATAACCTGCCCTATGGGCGCCTGCTCAAACAGGATGGCACCCTGAAAACCCCTGCCGAGCTTGAGGCGCTGTTCCACGCGGCGGGCGTGGATCTGACCAAGCCCGTGGTGACGAGCTGTGGCTCCGGCATCACCGCGAGCGTGCTGGCGCTCGCTCTCGCCGAGATCGGCCATCGCCGGACCGCCGTTTATGACGGATCTTGGTCCGAATGGGGCGCGGATCAAAGCCTCCCCCTTGAGACGGGCTAGATGGCGCCGATGCGTGCGCTCTCTCCAGGCTTCAGCCGATGAGCAAGCGGTCCTCGCGACAAAAACAGGACACGCGGCTTGCTCATGCCGGACGCGAGCCCAAGCGCTTTCACGGCTTTGTCAATCCCCCGATCTATCGCGGCTCCACGGTGCTGTTTCCGAGCGTCGAGTGCCTCGAAGCCAATGCTCAGGAATTTACCTATGGCCGCTTGGGCACGCCGACGGTCAAGGCGCTGGAAGAGGCGCTCGCGGAGCTCGAGGGCGGTCACGCCGCCCTGCTTACGCCCTCGGGTCTTTCGGCCATTGCGGCCACTCTGCTCGCGCTCGTCTCGGCCGGCGATCATGTGCTCGTCACCGACAGCGTATATCGCCCAACGCGCCGCTTCTGCGACCATGTACTGAAGCGGCTCGGGGTCGAGACCACCTATTACGACCCTGTAATAGGCGCGGGCATCAAAGACCTCGTCAAAGGCAATACCAAAGTCGTCTTCACCGAGTCGCCGGGCTCCCAGACCTTCGAGGTGCAGGACATTCAGGCGATTGCAGCGGCGGCCCACGCTGCTGGCGCCCTGCTGGTGATGGACAATACCTGGGCGACGCCGCTCTACTTCAAGCCGTTCGCCCATGGGGTAGACGTATCGATTCAGGCCGCGACCAAATATATCGTGGGCCATGCCGACGCGATGCTGGGCGCCATCACCGCGACAAAGACCGCTTGGCCCACGATCGCCCGTACGCATGAGGACCTTGGCCTCTGCCCTGGTCCTGAGGATGTCTATCTCGGCTTGCGGGGGCTCCGAACCCTGGGTGTGAGGCTGGAGCGCCATCAGGCGTCCGGGCTCGAGCTTGCAGCCTGGCTGCAGCGCCGGCTAGAGGTCGAGCGGGTGCTGCATCCTGCGCTTCCCTCCGATCCAGGGCACGCTCTCTGGAGCCGCGATTTCACCGGCGCCTCGGGCTTGTTCGCAATCGTGCTGAGGCCCTTCTCAAGTCAGGCCGTGGCCGCCATGCTCGATGGCTTGGAGCTGTTCGGCATGGGCTATAGCTGGGGCGGCTTCGAGAGCCTCATTCTGCCTTTCGACCCCTCGGCCTACCGCACCGCCACGATTTGGGCGGAGCGAGGGCCGGCGCTCCGCTTGCATGTGGGGCTTGAGGATGTGGACGACCTCAAAGCGGATCTCGAAGCCGGGTTCGCCCGGCTAGCTGCGAACGCCGAATGAGTCAGTGGTACCTCCGCGACCGTTCAACGCAGCGATCCTCCCTTCACAGCCACCCTGCTCGTCGCGATATCGACCGGAAACTGATCGAGGGCTTGAATGGATTTGAAACTCAAGGGCAAGCGGGCGCTCGTGACGGGCTCGACCGCAGGCATCGGTCATGCGATCGCGCAAGGCTTGGCGCGCGAGGGCGCCGACGTCGTGGTCAATGGACGCAGCGACGCCAAGGTGCAGGAGGCGGTCAAGCCGCTCGCCAGCGAGGGGGGAGCGAGCGTGAGCGGCATCGCCGCCGACCTCGGCAGCGCCACGGAGGTAGACCGGCTGGTCAGGGAGCTGGGTACCGTTGACATTCTCGTCAACAATGTCGGCATCTACGAGCCAAAGCCGTTCTTGGAGATTACCGACCAGGACTGGTTCCGCTTTTTCGAGACCAATGTGATGAGTGGGGTGCGTCTTTCCCGCGCCATGCTGCCGCATATGCTCGAGCGGAATTGGGGCCGCATCATCTTCATCTCCAGCGAATCGGGCGTGCAGATCCCGCCGGAAATGGTCCATTACGGCATGACCAAGACGGCGCAGCTCGCCGTCAGCCGCGGCATCGCCGAGAGCGTGGCCGGCACCGGGATCACGGTGAATGCCGTGTTGCCGGGACCGACGCGCTCGGAAGGCGTTGTCGGGTTCCTGACCACGATGGCAGCCGCCCGCGGGATGCAGCTCGAAGGTCATGAAAAGGAGTTCATCAAGACCAATCGCCCCTCATTCCTCATCCAGCGCTTTGCCGAGCCAGAGGAGGTGGCAAATGCGGTTGTCTATCTCTGTGGCGAGGGTGCGAGCGCGACCACGGGTGCGGCTATCCGCGTCGATGGCGGCGTGGTGCGGAGCGTCATCTAAGGTAGAGCTGTCGTCACCGCCTATGAGCCGAGCCGGGAGCTTTCGATGACTGGCGCTTCCAACACCACCGAGCCGGACGCCAAATTGCTCGCTCTGTGGGGCGAGTGGCTGGCAGCCGCCGCCGCCTGGATCGCGTGCACAGCCGAGAGCGAGGCGGATCAGAGCCGAAGATACGGTGCGGCGGATTGAGAACAGATCGCCGAGAGCCCTGCCGACGGCTTGCACGGTATCGTGATCAAGCTTGGGCTCGCGATGTTTTCTCGGCGAGATCGACAAGCTTGAGCGATGAGCAGGCGATTTCTGCCTAATGCCGATCTGGTACACCTCACGGGCCCCGATCCGGCGGACGCGCGGGCCATCGTTGAGCGGTCCGGCGAGTGGCGTGAGGGAGCCTAGCGTAAGTGACAATCTCCCAACGTTTTTGGCACCGGCCAAACTCAATAACGTTGATAAGGAACTCGCCGCGGGTCGCCCAGGCCGCTGCAGGAAACCGCAAAAAGGACGTCCGCCGAAGCCAGCGCCCTGCTCCAGGAGCGTCGGGTTATCCAAATTCCGTCACCTGGCGCGGCTAAGTGCTATACTGATGACCGTCCAGCACAAGGAGAGGAACTTATGCGCCTGATCACTGCCTTCGCGGCAACAGTGATACTCATTGCCGGCTCTATCGTCGGGAAAGCTGAAGCGGCGACGGTGTCGGGAGTCCGAGGTCTGACACCTCTGCCAAAGAGCTATTCACCCATTGAAAAAGCTGGCTGCGTCTGCGGACCCCGGGGATGTGCGTGCGGCCACCCCTATTACCGTCCCTATGGCTATTACCACCCCTATTACCGTCCCTACCGGTACTACCGCTATTAGGCGTCTCGCTCGCTCGCAAGCGACGACTAGCTGAGATCTCTAATGGAGCCCGGCCACCCGAGGCCGGGCTTCTTGTTTTCGCTGCAAATGTATGGCTGAGTTGCCTTTTGTCGGAGTACCCCTTAGGCTAGCTGATCGAGTCCAAGGGCACGTCGGATAACTGTTGCCACCAATTCGGTGTCATTAATAGGTGCGTAGGACCAACTCTCAAGGCGCCCAGCGAAGGGGCGTGTGGCGCCTGCTTTACGCATCATGGAATGAAAGCGCTCATTCCGCCTCGATTTTCCCCGCAGCGATTTGATATAGACTGGCTTTCCCGTGCCAACGGCTTCGGTGACCATGTTGACGGAGTCGCCCGTCACAACGATGGCATCGGCGAAGGCCAGCAGCGCAAGATAAGGATTTGCACCGGTGCCATTCCAAATGAAATGCGGAATATTGGCAATGTTACGCGAAAAGGCGGCAAGAGCTTCCGGTCCCGTACGTTGCGAGGGAGTTACGAGTAGCGATCCAAGGCTCGCGCTTGCTAGTAGGGCAAGGGAGGAACCAAATTGCGCGGCATCATCTGACGTAAACTCAAATGCCCTACTCCGGCCGCCAAGGAGAACCGCAATCCGTGGATGCGGCAAACCTTCAACGATATCGCTAAAGTGTCCTTTGGCTTCTGAAAGACGAGCTGGTGTGATCCTGTGCACAGCGCCCATAGTCGCTAGAACATTGGAGCCGCTGACGGCATCATGCACCGGAGCTACAATCCAATCGAAGTGGCGTAGCGGCACACTTGGATTCTGGATGTGAACGGCAAGAGCCTGCGGTTCCGAGATTCGTTTCAAGGCAAGTGCAGTCGCCACACTTCGTTGACCAACAGAGAGGATTAGGCGCGGCCAGGGCGGCCCCAGCGATTCGTTTGATGCCACGGAACGGAGATATCGCGCCGAGGGGACATAAATCTGCATTTGCTTGGGCAACCAACGCAGCGGTCCGGTCACCTGCACACGCTTTAATGAGTAGCGAAGGCCGATTGCCTCCGCCACTGCGATACCCTGCGCTTCCATACCGACCGTGCCATCGGTGACGATCCAGGTTATGTCGGCGCGCCGATCATCCTTCGTGGATCGTAGATGGTTCATCTCAACCGGTTAGTGTCTTAGGCCGACTAAAGGAACTCGCGACCACGCGATTGGTGGGCATAGACATGAGGCACACTAACAACTGATCAAGCAGCAGCCCTAGTCCCTCCGGCTCCGAGATGTGGCGCTACTATTCCAAAAGGATACAGAGCTGTAACCTCGGCGGCTGGCGCCCGCCACAAATTTAGCAGAGTCGTTTGGGGGCCACATCCCTCTTGCCACACTCCAAGAGTTCGGAATGGGACGCGGGACGTAGTTGGCCCGGATAGGTCGAGAACCAGCACCTTGTGGTTCACAACCTTTGGCAGTGGGAGACTGGGAACGTGGGGATGGCACAGACCACGAGCGATCCAACCACGCTCGACAGCGACGTCATGGCCCAACCGGGAACATTTCGGTGGCTGGCGCTGCTCATAGCATTTGTTACAATCTGGACACTGTATAGCGTAGTTTCGGCCGCTCCAGCATCCATCCATAATGATATGGCCGAGGCCTATGTTTGGGGTCGCGAATTTAGGCTTGGTTACTTTCAGCATCCACCATTCTGGGCATGGATCGCAGGTGTCTGGTTCGAATTGTTTCCGCGCGCTGATTGGGCGTTTTCACTCCTGTCCACACTCAACGCCGGTCTTGGCCTGCTCGGTTCGTGGATGCTCATTGGCGACTTCGCCGAGGGCAACCGCCGGCTTGCTGCAACGGCGCTCCTGTTGCTCACGCCTTTCTATACCTTTCTGGCACTGAAATATAACGCAAACTCGATTTTCTTGTCGCTGTGGCCGTGGACGATGCATTTCTTTTTGAGGTCGATAGAGAATCGACGCGTCGTTGACGCAATTCTCTTCGGCTTGTTCATAGGACTCGCGATGCTTTCCAAATATTTCGCCCTTATTTTGGCGGCAACCTGCTTGATCGCTGCTCTGGCACATCCCAAACGACGCGCCTACTTTGCTTCGGCGTCGCCTTATGCGTCGTTTCTGGTCGCGGCTGTGCTGTTTGCGCCGCACGTCTGGTGGCTAGCACGGAATGATGCTCCACCTCTTCACTATTTCATCAGTAAGACCGGGTTTGGATTGCCGACGGCCATTCTGTCGGCGTTTGGACTACTTGTTGGCGTCGTCGCATTCCATTCTATTGTTATTGCTCTGATCAGTATCACTGTGGACTTTCGGCCGCGGCGGTTGCTCGGCACGGTCAGATCGCGCTGGCAGGACCCGCGTTTTCGAGTCCTTGCCATACTCGCGCTCCTTCCGTTGTGCCTCACGATCCTTGCAGCAGTTCTCTTTCACTTGATGCCATCCACCAACATGACGATCGGGATCTTCAGCCTTGTCCCACTCTTCTTGCTGGAACTTGCTGACTCTCGCGAAGACCGCCAGTTGTATCGTCGAAGCTGCGCGCTCGCAGTCTATCTTACCATAGCGGCCATCATGCTTTCTCCGGCAATTGCCATTGTTAAATTTTCTCTTGCCAGCGATAACAACTATATCGAGCCCCGAAAGGAACTGGCGCAAGAGGCAACGCAAATTTGGCACGAAGTCACCGGATCACCGCTTCAATTTGTCGGGGGCAGCCAGCGCTATGAAAACGCGGTGGCCTTTTACAGTCCTGATCGACCTCACGGATTCATTCATCTCGATTTCAATCGAGCGCCTTGGGTCACGTCTGAGGATCTGACCAGATCGGGGTTTCTCGCGATTTGTGAAGCAAATGATCAGAAGTGCCGTGCCGAAAGTGACTCAGTACCGATGCCTTACAAGAGCGAGCGAAAACTGACTCTCTCACATTGGTTCGAGGGTCACTCCGCAAGACCCGTTACGTTCATCGTGATGGTGGCGCCACCCCGCCGCTAAGCGTCGTTAAAATCGCGAGGAACAGGAGCACTGAACGTGGCAATAAGCTTTGAAAAAAATGATGTCCGGTGGCAGAGCCGCCCAAGCAAGGCCGGCTTATGGTTCTGCGATCGCAATGGGCTCATGAAGACTTGAGCCAGCATAGTTAGCCTTCGCGGAAATGCTGGTTTCCACACTTCGGCCTCGTTTCTTCTAGCGGCTGCCGAGCTTCAATCAGGCCAGCGTCATGCCAAGCCGTCGAGTTGGTAGCGCCGCTGACCTAGAAGACTTCCGCGCGACAGTGTCGGCCAGCGGTTTCATCTCTATCAGGATACAAATCAGTAACCTAGGCGCCCACGAGCCAACAACATTGATGTTCAGTGGTACGCGGCTGAACCGCGGATCGAGCAGCTTACTGGCTTTGAGCCCGCGGAGAGCGGTGTTGTGCCGGTTCGATGGGGCAATCCTATGCTAGAGCAGAAAACCAATGAGCAGGTTACTAGCACGCCAATTTTGGACTTAGATAAGGTACGTTTCGCAAAATTGAAAACGGAGCCGTTCGATTATTTGGTCGCGTCAGATTTCATTCGACCAGAATGGCACCATCGGCTCATCCAGGAATTTCCGTACCTTAAGCAAGGCGGCAGTTTTCCGCTATCTGCAGTAAAAGTGAGTGCCGGATTTCTAGCACTCATTGAGGCCATGGATTCAGAGGATTTCCGGAAACTCATCGAACAAAAGTTTTCAGTCGATTTGGAAGGTCGGCCCACTACCTTTACGGTGCGCGGGCACTGTCGCGCTAAAGACGGCAAAATTCACACCGACACGGAGAGCAAGATCATCACGGTACTGCTGTACATGAACCGCGAATGGCCGCACGTGGGCGGCCGATTGCGCTTGCTGCGCAGTGCGACGGATCTCGACAATGTGGTGAAAGAAATTTCACCCTCGGTAGGCACGCTTGTGATTTTCAGGCGGTGTGATCACTCCTTCCATGGACACTTGCCCTTTGAAGGCGATCGCAAGGTAATTCAGATGAATTGGGTGACGGACGAACGAGTCGCCGACCGAGAGGTGCGCCGGCACCGTTGGTCGTCCATGGTGAAGCAACTAACATCCCTCCGCGGCGGCTCTGACGAACTGTCAGGCTGACAGGCATTTGGTTGTTCAGATGGAACCTCAAAGCCTCGATAACTGGAGATATCCAGCCGCACTTTTGTCCAAATCGAGGCCGATTCTACACATCGATTTCTGAACCTATACAGATTTGTAACCCGCTGCCCAATCTCAGGCCATCTCTTGAATGAAAAGGGTAAGGGCGCAGGTCCCGCATTCCCTCAACGTCTTAGTTATTAATCCAAGAGAATGCCATGCGTATCCTTGTCATCGAGGACGACGCTGAAACCGCCAAATACGTCGTGGAGGGTCTGCGCAGGAGCGGCCACGCTGCCGATCACGTGTCCGATGGGCGGGAAGGACTGCTCACTGCTGCGAGCGGCAACTACGATTCCATCGTCGTCGATCGCATGCTGCCAGGAATGGACGGGTTGGCCCTGGTGAAGGCGCTTCGCAGCTTCGGTGCTGAAGCAAGTGTGATTTTTCTAACCGCCCGAGGGGGTATCGATGATCGGGTCGAGGGGCTCGAGGCGGGTGGCGATGACTACCTCATAAAACCGTTTGCGTTCTCCGAGCTGTTGGCGCGGCTCAACGCATTAGCCCGCCGTCCACCGCTTTCGCGCGTCGAAACCGTGCTCCGCGTCGCCGACCTCGAACTTGACCTCGTTGCGCACCGGGCAAAAAGAGCCGGTAAGGATATCCAGCTCCAGCCACGAGAGTTTCGGCTGCTCGAATATCTCATGCAGAACACCGATCGTGTGGTGACGAGGACTATGCTGCTGGAGAAAGTCTGGGAATTCCACTTCGACCCAAAAACGAAAATTGTTGAAACGCATATGAGTCGGCTTCGCGCCAAAATCAGCTCGGATGGTCAGCCGGAGCTCATCCACACGATTCGGGGAGCGGGTTATGTTCTTCGCGCGCCTGTTTAGGCTACTGCGCACAACAGGCTTCGGACTTGGGCTGCTTTATGCGACTCTCTTTGCCACGTCGGCCGTGATTTTGGGTTGCATCGTTTACTGGACAGTGCAGTCGCTGATGGACCAACAGCTGTCTACACGCATCGATTGGGAAGTCAGAGTCCTAAAGGACGAACTTCGTTCGGAGGGAGCGGATGAATTAATCAGGGGAGTTCAAAAGCGCACCACCTACGCCGGAAACCTCGAATACTTTCTCGCCGATGCGCATGGATTCAAGTTGGCGGGAAACTTGCCTAGCATGCCCTCGACCCTCGGATGGAGTGATCTCGATATTCCAGATGAAGGGCACGCGAATCAAATCAAGTACTTGCGCCTCGAGACCGTCGATCTGGACAATGGCTTCCGACTCGCCGTTGGAGACGATCTTGGCTCTAAAAATGATATTCGCCGGGCGTTTTTCGATGCCCTGGTCTGGGCCATCCTAGCGTTCTTGGTCTTGACACTGGCAGGTGGCCTTCTTCTCAGCACCCTTTTCTTGAGGCGAGTGAATGCCATAGTGCAAACGGTCGAGACCATCATTGAAGGAAACCTCGATTCGCGCGTCCCTTTGCGCGGCACAGATGATCACTTCGATCGGCTTTCTGTGAGCTTAAACCGAATGCTCAACCGAATTCAGCTCTTGATGGAGAGTCTGAGCCAAGTCTCGAACGACATCGCCCATGCGCTACGCACACCGCTTGGTCGCTTACAACAAAAGCTGGAGATGGCGCGACTGAATGCCGGGGAAAATCCCAAGTGCAAGAAAACCATCGATGGGGCCGTCGATGAGACGGAAAATATCCTCGATACGTTTTCGGCTCTCCTACGCATCGCCCAGATTGAGTCGGGAACACGCACAGCTGGCTTTCGCGAGCTCGATCTGAGCAATCTCTTTGAGACCGTTTCGGGTGCGTATTCCGCCGCGGCCGAAGATCAAGGGAAACCCATTACCGTAAAGATTTCCTCCTCTCTCGAATACTGGGGTGACCCAGACTTGCTTGCGGAGATGCTCGCAAACCTCATTGATAACGCACTTAGACACACGCCACCGGAGGCGCGTATCGAGGTCTCTCTCACGCAGACTGATTCGCAATTAATTGCGATCGTCGCCGACGATGGTCCCGGGGTGCCGCAGACGGAGCGCGATCGAATCTTTCGTAGGTTCTATCGCCTAGAGCATAGCTTTAGGACGCCCGGCAATGGGCTTGGACTCTCCCTGGTTGCCGCGGTCGCAGAGCTGCACAGCATAAAGCTCAGCGTCGATGACAATGCACCAGGCCTGCGGGTGACAATGAAGTTTGGTCCGATTCTACCGGAACCTCGAACAGAGACACGTCGCGCGAGGGGAGAGTCGCCTAACAGAGTACTAGACGCGCCTCTAAGTGCGCCTGTCCGCTCCACGTAAGAAGCCGTATGGTTCGTTTCTTCAGGCGCGCCAAGTGAATGCCGCAGTGGTGGCGAAATTCCAAATTGCCCCAATCCACGCGCCGGCAATGCCCGCGATCCACATTTAGCGTTAGCTTGGTACAGCACTGTTGAAAGGGTCACGCGTCGCCCAATGCAGCGATTACCTGGGGTCAATGAAGCGGCTTGGCCCACCATCGTTTCGATTGTTGGTGTCCTCACGATTTTCCGTTTTTGGGCGGCCACGCACGCCGGGCTCGCGCCGGACGAGACTTACTATTGGCTTTGGTCGCAAACGCCTTCGCTCGGTTATCCTGATCATCCACCAATGATTGCCTGGTGGATTTGGCTCTCCACACGAATCCTGGGTGACACCGCATTAGGCATTCGTGTGTTGCCGATCCTATCAGGAGTGGTGACCTCAATTTCGGTCTATGGAATAGCGAGCCAGCTTTGGGGCCGCTCGACAGCATTACGCGCGGCACTCTGGTTTAATGCCATGGTCCTAATCGGCGTCGGGGTCATTCTGAGCACGCCGGATGCACCTTCAGTGATGTTTTGGGCATTGGCGGTTTGGGCTCTTTCGGCAATCTTTCGCACCCAGCGTTCCTGGCTTTGGATCCTCGTAGGATTCTTCGCAGGGTTTGGCTGTATCTCCAAATACACAAATCTCTTTCTCGGCCTTGGCATCATCGTTTGGCTTTTGATCGATCCCGCGGGCCGACGCTGGTTTCGGAGTCCTTGGCTGTGGGCAGGAGTAGCAGTCGCGTGCTTCATATTTTTACCGGTGTTCATATGGAACGCGCAGCACGACTGGATTTCTTTTTCGCGGCAATTCGGCCGGATCACGGTGCAGCAGGTAACGGTTCGCTATTTCGGGGAATTCCTAGCATCTCAGCTCGGGCTGCTCAATCCGCTTATCGCCTATTTTGCGTTCTTGGCCATTGTCCTCGCATTCAAGAACCCAAATGATCGATCAAATCCTTCAGCGTTCCTTGTCTCTATTGCGGCGCCGCTGACCGCATATATGATCGTCCACGCATTCCATGATCGAGTTCAAGCAAACTGGCTCGCGCCGATCTATCCTCAGGTCGCGCTTCTTGCCGCTGTCGCCGCCGACGACGACGAGTTAAGTACACCACCGCTACGCAGGCGAGTCCTTCATTCAGTCGTGCCGTTGGGGTGCACTATTTCAACGATAGCACTTGTTTACCTCGCGCAACCTTTCGAACTGCCGCTTGGTTTTCGGAGCCCAGCAGATCGACTAGAGGGCTGGCAGGAATTCGCCGCAACTATTGAGCGGCTCCGACAACAGAGCGGCGCTAGTTGGATTGCGACCACGAGTTACGACGTAAACGCCGAGCTGACATTTTACTTGCGCGGCATCGTACCAGTTCGTCAAATCACCGAACGGGAGCGCTATAGCCCCACTCCGCTTGATTCGACCTTAGTTACTCAACCCGCGCTTCTCCTCATTCGAGAGACCGAACAAGAGAAGTCGCGCTTCAACGGTTGCTTCGAGACGACCAAGGCGCTTTCTGTGGTTGCAAGACAAGGGGCCGGAGGGATCATCGAACGCTACCTTGTTAAGAGTGCTGTGACGCTGCCACCCGATATCATGAATGAGGGGTGTCATCTACACTCCACAACTGGAAGACTAGCTCGATCAGGAGAAATAGCGTTTTAAGCCCGATGAGCGGCAACTTTGGTTGAGCGCTGAAGGGTGAGAAAAAGACACCCCAAGATATACTGCTCGCTAGCTTGATTGTGGGAGGAATATTTCTGTTTGTGGTGTTTGTTGTCGGCCCGATCCTCTCCTGGCTCGACTGGAAAAGACAAACCGACAACGACATGGGAGACCAATGAAGGGATGGCAGCCGAAGCCATGCCTCATGATCCCGGTGGGCGCCCCGCAAGCGCCAAGGGTGCAAAAGGATGCCGGGCCGAAGCCGACGCGCTCTTGAAAATGCGCCAAGATAGGGGGAAAGCCATCGATCCGGCGCGGCAGCCTGAGAATGATCTGCTGGCTGGTCGCTGGGTCAGCAAGGGCGCGATGGTAGCTGCCTACGCGACACTCATCGTGGTCACTCTTGGCATCTTCGGCGTCTTGATACTCCTGCTTTTGGGATCATAGCGGAGTTGGCGACCTGAGGCCCCTTCGACCTAATAGGGCCGCCGGCGGAAGCCCCGAGGTGCCTGAGCCGACTTCTGGCCTCGGAGGTGCGACGTATCCTCGTACGATCGCGGCAAAACCGCCGCCGGCGGGAACAATCTCAAACAAAGGAGGAAACAATGGGCAAGCTGATCACTGCCCTCATGGCCACAGCGGCGATACTCGTAGCCGGCTCCATGGTCTGGAAGGCTGAGGCCACGACGCCGGGAAGTGACGCCAACTCCCGCTAGCGGCCAAGAACTTTAGCCCCGTGCTGCCGGCCGGGATCGCATTGGGTCTGTGGTCCCCACGGGCATTGCTGTGCGCCCCCTGCTAGAACGCGATGGGCGACGTTCGTATTGCTTTAGGCGTTGCGGCTTGCCTCACTACCTTTGCAACGGGCTGCGCCTCCGCCTCGGTCGGGCAGGTGCAGGAGGTCGGACCCGGGACCTACAGCGTTGGTATCAATCATGCGTTAGGCAGCCTATCGCAAGACACAAAGGCGATGGAAGCCGCCCGTCGATAAGGCGGGCGAATATGGCCACTCGAGGGGGCAGAAACTCTTAATCACGCCGAACTCCGCGAGCCAAAACACCTTACTTTCCGTTGCTTATCCTCGGGCGAGGAAGCCCCGGCCAATGCGGTCGACGAGCAGCGCGTTCACTGAAAAGGGTTCCGGACTGACTCGTATGTGCCACTGCGAGCGCCAGAGCGCGCGAGCTGGAATGGATTGTGTAGAATCACAGGAGACCTAAAAGAAGAAGCCCCGGCAGCATGCGCGGGGCTTTAAAGTTCGATGAGGTGGCTTTAGGGCCACCCGGAGATCTTATCAGGCCGTCTCCACCGACCGACGCGGCTAAATGGCGCTGTGGCACGTCACCCGCCGCGTCACGCTGAGAAGCGACGCCTCATGCGCCACTCGCCTTGCGGCCCTGAGCAATGATGCGAGGCGCTCCAATTTGAGCGAGAGCACCATCAGCGATTTTGAGAAGGGGCGCCGGATACGCTCCCCCAATAATCTTGCCGCCATCTGCCGCGCTCTTGAGGCCGCAGCCGTCGAGTTCACCAACGGCGATGCGCCGGGTGTGAGGATGAAGAGGTCGTGAGGTAGAAGCAGGTTTAGGCTTGTTGGAGGAAATAGATGGTTGGGAGTTCGATCACGCCCGCCTCTTCCATTGCCTTCTTCAAGCTCGCAGACGCCGCGAACTCTTGGGCTGAATTTATATCGCTGGGATCAAACACCCCGATGATCTCGCTCCTGTCTGTACCCGCGGATTTGTGAGTCCTGCAGCCTCCTGCGCTCCGGCGTGTCGATCAAATAAGGGGCGCGATTTCGCGTAATCCTTCACCTTGTGCTTGATGAACACGACGCCCATGGTGGTGTCCCCTTCCGTGTGTGGTTGAGCAGCGCTCTGCAGTCTCGCCAACGAAAAGCCCCGGCCATTGGGGTGACCGGGGCTGGCAATTGCTATCAGGAGAGGCGGAAGCTAGCCGAGTTCCATGACAAACGTGTCACGGCATTTGCTGGAGCTTGGAAGCCTTCGGCGTCACGCGCCGCGTCAGCGCGCGAGCTGGGGTGGATCGTTAGGAGCGAGCCTCACGCTCAGCGCCTCACACTAGGGCGCACTTCGGCACGGATATAAAGCTCTCAATGCCGCTAATATTCCGGCGGATTTCGTCATGTTGTGCATCTCAGGGTGTGCAACAAGCCAATTGACAACCGACGTCGTCTCCACCTCTGGAGAATTTCTAGGCGGGCAAGTTGTGTGAATCCCAGGTGAGTTGAATTCAGAGAGATCGATGGTTGACACCGCGAATGAGCATCCTGACCAGGCGTCGCTCGTCTTGGCACACGCTGCCAGGAAAGCATCGACTGTCTGACCCTCCTGCGCTGAAACGTCGGGCACTAGACCACCCCAACAGAGCAGCACGAATGAGGCACCGGCAAGAACGTTACGCATCAGCCCCCCCTTCCGTTGCATCCCCTATATTGGCCATGCCGCTCACACTAGAACCAGAACCCTCCTCCGTGCGCTGGTGCCGACCCGAAAGCCGGCACTTTCACAGGCGCGATAATCGTCAACGGGAGAACAAATCAGATTGGAGGTCAGGATTGCAGCTACAGGGTGGCGAGTTTGTAACGGCTTGTTTCAGAAACCCGTCTGGCAAAATTCTGCAACAAAGGGGCCGAAGAAAATAGGACGCGAAAACCATGGCAAGTCAGGTTGAATTAGCTACTCCTAAAGGCTCGTGACATTCACGTCTGTGATGGCGGGCACGCTACTTCCGCTATCGGTGACACCGGTTTTGGCACGGGTAAACTCAGCCCGAAAAGGGGTTGTGCGGTATAGAGTCATCGCTATAGCAGGAGCGGTTTAGTCTTCAGGGTGGCCGCCGCTTGATAAAGTTCAATGACAAGGGCTTCTGCGGCAAAGACGAGTAAATCGGCAGGGTGCTGGGAACAGTAATTGTCGACCCAGGACCTAAGCGCATCGAGCTTCATGCCCATACCCAAGTCATTGGGCCCAGGAGCATAGTGGTTATGCGAGCTGATGAAGCCTTGGATCCAATTTTCATCGGCGATTGAAACGCCGCTTTCGACCCTGGCCTTCGTCCACTGTCCGCAAGAGTTCATGCCTGCGCCCAATGCCAGGAACTTCTCATTTTGATCGAGCGATTGGCCACTAGCAGGCCAGAACACCGGGGCGAGCAACACCAACGCAAACACACGCCTTCTCATTGACCGGAAACCCCTTATACAAACTCGCCGCAAACTCGGTTCCAAGCCGTAGCCCCCCATGGGTCGCGCCCCTGGACTACTCCTACCATGACCTTGCCCATGGTTTGCCTTCAGGGCCACCTCGGCAAAATTTTGTCACCCTTTAGTGCTATGGGCGTTCGTCATGGGTCGCTTTAGCAACGCTGAGCTAAGGAAATTCCGAGACACCAGCCGTTGCTCGGACTGTGTCCACTACTCCGGCTGCCAGCTCTGGCTCGCGCTGCTGCTCATGAACGATGAGCTCGGCACCCCCGGGCTGGACCTCATCGTCCCGGACATAACCAAAGCCTGCCCGATGTTCTTCCCATGGTCGGCTGAGTCAGCCCGCAGGGCTACCACAGGCTCTGGCGGAGCATCCCTCCGCCGACACTAGTCCTGCAACCGGGCTTTATTGGCTAGGTCCTCCTAACCGCGGTTTCTGGAACCCCCAAATGCGCAAAGGGGCCGTCGCCTTCGGCCGGCGCCCTTTTCTATGGTCTGAAACCGTACCGAGTTCAGTGTTGACTCTCCAGCCTGCGCTCGGAATCAATTGATCGTTGGTATGAACTTCTAATGGCTTATTTCAGGAAGCCTCCGCTCCCTCCGGGGCTTCCACCCTCCACAGGAGGGAGTTTGGAAAATGCCCGGCGATCCCAGGAATGTCGCATGCACGCGAAAAACTGCATGCAGCTTGCCGAGGATGCCACCAACCCGCAGGTAAGAAGGACCTTCGTCGATCTAGCGCACCATTGGACGAGGCTCGCTGTCGAGCTGGAAGACGCCCAGATACTTCTCATACCCTGAACGAACTAGCGGCCGAGAAGGCCCTGTCGCCCGCTGGCGATGGTCACAACCCCCGCCCCTGGTGAGGCGCCCGCGCCGCTTCCTACACGATCCACCCGAACTCGCGCGCCTTGTCGTTGGCGAGCTGCCAGGCGCGAGTGACGAATTGGGACTGTGTCATTGGGGCGCGTTTATCATTCTCGCGTGGGAAGTTCTTGGCGATGAGCTGAGGAGAGTTGGGCAGCTTGTAATACGTGACGACGTAGGTGGTGCCGGGTTGAATGACGAGGAGCTTATTCCCTCGCACTTCAATGAGTAGATCCCCGTCAGTCATTGGGACTCTGATTGTGAGGGTTCGCCTAGAAATTTTGCCCTCGCCGCATTCGTTAGTTGTTCGCGGTCGAAATCTCCGATCACTATGGTGTCGAACAGCGTTTTCATGTCGTTCTGATCGGACAATTCGCGCTCATAAAATGGCAACCTCTCCATTGCCGCTATCGCGTACGCCAAAGCCTTGGCGACTAGGTAGTCGCGACGTCTAACATCGATCATGGTGTCACCCCTTTTCTCACCCCCGGCCGCTTGCCGTTTGTGAACTCGACGCCTGCCTTTTCGAAAGCGCGGCGGATCGCCTCCAGCGTCTCAGGGGCGCCAGCATACGCGCCGGTCTCAATGTTGCTAACGGTGTTGCGGTGAACGCCTGCCCGCTCCGCCAGGTCGCGGACGGTCCAATTCAGTAATCCCCGCGCTGCCCTTATCTGTGCGCTTGTCACACGTCATCCAACTTGTGCTATTGTCACATGTGCTTAGCACGGGAGGGGATCCGATGCCGGTACCCGCCGCAGCCGTCACTGATTGCATTGGCCCTCAATAATTCGTCAAAGACGGAACTCTATCGCTACCTGCCTGTTTGGAGTCGGGGGATAAGCGCGAGGGGTGGCGGAGGGGTGCTTCCGCCGCCGAACGGGAGGGAAAACCATGACAAAACTCGAAGTGCTCTTTGCCGAAAAGGCAGAAAAATTTGCTGCCATATGTGCGCTAGTGGCGCGTGAACTTGGCTATGGCGAGCTGTCAACAATAAGCGAAGAGGATCGGAACCAAGTAGAGGATGACGCGGAGCAGTATGTGGAGCTGTGCGGAGAGAGACGGTTGAAATGCAAACCAGCCCTACCATTCGCCCGATCACGCCTCTAAGACGTCTCTTGGGGGGGTATCACGACATTTGCGAAAGAATCCTCGATGAGCGTGAAATCGAGGTCGGTCTCTGGGTCTACCGGAGAAGGACCCAGAAAAGGCGTCGGCCGACGTCCTTCTAGCAGCAGGCGAAACTCGAGACAGAGTATCGAGTCATGATCTCAGTGAAAGAATGACATTTTCCGTGGCGGGGCCAAGGCCACTAGCCGAAAGTGGCTCGCGGGAGTCTTCCGTCGGACGACTCCACTGCTACAAATCTAAAGCGCGGTAATGCGAGGGACAGGCGATGCGCGATATCCGTAGCGATCTAGAAGAGCGTGCCAATCTTATCGAGGAGCAGATCAGAGCTGCTTGTGCCCATTTTGAGAAAATGGTCCAGCAGCTGCAAAGCGAGCGGGATGCGGACGTAGCCGAGCTGAAGTCGTCGCTCGCATGGATTGGCAAGGTCATGGAAGCCGAGCACCGTCGCATGGGCGACGTGCTGACGCTGACGAACCCCCAGGCGCCGCCGCAGCTCTCGCTCGCCGACAGGCTCAGAAAGGCAGGGCGTGGCTAGGGAGCTGTTTGCGCCTAGTGCTTGAGTGCTTTGCCCGAAATGCAGGGAACCCAAGAAGATCCAGGCACTCCAGGGATACGAGAGGGCGTCGGCCTTCGGGTCGGCACTCTTCTTGTTCACCGATGGAGGCTGCGATGAGCCAACGCCTATTGATCAGTGTCCGACGTTTCTGCGCAGGAGGATCAGACGGTCGATGCTTTCCTGGCAGCGTGTGCCAAGACGAGCGACGCCTAGTCAGGATGCTCATTCGCGGTGTCGACCATCGATCTCTCTGACTTCAACTCACCTGGGATTTCTTGATTCTCTGGTGTCGAATCCTTTGCGCCTAGCGCAACCGGCGACCCTTCTGCTTAAGTGACCCCGGTTTACAAGGTTGCCGGTGGGTCAAAATTGATTAGTTCGACCGCTTGGCTCTGACCGGACAAGAGCCCTTCAACCGTGCATCACTGCCAAGGACTTGGCAGACATAGACCTTCTTCAGGGGATCATTGTGAACCTCAGACACAGACACATGCCATCCGTAGTTCTGGGCCACGATGGCGATCTGTTCTTCCTCGCAGTAGGGCGTGTCAATCGGGCCGTATTTGGTGATCTGAAAATTGCCTTGGCACTGGATGCGCGCCGCGGCCGGCACAGATGGGGCTAACAGCGCCACGACAACAAGGCTGGTGAAACTAATTCGGCGCATGGCCATCACCTTGGGGCAAAATAGGGTCAGCGGTCACCCCTGTTTGCTTAAGGCATAGCTCCGTTTTCCGCTACCTAAGCAAAGCAGCGTGCGCGGTTCTTCGCGCTGTCTCGGGGTAGAGGGCAATTCCTATACCGACTTGCCGCAAACTCGGTTCCAGGGCGTCCCCCCGGGGGATCGGGGCCTCATCGAGGACGGTCGCGCACCATTTGATGCTCTCTTAATTAGCAGCGACGCACGCGCACGCCATTCACTACGACAAAGTGGCAAGCGGGATGCACGACCACAGCACGACCCGGCGCGACGCAACCACACAGGAGTTCCATGGTTCGACTTTTGTCCGGCGTGAAAAGCGTTCAAGGCGTTCCATGGCCCGCACGTTCAACCTCCGTATACAGGAACGCCTGCCCGATTTGGTAGTAGATGTCAGCTTTCTCATTGCGAACAGCGTCGAGAACGCTCGGAAACATGGCGGAAGGCAGATGCATGGTGATAATCCCGTCATTATCCGTATCGAGCTCATAAGGCATTCCGGGATCCTTGAAGCGGATAAAAGCAAGAGTTTTGCCAGCAGAATCACTCAGCGAAATCTGGGCGCGGTTGTTTTGGTAGCCGTTCGGACCGCTGTAGAACAGGATGCTGTATTTTGACACATTGGACATGAGATCCTCCGCGAGCGTGGCAATTGGAAATCCCTAGATCTTAAGGCATTGGACGACTCGAAGGGCACACGCGGCACGGACCCCATCCCTTCCTCATCCTCACCCAACATTTGCATGAACCAATAAAGAAGCCCCGGCCAAGGTGGTTGACCAGGGCTTCCCATTACCAAAGGAGTGATCGCAGGGAACGACCACCGCAGTCACCGTAGCACAACCCCGGCCCTCTAAGCCATCAAGGCGCTGATACTGCCAAGCTGGAAGTGGCCTTCAGGAGAACCAAAGACTTTGATGCAAACCACCCAATCGGCGTCCGTCGCCGAGACGGGTTTCAAGAGCTCGGAGAGCTGCTCGTCTGCCAGCTTTGGGTTGATCTGACAGACAATCATACGAGGGCGCTTCAGACTTATCGCCTGTTCTAGCCGCTCTAGCTGTTCATGAAGCTGCGGCGCTGCCCATGCTGCCACTTTCGGCCTGAAGTGCTCTACAGTCCCTCAACCGCCCCGGCACACCCTCCAAGTTCGCTCACAGCCCAGCTCAACGCGCATTGGAGAGTCGTGGATGATCCGCTGCAATGGATCCTCCAGCGGAAGAAGGGCAATCCAAGGAAGAAGAACTCCGGCTGCAAAACCGATCCTTTTGCAGAACGCGAGAGGGACTGCTGCGCTGCGTTCGTGAGTACTGCGGCGAGGTCGACGCCGATGCTCTCGCCAAACTTGAGGCGTTACCCGATTTCCACGTCGATTGGAAGAAGCCTAAATGACAGCGCAAAACTTGGAAGTTTACGAGACGTTTCAGGCACCAGGAGCCAGTTTCGTAAGGCATTGTAAAATCAGGCACTTAACCATTGCTAGTAATGGGCGGCATGAACGGCCCAAAGTTGACCAGTATGTCCCTTACCGTATTGATGCTCCTTCGAAAAAGCCTCTCGTCCACGACCTAGGCCCGGCAGTAAGCAGTGTCTTTCTTAGTGTAGGCCGCCGTGCAGCTAGCTCTTGCCCTGGTTGGTGGGGACCGGAGAGGAGCGGCTCGCGTGACCACCTTCTCTCTCTACAGGCCAGTCCCAACAAGCAAGACAGAGCGGCCAGCGCGTCAATCATCAAACCGCATCAGCATGCGGCAGGCTCAGAACATGATCGAAGCTCTCGCCTTCGCTCGTGAGATCGGCACTCCTTTGAATGCCCATGCCACTATTCATTGGGTCGGGACTGACGCTGGTGATGATCCAGACGGTCGGCGCTTCGCCAAAGTACGTGATGGCTTCGACAAGTGGCTCAAGCGTCATGGCATCCCAGGCGGTCTGACCGCCATATGGGTGCGCGAGCGCCTTTCAGGTGGCACGGCGGAGGTTGTCCACTGCCACATGCTCTTCCACCTGGCGCACCCCTTTTTGAGGGGCGGGAAGCGCCTTCAGGTGGTGAGGGCACTCGAGCGGCTCATCGACCGTCACGGCGAAGGCGATTACGCCGACTACACGCTCAAGCTTACCTTCCCTCGCAATCCGAATGGCATCTATCTCGTGAAAGGTGGAGGACCTGAGGTGTGGCGCAGATTTGGTGTTCCACGTTCCTGGCGAGGAGGCCCTCGAATCTCCATTTTCGGCAAGCGGTCTGGCACCACGCAGAGCATCGGTCCAGCTGCGCGTCAGCAGCGGCATGCGCGACAGCAAGATTAAGGTTGCCAGCCCCTGGCT
>Ga0116223_10001447_pt1 | contig 24199 bp, 19 predicted proteins | sample Sb_taG_3_FD_90092 | JGI IMG/M metagenome (GOLD analysis project Ga0116223, IMG submission 90092) | Peat soil microbial communities from Weissenstadt, Germany - Sb_50d_a_PC metaG | ecosystem: Environmental > Terrestrial > Soil > Wetlands > Peat | place: Germany: Weissenstadt | collected 2010-09-21 | reverse complement strand
CGTCGCGCTCGGTCTCCGACCGAGCGCTTGCAAAGCCAACAGACCGGTGAGCGGACGGGGTCAAGGTCGTCAGCCGCCGAAGGCGGGGGCGCGGCACGCGCCAGCCTTGAGCCCGGCCGATCATTGGTCTACGTCAACACAGTTGCTCCCCGAAGTAAGCCGAGCGAGCAGGCCCGTTGGCACTTGCACTGTTCATCCTGATCCGCCTTGTCTATTTGCCCTGCCAAACCGGCTTCCGCTTTTCGGCAAACGCTTTGGGACCTTCGATCGCATCGAAACTTGCATAGCTTTCGACATGCAGCTTGTTTGCCTCGACAAGTCCCTTCTCGCAACCAAGATCCATCGCTGCCAGGACGCTGGCTTTTGCTGCCTTCACCGACAAAGGGGCGCCCTGGACAATATTGCGGGCAAGTTGCATGGCCCGGGCGCGCACGGCATCAGGCGTGTCTTCGAGATAATTCAAGAACCCGTATTCGGCGAGCCGCTCGATTGGCATCGTCTCGCCTGTTAGGACAAGCTCCATCAGCACCGGTTGCGGCAACATCCAGAGCAGAGGCACCGCCCACGGCGATCCGCGCCCCATCTTGACCTCGGTGATCCCGGCGCGCGTTCCGCGAAGACCGACCCTGAGGTCGCACTTGATCGCCAACAGCATCCCGCCCGCCATCAATGATCCCGTCATCGCCGCGATGATCGGCTTTGAAACGGCTCGCATGGCGGTCTGCATGGGGTCGCGCATCAGGGTAAGAATATCGACCCCGTCGCGCGCTCTGATCTCGGCCGCCTGTTTGAGGTCCAGGCCGGCAGAAAATACGCCGCAGTCGGCCGAGGTCAGAACCACCACCCTCGCCTGTGAATCCTTCTCGACTCGCTCCCATGCATCGGTCAGACCGTTCATCGCCTCGACCGACAGGGCGTTCTTGCGCTCAGGCCGGTTGATTGCGATCGTCACCACGCCATCATCTAACGCATAATGGATTGGTTCGCTGTCGGACATCGGCTGGCTCTTTCGAAAAATCTAACACCTGTTAGAATACTCGCCGATAGACCGAATACAACCGGAATTCAGCAATCGGGACAGCCATGCAGCAGCTTTCGAAAATGCGCTTCGCGCCGGATCTCCTAGAGGGCAAGGTCTCCCTCGTGACCGGCGGCGGAACCGGGATGGGTCGCGCCACGGCAATCGAAATGGCGCGTTGCGGAGCACGTGTCGTCGTGCTTGGCAGACGGACCGCGCCGATCGAAGACACCGCCAAAGTCATCCGCGAGATCGGCGGCCACGCGATTGCCATATCGGCCGATATCCGCCTGCCCGACCAGCTCGAAAAAGCCATGTTGCGGATCAAGGACGAGTTCGGCCGGCTCGACATCCTCGTCAACAACGCGGGCGGACAATTCGTGACGCCGGCGCGCGAGCTTAACAACAAGGGCTTCGAGACCGTGATTCGCAACAACCTGATCGGCTCCTGGCAAATGACGAAAGCCGCCGCAGATCACTTCATGCTGGAGCACGGCGGCTCGATTGTATTCGTGACCGCTTGTGTCCGCTCTGGCTTGAGCGGTTTCGTGCATACGGCTGCGGCGCGCGGCGGCGTTCTCGCGATGATGAAGACGCTCGCTTTCGAGTGGGCAGAATTCGGCATACGTCTCAATTGCGTTGCTCCCGGCACCATCAAGACCGAAGGCATGGACCATTACCCGATCGATCCCGAGCAATGGCTGAAGCTCAACCGCAATGTGCTCGGACATATGGGAGACGTCGAGGATATTTCGGCCGCGATCATATTCCTCAGTTCGCCGCTGGGTAAATTTGTCACCGGCGAGGAATGGTATATCGATGGCGGCGAAACGCTACACCTCGCCCATGACGCGCGCCAGATGATCGATGCGGTAAAATTTTCCAGACGCGAGCCCGCTATTGTGAAGGCGAAATAATCCTTGATGCCCGCCGCGGCAACGCGGCGCGATCCTACAGCGCTTGCGCGATGCGCACGCCTTCCTCCACCGCACGCATGGCGTCAAGCTCGGAGGCTTCCTTTGCACCGCCGATCACGTGGGCCTCGATGCCAGCGGCGCGCAATTCATCGAACAGCCCGCGGTTGGATACCTGGCCAGCGCAGATCACGATCGTGTCGGCCTCGATCACGCGGGGGACTCCGTCCACCAGAATGTGCAGCCCACTGTCGTCGATCCGCTGGTAGGTAACTCCAGCGACAATCTTCACGTCACGCTTGGCGAGACTGCTGCGCAAAATCCACCCGGTCGATACACCGAGACCGAGGCCGGGCCTCGTAGCCTTGCGTTGCAGCATGGTGATCTCGCGCGGACTCTTTCGTGGCCCAAGCGGATCGCCGGTCAGCCCACCCGCCAGCGTAAGGCTGACATCGATATTCCACTCGCTTTGAAATGCTGAAATATCCTGCCCCCGCACCTTCGGTCCCTCCGCCGGCTGCGAATGACAGAGATACTCTGCGACATCGAAGCCAATTCCGCCGGCGCCGACGATGGCGACCTTATGGCCTGCACGTTTCTTGCCGCTTAGCAGATCGTTGTAAAACACTACCTTGAAATGATCGATGCCGGCTATGGCCGGCACCCGCGGATGCACCCCCGAGGCTATCACCACGGCTTCAAAACCATCGTGGCTGAGATCGCCCATGGTCGGCGATGCGTTGAGCTTGACATCGACGCCGCCATCCTCGATCTGCCCGCTGAAGTAGCGCAGCATCTCGTCGAATTCGGCCTTGCCCGGGACGGCGCGCGCGAGGTTGAGCTGGCCGCCGATACAATTGGCCGCCTCGAACAGCGTGACCCGGTGCCCGCGGCGGCTTGCCTCAGCCGCGGCAGCAAGGCCCCCCGCGCCGGCGCCGACAATCGCGACCTTGCGAGGTTTCGCTGCCGGACCCTCGTCGAACTCGGTTTCGCGGCAAGCGCGCGGGTTGACCAGGCAGGTGGCGCTGCGATTGGAAAAAATCAGGTCAAGGCAGGCCTGGTTGCAGGCGATGCAGACATTGATCTTGCCAGCATTGCCTTCGCGCACTTTCTTCGCGAAAAGCGGATCGGCCAACATCGGGCGCGCCATCGAGACCAGATCGCTATCCCCCGTCGCTAGAATTTCCTCGGCAAGATCCGGCGTATTGATGCGATTGGATGCGACCACCGGAATTCCTACGGCGCGTTTGAGGCGCGCGGCCGCGAAGCGCCAGGCGCCGCGCGGGACTGGATATGCGATGGTCGGAACCCGTGCTTCGTGCCAACCGATCCCGGTATTGAGAATATCGGCGCCAGCCGCCTCGACCTTGCGCGCAAGCGACACGATTTCGTCGCCGGTGGCGCCGCCTTCGACCAGATCAATCGCGGATATTCGATAGATGATGATGAAATCTTGGCCTGCCGCCGCGCGAACCCGCGCGGTCAACTCGACCGGTAGGCGATGGCGATTTTCTGCCGATCCGCCCCATTCGTCGCTGCGGTCGTTGGTCCGCAGCACCGTGAATTCATTGATCAAGTAGCCTTCCGACCCCATGATCTCGACGCCGTCAAACCCGGCCTCTCTGGCGAGGAGCGAGCAGCGCACATAGTCCGAAATCGTCTGTTCGATCTCCGCGGATGTCATCGCGCGCGGTGCAAATCGATTGATCCGGGAACGGATGTCGGTGGGGCCGAGACACTCTTCCTGCCGAGCGTAGCGTCCGGAATGCAAAATCTGCAGGCAGATCTTTCCATCGTACCTATGCACCGCTTCGGTGATGCGCCGGAGTTCCCAGGCCTGTGCATGCTCGGTCAGGATCGGTCCGCCGGGTTCGATCAAGCCGGCGGTGTTAGGGGCATAGCCGCCGGTAATGATGAGCGCGATCTCACCCCTGGCCCGCTCGGCAAGAAACACCGCCATCTTGGCCAGCCCATTTTCCTCCATATCGAGGCGCGTATGCATCGAACCCATGATCATCCGATTGCGTAGCGTGGTTCGTCCCACCTTCAAGGGCGACAGCAGGTTTGGATAAAGCGATGTCCCTGGACTGGTCTGCATGGCATTGCCCCCGTGGCCGACGTTGCGTAATTTCTAACACTTGTTAGACTTTGTGCAGAATTTCAAGGAATTTCAGCGGGGGATCGCCATGGACTACGCGCTCAGCGAGCAGCAGCAGGCGTTTCGGACGGCAGCTGAGCGATTCGCGAAGCTAAAACTGGCTCCGCACTATCAGAGGCGGGCCAAGCAAGATCGTATGGACCGAATGCTGCTGAAGGAAATGGGCGGCCTTGGCCTGATCGGCGTCGATCTGCCGGAAAAATATGGCGGCCTCGGCGAGAGCAGCGCAACCTCGGGCGTCATTATCGAGCAGATCGCCTATGGCGATTTCAATGCCAGTTACGTTCAACTGCTGGCATCGCTGATGGGCGGCATGGTCGCGCAGCATGCCTCGCCCGACATCGCGCAGGAATGGCTGCCGCGGGTTACGCGCGGCGACGCGATCATCGGGCTTGGTCTGACCGAGCCGCGCGGCGGTTCCGATGCGGCCAACCTCATCCTGCGCGCCGAGAAGTCCGGAAATGGTTACCGTCTTAACGGCGAAAAGACATCGATGAGCTTTTCGGATCAGTGCGACGCCGCGGTTATCTTTGCGCGAACCGGTGCGATAGAGGACGGTGCCCGTGGCGTTAGCGCCTTCTTTGTCGATCTCAAACAAAAGGGGATCACCCGTACGCATTTCGATGACATCGGCACCAAGCCGGTGGGTCGGGGCTCGGTGTTCTTCGACGATGTCTTCATCCCGGCTGAATGTCTGATGGCAGAGGAGAACAAGGGATTTTCCAAGATCATGTCCGGATTCGACTACAGCCGCGCCTTGATCGGCCTCGAGTGCGTCGGACCGGCCCAGGCGTCGGTCGATGAAACCTGGCAGTACACGACTGGCCGGATCGCCTTCGAGCGGCCGATCGCCCAGTTTCAGGGCGTGAGCTTTCCGCTCGCGGAAGCCGAAACCCAGCTCACCATGATGAGGCAGCTCTGCTACTATACGCTTTCGCTACGGGACCGTGGGCTGGCCCACACCGCGGAAGCCGCGATGTGCAAATGGTACGTCCCCAAAGTGGCCTGCGAGATCATTCACCAATGCCTCCTCACCCACGGCCATTACGGCTACACCACGGACCTGCCGTTCAATCAGCGCCATGCCGATGTGATGGGCCTGCAAATTGGCGATGGCACCGCGCAGATCCAGAAACTCGTCATCGCCCGCGAGAAGGTCGGGCGAATAGCCGTTCAGTACGCCAAACAACCTTGAGGGAATGCAGAAGGCCTCCGAATAAGCGCTGTTTGTCTCGGACGCCTTATCGCTCGCGGCCGAATGCAGCGTCACCAACCGACACCCGATGAGTGCTCGACTGCCACAGCTTCGGATAGGTGGTGCGAAAATCCCTTAGCAACTGTCCAATCGGAGGATCGGCGAACCAGCCGCGATCGTTGACATATTCCATATGGCGATGGCTGCTTGTATCGAACTCGTGAAACAGCGCGTCGCTTTTGCCGTCGAAGATCAGCCGCCTGACGCCGAATCGTTCGCACAGCTCCGTGTTGAACGCGGGCGTGACCTTGAACAGCCTTTCATCGAGCCAAAGCGCGACGTAGCCGTGGTAAATGAAAAGGTCAGTTCCCATAAGATCCGCAAGCTTCGGCGAATTCAAATGATTGCGGACATCGGCGAATCCGACCGCCGCCGGAATTGCGGCGGCGCGCAACGCAGCGGTTAGCAGGATCGCCTTGGGCACGCAGTAATTCGAAGGTTTCCCGGTGATCCGGCTGGCCCGGTAATCGTCCTCGATGGTGCCGACATTGAATGGATCATATCTGATCCGGTCACGTACGGCCTCGAACAGGCGGATGGCCTTGTCGGTAGCCGACAGACCCCGCGCACTGGCCAGACTGCGCGCGACGAACTCGCGGACCTCAGATGAGTCGCTGTCGACGAATGCTGTCGACGCAAGAAACTCGGGACGACAAGCGTTCGGCTTCATTCCCTTCCCCTGCGCTGGCAAACCGCCATTTATCTAACAAATGTTAGAATCGAAAGATAGTCAGTCCCGCCATTGACCCAAATCGCCTCCAAGCGTTAGCTTTCACGCGACCGCCCGGCTTGGCTCGAGAGACATTCGCAAGACAGCCTATGAACGATGCGACGCAGTATTTGTGGACGCCGCCGCCGGATCTGGTGGCACAAAGCAATTTAACCGGGTTCCTTCGCGCGACCGGCCAGCCGGATTACGACGATCTTGCCGCGAAGGCGGACGCCGATCCCGCATGGCTGATGGAGCAAGTTTTCAAATTCTGCGATGTCAGGTTCTATCGGCACTATGACGCGATGCTCGACCTGTCGCGCGGTCAGCCATGGGCGCGCTGGTGCGTCGGTGGCACCACCAACATCGTCCTTAACTGCATCGACAAGCATCAGGGAACCGCCGAGTGGAATCAGACGTTTCTGGTCTGGGAAGGCGAGGACAAGCGCGAGCAACGCTCGCTGACTTATGGTGAATTCGACCGCGAAGTTGGGCGGCTGGCACAGGGCTTACGCGATCTCGGCATTGGCCGGCGCGACGTTGTCGCGATCTATATGCCGAATCTACCGGAGACCTTCATCGCTTTCTTCGCCGCATTGAAGCTCGGCGCGATCGTCATGCCGCTGTTCTCGGGGTTCGGTCCGAGCCCAATCCTGTCCCGCCTGAGCCACGGTGAAGCCAAAGCCGTGATCACCGCGAGCGGGACGTGGCGGCGCGGCGTCGCGGCGCCGCTTAAATCGGTGCTCGACCTGGCGCTGGAAGCCTCGCCAACGGTCCGGCATGTGATCGTCGTTGCTTGCGACGGTCTCGAAGTTGAAACGCCCATGCGCGAGGGACGCGACCGCTGGTGGAGCGATGTCGTCGCCGGCAAAGACGGCGTCATCGCAACCGCCGAGATGCAGGCGGAAGATCCGGCGATCCTGCTCTATACGTCGGGCACGACGGGTGAACCGAAGGGGTGCATCTGGACCCACATCAGTTTCATCGGCTCGATGGTCACCCGCGACATGATCATCTGCGGGGACTTCAAGCCATCGGATCGCTTTTTCTTCTTCAGCGACATGGGCTGGATGGTGGGCGCGATGTGCGCCTGTATCCCGAGTTTCGCCGGCGGCAGTCTCTTGATCGCGGAAGGCACGCCGGATTATCCCGACACCGGACGATTTTGGCGCCTGATCGCGGATCATCGGGTGACCTACCTCGGCGTGTCGCCGACGATTGTTCGCACCCTGATGCGCTATGGGCTGGAGGTCGACGACTACGATCTCTCGAGCCTGCGGATCACCGCCTCCGGCGGCGAGGCATGGACGGCGACGCCGTGGCTCTGGTTTTTCGAGCACATCTGCAAGAAGAAAATCCCGATCATCAACATTTCAGGCGGAACCGAAGTCGGAGGCTGCATATTCACGGGCACGCCAAATCACCCGATGAACCCTTGTTCGTTCTCGCGCCCGGCGCTTGGCGTCGGCGCCGACATCGTCGACATGACGGGACAAAGTGTGCCCGCCGGGACGGTCGGCGAACTGGTGTTACGGCATTCGTCGATCGGTTTGACCAAGAGCCTGTGGAAAGCCGATGCGCGCTATATCGAAAGCTACTGGAGCACGCTTCCCGGCCTGTGGGTCCACGGCGACTTTGCGATGCGCGGCCATGACGGGCTCTACTATATTCTCGGTCGCTCCGATGACACCATCAAGATTTCCGGCAAGCGTACCGGACCTGCCGAGCTCGAGGGTATCCTGATCGCGACGGGCAAGGTCGCGGAAGCCGCCGTGTTCGGCATTCCGCATCCGGTGAAAGGCTCAGCTATTGTCTGCGCCTGCGTACCAATGCCGAATGTAGAGGGAAATAGCGGCCTTGCGCGCGAACTCTCATCCGCCATCGTCGAGGGAATGGGTGCATCGTATCGTCCCGAAACGATCCTGTTTGTCGACGACCTGCCGCGCACCCGCAATCTGAAGATCATGCGCCGGGTACTCCGGGCGGTGTTCGAGCACAAGGATCCCGGCGATCTCTCCGCGCTTGCCAACCCCGAAGCCGTCGAACGGCTGCGCGAGAAACTCGACGTCAAATGAACCGCAAACAAAGGCAAGATCGACCTGGCCTCCACACGGCGGCCGTCGCTTCTGCTGGCGACCGTCAGATCGGGCAGTCCGGCGGAAACGCCGGCTTGCGCTTCTCCAGATGCGAGGCAAGGCCCTCGCGCGCCTCGGCGCCGGTGAATCCAAGAATTTCCAGCGCAGTGGAGGTATCAAACAGCGGTCCGTTCACTCGCAGCCAGTTATTTAGCGAGTATTTGGTCCAGCGGATCGCGCTTTGCGCGCCGTTCGCGAGATCCTCGGCCGTCTCAAGCGCGATCTTCTGCAAATCCGCATCTTCTACGCACAGCGAGACAAGCCCAATCCGCTCAGCTTCGGTGCCCGAAAGAGGCTTGCAGGTCAGCAGATAATATTTCGCCTTCGCCAGCCCACAGAGCAGCGGCCAAATGATGCAGGCCACATCGCCAGCCGCGACGCCAAGACGTGTATGACCGTCGACAATTCGCGCCGACTTTCCGCAGATAGATATGTCAGCGAGGATGCCGACGACGAGGCCGGCGCCCACTGCGACGCCGTTGATGGCCGAGATGATCGGCTTGTTGCAATTGATGACGTTGTAGACGAGGTCTTTGGCCTCCTTCCAGGTCGACATGCGAGCGACCGGATTGTCGAGAATGCTCTTGATCAACTCGAAATCGCCGCCGGCCGAAAAAGCCTTGCCGGCTCCGGTAACGATGATGGCATTGATATCGGGGTCCTCATTGAGGCCGCGCCAGATGTGGGTGAGCTGGGTGTGGGTTTCGGCATCTACGGAGTTGTACGTTTCCGGCCGATCGAAGGTGAGCCGCAGAATTCGCTTCGATGGGTAGTCGATCTTCAGCTTGGTGTAGGCGGCGTATCGGTCGGACATCACACTCCCCCTTGTCTATTGTTGGCCAACTTTGGTCCCGCGTTCGCTTGCGCGCAACCGGTTATGGACTATTTCGAACAGATGTTAGAATTTAAATTTGATCGGAATATGCCGCAAGCGTATAGTTTTAGACCAAACCGTCGGCCGCCATACAAAAACAACACCTTTGGGGGAAACGGCAAATGACAGGCGAACCCAAAAAGGCGCCCTCACTGGTCGCGGGCGCTGTTACCACGATCGGGGAATTGTTTCGCACCTGTGCGCAGATTCACTCGGCTGCGACAGCAATCGAATATCAGGGACGACAGATCAGTTACGGGCAGCTCTCGAACCGAGTCGAGCGCCTGACCGCGGTGCTGGCAAGTCACGGACTTCGCCGCGGCGATTGCGTGGCGCTGTTGTCGCACAACCGTCCGGAATACTTTGAGGTCGAGCTGGCCGCAGCAAATCTGGGCATCATGACCGCGTGTCTGAACTGGCGGCTGTCGCAGCGCGAGCTCGCCTACTGCATGGAGCTGGTTTCGCCGAAGCTCGTGATCGTTGAAGAGGAACTCGCCGGCAATCTGGTGTCTCCCGCCGTCGAAAGCCGCGAGGTGATTGAAATCGGCGCGCAGTATGAAAGGCTGCTGCAGCAACAAACAAGTCATCCCGCGCCTATCTTGGCGGAATCCGAAGACGGCCTGGTGATCCTCTATACCAGCGGGACCACGGGCCTGCCAAAAGGCGCCGTGATCTCACATCGAGCGATGGTCATGCGCGCGCTGGTGTTCTCCTCCGAGCTGAATATTTCACATCACGATTCCTTTGTCGCTTGGGCGCCGATGTTTCATATGGCGTCCACAGACCATGGTCTGGCAACGCTTCTTCGTGGCGGGACAGTGGTGATGATCGATGGTTTTCAGATAGAGCCGCTAATTGCCGCAGTGGAACGGCACCATATCGGCTGGCTGGTCTTGATCCCCGGCATGGTGGAAGCGTTTGCCGCTGCGCTCAAGACGCAGGCAACAAAAGTCAAGGGCGTTGGTGTTTGCGGCGCGATGGCGGATCTGGTCCCCCCGCATGCCATCGCCGAAGTGACCGAACTGCTGCAGGCGCCCTACCTCAACAGCTTCGGTTCGACTGAAACCGGATTGCCCCCCGCGACGAGGGCCTTGATCCCAATCGGCGAAATTCCGATCCGCCTATGGAAGCAACAAAGCGCGTTTTGCCAGATCAAGCTCGTCGACGCTTCCGATCATGAAGTGGCGCCGGGCATGCCTGGGGAGCTTGCCATTCGCAGCGCGACATTGTTCTCTGGCTATTGGCAAGCCGAGGAAACCAACACGCGTGATTTCCGTGGCGGCTGGTTTCATATGGGCGACGTGTTCCGGCGCAATGACGACGGCTCGCTCGATTTCGTCGATCGCGCCAAGTACATGATCAAGACCGGCGGCGAGAACGTCTATCCGGCCGAGATCGAACGCGTCCTGATGAGCGATACCCGCATCACCGAGGCCGCCGTCGTGAGGGCTGCGGATCAGAAGTGGGGCGAGGTTCCCGTCGCCTTTGTGTCCTGTCGCGACGGGACGGTCACCGAAGCCTATTTGCTCGAAATGTGCCGGCGCGATCTCGCTGCCTACAAGCGTCCGCGGCAATTCCGGTTCATCGATTTCTCGGAATTTCCCCGCTCGACCAGCGGCAAGGTGCAGCGGCACGAGCTCGAGGCCCGTCTTGCCAAGGGTAACCCATGACAAGGAACAGCCTGCGCGGCAAGGCCGCCGTCATTGGCATCGGGATGTCGCCGGTCGGCAAAGTAGCCGGTAGGAGCCCACTGTGGCTTGCTGCGGACGCGGCGAAGAAGGCACTGACGGACGCCGGCATCCGCAAGAGCGAGGTGGATGGCGTGCTGTCGTGCCACGCCTTCGCATCCCCGTTCCACCGCTTCAGCGTGGCCTTCAGCGAGTATTTTGGCATTCAGCCGACCTTCTCCAATACGCTGCAGGTATCGGGGGCGACAGCGGCGACGATGTTCAATATCGGCGCCGCCGCTATTCACGGCGGCCTCGCCGATGTCGTGCTCGTCGTCGGCGGCGACAGTCTCCTGACCGGCCTGACGCCGGATCTGGCGCTGCGCTCGATGACGGAAAGCCGCGACCAGCAATATGAAATGCCGTTCGGCATCCCGGTGCGAACACCTTTGCCATGACCGCACACCGGCATATGAAGGATTTCGGCACCACGCCGGAGCAACTCGCGGAAGTCGCCGTGATCCAGCGGCGTCACGCGATGCGCACCCCCGGCGCGCAGCAGACCACGCCGATCACGGTGGATGACGTGCTCAATTCCGGCATGGTGACGACGCCCTATCACAAGCTCGATTGCTCGCTGATATCCGATGGCGGCGCGGCGTTCGTTTTGACCTCGACCGAACATGCCAGGGAGCTGGGCGCCGAGAACCCGATCTACATTTTGGGCGGCGGCGAGTGCTACAGCCACGAGCATATTTTCTTGATGCCCTCGCTGACCACCACCGGCGCGGTCGAGTCGAGCCGAAAGGCTTACCAAATGGCCGGGTATGGTCCGAAAGACATGGACGTCGCCGGCGTCTACGACTGCTTCACCGGCACCGTCATCATGATGCTGGAAGATCTTGGTTTTTGCCCCAAGGGCGAAGGCGGCCGTTTCGTCGCGGACGGCCACATGACCTATGGCGGCCAGATTCCATCGAACACCCATGGCGGACTATTGTCATTCGCCCATTCGGGAATGCCCGGATCGCTGTTCCATTTTCATGAGGTCATCGCACAATTGCGCGGCCGGTGCGGCGAACGCCAGGTGCCAGGTGCGGAACTCGGGCTGGTGCACAGCCTCGGCGCGGGTTTCGCAACCAATGCCACCACCATTCTGGGCACGGAGAACACGCTGTGATCTCGTCCGAAGACGCCTTGAAGAAGCCGCTGCCGGAGCCTGACGCGGATTCCGCCGGCTTCTGGCGCGGCTTGCGCGACGGCGTATTGCTGCTGCAGCACTGCGCCGATTGCGGCCACGTGCAATACTACCAGCAGGCGATGTGCCGGCAGTGCGGCGGCCAAAATCTCACCCATCGTCCGGCAAGCGGGCGCGGCAAGGTACATTCCTTCAGCGTGGTACACCGCGCACCGGGACCCGCTTTCAAGGCCGATCTCCCCTACGCTGTTTTGCTGATCGATCTGGAGGAAGGCCCGCGGATGATCAGCACCTATACCGGCGGCAAGCCCGAGGAGGTTACGTTCGACATGGACGTCATGCTTGTCTGCGAAAAACTCAGCGAGGATGTGACGCTGCCGCGCTTCAGGCGGGCATAGCCCGACAGGCGAAGCAGCTACATCCGAAATACACCGAATCTGGTCGGCTTCGCAGGCATCCGCCCGGCGAGATCCAGCAGCAGCGCCATCACCTCACGGGTCTCCGCAGGCTCGATCACCATGTCGCACCACAAATGGCGGGCGTAGTTATAGGGATCGGCGAACGCCTCGAAATCCCTCAGAATCGGCCGCTTGAACTCTTCGCGTTCTTCGTCGGTCCAGGAGGTGCCTTCGCGCTGATGGATGTTGTCGCGCACCATCGCGAGCGTCGTCGCCGCCTGCTCCGATCCCATTAAGGCAGCGTGGGCGCTTGGCCACATCAGCGTGGCATTCGGCTTGAACGCGCGGCCCAGCATCGCGAAATAAGCCGCAGCATAGGAGCCGCCGGTAATGATGGTGTATTTCGGCACATCGGCACAGGCCATCGCGGTCATGAACTTGGCACCATGCTTGGCAATGCCCTGACGCTCGACGGCGGACCCGACCATGAAGCCGGAGACATCGACCAGGAACAGCAGAGGAATGTCGCGCTTGCAGCACAGTTCGATGAAGTGCGCCCCCTTGACCGCACTTTCCGAAAACAGCACGCCGTTATTGGCCAGGATGCCGATCTCGAAACCGTGGATGCGGGCAAATCCGCATAGCATTGTTTCGCCGTAAAGATGCTTGAACTCCTGAAAGCGGCTGCCGTCGATGAGGCGGGCCAGGATTTCTCGGTTGTCCGTCGGGATGCGTCGGTTGGCGCTGACGATTCCATAGATTTCCTCGGTCGCATGGCAAGGCGGTTCGCCCTCCTCGACCGTCCAGCGCAATCGCGGCGGCTCTCCAAGATTGGAGACGATATTGCGCGCGATTGCCAGCGCGTGGCTGTCATTCTCGGCGATATGATCGGTGACGCCGCTGATCCGGCTATGCATCTCCGCGCCGCCGAGCGGTTCGACCTCGATGGTCTCGCCAGTCGCGGCAAAAACGAGTTGCGGGCTGCCGAGAAACATCGCGCCTTGGTTGCGAACGATCACCACTTCGTCGCACAGCGCCGGAATGTAGGCGCCGCCCGCGGTCGAAGGGCCGTGAACAATGGCAATCTGGGCGATGTTCTCGGCCGACATCTTGACCTGGTTATACATGATCGATCCGGCCTGTCCTTCGTCCGGAAAGATATTGGCGATATCCGGCAGGAACCCGCCACCTGATTGCACCATGGTGATGCAGGGCAGCCGGTGTTGCCAGGCGAACAACTGGGCGCGGGTATGCTTCTTCGTTGTCATGCCGAACAGCGTTCCGCCCTTCACCGTGGCGTCGTTGGCAATGAGCATGCAACTGCGGCCACAGACCTGTCCGACACCCGTAATGATCGTCGCGCCCGGCGGCACGCCTTCGTACATTCCCTCGCCCGCCAGATGGCCGAACTCGAGAAACGGCGAGCCGGGATCGATCAGCGCCGTGATGCGTTCGCGCGGCAGCAACTGGCCCCGCGACTTGTGCAGGGCACGAGCCTTGACCGAGCCGCCCAGATTGGCCTCCGCCCGGCGTTTGCGCAGGTCCTCGATCCACGCCAAATAATGCGCGCGATTGCGTTTGAATTCTTCGGAGCCGGTTGCGACGGCTGATTTCATCGCGGCATTCATGGGCGGCTTCTTCCGGACAGCTCGCGCGCGGACAGCGCCTTCTATTTTCTAACAATTGTTCGATTTTGAACGATTGTTAGATTGAAATCCTAGAGGCTTCTGCCTAAAGATGGCAAGCACATCAAGCCGGCACCACGACCAATTTTCCGAGAATGCACGTCGGCAATAGGGAACGCTCTTCGATGACCGCGCGGCCACCGGCGAGGGAGTTGATGCATGGACTTTGATCTCACGCACGAACAGCGACAAATCTTGGAATACGGAAACCTGGTCGCGCAGAAATTCGATCGCAAATACTGGATGGAATGCGCCGAGAAGCACGTGTTTCCCGACGCGCTGTATCAACAAGTCGCGGAGGACGGGTTCGTCGGAACGATGGTACCCGAGGAATATGGCGGTTCGGGCCAGGGCATGGTCGAAATGCACCTGTTCCTTGAAGGATTGTCGAACAACGGAATTCCGCTGCTCAATCTCGTCGTCGGCGCCGCGATGAGCCTGGGCTTCATAGCCAAGTACGGTTCGGAGCAGCAGAAGGCGCGTTATCTGCCCGACGCCTGCAAAGGCAAGACGCGCTTCTGCTTTGCAATCACCGAGCCCGACGCCGGCAGCAACACGATCCGAACGGCCACGATGGCGAAAAAGCGCGGCAACCGCTTCGCCCTGAACGGCCAGAAGACCTTCATTACCGATGCCGACGGCGCCGACCATGCGCTGGTCGTGGCACGAACGACACCGCTCGGCGAAACCCAGAAAAAGACCGACGGCTTCACCTTGTTTGTCGTCGATCTGAAAGCCAAGGGGCTGCAGAAGCAATACATTCCGGTCAGCATCCCGGCGCCGGAAACGCAGTGGCAGTTGTTCTTCGACGATGTGGACCTGGGGCCGGAAGATATCGTCGGCGAGATCGACAAGGGTTTCAGCATTCTGTTCAAGAGCCTTAATCCGGAACGGATTTTGGTAGGCTCGATCTGTTGCGGTCTGGGTCGCTATGCGCTGAACCGCGCCGTCGAATACGTCAAGGAGCGCAAGGTTTTCAACGATGTACCGATCGGCGCCTACCAGGGATTGCAACATCCGCTGGCGAGCGCACGGACCGATATTGAGATGGCTTCCCTGATGACCCTGAAGGCTGCATGGATTTTTGATCAGGGCCGCGAAGCCGGCGAGTTTGCCAATATGGCGAAGCTCGCGGCCGCCGACGCCGGCATCAAGGCGGTGGATACCGCCGTGCAGTGCCATGGCGGCAACGGTTTCACCAAGGAGTATGGCATCTTCGATATCTATCCGCTGGTGCGGCTGCTGAAGACCGCGCCCCTCAATCGGGAAATGATTCTCAACTATATCGGCGAGCACGTGATGGGCTTGCCGCGCAGCTATTAGGATTGCCAGCGATGGCCGTCATGAAGTCCGACGTTTCCGTAGGGAGCGACGAGTACCGCCGCAACCGGAAAGTCTACGACGAGCGGATCGCCGATCTCCAGGCGCGCCGCGCGGCCGCGGTCATTGGCGGTCCGGAGCGGGCGCGGCGGCTGCACAAGGAGCGCAAGCAGTTGCTGCCGCGCGAACGCATTACGGCCCTGCTCGACCCTGGCTCGCCGTTTCTCGAATTCTGCCAGCTCGCCGGCGAAGGCATGTATGAGGGTGTGCCGCCCGGCGGCAGCATTATCACCGGCGTCGGGATGGTGTCGGGTCGCGCCTGCATGATCATCGCCAACGACGCCACGGTCAAGGGCGGCACCTATTACGGCATCACCTGCAAAAAGCACGTCCGCGCGCAGCGGTTTGCCTGGCAGCACTGGCTGCCCTGCGTCACCATGGTTCAGTCCGGCGGCGCCAATCTGCCGGACCAGCCCAATATCTTCCCCGATGAAGGGCAGTTCGGTTCGATCTTTTACAACCAGATCCGGATGTCGAGCGAAGGCATCCCGCAAATCGCCATCGTCCACGGGCCATCGACCGCCGGAGGCGCCTACATGCCGGCGCTGTGTGACGAAGCCGTCATTGTGCGAAATCAGGGCGCAATGTTCCTCGGCGGGCCGCAACTTGTCTATGCGGCGACAAAGGAAGAAGTCGGCGTGGAAGCACTCGGTGGCGGAGAAATGCATAGCCGCGTCAGCGGCGTGACCGACCATCTGGCGGAAAGCGACAGCCACGCGATTGCGATCGCCCGCGACATCGTCGCCCATCTCGGAGAGGTCCCGGCGCAACGGTGGAGCATGGCGCCGCCGCGCCCGCCGCGCTGCGATCCCAGCGATATTTACGGACTGATCAGCGCCGACCCCCGCGTGCCCACCAACAACCGCGATATCGTCGCGCGTCTCGTCGACGACAGCGAGTTTCACGAATTCAAACCGCTTTATGGCGATACGCTGATCACCGGCTTTGCGCGCATCATGGGATTTGAGATCGGAATTCTCTGCAACAACGGCGTTCTGTTCTCGGAATGCGCGCTGAAAGCAACGCACTTCATCGATCTCTGCTGCAAGCGCAACATCCCGCTGCTGTTTATGGCCGACGTCACCGGCTTCATGGTTGGGCGCGAGGCGGAAGAAGGCGGCATCTCCAAGCACGGCGCCAAGATGATCACGGCGATGGCCAGCGCCAACGTGCCGAAATACACGCTGATCATCGGCAATGCCTACGGCGCCGGATATCTTGCGATGTGCGGCCGCGCCTTCAAGCCCCACGCGATGATGATGTGGCCGAACGGACGCTCGGCGATCATGGGGCCCGACCAGGCCGCAAATACGCTTGCTATGGTCAAGGATGAAGGGCACAGGCGCGACGGCACAAGCTGGAGCGACGAACAGCGCGAGGCCTATCGGGCACCGGTACGCAAGACGTTCGAAGACTTCGCCAACGCCTACAATTTCGCCCGCAACACCTGGTGTGACATGGTGATCGATCCGCTCGAAACCCGCAATGTGATGGCGCTGCTACTCGATCTTGCCGGCCGCCTGCCGCAGCAGGACACCGAATTTGGCGTGTTCAGAATGTGACGACAGAGGATATCGCCCGGTGTTCAAGAAAATCCTGATCGCCAATCGCGGTGAAATCGCCTGCCGCATTGCGCGAACCTGTCATCGATTGGGGATTGCGGTAGCCGGTGTCCACTCCGCAGCCGATGCCGAGGCTTTGCATGTCAGGATGATCGGCGAGTCCGTCGAGATCGGCAATGCGGCCGCGTCCGAAAGCTACCTGCGGATGGACGCCGTGATCGACGCGGCGAAAACGTCAGGCGCGCAGGCGATTCATCCCGGTTTTGGCTTTCTCGCCGAAAATGCCGCGTTCGCGCGCGCCGTCGAGGCCGCCGGCCTTGTCTTCATTGGTCCAAGGCCCGAGACAATCGAGCGGCTCGGGGACAAGGCTTCCGCCAAGCGCGAGGCCGAAGCGGCCGGCGTGCCGACTGTCCCCGGCAGCAAGATGCCCAGCGAAGATGCCCCCGAGATCGCCGGGATCGTGCGTGAACTCGGGCTTCCGGTGATGCTGAAGGCCGCGGCGGGAGGCGGAGGCAAAGGCATGCGTGCCGTCTCGCATCTCGATGGCCTTGCCGGCGAAATCGAATCGGCCATGCGCGAGGCAAAGAATTCGTTCGGCTATCCCGGACTGATCGTCGAAAAACTCGTCGAACGTGGGCGTCATATCGAAGTACAGATCGCCGGTGATGGCAAAGGCAACGTGGTTCACCTGTTCGAGCGTGAATGTTCGCTGCAGCGGCGTCACCAGAAGCTGATCGAGGAAGCCCCTGCCGCCAATCTTTCCACCACGCTTCGCAAGAGAATGGTCGCCGACTCGGTGAGGCTCGGCAAGCGGCTGAACTATCGCGGCGTCGGCACGGTCGAATTCATCCTGAGCGGAGACATCTATTATTTTCTGGAAGTGAACCCGCGCCTCCAGGTCGAGCACCCCGTTACCGAAATGGTGACAGGCATCGATATTGTCGAGACAATGCTGCGTATAGCCGCCAGCGAGGGATTGCCTTTTACCCAGAGCGACGTGCGGTGCGATGGCCATGCCGTCGAGGCGCGAATCTGCGCGGAAGACCCCGCGAACAATTTTCTCCCCTGCTCCGGGGATCTCGCTTATGTCAAATTTCCGGCCGATGGCGTTCGCGTCGAGACTGGCGTCGAAAGCGGGTCGGCCGTCACGCCCTATTACGATTCTATGTTGGCCAAGTTGATCGCTCACGCCGAAACGCGCGACGCGGCGCTCGACAAACTGGGCCGCGCGCTCGACGAAACTTCGATATTTGGCGTTACGACCAATCAGGCATTTCTCAAACGCCTGATCGGCCTGCCAGCGACGCGGGACGCTACCTTCCACACCCGGTTGATCGACGAGCAGATCGATCAGCTCGTGGACAGGGCAAAGGGTGCGGACATCGAAGCGCTCGCGCTGGGAGCTTACTTCTGGATGGTAAGGCAGCGCCAGCCTGCGGCCCATAGCCCGTGGCAGTCGCGCGAGATGATCGGATGGCAAATGGCAGCCGGCGGCGACGGGCTGTCTCCGATCCCGATATTGCATCTCGAGGCTGCGGGGGCGAGCGCCGAGATCAGATTTGCTCCGCGGCAGGCCGATGGCGCCATGATGGTCGGCATCAATGACGACAAGCGGCTGGTCAGATTGATCCCGCTTGGAAATGACAGCTTCACCGCAATCGTCGGAGCTCGCCGAGAGACGGTGCGGATTTATCAGCATGATCAGACGGTGTTCGTCCACGATCTCCGTGGCGTCCACACTCTGACTGCCATTCCCTATCTTACCTACATCAGCGCGACCGCAGAGACGAGCGGCGAACTTCGCGCGCCGATGATGGGAATGATCCTGAAAGTCAACGTCGCGATCGGCGACAGGATCAAGGCAGGCGAAGTCGCCGCCATCCTGGAATCGATGAAGATGGAGCTGCGCATCAGCAGCGAAACCGACGGCGTGGTCACCGCCGTCAATTGCCGGGCGGGCGAAACCGTCGAGCGCAATGCAATTGTCGTGGTCGTGGAGCCGGACCGGCAGCCGTAGTTCAATTTCAGCACAGGGAGTGCGAATATGGATCTGAATCTGAAGGGCAAGTCGGTCGTGGTCACCGGCGGCGGTTCCAATATCGGCCGCGCCATCGTGCTCGGCTTCGCGGTCGAAGGCGCCCATATCACCATTGGGGACCTCGACGAGGAGCAGGCCGGAAAGGTGGCCGAGCTGGCCAGGCAGAAAGGCGCGGCAAGCGTTCAGGCCATCAAGACCGACGTGACCGATATGGATCAAGTCAAGGCCATGTTCAAGGCGGCGACTGACAAACACGGCACCGTCGATGTGCTGGTCAACGGTGTGGGCTGGGACCAGCTCATGTTTTTCACCCAGACCACGCCGGAGCTCTGGCAGAAGATCATCCAGATCAATTATGTCGGCGTGCTCAACTGCACCAAATGCGTGCTCGACATCATGATCCCGAAGAATACCGGCGCCATCGTCTCCATCAGTTCGGATGCCAGCCGCGCCGGCGAATCGCGAGAAGCGGTCTACGGCGGCGTCAAGGCCGCGATCAACTCCTTCATGAAGACCATCGCCAAGGAGAACGGACGCTACGGCATCCGCTGCAACGTGGTCTGCCCCGGCGTCACCCTGCCGCAAGGCAACGACGAAATCGGCAGGGCCAGCATGTGGATCAATAATTCCTTCTTCACCCCGGATCAGTACGAAAAGATCGCAAAGTCCTTGCCTCTGCGCAGGCTCGGCCGCGCCGAAGATACCGCCAATGCCGTGGTCTTTCTTGCATCGCCGGCGGCGGGCTATGTCACCGGCCAGGTCCTCTCAGTATCTGGCGGATACACCATGATCGGTTAGAGTCACAAAGATAATCCGCTGCAGCGACATATGATGGAGAGCGCAATGCGATTGGGAAGTGTCAACTATGAAACCAAGGGCAAGATCGCAATCCTCACGCTCGACGAGCCAAACAAGCTCAATGCGCTGAGCGCCGGCATCCGCAGCGGGATTCTCGAAGGCCTGAAAAAGGCCGATGCGGATCGCGCCATCCGAGTCGTCATCATCACCGGCAGCGGCGACAAGGCATTCTGCGCGGGTGCCGACATCGGCGACTTCGATTTCGATCCCGAAAAGGCGCGCGCCTTCTTGATCGCGGCGCTAGAGGTACTGGCCGCGCCCGAAAACACCCGCAAGCCAGTAATATCCGCGGTCAACGGCATCGCCTATGGCGGTGGATTCGAACTGGCAATGGCGTCGGACTTCGTCATCGCATCCGACCGCGCGCGTTTCGCGGTGCCGGAAATCAAGCTTGGCCTGTTGCCGGGGTTTGCGATCGTGCGGCTGCAGGAAATTGTGGGCCGCGCCAAGGCCAAGGAAATGAGCATCCTCGGCGATCCTATCTCCGCGGAGGAAGCCTGCCGCCTCGGCCTTGTGCTGCGCGTGGTGCCGCACGGCAGTGTGCTTGCGGACGCCATCGCGTTCGCGGAACGGATCGCGTCGAAGCCGCGGTTGGCGGTGCAGATGGCAAAATCGTTCTACAATCGTGGCCTCGGCGGTGACGAGATGCGTCACGCCATCGATGGCTTTCCGCTTCTTTTCATGCACGAGGACGCGCGCGAAGGCATCGCGGCCTTTCGCGAGAAGCGCGAGCCGAAATTCAGCGAGAAATAGCCGAGAGGGCCGGAATATGACGATAGTCGCATCGCCCCGGCGGCATCATCCCGCACTATCTCGACCCAACTGATAGGACGCCGCACGGTCGTCCGGCTTGCATGAAAATCTAACGTTCGTTAGCTTCGGATATCGATCGACAAGAAGAAATGGCCGGCCTTCTGAGTTGCGCTGAGCCACTCTCGATGACGCGTGGAGGAGACAGGTTGCTTGTTGCTGGTGAAAGCGCCGGGCCGGTGATCGAATGTCGATCCGTCGAGCGGCGCTTTGGCGGCATCGTCGCGCTGAACGGCATCGACATGCGGATCGAACGCGGCGAGATATTCGGCCTCGTCGGTCCCAACGGATGCGGCAAGACCACCCTCACCAACGCGATCACCGGATTTTATCCGCCGCAGCGGGGGCGCATTCTGCTGAACGGCCGCGACATCACGGGCTTGGCGCCACACTATATCGCGACATTGGGAGTTGCCCGCACCTTCCAGAACCTTGCGCTCTTCAACGGCATGAGCGTGCTCGATAACATCCTGCTGGGTCGCCACATTCACATGAAGCCCAGTGTGGCACGCACAGCGCTCTACTGGTGGCTTGCCCGCAGTGACGAGACGCTGAACCGCGCTGCGGTCGAAGACGTGATCGACTTTCTGCAGCTTGAGGGCGTGCGTGACGAACTGGTCGACGGGATTCCGATCGGCCTGAAGAAACGCGTCGAACTTGCGCGGGCCCTTGCGGCCGAGCCCAGCTTCTTGATTCTCGACGAGCCAATGGCCGGGATGAACCAGGAAGAAAAGGAATACATGGCGCGCTTCATCCTGGATGCGCGCGATGAACGCAATGTCACGGTGCTGCTGATCGAGCACCATATGGACGTCATCACCGGCATTTGCGATCGCATGCTGGCGTTGAATTATGGCGCCATGATCGGCAGCGGCGTGCCGGCCGACGTCGTCGCCGACCCAAGAGTGGTCGAGGCTTACATCGGGGGCGCGCATGCCACCCGCTGAATCTGCCTCGGCCTGGAATTTCGAAACCGACAGCACGCTGATCCGCGTTCTGGCGCAGAATGCCAGGGCCCTTCCTGACTGTGTCGCGATGCGCGAGAAAAACAAGGGTATCTGGAAGCAGACGACGTGGCAGGAGCTGCTTGACATCGTGCTTTGCTGCGCCGCCGGTCTTGAAGGACTGGATTTCAAAGCAGGCGACGTCATGCTTGTGCTGGGCGACAACCGGCCTCGACTTTACGCCGGGATGCTGGCTGCCGGCGCTATCAACGGATACGCAATGCCGGCGTTTCCCGACGCTACCCTCGATGAAATCCGCCACTTCGTTCACGAGGCAGGCGCGCGTTTCGCGCTTGCCGAAGACCAGGAGCAAGTCGACAAGATCCTCGATCTGCGCGAGCAAGGCGCGACGATCGAACATATTATCTACGACGATCCGCGCGGACTAGCCGCTTACGCCAACCCAGGCCTGATCTCGTGGGACGCGCTACAGGCAAAGGGCGCGGAATTACTCGCCCGCAATCCGAACCTGCAAAACGAGTTGATCGCCCGCGCACAGCCCGAAGGCCCGGCCGTGTTCGTGCATTCATCCGGGAGTACCGGCAAGCCCAAAGGGGTGGTGCTGTCACATCGCAACTTGCTGGCCGGCGTTCGAAATGCCTATCTAGGCGGAGCGTTCCAGTTCGGCGAGAGCATTCTGGCGTATCTGCCGATCGCCTGGGTCGGCGACTTCGCAGTGACGATGGGCGCCGGGATGGCACTGCACTTCACGATCAATATTCCCGAACGGCAGGAAACCGTGCTGCAAAATCTGCGCGAGATTGCGCCGACGTTCTATCTAGCCGCACCGCGCAGCTGGGACAATCTGCTGACCACCATTCAGGTGCGCATGGAAGACTCCTCGTGGCTGAAGAAGCGGGTCTACGATTTTTTTATGGCGTCGGCCATTTCAGCCGAAAAGCGCAAGCTCGAAGGCAGTCAGCCGACCATCAAGCAACGAGTGTTGAACTGGTTCGGCGAATGGCTGGTCTATAGACCGATCAAGGACCAGTTCGGCCTGACCCGGCTGCGCGGCGCCTTCACCGGCGGTGAAGCGATGGGCGAGGATACTTTCGTCTTTTACCGCGCGCTCGGCATCAAGCTACGTCAGCTCTACGGTCAGACCGAAACCAGTGCCTACAACGCCATCCAGGGCCTCGAAGAGGTCAGGCTGCACACCGTTGGTCGTCCCTTGCCGGGCGTCGATCTGCGGATAAGCGACGCCGGCGAAATCCTGATCCGCTCAGGCAGCGTGTTCAGCGGATACTTCAAACAGGACGAGGCCACGCGCGAAAGCCTCGAAGACGGCTGGCTGCACACCGGGGATGCAGGTTACCTCGAGCCTGACGGCCACCTCGTGGTGCTGGGGCGACTATCGGACGTCGTGCATACCGCGAAGGGAGAGCGCTATATTCCCAACTATATCGAGAACCGACTCAAGTTTAGTCCGTACATCAAGGATGCTGCGGTGCTCGGAAGCGGCCGCGATGCGCTGTCGGCCATCATTTGCATCGACAAGGAAGCGGTCGGCCTCTGGGCCGAGCTGCGCGGGATCTCTTATATCTCCTATGCCGACCTGTCGCAGAAACCGCAAGTCATCGCCCTGATCGCCGCCGCGGTGAAGCACGTCAACAGTGCACTGCCGGACGGCCTGCAGTTGCGGAAATTCGTCTGCCTGCACAAGGAATTCGATGCCGACGACGGCGAAATCACCAGAACCCGCAAAATCCGCCGCAACATCGTGGAGGAGCGCTACAAGCCGATCATCGACGCCATCTATGGTCACCAAGACACGGTGATGATGAAAGCAAAGGTCGGCTATGAGTCAGGCGAAGTCGGTATCATCGAACGCACTCTGTCGGTACAGGAGGCCTGACACATGGACTGGGCTCTGCTGTCCGAATCCGCCGCCAATGGCGCACTTGTCGGCCTGATGTATTCGCTGGTCGCGATGGGTATCGTCCTGATCTACAAATCGTCCTCGGTGCCCAATCTGGCGCAGGGCGCGATGACGATGCTGGGAGCCTACGTGGTGCTCGCGTTCGCCAACAATGCGGGCGCGCCGATATGGCTTGCGATTGCGCTCGGCATCGTGACGATGTTCGGCGTCGGCATGGCCGTCGAGCGGATCGCGCTGCGCAGGCTGGCCGGCCGACCGATCGTCATGATTCTGATGATGACCCTTGGGCTGGAAATCTTCCTGCGCGCCGGTTCGATGACGATCTGGGGCGGCACCGGACGGCCGATGCCGCTCGGCATCAGCGATGCCCCGCTTTTTGTCGGCCCGATGCTGATTAATCGCGCTTATGCGTTCGGAGCCGCGGTCGCGGTCGTGATGTTCGGTCTGTTTGCTCTATTTTTTCGAACCCGAACCGGCGTCGTGCTGCGCGCCATTTCCGACGACTATACCGCGGCCTGGTCGGTCGGCATCTCCGTCGAACGCGGCGTGGCAATGTCGTGGGCGATGTCGGCGGTTGTCGCAACGATCGCCGGCGTCCTGGGGGGCTCGGTACAGGGCGTTGATCAGTCGCTTGCACAATTGTTGCTCAAGGGCGTG
>Ga0116223_10001446_pt1 | contig 24254 bp, 27 predicted proteins | sample Sb_taG_3_FD_90092 | JGI IMG/M metagenome (GOLD analysis project Ga0116223, IMG submission 90092) | Peat soil microbial communities from Weissenstadt, Germany - Sb_50d_a_PC metaG | ecosystem: Environmental > Terrestrial > Soil > Wetlands > Peat | place: Germany: Weissenstadt | collected 2010-09-21 | reverse complement strand
CATTCAACCGGCGAACGCAACCTCGGGCGCCTGGGCGGACTGATCCATCGCATGCCGTGGGTCGCCTGGCTCACCCTCATCGGTGCGCTCGCCCTGGCCGGGCTCCCGCCACTGAACGGCTTCGTCTCCGAGTGGCTGCTCCTGCAGGCGTTTCTCTTTTCGCACGAAGTGCCCCGACCGTTCATAAACATGTTGCTTCCCCTCGGGGCCGCGCTCGTCGCGCTCGCGGCCGCACTCGCCGCCTATGTCATGGTGAAGTTCTTTGGCGTGATCTTCCTCGGCCAGCCGCGAGAGGCAACTCTCACCCGCGCGCACGATGCGGGCGTGTTGGAGCGCATCGGCCTCATCTGGCTCGCGCTGGGCTGCTTCGCTTTGGGTCTGCTGCCGACGCTCGTGATCGGCGCGCTGCGCAGCGTGGTCGAGCAATTGAGTGGCGCCGAACTCCCGAGCGCGCACGCGCCCTGGTGGCTCCTCGTGCCATTGCCGGGCCGGCGCGCGTCCTATTCCGCCATGGTCTTCTTCATCGCAATCGCCGTTGTCGTCGTTGTCACGATGTTCGCCGTGCGGCTCTTCTATCACCGTCATGTCCGCCGCGCGCCACCCTGGGACTGCGGTTTCGGACGCCTGAATGCGCGTATGCAGGACAGCGCGGAAGGCTTCGGTCAGCCCATTCGCCACATTTTCGGGCCCTTCTTCGCGATGAAGCGCGAGCTTCCCTCCCCGTTTGATCCCGCACCCCGCTACCGCGTTACAGCCGGGGACCGAATCTGGCAGGGGCTGTACCTGCCGCTCGGCACCCTCGTCCAGCGGGTTGCGGATGCCTTCGCGTGGTTGCAGCAAGGACGCATCGCCACCTACCTGCTCTACAGTTTCGTCACGCTCGTCGTGCTGCTGGCGCTCGTGCTATGAAGCCGATCGAGATCGTTACCCAGGTGCTCGAGGTGATTGCAGCGCTCGCTGCGGCGCCACTTTTTCTCGGCTGGATCAACCAGTGTCGCGCGTGGCTACAGAACCGTAGCGCACCGAGCCTCTGGCTCCCGTACCGCGGCATTCACAAGCTCTTTCACAAGGACGCTGTGATCGCCGAACATGCGTCCCCGCTCTTTCGTGTGGCGCCCTACATCGTGTTTGGTGCAATGGTGGTCGCCGCCGGCATCATTCCCTCGATGGGCACCAGACTCCTATTCACGAACGCGGCTGACGCGATCGCGCTCGTGGGTCTGCTGGCCACGGCACGGGTCTTCCTTTCGCTCGCCGCGATGGACATCGGTACTGCCTTCGGCACGCTCGGGGCGCGCCGCGAGATGATGGTGGGGTTTCTCGCCGAGCCCGCCCTGCTGATGGTCATCTTCGTCGCCTCCCTGATTTCGGCAACCACCGCGCTCCCGGCCATCACGGAGAGTCTCGCCACGCAGCAGCTCGGCCTCTACCCGAGTCTCGCCTTTACGGCCATCGCCTTCACGATGGTGTTGCTGGCCGAAAATGCGCGTATCCCCATCGACAATCCGGCGACACACTTGGAGCTCACGATGATTCATGAGGCGATGCTGCTCGAGTACTCGGCACGTCACCTTGCGCTTATGGAGTGGGCGGCCGCTCTCAAACTTTTCAACTACGCATGCATCGGCTTTGCGCTCTTCGCCCCCTGGGGCGTCTCGACCGGCGCAAGCGGACCTGGGGCGCTGCTCGCCTCGATTCCACTGCTCGCCGCGAAGCTCGCCCTCGCCGGGGGCGCGCTCGCCCTCATCGAGACCGTCTCGGCGAAGCTGCGCGTGTTTCGCGCGCCGGAGTTTCTAGCCATCGCATTCCTGTTTGCAGTGCTGGGTCTGCTCGTACACCTGCTGCTGGGAGCGTAGAACGATGGTCACTATCCCCTTCGCCCTGCAACTGCTAAACCTGTGCGCAGCGCTGCTGCTGCTGCTCTCCTTTGCGATGCTTGCGCAGCGGCGCATTGTGAACCTGGTGAAACTCCTGGCGCTGCAGGGTGCGGTGCTCCTAGCAGCGACACTTCTTCTCGCTTGGCGCACGGGCCAGCATCACCTGTATCTGTCTGCGGCGCTGACCCTCGCGCTCAAGGTGGTGTTGCTCCCCTGGATTCTGCACCGGCTCATTCGCCGTCTGGAGGTCTACTGGGACACCGAACCGCTGCTCAATATCTCGGGCACGATGCTCGTGGGCGTCCTGGTCGTCGTGTTCGCCTTCGGCCTGGCACAGCCGATCTCAGCGCTAGCCAGCACCGCGACGCGCAGTTCCATCGGCATCGCCGTCGCCGTGATGCTGCTGTCATTCGTCACAATGATTACGCGGCGCAAGGCGATGTCGCAGGTGGTCGGTTTTCTCTCGATGGAGAACGGACTCTTCTTCGGGGCCATGAGCGCCACCTACGGTATGCCGATGGTGGTCGAGTTCGGGGTAGCATTGGATGTCCTCGTCGCCGTGCTCGTGCTCGGCATTTTCTTCTTCCAGATTCGCGAGCAGTTCGACAGTCTGGATCTGCATCATCTCGAGTCGCTCAAGGAGAGCCATTCCCTCGAGGAGGACGGCTAACGTGGAATTCCTCCTTCTGCTCGCAAGCCCCCTCGCCGGCGCGCTGTTGTTGGGCGTTTTCGGCGCGCGGCGCTGGGCGCCCGAACTGAATGTTGCCGTGAGCTTCGCGACATTCCTCGCAGCCTGTGCGCTCACCGCACGCGTCGTGGGCGAAGGGAATCTCCTCGTGGCGCGCGAGCAGTTCTTCATCGACCCGTTCAACGTCTTTCTCGTCACGCTCACCGCCTTCGTTGGACTCACGACATCGCTGTTCTCGCGCCCATACATGCGCGTGGAGCTGGAGCACGGACGCGTGAGCGCGCCGCGGCTGCGTCTCTACCACAGCATGTATCAGCTCTTCATGACGACCATGCTGATTGCGCTTACAACCAACAACATGGGGCTGCTGTGGGTCGCGATGGAAGCCGCAACGCTCTCCACCGTGCTACTCGTCACGCTCTACCGGACGGCGGCGAGTCTGGAGGCTGGCTGGAAATACTTCATTCTGTGCGGCGTCGGCATTGCCCAGGCACTGTTCGGCACGATCCTCGTGTACCTAGCCGCTGAGAAGATTCTCGGAGCGGAAGGGGTAAGCGCGCTCCTGTGGACACACTTGAATGCGGTGAAGGAGCAGCTCGAGCCCGCCGTGTTGAGTCTCGCGTTCGTCTTTCTGCTCGTCGGCTACGGCACGAAGGTGGGGCTCGCGCCGTTGCACAACTGGCTGCCCGATGCTCATGCCGAAGGCCCCACGCCGATCTCCGCGGTGCTTTCGGGGCTACTCCTGAATGTCGCCATCTACGCGGTCGTGCGCTGCAAGGTGCTCGTCGAAGGCTCGCTGCAGTCGCAGCTCCCCTCACGCATGCTCATGGGTTTCGGTCTGCTCTCGGTCGTGCTCGCGGCGTTTTTTCTCTGGCGTCAGCGCGACGTCAAGCGGCTCTTCGCCTACTCCTCGATTGAGCACATGGGGATCATCACTTTCGCCTTCGGGATGGGGGGGCCGGTCGCGAACTTCGCCGCACTCCTGCACATGACGGTGCACTCGCTCACCAAGTCGGCAATCTTCTTTGCTGTCGGGCATGCCGCGCAGAAGGCCGGCTCGCAGCTCATGGAAAACATCCGCGGACTCATCACGCTGAGCCCCACGATCGGTTGGGGCTTGATGATGGGATCGCTGGCGATCCTCGGCATGCCCCCTTTCGGAGTCTTTGCGAGTGAGTTTCTGATCCTCACCACCGCGATGAGAGAGCAGTGGTGGGCGACGCCAATCCTGCTCACCGCGTTGGGCGTCGCCTTCGCCGCCATATTCGGGCGCGTGCAACCCATGGTGTTCGGTGAAACGACGGCACGGCGCCTGCCGCACCCGCCGGCCCTCCTGCCCGTCTTTGCGCATCTGGGAATCGTGCTCGTGCTCGGCCTGTATATACCGCCGTATCTGGCGCACTGGTATCGCGCGGCGGCGCGCCTGATCGGAGGCGAATGAGATGGCGTTGCGAGCTTGGTTCACGCGAAGCTACACCCAACCGGGCGCACCCGGGCTGCGGGCATTGACCGTCGCACGCGAGGAATGGCGTCAGGTGACTCAAGACCTGGCGGCCGCAGGTGGCAGACTCGTGGCGCTCTGGGCGAGCCGGGACGAGCGTGGGGCAGCAACCATTCGTGGAACATTCCTCGCCGAACGCCGCGGACTCGTGCTGAGCTTGCAGCTCGCGGATGCGGAAGCGCCGTACCCTGGACTCGTGGATCTCTTTCCTGCAGCCGCGCGCATGCAACGTGCGCTGGCAGACCTCTCGGGAATGCACTCCACCGATCCGGATACGCGCCCCTGGCTGCGCCATGCGGCATGGCCGCAAAGCTATCGGCCACTGACCGATCCGCGGCCCTTACTGCCGGCCGCCGAGCCGGAGATTGACCCCTATGAATTCTTGCGCGTCGAGGGCGAGGGCGTGCACGAGATTCCCGTCGGTCCCGTGCACGCCGGCATCATTGAGCCGGGGCATTTCCGATTCTCGGTCGTGGGCGAAAAGGTACTGAAGCTTGAGGAACGCCTGGGCTACGTGCACAAGGGCATCGAGCACCGCTTCACTGAACTACCCATCCTAGAAGGTCATCGCCTGGCTGCGCGCGTGTCGGGGGATTCCGCCGTCGCGTTCTCCTGGGCGTACTGTCAGGCGCTCGAGGGCATCTCGGGCGTCGAGATCCCGCCACGCGCTGCGTGGCTGCGTGCGCTTTGCCTCGAGCTCGAGCGCATCGCCAATCATTTGGGCGACCTCGGCGCACTCGGCAACGACGCTGGCTTCGCATTCGGTCTAGCGCAGTTCTCGCGCCTGAAGGAGCACCTCCTGCGGGCGACTCAAGAGGCGCTCGGGGAGCGCTATCTGATGGGCGCCATTGTGCCCGGCGGGACACGCGCAGATCTCGCGGATTCCGGCGCACGGCGGCTCGCAATATGCGTGCGCGAACTGGCAGATGAGGCGCTGACGCTGCGCGCGATCTACGAAGAGCACGCGGGCGTGCGCGATCGTTTCACCGGCGCCGGTGCCGTCGCTCCAGAACTCGCTGCGCGCTTAGGACTCACCGGACTCGCCGGTCGCGCGAGTGCGCAGGCGTTTGATCTGCGTATCGACTTGCCGTGCGAACCGTACGCGCAGCTGACGCCGGCGACAATCGGACGAAGTGAGGGGGATGTAGCCGCGCGCGTCGCCGTGCGCTTCGATGAGCTGCAGGAATCGTGTCGTCTCATCCGGCGCATTTGCGAAGCGGTCCCGACGGGGCCTCACCTTGCCCCAGTGCGCGTGCCCGCCGATGGGGCCGTGGGAGCGGGACTGATCGAGGGCTGGCGCGGTCCGGTGTTCGTCGCGCTTGAAGCGGCAGCATCGGGCGCGATCCGCCGCTGTCACCCGCACGATCCGTCGTGGCAGAACTGGCCCGTGCTCGAGCACGCCATCATCGGCAACATCGTCCCGGATTTCCCGCTCATCAATAAGTCCTTCAATCTCTCCTACAGTGGCCATGACCTGTAGCTCGTCGCTATGCTGAAAACGCTGCGTCAGATCGCTTCGATCGGAATAGTTACCGAACAGCCGCCGCAGGCGGATGAGAGCTTGCGCATTCGCGACGGCCTGCAGGATCGCATTCGTGCCGTGCTCGGGCGTGCGCTCTGCATCCGTCATGTCGACGCCGGCTCCTGCAACGGCTGCGAGCTCGAGATCCACGCGCTCAACAATCCCCTCTACAACCTCGAAGGGCTCGGCATCCGCTTCGTCGCCAGCCCCCGGCACGCCGATCTGCTCCTGGTCACCGGCCCCGTGTCGAAACACATGCAGGTGGCCTTGCGTCGAACGTATGACGCCACACCCGACCCTAAGCTCGTGGTCGCGCTCGGCGACTGCGGCTGTACCGGCGGTATCTTCGGAGAGAGCTACGCCAGCTTCGGGCGCGTGTCGCAGGTGATCCCGGTCGATGTGCCCGTGCCAGGTTGTCCGCCGAGCCCGACACAAATCCTCGAAGGCATCCTCGCCGCCCTCTCACTCTCACCCGCACGGACGGCCAGCGCCGGTGAACGAACGTGAGTCGGGATTTGCCGCGACTCTTTGCGAGCGAAAGTCCGCTCGCGGAGGATCACAGTATGCTACACCCGCTCGAGCCGCCGGGCAGTTGCCCGCAGTCACTGCGGGAGCGTGTGTTCGATGGAACTTGCGACAAACCATTCATCGTCGATAGCTGGCCGTGGCGCTTTTTGCATTTCGATTTCGAGAGTGTACAGAGCGCCATGCATCTGGAGGATCCGGACAAGCTGTGCCTTGCCTACACGCGCAAAATGATGGCGTTCCTGCTATTCAATCGCAGACCCAAGCGCATTTTGTTACTCGGGCTCGGCGGCGGCTCGCTCGCCAAATTCTGTTACCGGCGACTGCACTCCACCGGGGTCACGGTCATCGAAATCAATGCCGCCATCCTCGCACCGCGCGAAGAGTTCCGGATTCCCGCGGACGATGAGCGCTTTCGCGTGATCCGTGCGGATGGCTCGGCTTACGTGGCACGTCGGAATCCCTGGCACTGCGGGTGAGATCGGCACGCAATGTCATCGTCTTGGCGTTCAAGGAACCCCGCGCCGAATTCGACTGGGATCGCCTTAATACCACGGCGGTCCATCTCAAGCGCCGACTGGGTCTGAATTTCCCGCAATACATCCGGCGTATCACCCTCGACTGGAGTTTCCGCCGCGCGACAATCCATATGCGCTCCGAGTGCCTCTGAACACGCTGCGCGCTCTGCGCTCCGACTGGCGAGCATTTCTGCGCTACGAGGATCTGAGAAGTTTGCTCATTGCGCTCCTCCAATGAACTCTTCCGCGCCGCAACCGAAGCCTGGGTTGTAAACGTAATATATTCGAAGCGTCCGACCTTTGGTCGGCGCAAGCGAGGACGGGTTCGCCTTCAACCCGCCCAGGCCCTCACCCGCCCCTTCTTAGTGTCCGTTGAAATTCTGGTCGGAAAACGGATCGGCCCAAAGCGGCGCTGCGCTACTTGCACATCCTTTATACCCATGAGCATCTCAAGACAAGGAACGCGTCCTGGTATCTCCGCGCCAAGGCACTGCTTGCGGTCGCCTTTCACACGGCAGGCCCAGATTTGCCGTGGCCGACACCATCACCGTCGAGCTAACGATCGTGATTACGCGCAGACCGACTACAAGTCGTAATCAACCCTTCATTCTGTAGCGCGCATCACTAGCTCCATGCAACGCGTAGTGTTATCCACGATGCCTTCGGGTTACAGCGCAAACGTGGATACGTCTGCGGACTAAGGGTCGAAATCCATGCTATGGTGCTCCCGGGTGAGTATGCAAACTTTAGTTTTCTGTGGCGCACCTTGCCTTCCGGCAGGTCGGTACTTGAGCGTGGAGACTGGTACCAATTTGCAGCAAGCAGTAGCCTTGCCGGCCATGGCTGAATGGCTGGCGAGGGGCTCCCCATTTGCAGCCGATGAGATCCTCTCTCTTTTTGAAAACAATTCGCCGCTCCTGCGCGACAACCCGTATGCGCTCGGAGTGCCTCTGAACACGTTGCGCGCTTTACGCTCCGACTGGCGGGTGTTTCGGCGCTTCTGCGGCGTCAACGGATACTCGCCCCTTCCCTCGTCTCCGCTGTGATCACCCGTTTCGCTGAAGAGTCTTATAACTCGACCGTCAGCCGATCGGTATCGACCGTCGAGCGCTACCTGACGATCATTTCGCGCGCACATACCCTATCGAATCTCCCAGATGCCACTCGAGCGCCCCGAGTAAAGGGTGCCTTTCAGCACTTAAGTCGAGATCGAGCGGCCAAGCAACCCACATGCGCACTACGCTGGACACACATCACCTACGCCCTCGAACATCTCCAGAGGGGCCATCAGATCTGGGATCTGCGCGCCAAAGCGCTGCTTGCCGCGGCCTCTAGCACCAGAGCGCGGCGCTCCGAGCGGGTCGCTCTGACCCCGGAGGGCATCAAATTCAATGCGGGAGCCGGCGACCGCATTGCCATCATCCGGATGACCAAGGTGAATCGCGAGGAAGCGCGTTACTTGGCATGCTACCCGCGGGAGTTAGCTGCCTGGCAATCGGGCATGGCGCGCATGATGAAAGCCAGGAAGGAAAGCATCAAGCCTTAGCGATGGTTCCCGTTCTGTACAACTGGTTGCGACGAAAGTTGCTTCGATTGAAGCGTCGGGCCGCCGTCGATGCGGGGGCGAGCAGTCAGTGGCTGGCGGGCGTTTTTCATGAACCGCGCTCCAGCAGCTTTCTCGCCCTAAGGCAGCGCAACCTGGCCTACCGACTGTACTTGCCGGCCGGCATTGGCAAAACGGATCGGCTGCCGTTGCTTGTCATGCTTCACGGTTGCAGCCAAACCGCAGTCGAGTTCGCCGAAGGCACCCGCATGAACACGGAAGCTGAAGACCGGTACTGCGCAGTGCTCTACCCTGAGCAGTCCAGAAAATCCAATTCTCTGCGTTGCTGGAACTGGTTTGAGCCCGACTCTCTCATCGGCCATGGTGAAGCGTCCTTGATCGTGCAGACCATGCTCCACGTCATGGATCAGTATCCGATTGATGCGGCTCGAGTGTATGTCGCTGGCTTGTCTGCCGGTGGAGCGATGGCCGCCGTCCTGTGCGCGACACACGGGGATTTATTTGCCGCCTGCGCGATTCACTCAGGAATGATGTTTCACGCGGCGACCACGTCGCTGCAGGCGGTTCAGGTGATGCGCCACGGAGCAAGCACATCACTGGACCAAGTCACACAAAAGATAGCCAGCCAGCGCCATCCTGGCTCACGACTGGTTCCCACATTGATCATTCACGGCACCGAGGATCAAACGGTCAATCCGGTCAACGCGGAACAGATCGTCGAGCAGACGCGGCTGCTGGCTGAGCGCCTATATCCAGAGAGCGATCCGCCGACGCTGCGCAATGAACTATGGATCGAAAGCGGGGAGCGCCGTTATCGCCAGCGCGATCTAACCTTGGGCCCGATGGTGCTGCTCCGTAGCATCCTGATCGATGGTCTTGGCCACGCATGGAGCGGCGGCGACGCGCGTCACAAGTTCTTCGATCCGGCGGGGCCGGATGCGAGCCGGCTCATCCTGGAGTTTCTAATGTCGTACCGATTACCCACGGAACTCGACTCGGGCGCCGAGGCTAGACGAGCGTCTGCTTCCTAATATGTCCTTCCCGTTCGTTCGATATGAAAGGGTCGTGGCTGCAACTTGATCGACTTACCAAGGCAACGGGAGTCACCGGCGAGCAGATCGATAATTGGCGACTTCAACGCAAGCAGGCGAGGGAGCGAAATGCTCAACGACGAAATCGGCTGGTGTTTCCGCCCTAGATGCTCCCCGCGTCAGCGTCCTTGCAGCCGTCCCGCGACTGCGACTGCAATTGCCCGGGCAGCGCGCGAATCCGGGTGCAAATCGCCCAGTAGATGCCAGCTCGGGTCAAGTTTCACCTGCAAGTACGGCAATCCGGTTTCATCGAGGATCCGCCGCCGCAACATCTCCTCGACCGCACTCTCCGCGCCAACTTGCGGCACGACGATGAGCGGTTCGGCTCCCCGCGCGCGTGCTAAGTCGACATTGGCGCGCAGTACCGCGGCGGTGATAGCGATGCCGCGTTCTATGGATGCGTCGCTACGGTACGGCCACACCAATTTGACAAGAGCGGCGAGCCGCCAGCGATGTGCGGCCGGCAGCCAGATCATCCCCGGCCCAAAATGGGGTCGATCGTCGCGAAGGTTCCGGTCGAAAAGGGAGGATGCAAAGAGCGACACGACGGCCACTGGCTTACGAAAATGTGGGAGTTCCTCCGCAATGCGCAGATAGGCCTGGCCGCTGGAGTAGCCGAAAACCGCCAGGTTGGCGCTTTGGACGCCGAGGAGGCCCCCAACGATCGCCGGTACACTCTCGTCCCAGCTCAGCCCGTACCCGGCCATGATCGATTCGCCGGTAAACAGGATGGTCGGAAGCTCAGGGTCGACGTGTTCTCCCGGTCGGCGCACCCGGTAGCCGGTGGCGTCGAACGCATATTCGACATCCCGTCCATCAACCCTGATTTGGACGCTATGCGTTGGCGCGAAGATCCAGCCAAGACGCTGATCGAGCGGGCACAGCGGTTCCGCCTCGGGGCGCGGTTGGTCGACGCCGTAACGAAAGGCGCCGCGCAGAATCAACTCGCTGCTGCCGAGGGCCAGCAAAATCGCCAGCAACACGCGCGCCGTCGCGGTGGCCGACGTAAGCGGAGGCTCGCGTGCCGCGGGGCGCCCGGGCCTCGGCCGCGGCCGCAGCCATGGCCGCGCGGCAAGGACGAGTGCCGCTCCCAACACAGCCAGGACACCGCGCACGCAAAATTCGCCCAGGGTGTAAAGGGAACGGGGTATGTAGAAGATCGGGAGGAAATGATGATCCCACCATCGTTGGTCGGCGGCAATGGCAAGGCCGATCGACGCGACGCCCATCAATCCGAAGAAGGTTTTCAGGACCACCCGCCTGCGGGCAGGTATTTCCGCCCGCACATCGCGGTCGCCCAGCGTCATGACAGGTATCGTCGGCCGACCGTCACGAACAGCCCGCCCTCCTGACCAAGGGCCGCGATCCAGCCGAGCTGCGCCAACCAGGCCTCAAGGCCCCAATTATCAGCGTCCCGTGCAAACAGATCCTCGCTCGTCTCCCCGATAAGCGCGCTGGGGTAAGCCCGCAGATACTCGACGCCGTTCTGATCGAACCAGTCTTTGACCTCGCCGAGCGTATGGCGATGTTCCTCGGGATGTTGGTACTGGTCTCGTAACCACGCCTCTCGTCTTGTCGGCTCGTTGTTTCGCTCGCGCAGCACGGGATCGAACGGAATCCAGCGATACCTGGATAGCCGGGCGATCAGACGTCGAAGCCGGAGAGGGATGCGCGCCAAAGCGTTGTAAAGGCCAATCACGATGATTCCACCTGGCCGCGCAAGCCCGACAATATGGGCGAAGGAGGCGTGTGGATCAGGGGTGTGATGCAACACACCGGAGGCATAAATCACGTCGAACGCGCCGAGTTTGAGACCGGGACGGTGCAGGTCTGTCTCGACGAACTGCACGCGATCCAGCCCAAAGCGCCGCGCCGCCGCCGCGCCCAACCGCAGCGATGCACGCGTCAGATCGACGCCAATTACCAATCGGTCGGCGCGCGCCAGGTAGAGACTCATCTGCCCGGTGCCGCAGCCGATCTCCAGGATTCGCGCGTCCCCGGGAATCGCCTGATCGAGCAGCCGCGCGAACTCGCTCCGCTCCGCCCGCGCGCGCAACCACGCCAGGCTATCGCGCGGCGGGTAAGATGGGAACGGCGCCCGCTCATAGAAACGACGAACGGCGTCGATGCGCAGGTCGTGCCCGAGGCGCAGGTTCGGGATTCCATCCGGTGCCGAATAGCGAGCGGGGCAGCCGGAACATAACCACTCTGCTGAGAGCGCGGCCCCGCAAGCCGGGCAGGCAAGAAGCTCCCGGAAGGCGTCCATCGGCTAAAAGATCGAGTAGACGAAAGGTGCCAGCGCTTCGACGCTCGCGGCCAGAACCAGCACAAGCCCCAGTACGCATAGAAAAACAGCCAACGGGAGCAGCCACCGCTTGGCGGGCCCGCTTCGCCACATCCCGCGCGCGAGATCGCCGACCGAGCCGCCAGCACTGCCAAGTACGATCAGCCCGTGTTTTATCTTGCCAGGTTTCTTGAGCACGCGATTTCCCCCTCCGGCATCGTTTGCGACGATGCACGCTTCGTCACCCGGATCCGGCCGGCCACCAAGACATCGATTCCACTGCGCCGGAACGTCGAATACCCCTCGACCGCGCGGCTCACGATAGGTTCTCCGGCGAGGTTGAAAGACGTGTTGAGCAACACCGGAATACCGCTGCGTCGCCCATAAGCCTCGAGCAGGGTATAGAGAGGGGGCGCCATGCCGCGCTCGAGCGTTTGCACCCGCGCCGTACCATCGACATGCGTGATCGCCGCCAGCCGTGCCCGCCACTCGGGCCGGACTGGGAAGACGCCGGACATGAAACGCGCGAGGCGTGCCCCGCCGGGCGGCAGCTCAAAGTAGCGATCGGCCGCTTCGATGGGCACGACCGGTGCGAACGGCCGGAACTCCTCGCGATACTTGATTTCGCGATTGAGGCGATCGCGCATTTCGGTCGTGTGCGGCGCGGCGAGGATACTGCGGTGTCCGAGAGCACGCGGCCCGAACTCGAGAGCGCCATCCATCCAGCCGACGACGCGGCCGGCGGCGAGATCGTCGGCGACCCGATCAATCAAATCAGAGTGGTCTAATTCATCGAAGGACTGGCGATCCTCACGCGCTAGTTGCGCCAGCGCAGATCCGTCCACCGCCGGGCCCCAAAACGGATGGTCTGGGACCTCGCGGTCCGGATTGTTGAAGTGAATGCGGTCGGCGTAGAGAGCGGCGCCCAGCGCGCAGCCGGCGTCACCGGGAGCTGGCGGAACGAATAACCGCTCGAAGCCCGATTCAGCGAGGATCCGCGCGTTGGCGACGCCATTCAGCGCCACGCCACCGCCCATGCAGAGATCGGGCAAACCCGTTTCCCGGCGAAGCGCCCGGGCGATTTCCACCAGCGTGTCTTCAAGTACGAGCTGCACGCTGGCGGCGCAGTCCGCAAACCGCCTCCCCTCTGCGCTCTCCAGATCGATCGGCTCGTACGGGCTGCGTGGCGGCCCGAACAGATCGATAAACCTCGATGAATAGGAGCGTTGGGTAGTCGTGTGGAATTCGAAATAATCGAGATCGAGGACGAAGGCCCCATCCGGCGTGCGGCGGATGAGCCGACGAACTTCATTGACGAGTGTCGGGCGGCCATAGCCGGCCAGCCCCATGACTTTGTACTCATCCTCATTCACGGCGAAGCCGAGATAGGCTGTGAAGGTCGAGTAGAGCATTCCTAGCGAATGCGGAAACCTGACTTCACGCAGAAGGGTGATCGACGCGGCGCCATCGGCGCGCCGCTCGCCAAGCCCGATCGACAGCGTGGCCCATTCGCCGACGCCGTCGGCCGTCAAAATCGCCGCCCGACGCGTGGGCGCCGTGAGGAAAGCGGCAGCCGCGTGCGATTGGTGGTGCTCCGTGAATAGAACCTTGCGCCCCGGTACGCCTAAATACGATGAGATGACCCCGCGCACCCAGACCTTCTCGCCGAGCGAGTTTTTCATCGCCTTCGGAAATGCACGCCAAGAGCGCGGGAATGCGCGCAGCGCACAAGTTGGAATGCGATCGAATTTCAGCATCGGACGCTCGTAGAAGACCACGGCGTCGAGCGCTTCCGGCTCGATCCCAGCGTGATCCAGGCACCACTCGATCGCCAACAGCGGAAAGGCGGCATCATTCTTGCGCCGCGACAGCCGCTCCTCTTGGACCGCGGCGACCGGCACCCCATCGATGACGAGCGCCGCCGCCGAATCATGATAGTGAGCCGAGATTCCAAGAATCTTCACTTCAATACTGCCTGTCGAGTGAAGCGTTGCGCTCAGAGGGGACCGGCAACCAGCCAGGCCGTTCCCGGCGATCGACGCGCTTGGCGAGAAAGGCAAAGGGCGTCAACAAGGTAAAATACAGAATCGTCAGGATAAGTCCGCTGATGACGCCCGCGAGCGCGGTCGCCAGCCGCAAGTTACCCTTCCACAGGCGACCCACGCGGGCGCGCCACAATAGAAGGCGGTGTTGCCGGGGTGAGATGCGCTTGAGCTGCGATAACGTATATTTCATGTGGTAGGCCTCGTCCCGAAGAACCTCCTCAAAGACCGCGCGCGTCAGCGGATCGTGCCACAGCACGTCTCGATACGAGGCGAAATCCGTCGCAGCAGACTTCTCCGATAGGTGGAGAAAAGCAAGCAGAGCGCCGCCCTCCATCCCCTCGATTCGCAAATCGTCGAGCCCGCGCTCGCCGGGCGCCAGCCAGTCGGCCCGATAGCCGGGCCGAGAAGGCGCGCCGAGCGCATCGAGGAGAGCCGCGCCGCGCCGGTGAAACAGCTCCGCATGGCGCTGCTCGTCGCTCGCATGAAACAGAAAGAGCCTGCGCAGCAAGGGATCGGGAGTCACCTCGGCAGCGCGCACGAGATCGCGCCCGCCATCTGCCTCGGTTTCGGCGAAACGGAGCAGCTTACGCGCTCGCTGCGCGGTATCGAGCCAGACCCAGCGATGGAGTGGCCGCAGCAGAATCCGCATCACTCCCGTGGGAAAATCGGCAACATTGGAATTGTAGCAATTCAACGGCCCCGCGGGAGCACCGCCGGGCCAGGTACGGTCACTTTACGCTATAGCCACGTCCCTCAAGACACGCCGCCAGCGCCCGCAGATTTTCCTCACTACTCGGTGGCGCTGCGGCCGCACTCGGAGACGGCGCGCCGGGGGCAGCACCAGTAGGTATCGTGCCGAAGCCCGTCTGCGATGCGGCCCAGTTGCTGCATTCTTGCCTATCGCGCGTCTGTTGCTCGGCGCTCTGACCATTTTGGGGATAGGCGAATAAGTCCGTACCGCCCCACTGCGCTGCGGCCTGATTCATGACCCGTGGCGGAGGAGCGACGGCCTGGTATGCGCCCATACTATTGTTCCAAACGTATTAGGCGTCATCCGCGTAGTAGTAGGGCACCCCGTTCCACCACAAAGTCGAGTAGTAAAACGGCAGTGTGGCCAGGAACAGGCCGTATCCCGGCCAGAAGCAGCAGCCAAAGCCGCCGCGAAAGCCCACGAAGCCGCTTACGACGCCGCCGTGAAATCCAAAGCCGCCGGCGTGCCCGATCGCGCCAAAGCGTCCGCCGCCATGGGCATGGGCCGGAGTACAGACGACGAGCCCTGCAATCAGAGCGAGGCCTAGCGCTCGTAGGCCGTGGAGTGTGGTTCGGGTGTTCATGGCTGCCTCGCGTGATGTCGGGAGTTTGCCCGCCAGTGATTCTTTGCTCCGGATAAGTTCAGTACATCCGTGAGTTCCATCGGAGGCCCGAAAGGTTCTTAAAGTGCCGGCCTTTCGACGACTGTGTCGTCGCCTCGTTCCTCGCGGTCGCAACATCAGAGGTCCAGTAGGGGTGCGCGTACCCTTTATGCCAAAAGTAGTGGTTGTAACAATGAACCTTGGAGAATCGGGCACATGCGCGTTCGCGTTGTGCCGCCAATGTTAAGTTTCCTGAGCTACTTCCAGACTGCAATCAATCAATAACTTGAGCATCAATATGCTGCGCCGCCGAAGACAAAGCGCTCTTGACACGATAAGCACACCTGCCCCAGTCCGCGCGCCGATCGTTTCAGAAGCGCACGACGGCCGACAATACCCAGATCGCCATTCGCACTGGCTCCCTCGTATAGGCCGGCCACCGTGGGATCGGCGAAGAAGCGGGTCAAATCGAGGGTCACTCGCCGGTAGACGTACTGGGCCCCTGGTTGCCAGCCCAGTAGCGGACGCCGAACAGGTGATGCTGGTCGTAGTCGCCAACCCCGTACTCGAGTGCGAATCCTCTGTTTAGCGGCCATCGTCCGGTCAGTTCATAGGCCTCAAAGGCGCCCGCGCGACCAACAAGCCTAAGGAAGTTTCGACCGGAGCGTGAGTCTGGATCCAGATTAAGAGTGCCGGCAGCAATGGCTGCCGGCGCTTTTCGTGCAGTATCGCTAGAAGCCGATTCATCCAGCGCGCCTCCATTACTGCCTCCGGCCTTTGCTCTCGCAATAATGAGAAACTGAAAACAGGTCAAGGGTAGCGCTGCGTGGGTTTCAGATTGCCTGTACGCTCGAAAATCTGAAAACAGCGAGCGCGGCCTCACTCCTGCGGCGATCGACAGATCGATGGCGCGCGCTCTTACGCGAGTGCATCCTGCGGGTCATCACCGCGCAGTTCGGTCAAGACCGCGAGCATTTTGCGCATATCCAGATAGGCTTCGTAGTACGCGGTGACCATGGGCGAGGCATCGTCGGTCATCGACTCCTCTGGCAACAGCGGCTCGGTACCTTGGTTCGCCTTGGCCGGAGGGGACAGCGGAAGCTCAGTGGCTGCATTTATGCTCCGAGGGTGTCGCATAGATTCATGTACCGGAGATTCGAATTCGCCGAAGCTGGTAGGCGCGCCCAAGAAGTGCAGCAAGCGGCGTGCCGATCACTTCGCGCCACGGCCCGCAGACGCTCATTGAGTCGTTCGGCCATGGATTTCCGCAATTTCCAACACCTATGCGTACGTCGGACGGGATCCGTATCGACTCGTACTTGGCCCGCGACGCTCCCGCGTGGGGCAAGAATCCTGCCTTGCGCACCGATTCAGGGAGTCGCGTCCGTGTGATGGCGCGCAGGGGTCCCGATCTTGATTGCATTGTCCTGAGCGATGCGTCGCACGCCGGTCCTTAAGAGCACCGTGGCCGCGCCGGTCGGCCTGGACCTGGGAAGCGAGCGTGGTTTGGGACGGTGCAGACGCTTTCCGCCGTTGGCCCTATGCATCATGGCCGTATGGCCCATCCGGTGCGCCCTCAATCGATGGGGGAGTGCCGACCCCAGTCGAATCGGCGGCCGAGGATGCCTTTGACGATGAGGTGGTCGGTGGCGGCGGTCGCGCCGATGCCAACGCCGAGATTGATTTCCCATAGGGGGGAGACGTTGAGGTCGGTGACGGCGAAGATCTGCTGCTGCTGCTTGCGGGGGGCGGCGAAGGCGCCGAGCCGTCCGTAGTCGGCGTAGTACTCGAGCCCGCCGCTGACGACGCGGGTGAAGTCGTAGCTGATCTTGACGCTGGGGGCGAAGCCAAGGCCTTGATTGACGTCGGGGCCGTGCCAGGTGCGTTCGAGGGCGGGATTGACGGCAAAGTACCAGCGGCCGACGGCCTTGTCGATGATGGGGCGGATCTCCCAGGTCCAGGTGTCGGGGGAGTAGACGGCGCGCTGGTAGCCGACCTCGGTGGAGAGACTGACGCCGACCGGCCAGTCCCAGGATTCGGGTACGCGAATTCGAGGGCGAATGTGGTCGCCGACCCACTGCAGGCCGTGACCCTCCTGTTCACTGGTGAAGACGTAGAAACCCACCTCCGACCAGCTATTGATGCCCTCGGTGAGTTCGAGCGTCTCGTGCTCCTGATGGTTGGTCGGATATACGCCATCGATGATGTCCGTCTGGCCTTCGACGGTGAAGTTGGAGTGCAACTCCACCATCAGGTTGTCCGCGGGGAGCGTGTCGGCACCGTAGACCTGGATCTCGTAGTTGCCCTGCGCTTGAGCGAGCGCCGGCGAGCAGCACGCAAGCAGCATGAGCCAGAGGTGCAGCAGCGAAGTCGGTCGCTCAGGCATAGTTGAAAAGCATCATGAAGCCGAGATCCATGTGGTTCTGCTGGTGGCAGTGAAACAGGGTGGCGCCGGGGTTGTTGGCGGTGAACTCGACCTCGGCCTGCGTCTGGGAATCGACCAGCACGACATCCTTAACGATGCCGCGGATACTTTTCGCCGCAGAATTACTAGCGGCGGCTAGTGGTGCGCCGAGGCGGCGCAACTCGAAGCTATGCCGGTGCAGATGCAGTGGGTGATCGTCGATGCTCTTGTTGATGAACTGCAGGCGGTAGCGCTGGCCCTGTTTGAGCGGCGCGGCGCTGGTGTCCGGGTATGACTTACCGTTGATTGTCCAGCCCTCCATGCTACCGTGGCCGCGGAACTTCGACTCAAACGCGAGCGGGATGATGATGGGGGATTCAGTTGGCTCGTCGTCGGGCTGCCTTGCGGCGAACTGCGCGTAGTTCCAGATGAGACCGGGTGGCTGCTGCCACTGCGGCCGGCCGGCCTGGTTGGCGTACTCGACAATGATGGCCATGCCGGCGGCCTGGACGTGCTTGCGAACCTCGCCGAGGATCCAGACCCCGGGATTGTTCATCTCGACAACGGCGCAGACGCGCTCGGCGGGCGCCAGCCGCAGCATCGGCACGGTCTGGGCTGTGGGGACGGGATTGCCGTCGAGAGCGACCACGTGCAGGCCGTGTCCGGCGAGCGCTATCCAGTGGACCTCGGTGGGACTGGAGTTGAGCACGTGCAGCAGGATGCGTTGACCCTGCTTGACGCGCAGCGGTTCACCCGAGCCAATGGTCTTGCCGTTGATGGTGGCAACGTTGTAACTGGGGTTCATCGCACCGTCCTCACTGGCGAGAAGGTGGCCACCCCAGTCGTGCAGGGCGAGGAAGAATTCTTGATCGTAGCGGGCGGGATGGTCGCGAGGCTCGATTATCAGAAAGCCGTGCTGACCGCCGTACTGCGCGCGGGTCAGGTCATCCATCGCCAGGGTGTGGGTGTGGTACCAGCGAAAGCCGGCGGGCCGTGGTATGAAGGTATAGTGTGCGGTGGCGTTGGCGCCGATCGGCGGGGTACCCTCCTCGAGGCTGCCGTCCACGGCAGGGGGAAGGAACAGGCCGTGCCAATGCACCACCTCCGGGCGGTCGGTATGGTTGGCGACCTCGATGGTGACCGGCCGGTCCTCTTTGAAGCGCAGCAACGGACCGGGGACTTGGCCGTTGTAGGCGGTGGTCTTGATCTGGTGGCGCGGCGAGAGATCGAGGGTGACCGGAGCGATCTCGAGCTTGTAGTCAGGCGCCGCTAGATCCTGCGCCAAGGCCGGGAGCGCAGAGGACACCGCGGCAAGACCGGAGAGCTGAAGAAGGTCGCGGCGCGAAATCATGTCGCGATGATAGCGATCGAACGCATCGCCAACACAGCGCACGACATCTTTCTGGTGCGATTGAGGTCGCGAGTAGCCCTGGCGACGCGCGACCGGCACGGCGAGCAGCACTAAGGTGAGGTCAGAGCCGTTAGGGGCGCCAGTGTGCGTCCCGTACGCCGCGTCCCCCGCAGCAGCCCCGGCATCCGAGCTACCCATGCGCGCGATCCACGTATCCTGATGGTCTTGGTAGGGACCGTCTTCATCATCCGCTCAATGCGCCACTGGCGTTCAAAGCCGATAACGGCGCCGAGCGCCACCGCGGTGCCCAGATTGACGACGGCTTGTACAATTCCAATTGACACACAACCTTCTCCCAGTCTTGAAGAGCAATCTACGGGCCGGCCGTGGCCATTTGCGCGACTCGGATGATCGCCATGAGTACCGGGATCACGAAATAGGTGCGTATCTGTTACCGTCTGCCATGTTGCTCGTGCACGCGGAAGTGTAATTACGCTTGAGCACGATCGATACAAGCGCGAAGCCGGTCCCGAAGCGACCCGCGCGCGAGCGTTGGAACAAGCCAGCTCTCCATCATATCTAATGCCCAAGATACGGCGCGTTGGTAGAGGGTCATGCGATGTGAAGGGTCGTGCATCACGCGAGTCTCGGTCTAAGACTGCGCATGTCGCGAGACGATACCGCACCGAGCAGATGATCATTTTCGTCCGTGATGGGCAGCGCTCGGAAATTGTAGCGTTCGAACAGCATCACAGCCTCCCGCAACGTCGCATCCTTCGGCAGCGCGATCACATGCTTCGTCATGATGTCGCCGAGCATCTGCCCCGGCTCTGCCGCGACGATTTCCCGAAGATCGATGACCCCTTTTAGCGTGCCTGCCCCGTCCATGACGTAAACGTACGTCACGACGTTTTTGCCGGTCGCAAGCTCGCGATTGCGATCCAGTACTTCGGCTGCGGGCGTCGTCGGCGGCAGCGAAATGACCTCGGGCGAGGCGTAGAGGAGAATGTGCTCGTCGTGCTCAGCAATGATGTGCTCGACCTTGGATGACTTATCCTGGTCGATCAGCTTCAGAATCGCGCCGGCCTCATTGCGCGGCAAAATCGCGAGAATATCGGCAGCCTGCGCGGGGCTCATGTCGTTGATCAGGAGCGCCGCGCGCTCCTTCTCAATGGCGCGGATCAACTTCCGTTGCACCCGCGGTTCGACCTCCTCGAGCGTGTCGGACGCCTGCTCGACCTCGAGAGCGTTGAATAACGCGACGCGTTGCCCGCCGTCGAGTTCCTCAAGGATGTCTGCGAGATCCACCTGATGGATCTCGCTTAAGCCAGCCTTGGGTACTTTGAGCAAGACACCTCGGCTCGCAATGCGATGGCTCGCGATCGTATGCCCCTTCCTGTATCCTATCTAGGGGGATACGATCCATTTATGTGAGATTGTCAACCATGCACAAGTTTCCAGAAATCGGCGCGCGACTGAAGCGCGCTAACGGACATCTGGCGGGGGTGATCGAAATGCTGGATCAGGGGCGCTCCTGCATGGATATTGCGCAGCAACTGCACGCCGTGGAGAAGGCCATTGGCAACGCCAAGAAGGAGCTGATCAAGGATCACCTGCACCACTGTCTGGAGGAGACCTCGGAGACGATGCCGCGCGAGGTCCGAGCCGTGATCAAGGAGTTTCAAGGAGTCACGAAGTATCTCTAGAAGACTGCCAATGAAAGACATCAGTACGGCAACCGTTTTGAAAGGGCATAGCCATGTGTTCCTTGGGACGGGGCATGAGCAGAACGAGCGCAAGACCTGGGCCGTGATCGTATTGTGCGGCGCAATGATGTTGGTGGAGATCATCGGCGGCAGCCTATTCGGCTCATTGGCGCTGGTCGCCGACGGCCTGCACATGTCCACCCATGCTGGAGCCATGTTGATCGCCGCGTTGGCCTATACCTACGCGCGTCGGCATGCGCAGGACAACCGCTTCGTCTTCGGCACCGGCAAGCTCGGAGATCTGGCGGGTTTTAGTAGTGCGATCATTCTGGCGATGATTGCTCCGCTGATAGGTTATGAGGCGGTCTCGCGATTCCTGTCGCCGGTTACAATACACTTCACGGAAGCCATCCCGATCGCCGTCGTCGGCTTACTGGTGAACATCGCCAGCGCGTGGCTGCTGAGCGGCGGCGAGCACCACGGCCACAGTCACGGCTACGGTGACGCCGAGCACGATCACGACGGCGAGACGCACCAGTTCGCCACCAAGCTGGGGAACGTCGAATTGTCGATTTTCGAGCAAGGTACTCCGCCCCGATTCCGGGTCTCGTTTGAATCGCCAGCGTCTGTGGGCAACGAGTCCATACTGGATCTGGAGACCCGAAGAGCCGACGGCGAGCGCCAACATTTCAGTTTCGTGGATCGCGGCGCCTACTGGGAATCGGTCGAGGAGATCCCGGAGCCCCACGCGTTTAGGGCTTCGCTTCAGCTTGCCGACGGCGCCTACGATGTAGCCTTTGAGGAGCACTCACATGAGCATCCCGGGGAGGACGGCCCGCCAAGCTCTGCGCATCGCGATTACAACATTCGCTCCGCGTATATACACGTGATGGCCGACGCCGTGGTGTCCGTATTGGCCATTACGGGGCTGGTTCTGGCACGCACGTTTGGCTGGGTATGGATGGATCCGCTTGCGGGTATTGTCGGTGCGGTCGTCATCGCGAACTGGTCGTACGGGCTGGTGCGCGATACTGGACGCATTCTGCTCGACATGAACCCCGATCAGAATATGGGCGCCAGGGTGCGTGCCGCGATCGAGTGTGATGGCGACCAGGTCGCCGACCTGCACCTCTGGCGGCTCGGTCCCGGCCACTTGGGCGCTGTGTTATCCGTTGTCACAGACGAGCGGCGCGACTGCGCATTCTACCGCGCGCGGCTCAAGGCTTTCAAAACCCTGTCTCATGTCACCGTTGAAGTGATCAACACCGCGGCGTAGGCCGCGATGAATCCTTCGGCGCGAAATCATATGGAATTTGTCATGGCGCACGAACACGGTTCAGCCAATCCCGACCACGGGCACGAACACGATCACCATGAAGGCCACTCGCATTCGCATCACCAGGACCGCTCTCTTCCCGGTTCCGGCAAAGGCCATCACGGTCATTCTCATGGGCCCCCTGCGAGCCAGTCGAAACTATTTTGGGCGCTGCTCTTTACGCTCAGCTGCATGCTCATTGAGGCGATTGGCGGCCTAATTGCCGGCTCCCTAGCGTTGCTGGCCGATGCCGCCCACATGCTGACCGACGCCGCCGCCTTGGCGATGAGCTACGCCGCTGTGCGCGCCGCGCTCAAGCCCGCTACCGGCCGCTTAAGTTACGGCCATCATCGCTGGCAGGTGCTGGCAGCATTCGTGAACGGTCTGGCACTGATGCTCCTTGCCGTCTGGATCTTGTTCGAGGCGGCGCAGCGGCTCCTGTCGAGTACACACGTGAACGGCGCCATCGTGGCCGGGATTGCGGTGTTGGGACTGGCGACTAACCTCGGAGCGTTTGCAGTCCTGTCCAAAGGCGAATCGAACCTCAACGTGCGCGGTGCAATCGCCCACGTCATCGGCGACATGTTAGGTAGCGGCGCGGCCTTGATCGCGGGTCTAGTGATCCTGGCTTCGCGCTGGATGCCCATCGATCCGTTGCTGTCCGCATTGGTGGCCTCTCTGATGATCCGCAGCGGATGGGGTATCGCACGCGAATCCGCGCACATTCTGCTCGAAGGAGCGCCCGAAGGATTGGACTCGGCCGAAGTCGAGAGAGCCTTACGAGCGTCCGTGCCCTCCGTAGAGGGCATCCATCACCTGCATTCCTGGTCGCTGGCCGACGAGCAAGCCATGGTGACGCTGCACGCCACGATCCGGGACGGAGCTGACTCAGATCAATGCATCAGGGACATCACGCGCGAACTGGAACGACGCTTCAACATCCGCCATACGACGGTGCAAATCGAACGCGGTGAGTGTGATTTCACCGGGTCATGCGAGGTTCACGGAAAACCACTCTCTCTATCTGATCACTGAAGATTCTGACGAGGCGTAGCGGAATTCCTTCGTCTACGTTGTCGACGGGCGGGTACAGCTACCGACCGTTGGCCGACAACCTAAATGAGCTTGACGGGAAAGATGACGAGTGGAATACCTTCGAAATGCAATTGCCGTTGAAGACTGAGTGCCGTTGGATTATGCAGCCACTCGGAGAACCAGCGATTCGCCGGCAGGATAAGTTTGTTCGAAAAGCAAACGCTATCCGGGAAAAGAGCCCCGACCTGCTTGATCAGACTCTCAAGCGATTCGACAGGATCAATTCCATAAGCGACGAAACGTGCCGTGCGGAGTCCTTCCCTGGCACAAAAGGCTTCCAACTGATCCAGTGACCGTTCGATCCTCGCTTTCTGCTGCGGTACCGTTGCCGGTGCTGCGATCGCACTCGCTTCGACTTGAACGGCGCTGACAAAGACCATACTGTGGAAATGCCCTGGGAGAAGCCGTTGCACCCAGAGCAACGTGTGAATTGTCGGTCCCCAGTGATCGGTCGTCAGGAAAATGGCAGTCGCTTGCATCGGATCCGGCGGAGCCGATTTCGCAACCGCCAATTCCTCCTTGGGTAACTCAAAGACCTGATCGAGTTTTTGGCGCTGCCGACCGACCCAATCGTACTGCCGCCGTACAACGACGCAGCCGGCGACCACGAGGAGGGTGAAGCAAATCGTCGCCCAACCGCCGTCGAAAAACTTCTCCTTTAGCGTGACGACGAGGACCAGAACTGCGACCGTGAAACCCGCCACAGCGATCGAGAGGCGGACCACCAAATGCCTGAGCCGAACTTCGGAGCGTCGATTCCACCAGTAACGCCACTGGACGCGAGACGCGCGGCCGCGATCTGAGAGAGCTTGAATCCGGGCAGGAGAGCCGTCGGAGACGCTGTCCCCCGGGTTCGGGAAATAGTTGAGTCGATCAAGCAAAGTGACTCATTTCGATTCTCCAGAAGATGCGGCTAGCGGCAACCATAACTGTCTGATCAGGCTTTTGCTCAAGCCGACGAATGTGGCCAACCATGCCAGCAGCGCCACGAACACGAAATATTTTGGAATCACGAGGAGAAACGGTAGCTTGATGGCGTTAGCCAATTGATAGGTGCAGACCGTGTACATGCCCAGCGGGAACACCATACCCCAGTACAGAGGATCGTAGGTGAAAGGAAAGCGCCTATACACGTACCTCCATAATCCCAGGGTCACGAGCATAGGGATCCACCCAGTCGCGGTAGCCCAGAACACTATGGTGAGTCCCTTGACGAACGGCAGCAGATCGCCCAGAAAGGCCGCTTCGTTGGCATTAACGATCAGGACCGTGCCGGCCAAGGTGGAAATAGCCGTCGAACCCATATTGATCCAGTAAGACGGGGTCAGATCGGACGGTTCCAAGGGAAAAAATGTATAGCGGTAGAAGATGAGCGAGATGATCCAAATATAGAGCATGCCGCCGCCCAGCCACATG
>Ga0116223_10001444_pt1 | contig 24301 bp, 23 predicted proteins | sample Sb_taG_3_FD_90092 | JGI IMG/M metagenome (GOLD analysis project Ga0116223, IMG submission 90092) | Peat soil microbial communities from Weissenstadt, Germany - Sb_50d_a_PC metaG | ecosystem: Environmental > Terrestrial > Soil > Wetlands > Peat | place: Germany: Weissenstadt | collected 2010-09-21 | reverse complement strand
TATTACGATCCGCTCTGCCAGGACAACACCTGGGTGAAGTGCCTGGAGCAGAGTAGATCGCAACCATCGGGCGAAACTAGTGGGGCCGGGACTATCGCGGCCGCGCTGCCTCCCTTGGTGCCGGCGCCCACACCGGCGATTCCCGGCCCACCTGCGGCGGTTCTCACCACGCCAGAGCCCGTCAACGTCTCCCCGCTGGTGGTTTCGAGCAACAGCGTATTGTTCCCGACTCACCAGCTCCTGGTGACGACTCCGGCGCCCCAGTCGATCAACGTTACCACCAGCGGTGCGCCTCTCGGAGTCTCGATAGCTGTAGCAGTGTCGCCGGCGGCAGGCAATTCCGCCTGGCTGATAGTCACCCCTCCCGCCTTGACCACCCCGGCGAGCGCAACCTTCAGCTACAACCCGGCTGGCCTTACGCCGGGCACCTACGTGTGCAATGTGACCTTCTCGGCCAACAATCCGGCTGGCGCCTCAGCAACGAAGGTCGTACTGGTCACCTTGACCGTGATCGCGGCGCCGCTGCTGTTAGCCAACGGCCTCTCAGCTTCGGCTGATCCGGTAACAACCACAACTGGACTTGCGGGAACGAGCGCGGCTACGGCCACGGTGTCGCTCACCGCCAGTACGCCGCCGGCTTCGGTGCCGCTCACGACCAGTCTGGCGCCTACCACCCCCCCGGGCATCTTCACGGTCACGTTGAATCGGAATACCACGCCTGCCACGCTGACCATCACCGGCAACGCCACCGGTTTGACACCAAATACCGCTTACAACGGCAGCGTGACGGTCAGCTCGCCGGAGACCTCCAACAGCATCGCCATTCCGCTGGTCCTCAAGACGGCAACCACTTGCTGCGACAGCACGGCAGTGTCGTGTCACGTGGCGCGCAACCGGTCTGTGCTGCTGCACTACCTGGAAACGCTCGTCGAATGGGGCGATGCATTAATGCGGCGCGATTCGCCGGAGCAGTTCCAACAGGCTCGCGTCATCTTCGATAGCGCCCGGCGAATTCTGGGCAGACAGCCACACAAGCTCTTGAATCCGGCCGCAGTCAACCCAACCGGGGCGACCGTGGCGACATTCGTTCCGCTGCCCGCTCCCATCAATCCGCGATTGATGATGCTCTACGATCGTCTCGACGATCGCATGGCGCTGATTCACCACTGCCTCGACAAGCGGCGGCTGCGCCAGGCTTCCGAAAGACACGACGCTCAATACTGGGGCAACGATCCGGTGCGCGACGTATGGCGCAGCGATCTCTGCCACTGTTGCGAGGATGGCGAATGTCATCCGCATAGCCCGTACCGCTTCACATTCCTGATTCAGAAAGCGAAAGAACTCGCCAACCAGACTCGCGAACTGGGTGGAGCGCTGCTGGCGGCATTTGAAAAGGGCGATGCCGAATATCTGGCTTCCGTACGCGCGGTTCACGAGCGCGAGTTGTTGGCGCTCGGCCGCAAGGTGCGCGAAGGAGAATGGCGCGACGCCGATTTTCAGGTTCAGGCCCTCCAGAAAACGAAGGAGGTCGATCAGGCAAGCCGTCGGTATTACGCGAACTTGATTGCCGCCGGACTCATCAGCAACGAAAATAGTTACGTCAGCCAAACCAGCGTGGCCCTCATCGAAAGAGCCGCCAGCAACGTGTCGGAGGGGATTGCGCAGATCATTACCATGATCCCCGACTTTTGGATCGGAACCACGGGCGTAACCACTCAACCTCCGGCTGGAACCAAGGCTTCAGATGTGTTTAAGGTCATAGCGCGGATCATGACCACGCTCGCGGACATTGCCAGCACGACGGCATCGCTCGACCTGACGGAAGCGGGATGGGACCGGCGACTGCAGGATTGGATCCACCAGGTGCAGATCCTGGATATTCAGATCGAGCAGGTGGAACTGCAAATCCTGGGTGCCGAAAGACGGCGAGACGACTCGTTGCAGCAACTGAATAACCAACAGACGCAAATCGAGCAATCCACCGAGGTGATGAACTTCCTCCGCGACAAGTTCACCAACCACGCCGTCTACCTCTTCTTGCAGAAGAACACCGCGGACCTGCACTACCAGATGTACCTGCTTGCCTTATCGGCCGCACGCGAGGCCGAGCGCGCGTTCCACGTCGAACGCGGGCATGACACCAGGAAATTCGTTTCCTGCGAGGGCTGGGACAATCTGCACGAAGGACTGCTCGCCGGAGAGCGGCTTCAGTTGTCCCTGGTCCGAATGGAAAAGGAGTACTGCGATCGCAACCGGCGCGAATACGAACTGACCAAGCACATTTCCCTCCGCCTGCAATTCCCAATGGAGTTCCTGCGCCTCAAGCTAACCGGGCATTGCGAAATCGATCTTGCCGAGTGGAGGTTTGACCAGGACTACCCTGGCCATTTCATGCGCCGCATCAAGGATGTCAGCCTCACGATCCCCAGCGTCTCCGGCCCGTACAACGGCGTTCACTGCCGGCTCACGTTGCTGAAAAGCGCGACCCGCGTCGATCCGCTTCTCAGTCTCTCCCCGGCGCATTGCTGCGACAAATGCAAATCGGGTAACGGGTACGAGGCCTGCCCCCACGATCCGCGCATCGAGAGGCAGTACGCCGCCACAGAGGCCATCGCGACCTCCAGCGGCCAAAACGATTCGGGACTGTTCGAGATGAACATCCACGACGAGCGCTACCTGCCGTTTGAATACCACGGCGCAGTGAGCAAGTGGCGCATCGAGCTTCCACCCGAGAACAACTACTTCGACATGGATACGCTGAGCGACTTGATTTTGCACCTCAACTACACATCTCGCGAGGGCGGCGACAGGCTGCGTCACGCCGCTCGAGAGTCGGCTGAAAGACGTCTCCCTGGAGCGGGCTGGTGCCTGTTCGATGTCCAGCATGACTTTCCGGACGCGTGGGAGCTATTTCGGAGCAAACCGGAGGACCAGCGGCCCAGGCACCTCAATCTGAAGTTCACCCGCAACCTGTTTCCGTTCCTGCCCGGGCATCGGGAGGTGCGCATCGAAAAGATGGCGCTGCTCTTCGACACCTGTGAAAAGCCGCATTGCGATTGTTGCGCGGGGGACTGCGCCTGCGGCGAGGAGAAAACCCGCGCCTGCTGGCGCGTGGGGTTCAAGAACCGCCGCGACGAATGCGAGGAAGCCACCATCCGCTGCGCGGCGAGCGGAGACTGGTCCGATCTCTACCATGGCGTGGTGGACGCCCCAATGGGTCCGCTCGGCAGAAATGGGGACCGGCAGGAGGCGAGATTCCGGTTTCCGGCGGAGGTTGGCGAAATCTGTCAAATGTTCCTCCTCTGCCGCTACGAAGTTGCGCCCCGGTGTCCCGACGGTGAACGCCGTGCCGGCCTCGCGCCACGAACGAGCAACGCACCCGGCTAAGCGAATTCGGCCGGTCACCAACGCAGAATTTCTCCTATCCTTCTGATTCCAAAGGATCGCGGTGCCCGCAATTTCGATGTCACTCTAGTCTCCATGCTATGAGTGGAGTTGAAAGGGGGACCTCCGTCCCAATGATCAGCCAAAGAAACATAGCCTTAAATGGGCTAACCCATATTCCCAGGCATAACAAGTGGCCTCGTTCCGTCCAAAATCCCGCCTTCCACTCGCACCCCCCGGTACTACCAAACGAACCTAATCCCATTTCCGAACACCTCGTCACCATCGGGAGCCTGCGGCGGCCCCGCCCGATTTCACGGCTTCAGCTTTTCTTGCGCTCGCTAACTGCCTTCGTTTCAGCGAATCCCAGCGACAAAGAAACCAGATGCCGGCAAGCTCGTGACAGGATGAAATTGGGGAGGAGACTTTCAGGTCGCTGCAACCCACTGAAAAATTTGGTCGGGGCGGGGCGATTTGAACGCCCGACCCCCTGCGCCCAAGGCAGGTGCGCTACCAGGCTGCGCTACGCCCCGACAGGATTGCTCTCTTTGATTCTAGTCTATTGCAGGCCCTCGAGCCAGCACCTGCGCCGCATTGTCAACGCGCGCCCGTGAGGATCACACCCAAATGAAAAAACCCGATATCGCCAAACGCATCGCCCGGCAATCTCGTGTCACCGAAGCCGAGGCCGCGGACCGTCTGGACCGCATGATCCACCAGATCCTCTCCAACCTGCGCAAGGGCAAGGGAACTTCCCTGCCAGGACTGGGGAAACTCACGCGCGGACCGGATGGACGCCCCGTCTTCGAGCCCGAAGGAGGAAAACACCGTGCCTGAATCCATTTCCACCGAACCCTCCTTTTCCATCGAACAACTGGTGGCGCAAATCGTCCTCCACGGCGTGGCCGCCGGCAAGACCGTCGAGATCGACGGTTTGGGCGCCTTCCATCCCGATCCCACCCGCGGCCTGCGCTTCGAACCGCATTCCCTGCCCAAGGTCTTCATCGCCCATGTCCAGGAGGATTCCGCGGCCGCATCCCGGATTTACGATGCGCTCGAGACCGCCGGATTCACTCCCTGGATGGATCTGCGAAAGCTGTTGCCCGGCCAGAACTGGCCGCGCGCCATCGAAAGCGCCATCGAAACGTCGGACTTCTTTGTGGCCTGCTTTTCGGAGAATTCCGTGAACAAGTGGGGCGGATTTCAAGCCGAGATCCGCTATGCGCTCGACTGCGCGCGGCGCATGCCCCTCGACGAGATCTTCATCATCCCGCTCCGCTTGAACGCCTGCCGCTTGCCGCGGTCCATCCAGCGCGAGTTGCATCAGGTCGATCTCTTTCCCGATTGGAACCGTGGAATCCGGCAGGTCGTGGCCATGATCCGCGGCACGGCGGCGAAACGCCGCGCCGCCATCCGCTCCATGGATTGAAACCGTTTCCTGCAAATCGACCCCAACGTCCGGATTCCGTCCGTACAGATGAACTGATTTTAATTGGCGCTTAAGCGATGCTTCATGTGCAGTTCGATATCATAGCCCCAGACGAGAAAAAATCGTCCCATCCAAAGGAGAAGCCCAAATGAAGAAACTGATGATGCTGATGCTTGGCCTGTCCCTCACGTTCGGCACCGTGGCCGCCGTGTTCGCGCAGGATACGCCGAAGAAAGATGCCCCCACGAAGAGCAGCAGCAAGAAGAAGAGCGGAAAGAAGAAGGAAGAGACCCCCAAGAAGGACGGCGGCAAGTAGGCTGTCCGGAATTCGTAGTCGCTGGGACGCCGCGTAGCTCTCCTTCGAAACCTACGCGGCAATCCAGTGTGGTCGTTGCCCCCATTCCCCCCCGGTGCCCTCCTGCTGTAAGCCCCTTTTAATCAGGCGATTGGTTGTTCGTGTGCCGGTTCTCCCCTCCTTCGCCGTGTAACCTTCCACTGCCTCGGGACGCCCCTTTCCATGTCGAGGAGTGAACCATTAGGGGAACACGAATGAAGCTCTTTGGAGCCATAGTCTTGGCGGTGTTTGCCGTCTCCGCGCAGTCCCAAACCGCTCCGGCCCCGGCCGCCCAGCGTACTGCTGGCATCGTCACCGCGGTCAATCCGCAAGCCAATCAGCTCTCCGTCAAAAGTGAGAAGGGCGATGCCCTGACCGTCGCCGCCAATGACCACACCCAGATCCTGCACGCCCAACCCGGCGAGAACGACCCCAAGAAATGGGCGAAAATGACCCTTGCCGAGATCTCCCCCGGCGACGAGGTCCTCGTTTATTTCCACGGCTCGGCCGACCAGAAGCCCCTGCCCGCCAGTTCCCTGGTAATCCGCACCAAGGGGGATCTCTCCCAGCTTGCCCAGAAGCAGTTGGACGATTGGAAAAAGCGCGGCACCACCGGCAACGTTACCGCCATCGACTCCGCCGCCAAGACCCTCACCATCAAAGTCGGCCAGAAGTCGATCACCGTCCAGCCCTCCGAGAAGACCGAGTACCACCGCTACTCCCCGGATTCCGCTAAAGTGAGCGACGCCAAGCCCGGCGCCTTCGCCGAGATCAAGACTGGCGACCAAGTCAACGTCTTGGGCGACAAGAACCAGGAGGGCACTTCCGTCAAGGCCGAAAGCATTTACTTCGGCACCTTCCGCCAGTTGGCCGCGACCATCGTTTCGATCGATGCGGCCACCGGAGAGATGAAGGTCAACGACCTGGCTGTCAAGGACAAGAAACAACTGCTGACCATTCGTGTGAATTCCGACTCCATCATGAAAAAGCTGCCCGACCAGATGGCCACCATGCTGGCCCGGCGCTACGGCGTCGCCGCCCAGGGCGGTGGCCGGTCCGGCGCCCAGGCTGCCGGCGGCGGCCAGCGCGGTGGCGGCGGGCTCCCCGACAGCGGTCCCGGACAAGGCGGCGGCCAGCGAGGTGGCGGCCGCGCCGGCGGCGGCGGTGATGTCGGGCCGATGCTCGACCGTTTGCCGGCCGTCACCCTTGCCGACCTCAAACCAAAGGACGCCATCATGGTGTCCACCACCATGGGCACCGATCCCACGCGGGTAACCGCCATCATGCTTCTGGCTGGAGTAGAACCGATCCTTACCGCGGCCCCCAATGCTACGCGCGACATCATGGGCACCTGGAACCTCGGCGGCGGAGGCGGTGAGGGCAACTAGTAAGTACCGATCTAAAAACTGAGGCTATATGTTCAACTTGCGAAGGCTTTGCCTTTTTCTCCTGGCGGCTGTGCTGATGGTATCGGGCGCGGCGGCACAACAGACCACCGGAACCATCAAAGGGGTCTTGACCGACGATTCGGGAGCCGTGATTCCCGCCGCGATGATTTCGCTGTCGGGCACAGCCGTGCAGCGGACGGCCCAGACCCAATCCGATGGCAGCTACACGTTCATGGCCCTGGCGCCCGGCCAATACACCGTCAAGGCGGCGTTTCCCGGCTTCGGGCCATTTGAAAAAACGGTCGCCGTGACCGCCGGCAGCAACATCCAACTCCCCATTCAGATGGCCGTCAAGGCCGAGAAGCAGGAGATTAACGTCGCAGCCGAAGCCGGTCCCAGCGTCAGCGTCGAGCCCGATAACAATGCCACCGCGCTGGTGATCAAAGGCGACGACCTCATGGCCCTTCCCGACGACCCCGACGACCTTGCGGACGCCCTCCAGGCGCTGGCCGGCCCCGGCTCCGGTCCTAATGGCGGCCAGATTTACATCGACGGATTCACCGGCGGCCAACTCCCCCCCAAGGAAAACATCCGCGAGATCCGCATCAATCAGAATCCCTTCTCGGCGGAATTCGACCGCCTCGGCTTCGGCCGCATCGAAATCCTCACCCGGCCCGGCACCGACAAATACCGCGGCTCCGTCTACTTCAACGAAACCAACGCCGCACTGGACTCGCGCAATCCCTTCGCCTCCAACAAGCCCGACTATTCCAACCAGAATTTCGGCGGCAATTTCGGCGGTCCCATCAACAAGAAGTCCTCCTTCCTGCTCGACTTCCAGAGGCGCGATATTCAGGACAACGCCGTCACCAATGCCTTCTTCGTCGATCCCACGACCTTGGCCGCCACCCACGTGACTACGGCATTGGTCACCCCGACCTACAACACCACCATTACGCCGCGCGTCGACTACGCCTTGTCCACCAACAATACCTTGACGGTTCGTTTCGAGGAGCGCCTCAACGAGCGCGACAACCAGGGCTTCGGCAAGAATTCGTTGCCGCCCTCTTATAACGTTCCGTTCTTTCCCAACGCGCTGGCCTATAACAGCACCGGCAACAACCAAAACGTAATGGTCACCGAAACCTCGATTCTCAATCCCAAGACGGTGAATGAGACGCGTTTTCAATTCACCCGAAGCTACTCCGACTCGCCCGGCAATCTGATTCCCTCCATCAATGTCTCCAGTGAATTCACCACCGGCGGCAACGGATTCGGCAACAAGTTCGACTTGGCCAGGCACTTCGAGCTCACCAACATCACTTCCGTGGCGCACGGCATCCACACCGTCCGCTTCGGCGTGCGCGTGAGGCGCGAGAGCGATCAGAACGAAAACCCCACGGGCTTCGGCGGATCCTTCTCATTCTCCGGCGGCGACCTGCCGCTCCTCGACGCCAACAACAACATTGTCTATGATTCCAACGGCAATCCCGTCCTCACCCACCTCACCTCGCTCCAGCAGTACGTGCGCAACTTGCAGTTGATTCAGGCCGGGTTCACCGGGGCGCAAGTCCAGGCGCTGGGCGGCGGCCCCACGCGGTTCTCCATTCAGGCGGGAGTTCCGTATATCAGCCTGACGCGTTGGGATGCCGGCCCGTTTGTCCAGGATGACTGGCGCGTCCGTCCCAACTTCACCTTGAGCCTGGGACTGCGCTACGAGGTCCAGACCCTCATGGGCGATCATCGCGACATCGCGCCGCGCGTCGGATTTGCCTGGGCCCCGGGGTCCGCCAAGAACGGGCGCCAGAAAACCGTCATCCGCGGCGGCTTCGGACTGTTCTACGATCGCGTCGGTTTTGGCCCATATGAGAACGCCCTGTTGAACAACGGCGTGACGCAGCTCCAGTACATCGTCACCAACCCCACCTTCTTTCCCAACATCCCGCCGATTTCCACGCTCAACCCCGGGCAGAATACCATCCAATACGTGGATCCCAGGCTGAAGGCGGACGTCAGCCTGCAGAGCGCCATCGGCGTCGAGCGCCAGTTGCCGAAAAACAGCACCATGGCCGTCACCTATACCAACAATCGGGCCAACCACCTGGATCAGACGGTGCCCATCAACACGCCCCTGCCCGGCACCTACAATCCCTTGCTGCCGCCCGGACCCGGCAATGGCGTGTTCCCCTACGGCTACAGCGCCGGAAACCTCTTCGAGTACGAATCCGGCGGCGTTCTGAAGCAGAACATCCTGATGGTCACCTTCAACACCCGCTTCAACCGCCGCGTTTCTTTGCAGGGTAACTACCAATACGCCCGCGCCAACGATCTTCCCTCGACGCCCACCAATCCCTACAACTTCCAGCAGGATTGGGGACGGTCCAGCCTGGATCGCCACCATAACTTCATCGTGACCGGCAGCATCCTGGGACCGAAAAACGTCTCGTTCGCTCCGTTCATCACGCTCCGTTCGGGCGCGCCCTATGATGTGCTGCTCGGCGAGGACATTTACGGCTCTACCTATTACAACGCGCGCGCGGCCTTCGCACCCTCCGGCAGTGCCTGCGGGGGTTCGATCGTATGCACTTCGCTCGGCAACTTCAGCACCAGCTACAACGTGGCCAATCCTGCCAACCTGGTCCCGCGCAACTACCTGACCATGTCCGGCCTGTTTTCCGTGAATATGCGGATCTACCGTGTTTTCGGCTTCGGCGAAAAGCGAGCCAACCCGAACCCCCAGGGGCCGGGCGGCGGTCCCGGCGGTGACATGGGCGGCCCGGGCGGTGGTGGCCCCGGCGGCCCCGGCGGTGGACGTGGCGGGATGGGCGGCCCCGGTGGCGGCGGCGGTGGCCCGCGCGGCGGCGGCGGCGGCGGTGGTGGTGGCATGCGCATGGGCGGCGGCGGTGGTGGCCGCGGCGGCGGGCGTGGCGGCGCGGTCTCCGATCGCCGTTTCAGCATCACCCTCTCGGCCAATATCACCAACGTCCTGAATCACGACAACCCCGGCGGTTACCAGGGCGTCCTGACCTCCAATCAGTTCGGCCAGCCCACCAGCGTCAACACCGGTTTCGGTGGCGGCAACGGCGGCGGCGCCGGTGGCTTCGGCGGCGGTGGCGTCGCCAACAACCGCCGCATCGACCTCTCCATCCGATTCAGCTTCTAGCCTTGTGGGACAGGCCTCCCCGCCTGTCCCTTTTTCTCGCTGTTATCGTAAGTCAATGTTATCCAGTACTATCCACATCGTTAACACTCACTGATAACCCTAAAGAGAATCTAGACCCGCGCCTCCCGTCCAGCCGAAGATCGACTTACCATGAATCGAAGCGAGACGAAGCCCCCCGCTATCGGCCTCGACATCGGCACCAGCCGTATAGTCGCCGCGCGGCAGGTGGACCAGAACATCAGCTATGACAGCCAGTTGAACGCCTTTGTCGCCATCCCCTATTCCAAAATGACGGCCAACGTCCTCGGCAAGGAAGGCGTTCCCCACTCCGTCGAAGGCAATGAGATCGTGGTGCACGGCAACGAGTCCGAGCGCTTTGCCGACTTGTTGAACAAGGAGACCCGGCGCACCATGACGCGCGGCGTGCTGAATTCGGACGAACCCGACGGTGTGAAGTTGATCCGCGCCATTGCCTCGTCGCTGGCCGGCAAAGGCGAAAAAGGCCAGAAGCTTTGCTTCACCGTGCCTGCCGCCTCCATCGGCGCCGACGAGAATCTCACTTATCACGAAGCCACCTTGCGCGAGATCCTGGTCGGCCTGGGTTACGAGGTCAAGAGTATCAATGAAGGCTTGGCCGTGGTATATGGCGAGCTCGAGAGCACTAACTACACGGGAATTGGAGTCAGTTGCGGCGGCGGCCTCTGCAACGTCTGTTTCGCCTACCTCTCGGTTCCTATCCTCAGCTTCAGCATGCCCAAGGCCGGCGATTTCATCGACGCCAGCGCCGCCTCCGTAATGGGCGAGCGCGCCAACCGTGTCCGCATCCTCAAGGAACAGTCGTTCTTCTTCAACGGCCACTTCGACGACAAGCTCCGCCAGGCCGTCACCGTTTACTATGACGATATGATGCAGTCGCTGGTCGCCGGCCTGCGCAACGCCTTCCAGGGCGCCCGCAACATCCCCAAGCTGGCCAAGCCCATTCCGCTGGTTTTGAGCGGCGGCAGCGCCCTGCCCAAGGGCTTCCGCGACCGCTTCGAGAAGATCTTCAAGGAAAGCGACTTCCCACTCGACATCTCCGAAATCCGCATCGCCGCCGATCCCCTGACCGCCACCGCCAAGGGAGCCCTGGTGGCCGCCCTCTGCGACATGTAAGCTTGTGGCTGGCGGCCCTGACCCCTACCCAGTCGCCAGTCCAATGTGGTATGGTATGGCTGGATGGACTTCCGGCCAGCCCTGATTCACGATTCCGAAATCCCGCTCTACCGCCAGGTATTCGAGCAGATTGCCGCGAAAATCCGCTCAGGCGAGCTGCCCCGCGGCGAACGCCTTCCAGCCACCCGCGAATTGGCTGGCCTGCTTGGACTGAACCGGACCACCGTTTCCGCCGCCTACGAGTTGCTCGAGGCCGGCGGCCTGATCGCCGGCCAGGTCGGCCGCGGAAGCTTCGTAACCGGCCAGGCCGCGGCAGCCCGGGGCGCCATTGATTGGACCGCCCTCCTGGAACGTAACGAAACCCCGCTCATCGGCCATTCCGGGTTCGGCCGCGACGTCATCAGTTTCGCCATGTCCCGCCCGTCGCGCGAGCTTTTCCCGCTCGACGAGTTTCGCGCCGCCTGCGCCACCGTGCTCGCCCGCCACGATCTCGCCGATATCCTGCAACTCGGGTCTCCCAGCGGCTACGAGCCCCTGCGCCGTCACCTGCTGGACGAGGCCCGCGCCCAGCACCTCGCGGCGCCGTCCGACGACTTGGTCATCACCAACGGCTGCCAGCAGGCCCTCGACCTCATCGGCCGCGTGCTCCTGCGGCCGGGCGATACCGTAGCCGTCGAGGATCCGGTCTACACCGGGCTCAAGGCGTTGCTCGCCGGAATGGGCGCGCACCTCGTGGGCATCCCGGTCGGCCCCGATGGCCTCGACGTCGCGCAACTCGATCGCGTGTTCGATCGCGAGCGGCCGCGCTTCCTGGTGGTCACTTCGAATTTCCAGAATCCCACCGGCGCCACCCTGCCGCTGGCCGCCCGCCGCGGATTGCTGGAAGCGGCGCGCGCCGCCGGCGTGCCGGTGGTCGAGAACGACGCGTACGGCGAGCTGCGCTACTCCGGCGAACCGCTGCCCGCCATCAAGCAATTGGATGAGCACGGCGGAACGGTCCTGCTGCGCAGCTTCTCCAAGGTCAGTTTTCCGGGGCTGCGCGTGGGCTGGGCCGTCGGGCCGAAGCCGCTCATGGACCGCCTCCGCCAGGCGAAGGAAGCCGCCGACCTGCACACCGACCAGCTCTCGCAGGCCGTGCTGCTGGAGTTCGCCGAATCGGGACGCCTGGAAGCGCACCTCGCGCGCGTGCTCGAAGCCGGGGCGGCGCGCCTGGCCGCGACCCTGGATGCCTGCCGCCGCTACTTGCCGCCGGGCACCCGGTGGACGCGGCCCGAAGGCGGAATGAATGTATGGGTGCGGCTGCCGGAGCCGCTGGATGCCGGTGAATTGCTGGCGCGCGCCCAGAAGGAAGGCGTGGCCTACCTGCCGGGACGCTATTTCGCGGTTTCCCGGCTGGAGCCCGGCGCGCTGCGATTGAGTTTTGCGGGGCTGCCTCCGGATCAGATCCGGAGCGGTCTCGAAACCTTAGGAAGGATTGTCGCGGGCCAGCTCGCCAGCGAGTCGCAAAGCTTCGAGCCGGCCCCCGCGATGGTATAGGAGCAGACCATGTTTCAATTCTCAAGCGAAGACTATCGAGTGAAAGTCGGCCTCGCGGAAATGCTGAAAGGCGGCGTCATCATGGACGTCACCAACGCCGAGCAGGCCAAGATCGCGGAAGACGCCGGCGCCTCGGCGGTGATGGCCCTCGAGCGCGTCCCCGCCGACATCCGCAAAGAGGGCGGTGTGGCCCGCATGGCCAACATCGGCATCATCGAGCGCATCATGCAGACCGTCACCATTCCGGTGATGGCCAAGGCGCGCATCGGCCACTTCATGGAGGCGCGCATCCTCGAAGCGCTGGGCGTAGACTACATAGACGAAAGCGAAGTCCTCACCCCCGCCGACGAAGAGCACCACATCGACAAGAACGATTTCAAGGTCCCCTTCGTCTGCGGCGCCCGCAACCTGGGAGAGGCCCTGCGCCGCATCGCTGAAGGCGCCGCCATGATCCGCACCAAGGGGGAGGCCGGATCGGGCAACATTGTCGAAGCCGTCCGCCACATCCGCACCATCGTGAAGGAGATGAAACAGCTCACCGTCGCCGGCAAGGAAGAGCTGTTGCACCATGCCAAGACGCTGCAGGCGCCGCTCGAGCTGGTCGAGTGGGTCGCGCAGAACGGCAAGCTGCCGGTGCCCAACTTCTCCGCGGGCGGAATCGCCACCCCTGCCGACGCCGCACTCGTGATGCAACTCGGAGCCGAAGCCGTTTTCGTGGGCTCGGGGATTTTCAAGTCGTCGGATCCCTCAGCGCGCGCCGTGGCCATCGTACAGGCGGCCAAGAATTTCAACAACCCCGAGAAACTGCTGGAGGCCAGCCGGGCCCTGGGCGAAGCCATGCCCGGTCTCGACATCGCCAAGATGCAGGAATCCGAGTTGCTGCAGACCCGCGGCTGGTAGCAAACGATGACTTCCCAAAAAGCCGGGCCCTTCAAAAAAGCTGGGCCCGCTAAGAAAAAGGTCGGAGTCCTCGCCCTCCAGGGCGATTTCGCGGCCCACGGCGCGGCCCTCGAGCGCGCCGGAGCCGAGCCCGTATTCATCCGCGAGCCCGAGCAGTTCCGCGACATCGACGGGCTCATCATTCCCGGCGGCGAAAGCACCACCATGCTCAAGCTTCTCCGCTACGAAGAGGGCCTCATGCAAGCCCTGGCAGAGTTCGGCCGCCACAAGCCCATCTTCGGAACCTGTGCCGGCGCCATCCTCATGGCCAACGAGGTGTCGCGCCCCGAGCAGGAGAGCCTCGGCCTGATGGATATCGGAGTCGAGCGCAACGCCTACGGCCGGCAGATCGATAGCCGCGTGGCGGAGATCGATCCCGAGCCCGAATTCCAGCAGCGCACCGCGCCGGGCAAGCTGGAGGCCGTGTTCATCCGCGCGCCCATCATCCGCCGCGTCAGTGGCAGCGCCAAGGTGCTGGCCACGTACCAGGGCGATCCGGTCCTGGTGGAGCAGGGGCCCCATATGGTGGCGACGTTTCATCCGGAGCTGACCGTGGACTCTCGCGTGCACGGTCTCTTCCTGGAGAAACTGTGAGCCGGCTTCCGAAGCGTGTCCTCTTTGTGTGCCTTGGGAATTCGTGCCGCAGCCAGATGGCCGAAGCCTTCGCGCGCGCCTACGGCAGCGATGTCCTGATCGCAGCCAGCGCGGGACTCACCCCGGCGTTCGGCGTCGCGCCCGACACCCTGCGCGTCATGTCCGAAAAGGGACTCGACCTGCGCGACCACTTTCCCAAGAGCGTCCGTCAACTGGAACGGGCCAAGTTTGACCTGGTGATCAACATTAGCGGGTTCGACCTCCCCGACAAAGTGGGCGCACTGGTGCGCACCTGGGACGTGCCCGATCCCGTATTCCTGGATTACGACGAGCACCGCGAGGTGCGCGACGCCATCGAGCGCCTGGTCATGAACCTGATTCTCGAATTGCGGGGCGAGCGGTAGGACAGGCCAGGAGGCCTGTCCCACTCTCCTACCGGCTCTCCACCCGGAGATTGTTGGTCACCGAAAAGACCCCCGATACGCCGTTGGCTCGCGAGCCCACCAGGTCCTTGTCGGGCTGCGAATCCACCACGCCCTCCAGCGTCACCTTCCCGTTGTCCACGATGATGTGGATCGGCGGCACGGCCCCGAACGCGTACTTCTCGAGTGCCGCCTCGCTATAGATCGCGCGGTACTCCGCCCGGCGAATCCTGTCGTCCATCGGTGAAAGCGGCAGCACCTGGATCTGGTTGTCCACCTTCTCCACGCCTTCGATTCGCTTCACCACGTTGCCGGCGTCGCTCTTGAGCGTTGGCCGCGTGACCTGCCCGAGCAGGGTTACAGTGCCGCCGTTCACGCGGAAACCCAGGTTGTCGAAAACGCCGTAATACGGCAGCATCACGAGTTCGTGGCGGACTTCTTTTGCGATCCGGTCCTCGCTCTTCGCTCCCGGCATCATCGAGCGGTCGGCGCCCTTCTGGGCCATACCCGGAAGCGCGGCGATCAGGATCGTCAGGGCCAACAAGCACCAATGTCTCATGGTACAAAGCCTCCTTGGAATCCATGCTATTCGATCCCCGGGCAGTTGTTCAGTGCTTCCACGTACGCTCAGGGCCTCACAAGGAAGGAATAGCCCACACCAATGAAGTGGTCCGGCGCCGCGGAAGACAGCCCGACTCCCACGTGGAGATCGAGTTGGTGCCGCGGCGCCAGTTTGTAGGCCGTTTCCACATGCAGCAGGTGCCGCGGTCCGCCGCGCTGCGGGAAATCGCCCGCGTATTCCAGGAAGGCGTCCCAAGGTCCGGTGAGTTGACGGTCGAACAGAAAAGTGAATTCTCCGGTGTCGTTTCGTTGCCACTCCCCGTTTTTCCCAAAGACGTCGTCCCATAGACCGACAGCATTCCGGCGGCGGTCCAATTCTCGGAGAGCTTTTGCGACCACGGCAACTGCAGCGCCGGGTCGTACCCGTGGCTCGATATGGCCCTGGCGCCGGACGGCAGACTCAGGGACACGACCGCCGAAAGGTCAAACCCGCCTGCCGTGTGGCTGATCTGTTGTTTCACTCCGAGCGCCAGGTCGCCGAATCCCGCGCCGGCCGAATAATAGTCCGGAGCCGTGAAGCGAAGCTCCGTCCGGCTTGCGATACCAATGCGCAGCAACGTCTCGGGCCCGTCGAACGTGTTGTGCCCCGTACTGTCCGTCACCTGCGTGCCGTTCTCGAATTGCAGACTACCTTTCGGGACGACGATGCTGGAGTCGGTAACCGCGGGCCGGTCGGTCGCGATCGTCTGGCCGTTCAGCAGGGTGCTTGCGGCCAGGCACGCGATCCAGAGTCTCACCGGAACACCACGCCCGAGCGCATCAGGAGGTTCTCCGCGACCGGACCCAGCGAGAACGCCGGCAGGAACGTGAGCGCGGTCACCAGCAGGACCGTCGCCATCAACATGGCGGCGAACAGCGGACCGTGCGTCGGCATGGTACCGAAGGTGGCCTCCGCCCGCCTTTTTTTGGCCAGGCTTCCGGCAATGGCCAGCGCCGGGATGATCACGGCGAAGCGTCCTACCAGCATTCCCAGTCCCAGGGTCAGGTTGAACCACGGCGTATTGCTGTTCAACCCGGCCATGGCGCTTCCGTTAGTCCCCGCCGCGCTGCCGTAGGCGTAGAGGATCTCGCTCAAACCGTGCGGCCCCGGATTGCCCAGGCCCGCGGTCACGAGACCGGCGAACGGCAGACACGAGAACACCAGGGTGGCCAGCGCGGTGATGACGTAGGCCAGCATCACCATCTTCATCTCCCGGGACTCGATCTTCTTACCCAGGTATTCCGGCGTGCGGCCGACCATCAGGCCCGCCAGGAACACGGCCACCAGCACCGTGAGGAGCATCGAGACAATGCCCGAGCCCGTGCCGCCGAAGATCACCTCGCCGGATTTCAGATTGATCATCTGCACCAGCCCGGCCAGGGGAGTGTAGCTGTCGTGCGCGCTGTTCACAGCCCCGTCGCTCGAAGCGGTGCTGACCTCGGAGAAAAGGCCCGACGCCGCGACCCCGAAGCGCACTTCCTTGCCCTCCATGTTCCCGCTCTCAACGCCCAGCGCGCCGAGCAGGGGGTTGCCGGCCCGCTCGCTCCAAATGATGGCGCAACTGCCGCACACGAAGAGCACGGACATGGCGGCGAAGAGCGTCCAGCCCTGGCGCGTATCGCCGGTCATTCTGCCGAAGGTGTAAGTCAGTGCCGCGGGGATCGCCAGGATCAGCAGCATCTCGACCAGGTTGGCAAACGGCGTCGGGTTCTCGAACGGATGCGCCGAGTTGGCGTTGAAAAAGCCGCCGCCGTCGGAGCTCAGAAGCTTGATCGACTCCTGCGACGCCACCGGCCCCATGGCGATGGTCTGCCGCCCACCTTCAAGCGCCGCGACCTGCCGATTCGCCGCGAAGTTCTGGATGACTCCCTGCGAGCCGAGAATCAGAGCGCCGAGCAGCGAGAGCGGGAGCAGGACGTACAGGATGGACCGCGTCAGGTCCACCCAGAAATTGCCGAGCCTGCCCGTGCCCTGGCGGGCGAAGCCGCGGATCAACGCCGCGGCCACGGCCATGCCCGCGGCGGCCGAAGTAAAACTCTGCACCGCCACGCCGGCCATTTGCGAAAGGTGGCTGACCGTGGATTCTCCGAAGTAGGCCTGCCAGCTCGTATTGGTCAGGAAGCTGACGGCCGTGTTGAAGGCCAGGTCGGGGGCCATGGCGGCGAATCCTTGCGGATTCAGCGGCAGCCAGTGCTGCCAACGCAGTTGGGCATAGAACAGCAGGAAATTGACCAGGCCGAACCACAGGCAGGCGCCTGCGTACGCGGTCCAGGTCTGTTCAGCGGAGGAGTCGACGCCGCAGACCCGGTAGATGGCGCGCTCGACGGGCCGCAGCAGGGGCGAGAGAAAGGCAGGCCTTCCCTGAAAGACCCTGGCCATGTAGAAGCCCAGCGGTTTGGTGATGGCCAGCAGCAGGACCATCAGCACCGGCAGTTCCGAGAAGCTGGACCAGCTCATACGATCCGGTCGAGTCCCATGCTTCTTAGTGTGCCGTGCCGCTTAAGAATTAACAACCACTCCCGACCCAGAGGATGCCGCGGCCGGAGGTACTTCGATCTATGAGGGAACGCGATGCCAGCGGGGGATGCCGCCGGCGTTCATTGCGGTTCGCTGCGAAGCTTCCGCAGAGCCGCTTGAGCGGCTGCTTTCAGCGGAGCCAGGTCCTTTTCGAGGATAATCCAGATGAGGCCGATATCAATACTGTCGTATGTATGGCGCAGCCGGTTGCCCAGCCACGTATGTCCCGCCACTCAACGCTTGGGCATAACTCTGCAGCGCTGCCCCCAAGCCGGTGCGCAGCTTCACTGATCCGCAATAGCGCATACTTGACGGCGTAGGCTACCTTCTCGTCTCCCTCAAAAATCGTGCGGTCTACGCCTTGCGTGAACCGCTCGATTCTGGCGATATCAGTGAGAATGTCATCCAGCAGCTTTGCCGGATCTCCGCTAAAAGGCACGGACCGCCTCGCGGCCAACGTTTTCCCTCACATTCGGCTTGAGTGTTCCTTCCACCAGCAAATCAACCCTCTCCCCGAGCAGGTCCGCAATCTGGTTTTCAATATGGATGACATCGAGCAGCGATACGCGGCGCGTCTCTTCGAAGGCTGCCAGAAGATCAATATCGGAATCGAGCCGGCGCTCACCGCGGACCGTGGAGCCGAACAGCGACAAGTGCACGACACCGGCGGCTCTCAGCTCCGGTTCGTGTTCGCGCAACGTGGCGATCACCTGCTCGCGGTCCATAGTCTATTTTTGCCCGCCCCTTTGGCCAGGTCAAGGCCGCGATCCTGGCCGTTTCATCTCCGGCACATGTAATTCCGCCCTCCGCTGCGTTCGGGGAGAGGATGGGCGCGCAGTGAGTTAGTCACCGGCGGCGGATTTGACAGGCCAGGAGGCCTGTCCCACCTGTACCAGGTTTTCCGGAGCGGCGCCGTTGACCACCGCCGCCGCATCTTCCGCCGTAAAAGTCTCCACCTTCGCCGAGATATTCATCGAGCAGAACTTCGGACCGCACATGGAGCAGAAGTGCGCGTCCTTGAATCCGTCGTCGGGCAGCGTTTCGTCGTGCATGGAGCGCGCCGTCTCCGGGTCGAGCGACAGCTCGAACTGGCGGTTCCAATCGAACGTGTAGCGCGCGCGCGAAAGGGCGTCATCGCGGTCGCGCGCGCCCGGACGCCGCCGCGCGATATCGGCCGCATGCGCCGCAATCTTGTAGGCGATGATCCCGGCCTTCACATCGTCGCGATTGGGCAGCCCGAGGTGCTCCTTGGGCGTCACGTAGCACAGCATGGATGCGCCGTACCAGCCGATCATGGCCGCGCCGATGGCCGACGTGATGTGGTCGTACCCTGGTGCGATGTCGGTCACCAGCGGCCCCAGCGTATAGAACGGGGCCTCGTAGCACATCTCGTTTTCCTTCTGGACCTGCATTTCGATCTGGTCCATGGGAATGTGGCCGGGCCCTTCGATCATCACCTGGACGTCGTACTCCCAGGCCTTCTTCGTCAGCTCGCCCAGCGTCTTCAGCTCGGCGAACTGCGCCTCGTCCGACGCGTCGGCCACGCTGCCGGGCCGCAGGCCGTCGCCCAGCGAGAAGCTCACGTCGTGCTTCTGGAAGATCTTGCAGATATCCTCGAAGCACTCGTAGAGCATGTTCTGCTTGTGGTTCTTGACCATCCACTCGGCCAGGATCGAGCCGCCGCGGCTGACGATTCCGGTGATGCGTTTCGTAGTCAGCGGAATGTACTGCACCAGCACGCCCGCGTGGATCGTCATGTAGTCCACGCCCTGCTCGGCCTGCTCCTCGATCACCTCGAGCATCACCTGTTTGCTGAGGTCTTCCACGCGCCGGACTCGCGAGAGCGCTTCGTAGATCGGCACCGTGCCGATGGGCACCGGCGAAGCGCCGATGATGGCCTTGCGGATAGCCGGGATGTCGCCGCCGGTGGAAAGGTCCATCACCGTATCGGCCCCGTACTTCACCGAATACTCGAGCTTCTCGATCTCGCCATCGATATTCGAAGTGACCGCGGAGTTCCCGATGTTGGAGTTGATCTTGCACTTGGAGGCCACCCCGATGCACATGGGCTCCAGGTTCGTGTGGTGAATGTTGGCCGGGATGATCATCCGGCCGCGGGCCACTTCGGAGCGGACCAGCTCCGGAGACAGATTCTCGCGCCTGGCGATGAAATGCATCTCCTCCGTGACGATGCCCTGGCGGGCGTAGTGCAACTGCGTGCGGATGCTGTCGTTCTGACGTTTCGCTACCCACTCTGTGCGCATGGTGACTCCTGGTCCTTGCGGACCGAAAATGCTTGTGCGGACGGAAAATCGAAAGGGCACCCCGGCCTCCGCCGGCGATGGACCGCGAAGGCCGGAGTGCCCGGACCTGCGATTGCTACTTCTTCTTCTTCGGCTTCTTGGTTTCCTTCTTGGGGCTTCTGTCCTTGGCCATCGAAAATCCTCCCTTACACAAGGATTATACCCGGATGTTCGAGGAATCGCCGCGCAAATGATAGCGGCGGCCCCGCCACTCGATGGTGTTTCCGAAAGCCGACGCCGCCAGGACGATCAGCCAGATCCAGGTGGCCAGGGGCTGCCACATGGCGTGGACCCAGGCATGGCGGCGAAACCAGGGCTCGCATTCCGGCAGCGCGGCCTTGGCCAGGGTGGCGCGGTTGAGCCCCTTCAGCATGCCCGGAGAAAGCTGGGCGATGAGCGCCCACTCGGCCAGGCGGTGGCCGCGGAGGGAGGCCCACACCGAAGCCGCCATCCCGCCGCAATAGAAGGCGTGCGCGACGATCGCCGGCCACCACAACTCGCGCCGGTAGACGCGCGTAATGGTCATCTGGCGCCGGGCCCAGGAGAAGAAGCGGCGGGCGGTAACGCGCTCGAAGCACGGGGTGAGTGCACCGGGCGCGAAGGCGATGGTGAGACCCGCGGCGTGTACGGCGTCGGCCAGCGCGTAATCGTCGCTCACGGCGCCGTTCCAATACTCGGGAACCCGCGCCTCGAAGAAAGTCTCCTTGCGCATGGCCATGGCGCCGCCCCAGGCGAATCCGCAGTCGCCGGGGCCGAGCCGGCCGACAGCCACCGCGTCCCACACGCCGCGCATCAGGCTCCAGAAGGTGGGCGGCTGGGGAGTGAACCAGCGGTAGCCGGTCGAGGCCCCCACGCCCGGCTCGATGAGAGGGGCCACCAGAGCGCGCAGCCAGCGGCGTGTGGGGCGGCCGTCGGAATCGGCAAACGCGAAAATCGCGGTGCGCTTGCGGGTGGCGCGCACGGCAACCAGAAGGTTCTGAATTTTTTCGCCGGTGTGCGGATCGCCACCGTGGGCCAGGACCACCTTGGCGCGGTTGGGAAGCACACCGGGTGGAATGTCGGCGCCGGTTCGCGCTACCACGATCAGTTCGTAGTCGGGATAGTCGAGCGCGGCGAGCGCGGCGAGATTCTCGCGAAGCCCTTCGTCTTCGCCCTTCACCGGCACGATGACGCTGGCCGGCGGAAGGTACTCCCCGTTTTCGGCGAGACGACTCTCGAGGTAGGCGGCCCGCTTGCGCTCGCCACGCAGGGAGAAGAAGGCCAGCAAGAGCGCGGGACCCGCGAAGAGCCAGTACCAGAACACCAGACGTAGGATAACAGGAGTGGGTGGCAGTCGCGGAGAAAAACGAAGCAGCGGGACGGGGGCGTCCCGGCCCAGAGGGCACCCCGACCAGGGGGTCCGCCCCACCGATGCGGTGTCGCGCCGCGGAGTGGCTGTCGATCTTGTAAACTCGTGGCCGGGGCTGAAGCTTTGGGCGGCCTCGCGGCATCCACCGCTCGTATGCGCAAATCTCTTCTCACGGGTATCCTCATGACGGCTTCTCTCTTCGGAGCAACAGGCGCGCTGGAGTTCACGCTCAATTCGATCGACGGCCAACCGGCTCCGCTGGCGGCCTATAAGGGCAAAGTGGTGCTGATCGTCAACGTGGCGAGCTTTTGCGGCTTCACCCCGCAGTACGAGGGGCTCGAAGCCGTCTACGCAAGTACAAGGATCGCGGCCTGGTAGTGCTGGGGTTCCCGGCCAACAATTTCGGCGCGCAGGAGCCCGGGACCAACGAGGAAATCAAGACCTTCTGCAGCCGCAAGTACAACGTGACGTTTCCGATGTACTCCAAAATCTCGGTGGCCGGCGCGGACAAGGCGCCGTTGTACCAGTTCCTCACCGACAAACAGGCCAACCCCGCCACGGGCGGCGAGATCAAATGGAACTTCACCAAGTTCCTGGTCGACCGGGAGGGCAAGGTGGCGGCGCGGTTCGAATCGCCCGTAAAGCCGGAATCGCCGGAAGTCGCCGCGGCGATCGAAAAAGCTTTGAGTGGCAGCCCGCGATAATCGCGATATAGTATTAGCTTGCCGTCCTGCCTGTATTGCGACGTCACGCCCGAAGAGGCGTGGATCATCACCGACGATGCGGTAGCTATCCCGCATCCGAGCCCTTTGACTGCGTGCCACGTGGTGGTGGCTCCGCGGCGCCACGTGCTTACGTTTTACGAACTCGACGTTCAGGAACAGCGCATGGTCTGGAACCTGGTCGCCGATATCAAGAAGCGCATTGAGGCGGCGCTCAAAGTGGACGGGTTCGACGTGGGCTTCGCCGATGGGAGCGCGGAGGATCCGGTGCACACGCATATCCACGTGGTACCGCGCTCGCCGGGGGAATCGCTGAAGCTGCCCAGCGGCGTCGAGTGGGTCAATCCAGACCTTTAATCAAGCAAACAACACAGGCAGGAATGCCTGTGCTACGTTCACGAAAACAACACAGGCAGGAATGCCTGTGCTACGTTCACGCGAAGGCGACCCCGATCGACTCTCCTACCTTTCTGATGTAGTTCCGGCCTTCGTCGTACTCCGCGGCGTTCTTCAAGTGTTCGAGCATGAGCGGCGCGTCGATCGGGAGCTTGGCCAGTTCTCCGAGGTACGCGCGGTAGTCCACCTGGCCGCGGCCCGGCGCCACCTCCAGGAAATGGACGTTGTACTCCGGCACCCACTGCAGGTCCTTGGCATGGCAGGAAACGATCCAGGGACCGAGTTTGCGGAAGCACTCCCGAATGGTTTCGGCGCTGTCGTAGAAACGGCGCGGGCTGTTGATGACGTTGCAGACATCCAGGTGCACGCCAAACATGGGCCGCTCGACGGCGCGGATCAGGTCGGCATAGGCGTCCGGTCCGTCGGGCAGACTCCACGGCATCATTTCGATGGTGAACTTCGCCCGCTTCGGCTTGACGGCGTCCAGCACGTGACGGCAGTTCTCGACAGTGGCGTCGAAGAATTCCTTCGACAGATTCCGGGGATTCATTCCATACCACACGTCGGGGTTGTACGATCCTGCGATATCCACGCAGCAGCGCGCACCGACGGCCTCGGCCAGGGCGCAGCGCTCGACCACGTAATCCAGGTTCTGGCGGCGTTTGGCGGCGTCGGGATCCAGCATGTTCTTCCACGCACCGACTTCGGCGATGACTACATTTTCGGCTTGAAATGCTTTGGCGATGGCCGCTATGCGGGCGGAGTCGCTTACGGCGGCGTTGGGGCAGTAGGCGGCGCTGTAGCCGAGGCGGCGGTGCTCGCGCGCCAGGGCGGCGGGGTCGTCCGACTGCAGAGGGGACTGCAGGAAGATGGGACCGCCCAGGCGGATGGGCGTTCCCGCGGCGCGGGCGGGGAGGGCGGCCATCGCCGCGGCGCCGGCAAGTAAGGATCGGCGGGTCATAGATTTTTCAGCCGGAAGTTGCGGTATTCGATTTTCATCGGCCCGCCCACGTGCACCTGCACGCCGATCAATCCTTCGAATGTCCGGTTGGGAGCGTCGTCGTCGATTACCACGCTCATCAAGCGGCCGTTCAACATGTGAACGAGCGTGTTGCCACGGACGATCAGGTGATAGGAGTTCCAGTCCTTGGTGATGAATGCAGCCAGGTCATTGGCATCGCCGATGGTCGAGAGGATGATCGGCTTTCGCCCGCCGACCACGTGGGTCACCTGGCCGCGCTGGGCCAGGAACAGGCGGCCCTTCTCCTCGTAATTCTGGCCGGTATAACGGTTCTGGCCATCGATATCGGCCTGGCAACCGCGCATGGCAAACCAGTTGTCCGGGGTGACGGTGTCCGGGACCACTACGCTGCGGTAGTTGATCCCGCTGTTGCCGCCCGAAGTGATGCGGTAGTCGGCTTTCAATTCGAAATCCTTGGGCGCGCCTCCGCGCCAGATGATGAAGGTGTTGCTCTTGAGGAGCGTCTCGGGAGTCACTTCGCCGACCAGCGTGCCGTCTTCGACACGCCAGTATTTGGGGTTGCCTTCCCAGTTGTTGAGCGTCTTGCCATCGAAGATGGGCTGGAAGCCCGCTTCGTCACCGGTGGCGGGCTCGGGCCGGTCGCTCTGCTTGGGCACGTACGGCTGTTGGGCGGCGGCCGACACGGCTCCGAGGGACGAAAGCAGGAAGGAACGACGTATCATCGTCCCTTCATATCACATTTGGCGGAACACAGGCAGGCCCGGCGACGGGTCAAGAAATGCCTGTGCTACCTCAGAAGTTCAGGCGCGCGACGAACTCCAGGCTCCGGGCGCCTGGATCGTTGGTGTTGTTGAGATCGCGGAAGGCGGAGGTGGTCTGTCCGAAAGAGCTGCTGATGGCGGTGCTGATGTTGCCGCCGGTGGCGGCGCCGCCGGGGATCAGGATGTTGGGATGGTTGAAGACGTTCAGCGCTTGCACGCGGAACTCGAAATTCAACCGCTCTTTGATTTGCGTGCGCTTCACCAGGCTGACATCCCATTTGGAAAGCCCCGGGCCCCAGAGAAACACCTGATTGCAAATCTGGCCCGCCG